>Ga0134124_10004279_pt1 | contig 11473 bp, 9 predicted proteins | sample KB304_FD_96880 | JGI IMG/M metagenome (GOLD analysis project Ga0134124, IMG submission 96880) | Terrestrial soil microbial communities without Nitrogen fertilizer from Kellogg Biological Station, Michigan, USA - KB3-0-4 | ecosystem: Environmental > Terrestrial > Soil > Unclassified ... | reverse complement strand
TATTTCGCGGTACTCTTTTTCGGTTTCATCCTGCTGATTACCTTTTTTGAAAAGGGCTGCCAGCTCCCTGTGGGCTTCAAGATTGTCCGGGTTTATCTGTGTGATCTCGCGTAATGTCAGGATTGCGTCCTTCGTGCTGCCCGAGGCGGAGTAGGCCCTGGCCAGCTTCATCAGGAGCGACTGGTCGGTCGGGTTTGCCTTGAGAAGTATCCGGTACTGCTCGGTTGCCTGCTGGAGGCTGCCTCTCTGTGTGTAGATGTTGATGAGTCGATATCTCACATCGACATTCTCTCCATTTTGCAGGGCCTGCTTGTATTCGACGACAGCTTCATCATGAAGTCCCTTTTTCTCGTAGAGCATGCCGAGATTATAATGGATTTCCTGATTTTCCGACTTCAGCCTTAAAGCCTCCTTGTAAGAGGAGATTGCCTCGTCGTCACGCCCTGCGGCCATCAGGGAATTGCCCAGTTTCTGGCGAAGTTCGGCGTTTTCAGGGTTCTCAGCTATTTCTTCCCGGTAGGCTTCAATTGCTTTACCGAATTCCCTGGATGCGGTAAAGGCGTCGCCCCTTCCCGGATTCAGGACCGGCTTGGAGGGCTGTATGCCGGCCAGTATGGACTCTGTATCTGCATTGGCCTTGTCGCCTTTTTTCTGGTAGGCCTCTGCTTTCAGACGGTGAACATCCTTGTCGAGAGGTGCTGCTGCCTCTGCTTTCCTCAGAGTTTCAAGGGCCTTGTCGTATTGTCCCGAGGAAGAATATGCCGAGGCGAGACCCTTGAGAGAGTCGATGTCCCCTGGTTTCAGTGAAGCTGCACGGCGATAGGCTTCTTCGGCTTTGTCCATCTGACCTGCTTCCCTGTAGGTTTCGGCAAGGGCAGAGAGCAGGGCTGCGTCAGTAGGGCTGAGCTTCACAGCCTCATAATTATGCTGAATGGCCAGAGAGAAGAGTTTTCTCGACCTGAAGATGCGGGCCAGCGCTTTGTGATAGAGTGGATCCCGGTGGCTGCGGATGGCGCGGGTCAATTCGAGGGTAGCATCATCTTCATTGCCTGACTCCAGGTAAATAAGGCCCAGCCTTCCGCTTGCAGGCGCAAAGTCGGGATCAATGCGGAGCGCTTCCTTGTACGAATGCATGGCCCGGACGAGATTCCCGACGATTTCAAAGCCGTATCCATTGACGAACTGGCCGGCAGCCCCATCGGGGCACGACTCCCTGATCGAATCTACTGTCGTGAGCATGCTCTCCCGGGCAGTTGTCGAGACTATTCCATATGCAAGCTGCTTGGCCTCTTCGCATTTTTCAGAGCCGCTTTTCCCCCATGTAAAGCCTGTGGTCAAAGCCGCCACCATTATGTACAGTGCTATTTTTCTCATATATCAGACCTCTGATGCCTGTTCATACATGGATTATGGCCTGTAAACCGTTGAATACACCGGTTTACCGACCATGAAGTGAAAAATAATACACTGATAAGGTGAAAAGTTCAATTGATTAGAGCAGGAAGGGGCTCATCAGCGGTCAAATGCAGGCAGAATGGCTTGACTTTCAAGGGAAAGATGATTAAATCATCAACGTACCCAGGACTCAGCTGACAGCAGTTCTGACATATTTCCCCGGAGGGAGTATGGCGATTCAACCTAACGATTCAGCAGCATGGATATCCGTCTTCCGTCAGTATATGGATGAGATGTTCAATCACATCTTTCATATGAGAGAACACGGGGGAGGGCTGCACGATTTCTCACCGCTTGTCGATATCTATGAGGCTGAAGGTTTTTTTGTGATCGAGCTTGATCTCCCCGGTTTCTCTGAAAATGATTTCAATGTGAATGTTGTGGGATCGTCAATCAGGGTCGAAGGGGTTAAGAAATATGACAAGTCTGAGTCTGCGATGAGCTACATCTGTCTTGAGCGGCATTTCGGGCGATTTTCCCGGACGATCGAGATTCCTCCCGCCTTCGACCAGGGATGCCTGAAAGCGGTCTATGAACGTGGTGTGATGTCGATACGGGTACCGAGACGTTGTCCCTGAAAATATGTTTTTAGATTAAGGAGTAATTCATGGAAATTTCGGTTGAGCCGGTGCAGGAGAGTGAAGAGCTAAAGATTCCGGAAATGCTTCCGCTTCTCCCCGTGAGGGATGTCGTCGTATACCCGTATATGATCCTGCCGCTCTTCGTAGGTCGGGAGATGTCCATAAACGCCGTTGACAAGTCACTTGCCGGGGACAGGCTGATCTTTCTTGCTACGCAGAAGGATGTGGGTGACGATGACCCGACCCCTGAAGCGATTTATCAGGTAGGAACAGTGGCGATGATAATGAGGATGCTGAAGCTTCCGGACGGCCGTGTGAAAATCCTGGTCCAGGGGCTGGCAAAGGCACGCATTGTCTCTTACGAGGCAACCGAGTCTTACTATGAGGTGAGGATCGAACGGATTGTGGAGCCGCCGCCGCCAGAGGAGTCACTTGAGCTTGAGGCGCTTGTAAGGTCTGTAAAGGATCAGCTTGGAAAGATTATCGCACTCGGGAAAGCGATCTCTCCGGAAGTGGTTGTGATTGTCGAAAACATGCAGGATGTAGGAAGCCTTGCCGATCTTATCTCAAGCAACATCGGTCTGAAGGTCGAAGAAGCTCAGGGCATCCTTGAACTTACCGACCCTGTAGAAAGACTTAACCGGGTCAACGAGCTTCTCGCAAAAGAGCATGAACTCCTCAGTATGCAGGCCAAGATACAGACAGCCGCAAAAGAGGAGATGGGGAAAAGTCAAAAAGAGTATTACCTGCGTGAGCAGCTTCGGGCTATCCAGCATGAGCTTGGCGAAACCGATTCGCGGTCGGAAGAGATGCTCGAAATCCGCAAGGCGATAGAGCATGCAAAAATGCCCAAGAATATCGAAAAGGAGGCTCTCAAGCAGCTTGGACGACTTGAGCAGATGCACCCTGATTCAGCTGAGTCCGGAATGCTCCGTACTTTCCTGGACTGGATGGTGGAGATCCCCTGGAGCAGGACTACGCGCGATTCGCTGGATATCAAGAAGGCACAGGTGATCCTCGATGAAGACCACCACGGCCTGGAGAAGATAAAGGAGCGGATCCTGGAGTTTCTGGCGGTCCGCAAGCTGAGAAAGAAGATGAAAGGGCCGATTCTCTGTTTTGTAGGCCCTCCGGGGGTCGGCAAGACATCGCTCGGCAAGTCGATAGCACGGGCCATGGGGCGTAAGTTCGTAAGGATGTCTCTGGGCGGGATGCGGGACGAGGCAGAGATCCGCGGGCACCGGCGGACGTATGTCGGAGCGCTTCCCGGAAGGATAATACAGGGTCTGAAACAGGCAGGTACGAACAACCCTGTCTTCATGCTCGACGAACTTGACAAGCTGGGTTCAGATTTCCGCGGCGACCCGTCATCGGCTCTGCTGGAAGTTCTCGATCCGGAACAGAACCATATGTTCTCGGACCATTACATCAACCTCCCCTTCAACCTTTCAAATGTGATGTTCATTGCAACAGCCAACCAGGTGGACACAATCCCCGGTCCGCTGCTTGACCGGATGGAGGTCATCAATTTATCCGGTTATACGGAGGAAGAGAAACTGGAGATAGCAAAGAGATACCTTGTTCCCCGCCAGACCAGGGATAACGGCATCTCCGAGAAGCATATAACGTTTACTGACGAAGCGATACGTGCGCTTATCTCCAACTATACCAGGGAGGCGGGCCTACGGAATCTGGAGCGCGAGATCGGGAGCATCTGCCGTAAGATAGCCCGTCAGGTGGCTGAAGGCGAGAACAGGCGCTTCATGATAAATGCCGCAAATGTCAGCAAGTATCTGGGCCCTCCCAAGTTCATCCGTGAGCCCGAGACGGACAGGAACGAAATCGGCCTGGTAACCGGGCTTGCCTGGACCCCGGTAGGTGGAGAGACTCTTCATATTGAGGCAACAATCATGAACGGCAAGGGAGGGCTGATTCTAACCGGTCAACTCGGCGATGTCATGAAGGAGTCGGTCCAGGCCGCATTATCGTGGATCCGGTCTAAAGGGAGAGAGCTGAATCTTTCAGACGACCTGTTCCAGAGCATCGAGATCCATGTGCATGTCCCGGCCGGAGCGATTCCGAAAGACGGCCCTTCTGCGGGGATATCCATGGCGACGGCCCTGGTGTCGGCACTTACCAAAACCCCGGTCTGCAAGGACGTTGCCATGACAGGAGAGATCACCCTGAGAGGTAAAGTCCTTCCGATCGGAGGCCTCAAGGAAAAGATCCTTGCAGCCATCAGAGGAGGGATTAAGACAGTTATTATCCCTGCGCAGAACGAGAAGGACCTTGTTGACATACCAAAATTAATTCTTAAAAAAATAAAGGTCATCACTGCCAGAGAAATTGAAGAGGTATTCAAGGTTGCGCTTGAAACCGATCCCTTTTCCCGGCCGCCTGCAGTCGAGCCCGCAGCACATAAGAAAAAAACTCACGTAAGCAAAGTACTTGTCACACCCCGCAAGGGTGCATCTGCTTGAAACTCTCGGAAATAGGGGAATTCGGCTTTATACGTGGAATTTCGGAGAGAGTCGGAAAGCCTGAAGATTTGCTGGTCGGGATCGGTGATGACTGTGCTGTTACGGCACTCTCTCCCGGAATGGTCCTGCTTTCTACTTCCGATATGCTGGTGGAAGGGGTGCATTTTGATCTTGCCTGGAGCGATCCATACACTCTGGGACGTAAATCGCTCTCAGTGAACCTTTCGGATATAGCTGCAATGGGAGGGATCCCGAAGTTTGCGCTCCTTTCCATAGCAATCCCGCCGGAATTGCCGCTCGAATTCCTGGAGCGCTTTACAGAAGGTTTTATCGAGCAGGCAGGCAGCTTCGGGGTCACTCTGGCCGGTGGTGATACCTCATCCTCAAGGGGCGGGTTTGTGATAAGCGTCACCCTGCAGGGTGAGCAATATCCTGAACTGGTAGTCAGGCGCAGTGGAGCCTCTGCTGGCGATATCATCTGTGTAAGCGGCACTCTCGGAGACTCGGCGCTCGGTCTGGATATGCTGAGAAAGGGCGAAAGAAGTGGTGCTGCTGTCATGCGACACCTTGATCCTCTGCCCAGGAGCGATCTTGGAAGGCGTCTTGCCGAGGCATCGATCCCTTCTTCAATGATCGATGTCAGTGACGGTTTGCTCGCCGATCTTGGCCATATTCTTGCACAATCCGGGAGAGGGGCAATAGTGGCTATAGATTCCCTGCCGCTGTCTTCTTTTTTCAAGCAGACAGTGGCAAGCAGGTCTCCCGAGTACCGCCGTTTTCCCCTTTCGGGAGGAGAGGATTACGAGCTGATTTTTACGCTTTCGCCCGAACGTCTGGATGAGGCACGGAGTGCGGCAGAAGCTTCAGGGACAGCGATTACGGTTATTGGAGAGATAACCACGGCTGGCGGCATTCTTCTCCTTGATTCCAAAGGGGAGCATTATACCCCTGAAGCAAGCGGATATGACCATTTTGCTATTGTCTGAACAGGGGAATTGTATTGGATTGTGATGGATATATTAAAAGTCAGGCTGGCGAGCCGCTTTTTGTCGCTGAAAATGCCAATGTTGAGATTTCGGAGAGCGAATTTGCCAGGATCAGGCAGATCCTGTTGTTCAATCGGGGATTCAACCTCAATGCGTACAAGGATAGATGCATACGGAGAAGAATAGCTATCCGGGTCAGGTCAACCCATTGCGAAACCGTTAACGATTACTGCGAGCTGCTGATCAACCACAAATCCGAAATTGATAATCTCGTTAAAGTTCTCACAATTCATGTAAGCCAGTTTTTCCGTAATCTTTCCACATTTGAAAAGTTGCGGACCGAGATCATCCCGCATCTTTTTTCGATGGCAAGGCAAAAGGGGAAAAAGAGCCTTCGTTTCTGGAGTCTTGGCTGTGCCGGCGGCGAAGAACCTTACTCTCTTGCTCTTATACTGGCAGAGCACTTTGCCCTCGAGATGCAGGCGATTCCAGTCCGTATCGATGCTACCGATGTCGATTCCGGCATCATCCAGAGTGCAGAAAATGCCCTGTTCCATCATGACCGTCTGCTTGAAACTCCAATTAACTACATCCAGAAATATTTTGAAGAAGAGGAAAATCAATACAGGCTCTCTCCATCCATAAGAGAAATGGTCAGTTTCAGTCAGGGAGAGATGTTCAATAGTCTCATCTATCATGAATGTGACCTCCTTTTATGCAGAAACGTGCTAATCTATCTTGCCCGGACTCAACAGGAGAAGATCTTCCGCAATATTGCCCGTTCCCTGAATGAGGATGCTTTCCTCGTACTGGGGAAGTCGGAGACGATTCTTGGAGAAAGCAGGTCCTTGTTCCAGACCGTCTGCCCTCTGGAGCGGATATACCGTCTAGCTGCCGCTTCTGAATAGCGACAAGATATTATTATTCATTATGTAAGGAGGTGCAGCTTGTTCGTCTCGATTGGTTATAAATTCATACTGGGCATCGTGATTGTCGTTGCTGCGGTGGCCTTTTCACCTGCATTGGTAATTGCTCTTGGTTATTCTCAGGAGATGACCAATATCCTGGCCTACGTGGTAGCACTGACTACCGGTCTTCTCCTTGGCTGGATCCTTACAAAAAGCCTCAGCAGGAACATCGGAAACATCACTGCTTCAATGGAGGCGATAAGCGACGGGGATCTGTCCCAGGATATCGAGGTAAAGTCAAAACGTTTTCCCGATGAGACGACTGCCATTGCCGGCTCCATAAATATGATGTCTGAAAATCTGCGAGGGCTTGTGAACCGGATCCGCTCTGCTTCGGGGCATGTCGCCGAGTCTGCAAGAACTCTCTCTTCAACGACTCTCGAGGTCAATGCTACCACCGAAGAGATTGCCAAAGCTCTGGAACAGATTTCTCACGGGGCTGAGGTTCAGGCGGAGATGTCCGGCAGAGGATCCACTTTGATTCATGAGCTTGCCGTATCGGCCGAGCTTGTCGCAAAAAGAGCAAAAGAGTCTTCACAATCGGCACGGGATACAACCGCAACGGCACAGCAGGGAACTGACCTTGCGAAGCAGACGATGGAACTCATGAAAGAGTTTCTCAATACCGTCGAGCACACAGGACAGCAGTTCGCAGAACTGAACGGCAAACTCCAGCAGGTGGGAAAGATTGCCGACCTTATCGTAGAGATTGCACGTCAGACGAACATGCTCGCTCTCAATGCTTCTATCGAGGCAGTCCGCGCAGGCGAGTACGGAAAAGGGTTCACTGTGGTCGCAGAGGAAGTCCGCAAGCTTGCAGACGGGACCAGCCGTTCTGCTTCAGAGATTATCGATCTGGTCTCCCTGATCAAGGAGGACAGCGTCAGGGTCAGAGATACGTTTGCCTCCAGTTCACGGCAGGTCAATGATGGCAAGAAGAAAATCAACAGCACCGCCGAAGTCTTTCAGTCTATTGTCCAGACGGTTATGGAGGCTGAGCGAAAGGCTAACAGCATAGCAGATCTCTCCAGCATGCAGAGTGAAGGCGCACAAAAGGTGGTAAAAGCCATTGATGAGATTGCAAAGGTTGCAGAGGACAATGCCGCTGCCACGGAGCAGGTATCTACTGCTACCGAGGAGCAATCGGCAGCAATGCAGGAGATGGCTGCTGCCAGCAGGGAGCTGGCACAACTTTCATCAGAGCTCTTAAGGGCTGTCGAGAGATTCAGACTGCCGGAGGATCTGCCTGAGGATGATGAATAGCGCTTCAATCAGGTATATGCTTTTTTCTACGGGTGGCCTGCGCTATGCTGTAAATGTCGATTATCTGGACGAGATATCAGGGCTGCTCCCGGAGTATCCGATTCCCCGGTCACCGAGGTTTTTGCGCGGAGTGGTCAATATCCACGGCAAGCTGGCGGTGGTTTTTGATCTCTCGATGTATGTCGGGACAGGACCGGTAAAGAAAGGGTGCAATCTGCTCCTGCTCAAGATGCCGGAGAGTTCGCTGTCAATAGTTGTCGAGCAGATGGAGAGAATGATCTCGGGTGACGAAATCGTCTCCATTGAGTCAGGAGTGTCCGGGGCGACTTTTTTTGTCCTCCCGGACGGCAAAGCTGAACTACTGGACCCGGAAAAGCTCGTCGATTCAATGGAAAAGTCTTTCGTAGCATAAGTGGAGTGATCGCCGTGGACATGTCCCAATATCTTGACCTGTTCATCAGTGAAGTGCGCGAGCACCTAAAAAGCATCTCGAAGCTCGTTCTCGTTCTTGAGTCCGAGCCAAAGGATCGTTCGACCATTGATGAGCTGTTCAGGTCTGCCCACTCCGTAAAAGGGATGGCCGCATCCATGGGCTTCAAGCAGGCAGCAGAGCTTGCCCACGGGATGGAAAACCTCATGGACAGGGTCAGGCAGGGGCTTGAAATAGATTCGGGCCTGTTCGACATTCTCCTTGCCGGAGAATCCGCTCTGTCTGCCATGGTAGACGACATAGAAGGCGGCGGCAGCGGAGGAATGGACAGTGCTGCCTTCCTTGCAAGGATTGCCGCTTATGATCCTTCGGCAGGCAAAGAAGCGGACCGTGCTTCAGCAGGTGAGGCTGAAGAAGCTCCCCGGTCACCGGACAATGAACAGCCGGCCACCGCAAAGGTCGAGGCTTCTGTCGTTCAGCAGACGGTAAAGATCAGGACAACGGTGCTGGACCGCCTGTTGAAAACTACCGGAGAGCTGGTAACGGTAAAGCACCGCCTCTCCATGACTTCCAAATCGCTCAGGAACAGGGATTTTTCCGACGCCATGGAGTCTCTCGGGAAGGCTATCCGGGAGCTTCATGATCAGGTAATGGCAGTAAGACTGATACCTCTTTCGATGATCACCGAGCGTTTTCCCAGGATGATCCGCGATCTTGCACGGGAGTCGGGCAAACAGGTTACGTTCTCCATGTCCGGGGTCGAGATCGAGCTCGACAGGAGCATTCTCGAGCTCCTGGGGGACCCGTTGGCTCACATCCTGCGGAACTCTCTCGATCATGGAATCGAAACACCTTCGGAGAGGCAGGCTGCAGGCAAAGAGTCGACAGGAAGGGTCAGCATCGCTGTTTTCAGAGACAAGGACCAGGTAGAGATAAGGATTGGAGATGACGGGAGAGGCATAGATCCGGAAAAGATAGCCTCAGCGGCAGTGGCTAAAGGGGTTATCCAGAAGGAAAAGGCAGCAACCCTCTCTGTAGAGGAAAAACTGTTACTGATCTGTCTTCCGGGGTTTTCAACAGCTGCAAAAATAACCGGCATCTCCGGCAGGGGGGTCGGTATGGATGTGGTCAAAACGACCATCCAATCCCTGAGCGGGACAATGTCCATAGAAACCGGGGCTGATAAAGGGTCCACTTTCGTCCTTCGTCTGCCGCTCACCGTAGCAATAATCAACGTCCTTCTGGTGACTGCCGGGAAGTTTACTCTCGCTGTTCCCCTGACTGCCGTAGGGCGGACGATGGAGCTGAAGAGTGAAGAGATTGCCCTGATCGATGATGAAGAGGTCTTCTTTCTCGATGACAGCATGGTCCCGGTTGTCTCTCTGAGCCGACTTCTGAATATTGATTCCGGGCCGCCAAAAGGAGAGACGACCCCGCTCTTCATTACCGAGATCAAGGGGCGCAGGATCGGGGTACAGGTCGACCGGATGCTGGGGAATCAGGAAGTTTTTGTCAAGCCGCTCTCAAGGCCGCTTTCTGCCTTCGAAGGGCTCAGCGGGGCAACCGTTCTTGGTGACGGAGAGGTCGTGTTTATAGTGGATATACTTAACAAGGTTTTGTAAGGGGGCATTTATGAGGTTTTCTACGCTGGCATTCCTGATGATTTCCCTTCAGTTTTCAGTCTCTCCGGTCTCTGCACTCCAGATTCCCAAGTACAACGTGAGCCTGACCGATGTCATAAATACGGTCGAAAAGCCGTTCAAACCCGACAAAAACGGGCAGACTGAACTTGCCAACGTCAGGGCGGACTTTTTTCAGAGGTCTACCATTGCCGAGAAAAAGAAGGAGTATCGTGCCGACGGTCAGATGTTCCTGAAGCCTGCTTCCGGTTCTGAGCCCCTCAAGTTCCGTTTCGATTATTTCCGCCCGACACGGCAGGAGATTGTTTGCGACGGCAGGACTCTATGGGTCTATCTCCCGGAAAACAGGGAAGTGATCCAGAGTGATGTCTCTGAATTCTTCGATCCTTCTCTGCATGATATCTCAAGGGAGAGGGCGGTTAACTTTCTTCAGGGGCTCGGCAGGATTTCAAAGGACTTTACAATCATCTTCAACAGCAGGATGACTGACCCTGCAGGTAACTATATTCTTGAGCTGACACCGCGAAGGGCGAGTGTGACGATTGAAAAGCTCTTCATAACGGTCAACAGGGAGTCGCTCTTTGACAGAACCGGCACCCGTCCGCAGTCGAACGTGCCGCCGGCTGTAGCTCCGGATCCGCACCTGTTCCCGATTCTTTCCACGACTGTTGTCGATCATGACGGGAACAGCACAACCATGGAGTTCAGCAACATAAGGTCAAACGGCATGGTCTCGGACATGACCTTCACGTTCGATGTGCCGCCGCAAGTCCAGGTTGTACGCCCTGAGGGTCGAAGAAGATGAGAAAAGCCTGTTTTCACCGGTTCGTAACCGTATTCCTTTCGCTGCTGCTGATGCTGCCGGCAACTCTGTTTGCCGCACAGCTTCAGGATATCCTCTCCACAGTGAAAGCCGGGTATAGCTCGATGGAGGACCTTCACGCCGAATTCAGTCAGAGAACCTATGTCGCCGCCCTGAAGAGGGAGGAGAAAGGGAGCGGAGAGGTCTTTCTCAAGAAGCAGGGTGGCAGTGCCATGTTTCGCTTCAATTATGTAAGACCGAAACAGCAGATCATTTCAAACGGCAAAAACGTCTGGTACTATCTCCCCGAAAACAGGCAGGTCATAATTTCCGAAACGGCAAAGCTCTTCTCCGGCGGAAACGGCATCGCGCTCAGTTATCTTACCGGCCTGGGGAACCTTTCCGACGATTTCACTATCAGGCTCATCTCTGAAGCTCCGGATAAGAAGGGTAATTACCAGCTTGAGCTGATACCGAAAAAACATAATACTGCGGTAGCGAAACTCCAGCTCTATGTTCCTGCCGATGCTGTCGAGAAGGTGCGCGGAGCAAAGATTTCCGAACCATTTTTCCCGATAGCCTCATCGGTTCTGCACGATCAGATGGGTAACAGGACCACGATCGAGTACAGCAAGGTCAAGGTGAACGGAAAAGTAGCGAATGAGAGGTTTAATTTCAAGACTCCGGCAGGAGTGGAAGTTATAAAGCAATAGGTAAGGAGGGATTATGCCGTCATTTGATATTGTTTCGAAAGTCGATATGCAGGAGGTCGACAATGCTGTCAATCAGGCTGTGAAGGAGATCGGTCAGCGCTACGACTTCAAGGGGTCGAAGTCGGAAATAACCCGCGAAAGCGATTCGATCAAGG
>Ga0134124_10004278_pt1 | contig 11475 bp, 5 predicted proteins | sample KB304_FD_96880 | JGI IMG/M metagenome (GOLD analysis project Ga0134124, IMG submission 96880) | Terrestrial soil microbial communities without Nitrogen fertilizer from Kellogg Biological Station, Michigan, USA - KB3-0-4 | ecosystem: Environmental > Terrestrial > Soil > Unclassified ... | reverse complement strand
GCAGGGTGGCGGGCAAATTTCGCGCCGGGCAGTTATACCTCGGCCCAGATCACTGCGGCCGGCGGCGTGGTGGACGACGCATCATCCATCCGCGTACCTGCCGGGATGAAAGTGACGTTATACACCGGCGATAATTTCACGGGGACGGCGGTGGTGAAGACCGCGGACGATTCCTCGCTGATCGATGACGGCATCAACGACCAGGTATCCTCATTGAAGGTCGAATTGAATTGATCGTTTTATAAACCCCATTTGGAAGGCGAATTATATGTAGATGCAGTTTGCAGATGGCACGTCGCCATCGGGTTTTGAGGAAGCAGACGTGTCAGTGGAGAAAACCAGCTCTTACGCAGCGCCGAGAATATTTTCAACCGCCGTGTGAAATTCCGATAAGGTAAACGGTTTGGCTATGCACGGTCGGTTCTCGTCTTCGAGGAAACGGCGAATCTGAGGATTGACCACGTCCCCGGTGATAAAAATCATGCGCTGGCACGCTTTAGGATTGGTCTCACGCAGTTGATCGTAAATCTGCCGGCCGCTTGTCCCTGGCATCTTCCAATCGCAAATTGCCACGTCAAAGCGTTTTTCCTCAAGTTGTCGTAATCCCTCCTCGCCATTCGTGGTCACTTCCACATCATAACCATGAGAACTGAGGTCTGCGCGGATCATGGTTAAGATTGGTTCTTCATCATCGATGATGAGGATGCGTTTGCCTTTCCCCCGGCTGAATGTTTTGGGCTCAGCTCTCGACGATTTGATATTGGCGGTCTTAATGGCTGGCAGTTCAATCAAAAACATTGCTCCTTTTCCCAATTCGCTCTTCGCAGTGATATTGCCGCCATGCTCTTTGATGAAACCGTAGCAAAGGCTCAATCCGAGGCCCGTACCTTTGCCGATTTCCTTAGTGGTGAAGAATGGATCAAAGATGCGTGGCATGTGGCCTGGCGCGATGCCCGGCCCGTTGTCTCGAATGGTTATGCGAACATTCGGTTCTTCAAATTCAGTAGTGATCGTGATCCGGCCGTACGGCTGACTGGCTTCCATAGCTTGCTGCGCATTACCGATGATATTCAGAAGAACCTGTTGGACCTGGTGGGGATCCACCAGGACCACGGGAAGATTAGCTTTTAATTTTGTAGTTATCTCAATATTGCTGGTGCGCAGAGAGTATCCGACGATGTCCAGGACGGTTTCAATCAAGCTGTTTATCGATGTCGGCTCACGTTTGGGTTTGTCCTTTCTGGCGAAACTCAACAGCGATTGAACAATCTTGGCGCAACGCATGGAGGATTTAAAAATATGGTCTGAATAGATCTTCCATCTTTCAGTCGATTGTTCCTTTTGGAGCAATTCTGAGAATCCGACGACAGCTGCCAAAGGATTGTTTAATTCATGGGCGACGCCGGCAACAAATTCCCCAATCGCGCAAAGTTTTTAACTCTGCACCAATTGTTGCTGGGTGTTCTTCAAGGTGTCTACCGTCTTTTCCAAATCTGAACGCGACTGCTGGAGATTTTCGGTCATCTGGTTGAAGACCGAAGCAAGTTGGCCGCATTCGTCGCGGCTGTTCACAGAAACACGCTGGCTGAAGTCGCCACGCCCTACCGATTCAGCGCCCTGGCGCAATGCATACAATGGTTTGGTGGCCTGGCGGACAAAAAACCACACCATCAATCCGATGACCAAAACCATCAACACGCCAGCCAGGGCCATAAAATGTTGTGCGGTGCGCCTTTCAACCAGGGACTGTTCATTCGAATTCAACAAAACATAACCGAGGCCGGAATCCCCCGCCAATGATCCGAACCGGCCCGCAGTGCAGTTGTAGTGGGTGCCATTCAATACGATGGTCTTGATGTCCGCGGTATTGACCATCCCCTTCAACATGCCTTCAAATTGATTGTTGGCGTCAAGACCGGGCAGGGTTGAGTTGACGACACGTCCATTGGCAATCAGGGCAACCTCTCCCTGGGTCAACTTGCTGAATTCCTGGACCGCTGCGTCTCCCAGCTCTGACCCCAGCGCCAATGCGCCAATTTGTTTATTATCGCTGTCATAAGCGGGAATGGCGATCACGTCATACAGTTTCCCTGCAACGCGAACCATATCGACCTTTTCCGTTCCGCTCAAAGCCGGCTTGACCGCCAAAGACGCGGCTTCCTCGAACTCGGAAGGTGGAACGCCTGGGTTATTTACCACGTCGAGGATTTTTCCTTTGCTGGACGCATAAAATACGATGTCCACCTTTTGCATCTCCATGAGGTTGCGGAGCGTGTTGTGCAGATCGCGCGGTGCTCCGGACTGAAACACCTGGTTCCACAAGGGAACATTGGGCAGATTGTGAAAACGCATCAGCAGGTCATGCCTGCGAAAATCCTGTGCGTAACGGAAAGCGGCGTTAGCCGTGGCCAGGGTTCGACGTGTGTCCCGATCAGACTGTTGGGCGAACTGACGTTTATTCAGGAAAAATGAAAAGGCCAGCACCACCACCGTGCAACCTACGACTGGCAATAAAATCTTGTTGCGAAAACTGGAGCCAAACCAAATAGCAAACCGGTCAAGTAACCGTTTGGCCTGGTTGTTGGAGAGTTTTATTTTCGATTGAAGTTTTTGCAGGGCCTCTGCTTCCCCGAAACGTTTGGTCAAAGCGATAAATTCATTTTGAAAGCGGTCAAATTGATGCTTTCCATTTTCGGACCCGGCATGAACTTTCTGCCGTGCTGTTTCTCCCAAACGTTTGGCGAAGACCATGAATTCATGAAAGCGCCGGTGATTCCTGGCATGAGCGGAGCCATTTATTAGGTCTGTTTTTTCATCCCTCCCCGATTGCCCGTTTCCCCATTGAAATTTAAATTTCATTTGGAACTGTAACTGCAACTGCAACTATTAAGGCAAGTGTCCTACAAAGAGGGGATACTGTCCGGTAGGGTTTTCCCTATCAGGTGTGTAACCCATACGGCTCTTTTGAGCCCCGGTTTGGCGAGGCGGTCGGCACTGATTAGCCTGGGGCTAAAACCCCACTTCCAACAGACCTTCTCCAGGAGACAATGTTTTTATCGGCATGGCACCAAGACACCATCTGGATTCAATTCAAACACCCGCGGGAATAATCTGGTACACCCTCATCTTTGAGAGCCCATCGAATTATTTCGTTGAGCAATGCGTTGATACGAACCTGCCACTTCTTAAAGACAGGGTCAGAAAGATCCAGCCAAGTGAATTTCCCAAATGCTCGGTTAACGGCATCCCGTTAAATAAACTCGTGGAAATTAAAATGAAGGAGATCGTTGAAGCTTCACAATTTCAGCAACGCCAACGTGAGAACGGGATCGCAGAAATCAGGGAGGCAGCGGCCTAAAACTTCAAGCAGCCTGGTTGTGCGTCGGTATCAAGTTGAAAGTCTCGGGGGTGTTGCCTTGCGGTCTCTCAGCGATTTAAGGTGCGATGCTTCGGCCATCTCCTCCAGTTTCTGTTCAACCATGGAAATCAAAGGCATGTCATTGACCCAATGTTTGTGCAGTTCGACGGGAAGAATTCGTTTCGAACGATCTTTGATAAACGCATTGGTCGAATCGTTGTACACCTCAACGTAAAAGCTGACAGGGTCGTTTAGAATCAATGTGTACCATACAGTTCCCTGCAAAGTTGCCACTGAACACAAATGAATTCTTTCGGCCACGTGGCTTTCATTGTCTCCTACAAGCCGGTTGATTCATCTGGGGTGAGGACCCCATACCAGGCGAGCCGGATACAAATAATTGAACTGATAACGGCTTCTCTATAAAGTTTTTTCATTGAAAAGGACAGCCGGCCTCGCAAACAAAACCCGGACGAGCGCTTCGCCATGGCAAAGCTTGTTCCCTGAATGGATTTGCGGCCTGGTTCTTGTTGTCGCCGTTATCCTTGCCTATCAGCCGGTGTGGCACGCTGGTTTCATCTGGGACGATGATGCCTATGTCACCAACAATGTGACGTTGCGCACGATGGATGGCTTGCGGCGGATCTGGTTCGAGCTGGGGGCCGTGCCACAATATTATCCCCTGGTCCATACAACGTTCTGGCTGGAATATCATCTGTGGGGACTAAATCCACTCGGCTATCATCTCGTCAATGTCCTGTTGCAGGGCGTGGGCGCCATCTTACTGTGGAGAACGCTAAAACGATTGCAGTTGCCAGGGGCATGGTTGGCGGCTGCTGTTTTTGCGCTGCATCCGGTACAAGTGGAGTCGGTCGCATGGATTACCGAACGGAAGAATGTTTTATCGGCCGTTTGCTATTTCACCGCGGCATTGGCCTATTTGCGCTTTGCCGGACTTCCAGACTTATCGTCCAATCGGCGGCGATGGTACTACTACGCAGGTGCCCTGGGTCTTTTCGTGGCGGCGCTGTTAAGTAAGACCGTAACTTGTTCTCTCCCGGCGGCGCTGTTGCTGGTGATCTGGTGGAAAAAAGGAAGGTTGTGCCGTAATGACATTTTCCCGTTGCTGCCATTCTTCGCAGTTGGTGTCGGCCTTGGATTACTAACGGCTTGGGTGGAAAAACACCATGTCGGCGCCCACGGTTCAGAATGGTCATTCACGGTGGCACAGCGATTTCTGATTGCCGGACATGCTTTATGGTTTTACGCAACCAAATTAATTTGGCCGGTTGATTTAACATTCAATTATCCGCGTTGGAACATAGAAAGGGGAATGTGGTGGCAATGGTTATTTCCGCTAGGCGCGGTCGCAGTCGCAGGGATTTTTTGGGTAAGGAGAAGCCAATTTGGCCGGGGACCACTGACAGCGGTGCTTTTTTTTGCCGGGACACTCCTTCCAGCTCTTGGGTTTATCAATGTCTATCCGATGCGTTATTCATTCGTCGCCGATCATTTTCAATATCTTGCCAGCGTCGGCTTGATCACCCTGGCGGCAGCGGGAATCAGCCTGGCGATGGCAGGAAGACCGGTATTAAGAATGATATTCTGCGGCGTATTATTACTGACGTTGGGTACGCTGACCTGGCGACAATCCCGGATGTATTCCGATTCGGAAACGCTTTGGCGGGCGACGATTGTCAGGAATCCCGGCTCCTCTCTGGCCCATATCGACCTTGGGGTTATTCTTGAGGCGCAGGGGCATTTGGATGATGCGCTTTTGCATTTTGAAAAGGCCGTTGAGCTTCGGCCTGATGAAGCCGATGCCCATTACAATCTTGGTGAAGCTCTCGTGCGAAAGGGCCGTACGGAAGACGGTCTCGTTCAATATCGCAAAGCCCTTGAAATTCAACCCGACTTTCCCGACACACAAAACAACCTGGCCGGTGTACTCGTCCAAAAAGGAAAGGCGGATGAATCGATCGCCTTTTATAAATTGGCCCTGAAAAGTGAGCCGTACAGCGCAAGTATCCACAATAATCTGGGCTATGCCCTGGTGCAATCGGGGCACTGGGATGAAGGTGTCGTTCATTATCAGAAGGCGGTGGAGCTTCAACCTCGATTTGCCGAGGCCCATTACAATCTTGGAAACGCCTTCCTTCAAAAGGGGCGGCTGGTTGAAGCCGTGGTTCAGTTTCAAACGGTAGTTGAAATTCAGCCAGGCTACCCGAGCGCTCAAAACAATCTGGGATACACTTTGCTCCAACAAAACCGGCCAGCCGAAGCGATAGCGCATCTTCGAAAGGCATTGGAGGTTAATCCAGACGACGCCATGGCTCATTACAATCTTGGCAATGCTTTCACCCTGACGGGTCGCGACCATGAAGCCGTCCTGCAGTATGAGCGGGTGTTAGAACTCCAACCCAATTTTCCTGATATATGGAATAATCTGGCATGGATACTGGCAACCAGTTCGGAAAGCTCCGTTCGAGATGGAACCAAAGCGATCGAATCAGCCCAAAAAGCGAGCCAAATGGCCGGAGGCCGAAATTCTGCCTATCTCAGTACGCTGAGTGCCGCTTATGCCGAAGCTGGAAAATTCACGGAAGCTATCACAACAGCCCAACAAGGCCTGAAATTGGCCGAGGAAGAAGGAAACGTTTCGCTAATTAATATTTTTCAGCAGCAACTTAAACTTTATCAGGCTGGACTGCCGATTCGATCCGGCAGAACGACAAACAACGTCGTCCCTTCGCAGGATCGTGAGTGATTTTCGCCAAGATCATGAACCCCGGCAAAATCTTTCCGGCCAGGCCGTCCGAACGACTCACGGGTGCTGAAGATTCATACCTGCCTGGCGCGTTTCTTCCGTGTCGGGGTGTGTAGTTTTTTTCCGTTCCGCGATTATTAGACAATCTGCGTAAAAATTTTACGCATCATCGCGTGCGCTTCACACTTTCTCTCATCATAAATGGTATGTAACAAGTATGCATCTGCGAAGGGTGGATCATCTTTTAGGATGATATCTCATTTTTGATCATCTGGATGAATTGAATTTATGTCGGCGTCGATCGCTTTATTTTCAACAGTGATGTGACAGTCGAACTTCCCTCATGCGGGTTGAACAAGACTGGATGTCGCTGGGAGATAACTAATAACTGAAGTCGCCGGAAAAAATGGCCTGGCATTAGCTTGAGTCGTCGTGCTTGGAGAAATCCCAAAAATTATTTTAAGAAAAATCGCCTGTCGGAGGTAATCATCTTGACGGGGCGGATATCGTTTGAGATAAAGCAGGCCGTTTTAGGAAATCAGAAACCTTTTCGAGGGCTTATTAATTTCCAAAGAGGGTTGGGATTCCAATCAGATGGTGAAACACCAGTCATTTCATTTTCTGTCAGGCCAGTCTTGTGGCTTTTTTGCTTATAGCAAGGAAGTCTTTCCATTTTTCTGCAAAAAATTTGTCTCCAGAACGGCGGCAGCGGCCATTTTATTCAAAGGTGTGACAGGCGGGGCAGTCAAACACAACGGGCAATGATCGAAGGAAGACTTTTATGAAATCAAAAGCGAACTTGATAACTTTTTTGATGGCGCGGTGTTTGCCGTGCCTGTTGTTGGCATTTGGCCTGGCCGACCAGGCGCCGGCAATGCAGGTCAGGTGGACCACCAGCACCAATTTTTACGTCGATTTCGCCAGTACGCCGACGCCGATGAATTGTGACTACGTCGCGTGCATGGTGACCAACGGCGATGGTGTCACCTATTCCAATCTTTGGATCACCATCGGTTCTTTTACCAACACTTCGATGAGGTTGGGCGCGGGTGATCCGGGCCAACAGGCTCTCGGCACACTGGCCAACAATCAAATCAAACCTGCTTTCTTCTATGTGCAGGCGACCAATACCGCTCCGCCCTACAAAAATAGAATGACGATCAGTTTGTATAACGGTTTTCCGGCGACGGGCACGCTCTTGATGAGCACGAACTTTACGGTGACCGTCCAGAATTCTGGCGCCAACCAGGCCAACAAAGTCACGTCTGTGACTTATGCGCCGACGAACAATCCCGGCCTGGGCGGCGTGTTCAAGATTACTGTCCAGGGCACCACCGGCAACGTGGCGGTCGGCAACGATATGACGTTTACGGCCAGCGCCTTCACCAATTGGAATGCAGGCGTGTTGCAGTTGGTGACGTGTAACATCATTATCACCAATAGTCCCAATGTCGTCCTGACGAACGTTTTGGATACGGTGTCCACCATCCATTTAACAGGAAATGGCGCCGGCTATAGGGCCGAATATTGGGTCCGCTCCATCGGCGTTACCCGATCGAATACGCCCATCAGTCCGGTCAGCTATATCAACAACGGCGGCGGCACGATCAATCACGTGCAGGAAACCGCTTTGCTCACTTTGCCGCCGGTTCCGCCCACCACCAATACGCTGACGCTGGCCGCGCTCACGAATTACGCGCAGTTGTACACCAATGAAATGGTTACGTTCACCGTTCGCGTGACGAATCCCAGTATTTTTGATGTCACGCTGGACCGGTTCGTGGATACATTGCCGACGGGTTTTGTTTACGTGGCCAATAGCTCGAAGTTCGGCGGAGCTTCCATTTTGAATCCAACCAACTCGGGCCAGGTTTACACCTGGTCTCAGATCTATACCATTCCGGCGGGCACCAACCGCGATTTTGTTTTTCAGGCGATTTCGACCGTTTCAGGTTACGCCACCAATTCCTGCGTGGGTTATGTTCAGAACGCCCAGATCGATACCACGGCGGACACGTCGGACAACGCCCCCGCCAGGGAAACGGTGCGCACTCTCGTTCAACCGACCGTCGGGAATGTCACCGGCTCGGCGCTCCTCAATACGCCTCTGTCAGTTCCCGCGCCGGGCGTGCTGTCCAATTCCGTCGAACCCAACGGCTTTCCCTTGACCGTGGCCAGTTACACCCAGCCGGCTCACGGCAGCGTTACGGTCAGCAACAACGGCGGCTATCTCTATACTCCGGCTGCGTCTTATTTCGGCGCGGATAGTTTTACCTTCACGGTGACCAATGGAAATCTCCGCGGAGCCACTGCGACCGATACCCTGACCATTATCGCCTGGACCAACCAGCCGCCTTACTTCACCGCCGGACCGAACCAGACCAACAACGAAAACGTCGGGCCGGTGACGGTCGCCAACTGGGCCACGGGCATCAGTCCCGGAACCAATGACCCGGTCCAGCCGCTGACCTTCCACGTTTCCAACGACAACAACAGTTTGTTTTCGGTCCAGCCGACCGTTTCCACCAACGGCGGCACGCTGAGTTATACGCCGGCTGCGTTTACCTTCGGCGATGCCAATGTCAGCGTCTATCTGACCGACAATGCCGGGGGAACCAGCACGACCCAGACTTTCCACATCCATATCAACTGGGTCAACCAACCGCCGACATTGAACGGCATCAGCAACGTGAACCTGGTCGAGAATTGGAGCCAGCAGACGGTCAACTTGTCCGGGATCACCACGGGTGCGGCCAATGAATCCACCCAAACGCTGACGGTCTCGGCGACGTCGAGCAATCCATCGCTCATCCCGAATCCAACGGTCAATTACACCAGCCCCAATGCCACCGGTTCGCTGACGTTTACGCCAATCACATATGTCACCGGCAGCGCCACGATCACCGTGGTCGTCAGGGACAATGGCGGGACGGCGAACAATGGCTTGGATTCCGTCACCAACACTTTCATCGTGTCGGAGGTTGGGCTGACCAATTACTGGTATCAGGGCAGCAACCTGACCGTTAATGTAACGAATGCGACCGGCGCGGCGGGCGTCGGTTACAGCCGGACCAATTACCTCGGGGTCTTGAGCGTGCTGGCAACGAGCACAAATCGCTTTACCATCAAACTCGCGTCCTTCAACGGCACTTCGCCCGGCCTGGCCAGTAATTTCAACAACGCCAGCAATTATACCTGGACCATCGCCACCACCACCCGCGGTGTTGTCGGTTTGACCAGCAACCAATTTAACGTCGACACCAGTTCGTTCAGCAATTCACTGGCTGGCGGCGGGTTCACTGTCCTTTTGTCTCCCGACGGCGGTTCTGTCTACCTGCGTTACAGCCCCAACCAGGCGCCAACGGTCAATGCCGGGCCGGACTTGTTTATCCGCGGAACGCCCTGGGTGACGACCCTCAACGGTCAGGCCAGCGACGATGGCATCCCAATCGGCTCAACGTTGCGGACCACCTGGAGCCTGTTGAGTGGACCCGGGACGGTGACATTCAATAACTCCAACGCCGTCGTGACCAGTGCGACTTTCAGCACGAATGGCATTTATGTGTTGAAATTGACGGCCGACGACAGTCAGGTGCAAAGCAGCGACTTTGTTGAAGTTCGTGTCGACACGTTGTGCACGGTGTCAGGGCCGGCGGGGATGGCGGCGTGGTGGCCCGGCAGTGGCCAGGCAAACGATGTGATCAGCGGCAACAATGCGCTGTTGGTCAATGGAACCGGATTCACGACGGGGGAAGTGGGCGCGGCATTTAATTTTGATGGAGTGAACGATTACGTCCAGGCGCTTGCGGCGACCAATTATGATATTGGAAGCAGTTCGGCCGGCTTTACGGTGGAGTTCTGGGCCAAAGGAGTGCCCGGTTATACCTGCGGCGCGATAGGATGGAACAATGGCGCCGTCAACGGTGTGACCCTGGTCGAAGGCGGTGGCGGCAACCGGCTGTATGCCAACCTGGTCGACGTGACCGGCGTCAACCGCAGCGCGAACTTTTATGTGGACAACGCCTTTAACGGCAGTTGGCGGCATCTGGCTGTGACCTATGATCGGCCGGCCGGCGTGGTGAAGATCTATGTGGACGGAGTGATGCTTAACAGCCTGACGATTGGCAGTTACGCGATGCAGACCACCTATGATTTTTATCTGGGCCATCCATTCGGACTTGCGGCGTACAGCGGTCAACTGGACGAGGTCAGCTTATATCGTCGTCCGTTGACGTCAGACGAAATCCTAAGCATTTACTCGGCGGGCAGCGTGGGTAAATGTTCCGCAAACAACAATCAACCGCCGTCGGTGTATGCCGGGCCGGACTTGTTTGTTCGAGGGGTCCCGGGAGCAGCGATGCTCAACGGCCAGGTCACCGATGATGGCGTGCCCGCGGGTGCGACGTTGCGCGCGACATGGAGCGTGGTAAGCGGACCCGGGACGGTGACGTTTAGTAACGCCAATGCAGCAGTGACCGGTGCCACCTTCGGCACAAATGGCGTCTACGTGTTGAAACTGACTGCTGACGATGGAGAACAGGCAGGCAGTGACCTGGTGGAAGTGCGCGTGGAAAGCATATGCACGGTGCAGGATCCGCAGGGGCTGTCAGCCTGGTGGCCGGCCAACGGTCAGGATATCGATGTCATCACCGGATTCCATGCCGTCCTCCGTGGAGGAACCAGCTACGTGAATGGTGAAGTGGGTGGGGCTTTTAATTTTAACGGCGGATCCACCTACGTCTGGATTCCTGCGCAGACCAATTACAACGTGGGCGCCAGTGCGGCTGGATTTACGATTGAGTTTTGGATGAAACCCGGCGGGCCGCAGGACGGCAGCGTATTGGGCTGGGCCAACGGCGTGCGTGTGGAACGCTGGTGGTCCGGTTCGGGGCCCGGCTCGGGCCTGGCGTTTGAACTGGCGGGTACCGGCGCCGGACAGAATGTGGATGCGGGCAATGTGCTGTTCGATCCGCCTTCTTACGCATGGACACATGTTGCTGCGACATACGATCGGCCCAGTGGCTACGGACGGATTTACATCAACGGCGTGTTGAGGGGAACGACATGGGTCGGGACCAATATAATGAACACCGCCGGGGACTTTTACATGGGCCAGGTGCCCGGATCGGCAAACTCCTACAACGGTCAATTGGATGAAGTAAGCCTCTATCGTCGTCCGTTGACGCCTGAGGAAGTCTTTAACATTTATGCTTCGGGCAGTGTTGGCAAATGCCCCGATGACAACAATCTGCCGCCATCGGTGTATGCCGGGCCGGATCGATTTATCACGGGGGTGCCCGGAGTGACAACGCTCAACGGCCAGGTCACCGATGATGGATTACCTGCCGGT
>Ga0134124_10004277_pt1 | contig 11476 bp, 9 predicted proteins | sample KB304_FD_96880 | JGI IMG/M metagenome (GOLD analysis project Ga0134124, IMG submission 96880) | Terrestrial soil microbial communities without Nitrogen fertilizer from Kellogg Biological Station, Michigan, USA - KB3-0-4 | ecosystem: Environmental > Terrestrial > Soil > Unclassified ... | reverse complement strand
GATTGCACCTGAGCACGGAAAAGAACCGGCGAGTGTCGGGATATTCACCCTTCTCGATGTACTTGACCCACGTCCGGAAAGTGCCGAGAGGGACTTCGTTCTCGGACTTGCAGGCGACCGTGCACGCGTGACAGCCGATGCATTTGCGATGGTCTATGACGAAGCCGTATTTCATCTGATGGACGCTCGTAGCAGACTTCTATTCGTGCAAGCTCGTTTTGGATTGTTAAGAACAAAGACCAGATTGATGTTACTCCGAGTGAAGCGCAGAGATACTAACCAAAAGATCTTTCGATGGCCAGCGAGGTAATGTTCGTAGTCCGGCCTTCAGGCGGAAGTTTGTAAGTCGTGCGTAAATAAACATACAAACTTCCGCCTGAAGGCCGGACTACGAACATTGCCTTTTCACAGTCTCGAAAAGTGCGGATGGAAGGAGAATCAACGCGGCCGGCCGATACCAAGGCTCGCGAGCACTCGGTCGGCCATTTCACGCCCGGCGTATTCGAGCGAGTAATAACCGTTGGTGCCCGAGCCCGGAACTGGAAGGCCCCCGGGTCCTGCCTGGCGTTGGTAAACATGCCCGCTGGTTTTGGTTTTGCCTGTCGTCGGTGTGAATACGTCGAATCTGACTGTCAGGTATTGAGGCGGAACTGAGCCAATCCCGAAACGGTCGCTGTACGCGGGGTCGGGCTCCAGTTGAAACCAGACAACATAGGTGTCGTCCGAGGCCTTTGCCATGTCGATGGCCTTTTTGCGATTCAGCTCGCCCGTCGCTATCGCGTTGACCGAGCCGGACCGCGACAGCTCTTCAAGGCACTTCTCCTGAACGCTTCTCGCGTAAATGGAGGAACTGGCGATCGCGTCGAGTTGCCAGCCAACCTTGACGGGAATCTTCGGCGTAGATTTCTGCTCGGAGGGCGGCGCAATCGGCGGATCTTCTTGCTTCGAAGGAAGCGGGTCGGGCGACTTGGGAGGCTTTGGCGGTTTCCGCCCCGACTGAGCTGCAGTACCGAAGGCAGTGACCAGCAATAATAAGAGAGTGATGGACAAAGGCGCGACTTTACGAGTCCAGCGCAGAATAATTGACGTAGGCTGCATTACGGTCAGCTCCCTGGTGCGGATTGAATTAGCACGAGATGTTCGTTAGAGCGACGCCGGTAGTCCCTGAGTTTGCGTCGGGTTAGCGACGACACGTCTAGTCTACACTCGAGTCCTTCAGTGTCAAGCAATGGTGGTGGTGGCGTTATTAATTGTGTTGCTCGCCAGGCAATCCTCCGCGTCCTCGGCGTCCTCTGCGGTTTTCTTATTCAGTGCTGGGAATTAACCGCAGAGGACGCGGAGGACGCAGAGAAGCAGGGTGATTGGCAACACTAGAGCCACTTTCTCAGCTTGAAGAATGCCAGCATCGAAATCGTTATTACCAGCATGCCTCCGGTCGCGTACCAGATTCCGTTTGGGTTTTTGAGCAGTGGCAGGTATTCGAAGTTCATCCCGAAATATCCCGTCACTAACGTCAGCGGAAGCATGATCGTCGCCAGAATAGTCAGCGCTTTCACGATGTCGTTCGTCCGATTAGCCATCTGCGTCAGGTAAATATCCAACCCGCCGGTCAGCAGATCGCGATAGGTCTCAACCAGATCCATTGCGCGGACTACGTGGTCATACACGTCACGAAAGTAGATCCGCATATCGTGGTGGATCAGAGTGTTCTCGTCGCGGATCAGCAGGTTGAGCAATTCTCGTTGGGATGACACCGCGCGGCGAAACTGCAGCAGCCCCCGCTTCAGCTCAAAGATTGTTTGAAGATGAGTCGAAGTCGGGCTGATAAGAAGCTCGTCTTCAACTTCGTCTATCGTATCGCCGATGTGATCGAGCGTCGGCAAATAGCGGTCGACTACAATGTCGATGATCGCGTGAAGGACCTGATCCGGACGCGTCACGTGCTTCGCGTTCGAGGCAACGCGTTTTTGAATCTCTTCGATCGCCGCGCTCGGACCTTCGTGGACGGTGAAGATATAGTCTGGTCCAAGAAACGCGTCGAGCTCGCGGACCTGCACCTCGCACGGAGTCACAGAGTAGTGAGTCGAGTTGATGATAATGAAGGAGTAGCCGTCGTAATAGTCGAGCTTTGCCAGTTGAATGTGATGGCGGCAGTCTTCAATCGCCAGTTCGTGAAAGCCATAGCGGGAGGCCAGGTCGTCAAGATCGTGGCTCATCGGGTCGGCGAGATCAAGCCACAACAGGCCGGGAATGTCTACGATTGTTTTGAGTGCGGAGTGAGAGTCGGGTGGCGCAGTTTGCGTTATCGTTTCACTCATCGATTAATGTAAGGCAAGCCGCAAACCTGTAGGAGCGTCCCTATGGAGTGCGGCGGCCATCTTTGCATCGACGCCGCTTTGGATCAAAAAATAGGAAGAGGCAAAGCTAAAGCGGCGGCAACGCAAAGACGCTCGCCGCACTCCATATCAGACTCAGCGCCTGCGCTTGGCGGGTCGTGCGGTTCGCTTCTTGGGCCGGGCTTCGCCGGCGGCTTTCACGATTGGAGCGGTGACCGTGCCCGCATCCGGAGTTGCGGCTGCCTGCGCCGGTTGTCCTGAAACGTCGATCTTGTCCATCTTGACGCCGTAGTCTATCGCGATCAGGTAGAGCAGGCCGCAGATGGCGAGAGTCACAAGCCAGTAACCGATGCTCAAAAAGATTCCGCCGGCGTAGACCGTGAATACGATCACGCCCCCGACTACCACAAGGAACAGAAGACGCGGCAAGGTCAACTGTCCGCTCTTAATAACTTTATCTCGTTCTGCCATTTATGATCTCCGATTCTTTAGACGATTATGACCGCAAGCGACGAATCATAGCAACCAGAGTGAAACGTGAAACGTGAAACGTGATTCGTGATGAAGTCCGATTATGCGAATTCACGGATCACGTTTCACGCATCACTCTCCTAGCTCCCGATGCGCATTCTGTAAAAGGACCGCCAGACAAAGACCGTGGATATCAAGAAGAACCCGGCCGCCAGAAGATGGGTGATCATCGGTCCCGCGTCGATCGTGAGCTTGACCGCCAGCTCGACCGCCAGCAACCCGAACAACGTGGTGAACTTGATCACAGGATTCAACGCCACCGACGACGTGTCCTTGAACGGATCTCCCACGGTGTCGCCGACGACTGTCGCGTCATGAAGCGCCGTGCCCTTCTGTTGTAACTCTACTTCCACGATCTTCTTTGCGTTATCCCAGGCGCCTCCGGCATTAGCCATGAAGATCGCCTGATACAAGCCGAAAATCGCAATCGAAATCAGATAGCCGATGAAGAAGAAAGGTTCGAGGAACGCAAAGGCCAGCGTTGAGAAGAACACGGTGAGGAATATGTTGAACATTCCTTTCTGCGCGTACTTGGTGCAAATCTCAACGACCTTCTTGCTGTCCTCTACTGAAGCCTTCTCGACGCTCTCCAGGTTTATGTTTGCTTTGATGTACTCGACTGCGCGATATGCGCCGGTCGTAACCGCTTGCATCGACGCGCCGGTGAACCAGTAGATGATGGCGCCGCCGGTTATCAGCCCAAGCACAAACGGCGCGTGCAGCAGCGACAGGCTTTCGGTGTTCGTGGTCAGCCCGTTCGTTAGCGCCATGATGATCGAGAAGATCATCGTGGTTGCGCCGACCACCGCCGTACCGATCAACACCGGTTTGGCCGTCGCCTTGAAAGTGTTGCCCGCGCCGTCGTTTTCTTCGAGCAGGTGTTTGGCGCGATCAAAGTTGACGTCGATATTGAAGTCCCTCTTAACCTCCTCGACGACGTTTGGCACTTGTTCGATCAGCGACAGTTCGTAGACTGACTGCGCGTTGTCGGTGACCGGTCCGTATGAATCAACCGCGATGGTGACCGGTCCCATCCCAAGGAAACCAAACGCCACCAGACCAAATGCAAACACCGCGGGCGCGAGCATTATCAAGGTTGTTGAACCGGGGATCGCCGCGCCCAGCCCGAGAGTGCTGAAGTAGAAGGCGACCGCCATCAATCCTACGATGCTGATTCCCAGCCAGTACGCGGAGAAGTTCCCGGCGACCAGTCCCGACAGAATGTTGAGTGACGCTCCGCCTTCACGCGAGGACGTTACTACGGCCTTAACGTGACCCGAATTCGTTGACGTGAAAACCTTGACCAGTTCCGGAATCACCGCGCCGGCCAGCGTGCCGCACGAAATGATTATCGCAAGCTTCCACCACAAGGTGCTGTTGCCGCCCAGCGTTGGGATGATCAGGTAGGAGACTATGAATGTGATTACGATCGAGACAACGGACGTCAGCCAAACGAGCGAGGTTAGCGGCGCTTCGAAGTTCATCTCGCTCTTGCCCTGGTAACGCGCCTTCGCGACCGCTTCGTTGACGAAGTAGGAGATCGCGCTGGCGACGATCATCATGATGCGCATTACAAAGATCCAAACCAGCAGTTGCACCTGAATCGTCGGATTGCTCACCGCCAGAAGAATAAACGTAATCAGGGCCACACCAGTCACACCGTAGGTCTCAAATCCGTCCGCGGTTGGTCCGACCGAGTCGCCGGCGTTGTCGCCCGTGCAGTCCGCAATCACTCCCGGGTTACGCGCGTCGTCTTCTTTTATTTTGAAGACGATCTTCATCAGGTCCGAACCGATGTCGGCAATCTTCGTGAAGATGCCGCCCGCAATCCGAAGGGCCGCGGCGCCAAGCGACTCGCCGATGGCGAAGCCAATGAAGCACGGGCCGGCATACGCGGCGGGGATGAACAGGAGAATGCAGAGCATGATGAACAGCTCGACGCTGATCAGCATCATCCCAATGCTCATACCGGCTTTGAGCGGGATCGCGTAAAGCGAATAAGGCTTGCTCTCGAGGCTCGCAAAAGCAGTTCGCGAGTTTGCAAAAGTGTTGACGCGAATGCCGAACCACGCCACACCGTAGCTGCCGCCGATTCCCACCAGGCTGAACAGGAGTATGATGATCACCCGCACCGCTTCAAACTTCAGCAGCAAGCCGAAGTACAAGGCAATGATCACCGCGATGAATGCCTCGAGAATGAGAATGAACTTCCCCTGCGTGACGAGATACGTTTTGCAAGTTTCGTAAATAAGCTCCGAGATTTCCCGCATCGCACTGTGCACCGGGAGGTTCTTCAAGTGCATGTACATGACGAGACCGAAAAGCAGGCCCAGCGCACAGACAACCAGACCGAACAGCAGGAGAGTGTGGCCATCGAATCCAAGGAAGCGCACCTGTGACAAATCGGGCAGCTTCAGATTTGCTTCCCCGCCCGGCTGATGAGGAGTTGCAGGATCGTGGGTCTGAGCTAGAACAAGCGAGGCATTTCCGGTCAGCGCCGCAAGCACAAATGATCCTATCACCAGCGCGCGCGGATGCAGGGTGGCTCTGGCGCCTGCCCATATCCGTTTAGGTGTCGTGACTAGAACAGAAATAGCTTTCATTACGTTTGTATGATTACTCCCTTTCACCAGTCTGAGGGTCAGTTTCTTGTGGCCTTTCAAGCCAGGCCACACGCGGAAGCAGCCATCACAGAAGCGAAAATGGCGCTTACGGCAAAACAAGGCTTATAGCATATCGCGGAGTTGAACAGCAAGTTTGAGTATCCGTGTAAATCTGCCAAATCCGCGTTATCCGCGGTCTATCGTTCATTGCATGGATAGACCACGGATGACGCGGATTTGACTGGTCCGCACGGATCACGCATCACGGATCACGAATCACTGATCACGCATCACGAATCACGTTTCACGAATCACGTCTCACTCTGATCCTTATCAAATCGCTCAGGAGCGCGTAGGCGGTTTGCTCCACGCCGGGATCCGTTTCAACTATCGCGATCTCGCCCATCAGGTCGGTCTCGAGCACCAGCGCGTTCGATGTTCCGCGAACCGAACCGAGCACGGACGACGCCGACACCTCTTCCGGCGCGACCGTAAGCTTTACTCCGTTGGTTGTTTGTTTGCCTCGCGCAACCAGTCTCAAGGCCATTCCGGCCGTCGCAGCCGACTTCAAGTCTTCAACCTTTATGCCGCGAATCCCCTTGCGATCGACATCTGCCGGCCGCGAGTCTGAATCCATCAACACGTTTGCAAGCGCCACTGCCTTCACTGCCGCGTCCCAGCCATCGATATCGTTGGCGGCGTCGGCTTCCGCGATGCCGCGGCGTTGAGCATCCGCGAGACATTCTTCAAACGATTGGCCGGCTTCCATGCCGGTGAGGATCAGATTTGTGGTGCTGTTGAGAACACCGCTAAAGCCAAGCACTCGCGCGCCGGGCAGGCAGGAATCGACCAGATTGAAGATCGGCGTTCCATCCATCACGATGCCTTCAAATCGAAAGGCGGCTCCGTGGAGCGAAGCCAGCGATTCAAGCTCGCGATAAGCGAATGCGATGGGTCCCTTGTTTGCGGTTACGACGTGTATGCCGCGAGTCAGAGCGCTTCGAATATGGGTGATCGCGGGCTCGCCGTTGTCAGGGTTGAGAGGGGTTGTCTCGAATACGAGGTCGGCATTGCATCTCTCAATCAGGGTTGCCGAATCCCGCACATCGATCGCGTCACGCAGCTCAGTAAGACTACCGCCGCTCTCAACGCAAGCGACTGCTTTTAGCAGCTCGATGCCATCTTTTGAAATGATGCAGCCGTGCCGAGCCGTTGCTATAGCGGTAATGCTAAATCGCAGATCGTACCGTTCGGCGAGCTTCGACTCGCGGAGGTGCAGGATTCGCGCGAACGCGCGAGCGACATTTCCGAAGCCGATGAAAGCGAGTCTCAAGTGCATGCGAGGAGTGAAACGTGAAGCGTGATGCGTGAAACGTGATGCGTGAAACGTGATGCGTATGCGGAGAAGCGGTTTCACGGATCACGCTTCACGGATCACGTTTCACGCATCACGGTTCATTCTTCACAACGCTTCAATTAAGCTGCTGATCAATTCAAGCCCAGCTCGAAGATGATCGGCGTTGGAGCCGAATCCAATCCTCAGGTACTTGCCCATCAGGAATTGTTCGCCAGGTACTATCAGCACGCTCTTTTCCTTCCGCAGCCTTTCGACGAGATCGAGCGAGCCTATCTCCAGGTGATAACGGAGGTATGCGATCGCTCCGGCCTGAGGAGGAACAAACTGAAGATCGGTGGCCGCGGCCCACTCTTCCAAAATCGGATAGTTGGCGTTCAAGATGCCTCGGGTTCGCTTGAGCAGTCTCGCGCGGTTCTCGGGCGTCAGCGCGATCTGCGCAAGCATATCGCTCGCGGGGCCCGGACCTATGGTTGTGTAGTCGTGATAGGACCACGCGTTCGCGACCAACTCGGGTGTGGAGACGATCCATCCGATCCGCAGGCCCGGCAACCCATAAGCCTTCGACAGCCCGCTGGTGACGATCGCCTTTTCGTAGCTCCCCCAGAAGCTCGGTGTGACGTCCCGCTCGAGCTCGGCCCCTCGGTAGACTTCGTCCGCAAGCAGCCACGCGCCGCAGCGCCGCGCCGCCGCGACAATTCGCTCCATCTCCTGCTCGGTAAGAATCGAGCCCGTCGGGTTGTTAGGATTACAAATGGCGATCAGCTTCGTTCGCGGTGAAACGGCGCGCTCGAGCGCATCGAGATCGGGCGCCCATTGCAGTTCTTCAACTAGCGGAAGCGGTTTCAGCTCCGCTCCAAAGCCGCGCACGAGTCCCCAGAGCTGCATGTAGTTGGGCATCATCATTATTACTTCATCGCCCGGTTCGGTCAGCATCCACGCGATGAGAAAGTTCGCTTCCGCCGTGCCCACTGTCGCGATAACGTTCTCTTCGGTTGCCCCTGGATAAATCGCCGCGATTGATCTTCTCAGCTCCGGCGTGCCGTTTGACTGGCTGTAACCGAGCTCGATGTTCAGCAACGCTTCGCGCTGTGAAGGGTCGGGAATCAACTCGCCAATCGTAGCCGGGTGAACGCCGCTTTCAGAAAGGTTGTAGCGAACGAGGTTCTCCCAGGTTGATTGCATCCGCTCCATCTGAAACTGTTCGATTTTCATCGGTCTCTCCAGTCCGACAAACTTCAGTTTGTCGTTTAGCGGCTTTTTTCGAACGAAGGCGACAAACTGAAGTTTGTCGGACGTTAATCTCCTCGCAGGTCTCGTTCAGCATAATCACATATGAGCCGCTCAGGGTCCCGCTCGTTGAACGCATCCTCGTTCAACCATATCTTGATTCGGCCATCGCCTGACTCGCATATTATTTCGTCGTGGCGAACGAAGTGTCCCGTAAGCTGACCAAACTCATTAAAGATGTACGCCGGTATTAAGCTTCGAATCTCCGTAAACGGAATGATCATTCTCGCCTCCGACAAAAATTAGGATGACAGCATAGAGACTGGAGGTTCAGAGTTCAACCTCGGCAGCAGCGTTCAGAGTAGAGCCGCTGCCCAGGGGTACTCTGAACGCCCGGTTGTTGCTGTTCTGATATAATTTTGTTCTTCAAAACTTGGGAGACACGATGAAACTCTTGTCCATGCTTGTTGAAGGTCATAACCGCGCAGGGATCTTAATTGGCGATGAAGTCCTGGATGTGACTGCTTATTGCGAGATCATCGAACAAAAGGGCGAATGGATCGAAGCGGACGGCGACGCCACTCAGTTCCAGCACATCGAAGGCGCTTATCGAGACGCGCTCGATGTTCTGCGGCACGGGTTGACGTGGCGAAACAACATTCTCGCGGCGATTGAATCCGCGCCGACGCTTGCGGGTGAATTGAAGGCGAGTGGCGCGCTGATTCCCCTATCGGCTGCGAGATTGGGGCCGCCGATTGTAGCGCCCGGAAAGATTCTGGCGGTAGGCTTGAACTATGCAGCCCACGCTGCGGAGCAGAACGCAAAGCCGCCGGAGTTCCCGCTGGTGTTTTCGAAAACTGTTACGGCGTTGATCGCTACTCGCGACGAAATCAAATTGCCGCGAGTGAGTGAGATGATCGATTACGAAGCCGAGCTTGCGGTGGTCATCGGCAGGGAGGCGCGGTCGGTCAGCGCAGATCAAGCGATGGAATATGTCGCGGGCTACACGATAATGAACGACGTAACCGCGCGAGATCTTCAAAAGCGAGAACGACAATGGGTCCGCGCGAAAGGGCTCGATACGTTTGCTCCTTGTGGTCCGTGGCTTGTGACGACGGATGAGATTACCGATCCGCACAATCTCGACATCGAACTGGTTGTGAATGGGGAAGTGAGACAGCACTCGAACACAAACGATCTGATATTCAAAATTCCCGAGTTGATCGAGTTCATCTCGGAAGACCTGACCTTGAAGCCTGGCGACATTATTTCTACCGGCACGCCGTCCGGTGTCGGCGTCTACATGAATCCGCCGGTGTTCCTGAAGGACGGGGATCGGATCGACATAACAATAAAAGGGATCGGCGTGCTTAGTAATCCAGTCTCCGGACCAGGCTGAACGAACTCGGCCAAGAGAGGTAAGCAGAAGAGCCCTTCGGCAGCGGGCGTTCAGAGTACCGACTTTAGTCGGGCAGTGCATTCGTTCGTCGATTAGTTCATCAATGACGGCACTGCCCGACTAAGTCGGTACTCTGAACGCCCGCTGCGGAGGTTCTACTCTCAACGCCTGCAAGGCCGCGGCCCGAGTAAAGTTATCGACGAACGAATGCAGGCTAGGGTTTATTTTGTAGAGCGTACCTGGAGCTGTAGCGCCTGTGACCCATAGATGCTACGAGCCAGGGAAGCTGAACTCCTGCGACACGGTGCCGTTAGGGTTTCGCACCTGTAGCTTGTCGCCGGGTTGGATTTTCTTTCCGGCTTTCTTTGCGATCAGCGTGCTCTTCGGGCTCTGATCATCGTTTGCAGTCTTCTGCGCTTCGCCGTTGATCAGTATCACCGCATCGGGATCGAAGTGTTCGCCGACGACGAACAGCTTCTTGCCCGCCACTGACGCGGCGGTGATCGTCGTGAGCGCGCGTGCCTGAGTCACGATGAGAGTGCGGTTGGCAACGAACAGAACACCAACGCGCGAAGACGTGCTGTCGTTAGGCGCTACTGAATAGCTGACCGATCCATTGCCGTTGCCGATGCCATTCGATCCTACGCTAATCCAACCGGCATAGGTGGCGGCCGCCCATCCGCATTCAGAGCCGGCTGTGACCTCGACGCTGCTTGTCCCGCCGCCGGCGTCAAATGACTGGCCTGTCGCGGAGATTGATTCGGCACAACCCGGTGACAAGAGCGGCTGCCACGACGCGTCGAGTTGGAGCCCGTTCGCTATGCCGGAGAGCTTCGTAATATCGCTTCCGTCGGCATTCATCACGAACAGACCGATGCCGTCATCAAAGACAATCTTCGTACCGTCGGGAGACCAGTTGGGATTCTGCCCTGTGGTGTCGGAAAGCCTGACTGGATTACTGCCGTCGGCGTTGACCGTGGCTATCGACACGCTGCAATTGTCGAAGATGTCGCAGTCGTGCAGGCTCGTAAATGCGATCTTCGAGCCGTCGGGCGACCAGACCGGGCCCTGACTATAATCTCCCGATCCGGGAAGCGAAGTTGGGTTGCTGCCGTCAATCCTTATGATTTCCATGCCGAAACCGAAGTCCAGGGAGACCGCTAAAGTCGAGCCGTCGGGAGACCATGCGGGCTGCGAACAACCTTCAGCGATGATCCTCTGGTCGCTGCCGTCCGCGTTCATTACGTAGACGGCATTGCCATAATCGCTACCTGACTCGTAACGAGAAAAGGCGATCTTCATTCCGTCAGGTGACCAGGTGGGGTACCGGTCGTCACGTGACTGAGTCAATCTCGTCTGATTGCTTCCGTCTGCGTTCATCACAAAGATTTCGGCAGCCTTGTCCGATCCATTCCTCCTGACGAATGCGATCTGTGTTCCATCAGGCGACCATGCCGGAGCAGAGTCATTGTGGGCCTCTGTCAGTCGCATTGGATCGCTGCCGTCAGGGTTTGCGGTGAAGATGGCGGAGTCACCTTTCACGGAACTGACGAACGCGATCTTGCCGTTGGCTACCGCTCTTGCGGCAGGTTTGTCGATAAGAGTTGTAATGGTTGCCGCTAGTGTCGTCTGACTCGATGAACGGATGGGTAGGCTCGAACTCATCGAACCGATGAGAGCGAGCGTGATGCTCAGTATTCGAATTGTCATTTTTTGATCCTTCATACGTTTCTCCTTTCTTTATTGAAGCAGCGTCGCGCGGTTCCACTGATACACGCGAGAGTCGCAATCAAAACCTCTAATGACTCAGTTGTTACCTGCTGTTCTTACTGACGCGGCGTGTTTCTGGCTGCCTACAGGCTTCGTGGCGGTGTGAACGTCCGGATGCAGATACGTGCCACGCTCATTGAGCGGTTTGTCTTCCTCTACTCGTATTCGGTAGGCATTAGCATAGGCGTCGTGTCGTACTCCGGTCACTTGCCAGGACACCTTCATGCCCGGGCGTCCGCCGGCGATCTTGAAT
>Ga0134124_10004275_pt1 | contig 11476 bp, 12 predicted proteins | sample KB304_FD_96880 | JGI IMG/M metagenome (GOLD analysis project Ga0134124, IMG submission 96880) | Terrestrial soil microbial communities without Nitrogen fertilizer from Kellogg Biological Station, Michigan, USA - KB3-0-4 | ecosystem: Environmental > Terrestrial > Soil > Unclassified ... | reverse complement strand
CGGCTTCCAGCACGACCGCCGCCACCTCCACCATCGGAGGGGGCGACTGCGCGGCATGATACCATGCGGCCTCGGCACCCGATGAGTCGCATCCCCTCGCGTGCGCATCCGCTCTCCGTCGGCGTCGTCGGGCTCGGCGCCATCGGCCGCCGCGTGTGCCAGGCCCTCGACGCCGGCCTACCGGGCCTGCGCCTGGCGGGTGCGACGGCCCGCACGCGTGAGCGCGCCGAGACGTTTCTGAAGAGCCTCGGCACCCCGGCTCCGTTCCTGCCGCTCGACGACCTGATCGCGGCGTCCGACGTCGTGGTCGAGGCCTCGACCCAGGCCCACCTGCAAGAGATCGCGCCCAAGGCGCTCGGCGCCGGTCGCGATCTGGTCGTGCTGTCGTGCGGCGCGCTCCTCGGTCGCGCCGATTGGGTCGCCCTGGCCGAGCAGAACGAGTGCCGCATCCTGGTGCCGTCGGGGGCCATCGGCGGCCTCGACGCCGTCAAGGGCGGTGCCATCGGTCCGATCACCGCGGTGACGATGGAGAGTCGCAAGGCGCCGGCCGGCTGGGCGGGGGCGCCGTGGGTGGTCCAGCAGCAGATCGACCTCGACGCCCTGCGCGAGGAGACGCTGATCTTCGAGGGCCCCGCCACCGCGGCGTGCCCGGCCTTCCCGGCCAACGTCAACGTCCTGGCCGCGCTCTCGCTGGCGGGCATCGGGCCCGAGCGGACGACGACGCGCATCTACGCGGTGCCGGGGCTCACACGGAACACGCATCGCATCAGCGTCGAGGGCGAGTTCGGCTCGTTCCAGCTCGAGGTGCGCAACGTGCCCTCGGAGAACCCGCGCACCGGACGCCTCTCCTACCTCTCGACCATCGCGCTGCTGCGCGATCTCGGCGCCACCCTGCGCGTGGGGACCTGAGCACGGACCCCGTCGGGGCATCCTTCGACCGCATCGCCGAGCAGTACGCCAGCGACTTCGCCGACGAGCTCTCCCGCAAGCCCTACGACGTGGACCGCCTTCGTCGCTTCGCCGCCGGCTGCCCGACCGGGCCCGTGCTGGACGTCGGCTGCGGCGCCGCCGGCCACGTCGGACGCTTCGTGGCCGATCTGGGCGTGCGCGTGACCGGCGTCGACCTGTCCGCGCGCTCGGTGGCCCTCGCCCGGCGTCTCAGTCCCGCGCTGCGCTTCGTCGCGGCCGATATGCGGGCGCTGCCCTTTGCCACCGGCGCCTGGGCCGGCGTCGTGGCCTTCTACTCGCTGATCTACACGGCGGATCCGCGGCCGGCGCTCGTCGAGCTGCGGCGCGTCCTTCGGCGGGGCGCGGCGCTGCTGGTGGCGGTGCACGGGGGCGAGGGGGCGCAGCACTTCGACAGCTACAAGGGCACGCCGGTGGATGTCGAGCTGCACCTGCGCTCACCCGACGTCCTGGCGGCTCAGATCCGCGCGGCGGGCTTCGCCGTCGAGAGCGTCGAGATGCGGCCGCCCTACCCGTTCGAGCACGCCACCGAGCGCCTCTACGTCGCCGCCCAGGTCGTGTAGGAGCGACGGTCCGTCAGACGAGGGCGGAGGCGTGCAGCCCCACGGGATAGCCCCGCGCGATGACGTCCACGATGGAGCGCGGAGTGAGCACGCGCATCTCCGCGGCCGCCGACGCCGACCGTCGCGGTCCGTACCCCTCGGGTGCCCACGGCAGCAGGGCGCCGTCGAGGACGAGGTAGGCGTGCGCCTCATCGGCCACCATGACGCCGGCCGGGAGCTGCGCCAGGCGCGCGGTGTACGTTCGCTTCCCTCGGCCGGCCTCGAGTCGCTCGGCGTGCAGCACGTCGTCCATGCCGTCCGCCGACGGCACGCCCGCGATGCCGCTCGCCGCCGCCCAGTGCTCGCGGAACAGGCGATAGCGCTCGCGCTGACATTCGGCGCACGGCCGGTGCCCGGCGGCGAGCGCGGTCGCCTCGTCCAGGAAGAACAGCTCGGTGTAGCGGCCGGGCGTCATGATCGCGCGTCGGCGTCCCTTGAATTCCAGGACACAGTGGATCCAGCGCTTGAGGGTGAACGGATGGCGGATGCGCTGCTCGGCGTCGTGCAGGCATCCGCGGTTGCCCATGAGGGTGCCGCGATGTGGAGTGGTGATCAGCTCGCCGAACGGTGTGACGCGGTTCTGCCGCGGCACGGTCGACCTACCCGTGCTGCGCGACTTCCAGATAGCGCTCGGATTCGAGCGCGGCCATGCAGCCGGTGCCGGCCGCGGTCACGGCCTGCCGCCACGTGAAATCGGCGACGTCGCCGGCCGCGAAGACGCCGGGCACGGAGGTCTGGGTGGTGCCCGGCACCACCTTGACGTAGCCGTTCGGCAGCAGCTCGAGCTGACCGCGGAAGAGCGTGGTGTTGGGCTCGTGGCCGATGGCGACGAACAGCCCGTCCACCGGGTGCTCGGCGATCTCGCCGGTCTTGACGTTGCGCAGGCCCACCGCCGTGACCCTTCCGAGGGTCGGATCGGCGATGTAATCGACGACGCTGTTCCACGCGAACGTGATCTTGGGATTCTTGAACGCGCGCTCTTGCATGATCTTGGATGCGCGCATGACGTCGCGCCGGTGGACGACCTCGACTCGGCGACCCAGCCGCGCCAGGTAGAGCGCCTCCTCCAGCGCCGAGTCGCCGCCGCCCACGACCATGATGCTCTGGTCCTTGAAGAAGAACCCGTCGCAGGTCGCGCAGGTGGACACACCGCGGCCCATCAGCTCGCGCTCGCCCGGCAGGCCGAGCAGCTTGGCCGATGCCCCCGTGGCCACGATGACCGTGTCGCCCTCGTACGTGGTCTCGCCCACGCGCACCACCAACGGCCGCCGCGAGAAGTCCACGGCCGTCGCGTCCTCGGCGATGATGTCGGTGCCGAAGCGCTCCGCTTGCTTGCGCATGGTCTCCATCAGCTCGGGGCCCATGATGCCGTCGACGAACCCGGGGTAGTTCTCGACCAGGGTCGTCAGCATGAGCTGCCCGCCGGACTGCAGCCCCGAGATCATGAGCGGCGCCAGGTTGGCCCGCGCGGCGTATATGGCCGCCGTATATCCGGCCGGACCCGATCCGACGATGATGACCTTGCGCGTCGTCGCCATGCCCTCGAGACCTCCCACAGGCTTGAGATGCACGACCGGGGCCAGACGATCCTTCAGCGGTCGACGATGGGCTCCAGCTCGGCCAGATCGCGGATCTCGTACATCGGAGCCTGGAGGCCGGGCGGCAGCGGCTCACGGTCGGGGTTGATCCATGCGGAGTCCATGCCCATGCCGTGGGCGCCCACGACGTCGATGTCGGCGCGATCACCGACGAACAGGGTGCGGCTGGGATCCGCGCCGGTTCGGCGGATCGCCTCCTGGAAGATATCCGCGCGGGGCTTGCGCCAGCCCACCTCGTCGGACACCACGACGGCGGCGAAGAGGTCCCGCACTCCGGCGGCTTCGAGAATGGCGAGCGCGGTGGGCGTGTAGTCGAAGTTCGAGACGACCGCCAGCCGATGGCGCCGGCCCAGCCGCTGGAGCAGCGGCCGGTAGTGCGCCGGGAACCGTGCGGCCTTGGCCAGCTCACGCCGATGGGCGTCGATCAGCGCCACGTCCAACCCGGCCGGCATCCGCGCCTGATCGATGGCCAGCCGGCGGAAGAACTCGGCGAAGCGTTCCTGCGCCGACACCTCGCGATGGTCGATCGCGCGCAACCGCTCGGCCTCCTGCCACGAGGCCAGCAGCGCCGCGTACGTCCGCTCGAGCGTGACCTCGGGGGCGTGGGCGGCCAGCACCGCGTGGAGGTGCCCGGCCGTGGAGCGCACGCGCTTGCCGTTGATCTCGATCTCGGGCAGCCGGTCGCGCTCGAAGTGCACGAGCGTGTCGAATAGATCGAAGAAGACGGCGGTGTAGCTCACGGCAGCGGCTTTCGGGCGGCGTAGCCTTCGTTCAACCCGTGCCAGTGGGTGATCCGCTGCTCGCCGTAGCGCCAGCAGAGGTTCACCTCACGGCCGTCGCGCAGGTGCAGGAAGTCGACGAGCCCGAGCCCCAGGTCCTTGATCACGCCGCCGAGGCCCTGGATCTCCTCGATACCTTGCTGCATCGTGTGCGTGCTCTGCTCGACCCGCTGGCGACGGCCGCGCCAGGCCGCCTGGTCGACGACCCCGCCGCCGGAGAGCGTGATGCGCTGCTGCTCGGCGTCGAGCCACTCCTGCGCCTCGCGCCCCGACGCCTGCGCGCTCTGGACGCGCTCCATGCACGCCGTCAGCCGCGGGATCAGTCGCTCGACTTCCTCCGGCCCGAAGTAGCGCTCACCCATGGCGTCTCACCAGGCCCCGCTCGACGAACACCGCGTGCACTTCCTTGGGGCCGTGCACGCCGCGCGTGAGTGTGAGCTCGATGTCGGCGGTCCGACTGGGCCCGGTGATGAAATTGATCGAGGCGCCCCGTCCCTCCGGCGGCGTCCCTTCGTGCCAGGCCTCCAGGGCCAGCCCGGCGTGCAGCAGCGATTCCACCAGCGCGTCGCGATCGAACACGGCGACGTGGCAGGCCGGGAGCAGCGACGCCGAGCGCGGCCGTCCGGCGCCGGAGATGACGACCAGCGTTCCCGTCTCGGCGATGGCCAGATCCACACCGGTCACGCCGAGGTCGGCGGCGGCCGCCAGCGCCCGGCGCCGCTCGCGCTCGGCGACGGGGACCTCGACGGCGGGCGCGGCCGTGGCCTCGAGGCCCCGCGCCGTGAGCGGTGCGGCCACGTCCAGGCCCAGCGCATCGCCGTGCCAGGCCACGACGCGATGCAGGCCGCGCTCGGCGGCGATGCGCGCGATCGCGCCCGGCGCCTCGGCCGCGTCGGTCACCCGATGCAGCACGCCGCCGACGCGCTCGAACTCGTGCCGGAAGCGCTCGAGGTTCTCCCGCCAGCGCTCCGACAGCTCGCGGCGCAGCACCTCGAGGCGCTCGCGTGGTCGCGCCGGGCGTGCCGACGGCTCGGCCGGGAAGAGACCAGGCGTCCGGCCCATCTGGGTGCGAATCCGCCCGAGGAACTCGGCGCGGGTAGTCATCGGTGGCCCTCGCGCTCGAGATCGGCCCAGCGCTCCTGGAAGGTGCGGGCCGCGATCGGCGGCAGGTCACGGGTGCGTGTCCAGTCACCGAAGAACAGCGGCAATCGTCGGATCGCGCCGCGGCTGACGAACGGTCGCTGCAGCACGCGGCCGGTGCGGGCCGCGAGCCGATAGAGTGCCGGCCGCTGGAGCAGCCGGCCGAAGCCGCCGAACACGACGCGCTCCGGCCACGGCGCGATACGTCGCTCGCCGACGTCGCGGCGCAGCTCGATGAGCATCTTCGGGATGTCGATCCGCACCGGGCAGGCATCCGCGCAGGCCCCGCACAGCGACGAGGCGTGGGCGAGATCCTTGACCGACTCGGGCCCATTGAGCATGGCGGTCAGCAAGATGCCGATCGGCCCCGGGTACGTGTAGCCGTAGGCGTGGCCGCCGATCTGCCGGTAGACGGGACAGACGTTCAGGCAGGCGCCGCAGCGCAGGCAGTACAGGGCCTCGCGCAGCGGCCCGGCGATCTGGCGGATCCGACCGTTGTCGAGCAGGACCAGGTGGAATTCCTCCGGCCCCTCGAGCTCTCCGCCCCGACGCGGACCGTTGACGAGCGAGGTGTAGACCGACAGCTTCTGCCCGGTGGCGCTCTTGGCGAGGATGGCCAGGAACACCGCGAGATCGGTCATCGAGGGGATGACCTTCTCCACGCCCATGACCGCCACGTGCACGCGCGGCAGCGAGGTGACCATACGGCCGTTGCCCTCGTTGGTCACCAGCACGATCGTGCCGGTCTCGGCCACGCCGAAGTTGGCGCCGCTGATCCCGATGTCGGCCTGCAGGAACTTCTCGCGCAGCTCGGCCCGGGCGATCCGCGTCAGCACCTCGGGATCGGGGACGGTCTCGCGCTTGAGCTCGCGCGCGAAGAGCTCGGCCACCTGCCCCTTCGTCTTGTGGATGGCCGGCGCGATGATGTGCGAGGGTCGCTCGTGGGCGAGCTGGATGATGTACTCGCCGAGGTCGGTCTCGACCGGCGTCACGCCGGCCGCCTCCAGCGCGCTGTTCAGGTGAATCTCCTCGGTTGCCATTGACTTGGATTTGACGGCCATCCGGGCATCGGTGCTCCGCGCGATGTCGAGCACGATCTGGCGGGCTTCCTCGGCGGTGGTCGCATAGTGCACGTGACCGCCGCGCCGCTCCACGTTGTCAATGAGGAGACCCAGATAGTGATCGAGGCCCTGCAGGGTGGCTTCCTTGATCGCCCGCGCCCGGTCGCGCAGCGCCTCGCCCTCCGGGAACTCGTCGAACGCCTCGCGCCGCAGGTCGATGAACTTGGTGGTGGCGATCGTCAGCGCTTCCTGCAGGAACGTGTCCTTGAGCGCCCGTCCGGCCCGCTCGCGCAACGGTGTGGCCGGCGGCGCTTCGCTCACTGGGGCTCTCCCAGCACCTCGGCCAGGTGCAGCGCCCGCACGCGGGAGCCTCGACGCGAGAGTCCGCCGCGCATCTGCATGAGGCAGCCGGCGTCGCAGGCCACGACGCAGTCGGCGCCGGTCGCCTCGACGTTGGCGAGCTTCTTGTCGAGGATCGCCGTGGAGACCTCGGGCAGCCGGACCGAGAACGAGCCCCCGAAGCCGCAGCACTCGTCACCGCCGGGCAGCTCGACGAACTCCGCCCCGGCCAGCCCGCGCAGCAGTGTGCGGGGGCTCTCCGACTCGTGCAGGCCGCGCAGGAGGTGACAGGAGTCGTGGTACGTCACCCGCCCCGCGACGGCGCTGCGGAACCGCCGCCGGCCGAGCTTCTTCACGAGGAACTGGGAGAGCTCGTGCGTGCGTCCGGCCAGCCGCTCGGCGGCGGCGCGGTCGTGGGGATCGGTCATCAGCCCCGGGTACTCGTGCTTCACCATCCACGCGCACGATCCCGACGGGACCACGACGGCCTCGGCATCCTTGAAGAGGGCCACCGTGCGCCGGGCGACCGCGGCCGCGTCGGTGTGATAGCCGGAGTTGAACAGCGGCAGACCGCAGCACGTTTGCCCGGCGGGAAACTCCACGACGACGCTCAGCGCGCGCAGCAGCCGGACGATCTTCTCGCCGACCTCGGGATAGAACATGTCCCCCAGGCAGGTGACCATGAGCGCGGCGCGGGCGGGCGCGGTCACGCGTGCGGCGGGGGCGGCGACACGAGCACGAGTAGCAGGAGCCGCGCGCCCGAGTCGTTGACGACCCCGTGGGCGGCGCCGGCGGCGGCGATGATCGCCTCGCCCGACTCCAGCGTCTCCTCGGCCGCGCCGACCGTGAAGCGCCCGCGGCCCTCGAGGACGACGTACACCTTGTCCTGATCGTCGTGCGTGTGGACCTTCTGCGCCTGGCCGGGCTCCAGCGCGTAGAGGTCCAGGTGGACACGGGCGGTGGCGCCGAGCGTGATCTTCGCCATCTTGTCGGGCGAGAAGCGCGCGTGATCGTGCAGGCGGATCTTCACGGCCGGCTCACCCCGGCCGCCCGGGCGAGCAGCGTCACCGGGTGCACGATCTCCAGGTCGCGCCCGGCGGCGCGGGCGCCCTTGGCGATCTGCATCAGACAACCGGGGTTGCCGGCCGCGACGACGCGGGCGCCGGTCTCGGCGATACGGGCGAGCTTGAGATCGAGCAGGCGGTCGGCCATGTCCGGCTCGAGGATATTGTAGACGCCGGCGCTACCACAGCAGAGCTCGCTGTCGCGCAGCTCGACCAGCTTGAGGCCGGGGATGCGCTGCAACAGCGCGCGCGGGGCGCTGCGCACCTGCTGGCCGTGCGCGAGGTGACAGGCGTCGTGATAGGTCACGGTGATCGGCAGCCGCGAGAGCGGCAGGTCGGCCTCGACCAGCAGCTCGGTGACGTCACGCACCTTCGGGCCCAGCCGGCCCGCCGCCGAGTCCGGCAGCCAGTGGGCGTAGTCGCGCATGGCCGAGCCGCACCCGGCCGCGTTGCTCACGACGTAGTCCACGTCCTCGGGGAACGCCGTCGCCAGGGCCTGCGCGCGCTGCCGGAACACCTCGACCCGCCCGGCGTGCAGCTCGAGCGCGCCACAGCACGCCTGGGCACGGGGAATGATCACGTCCCACCCCGCCAGCGACAGCAGCCGTACGGTGTCGCGGTTGACGTCGTGGAACAGGTAACGCTGCACGCAACCGGTGAGCACGGCCACCCGACCGCGCGCCTTGCCGCGAGCCGGCACGTACTCGGGCAGCGCCGCCTCGTCCGGCACCCGCTCCAGGAGCGCGTCCATGGCGGCCAGGCGCGGGAAGCCGCCGAGCAGGCGGGTGCTGCGGACGAGGCGCTGCAGGCCCCAGCGCCGATAGTACCGGGCCAGGCCGAGAGCGGCTCCGAGCCGGTCAGGATGCGGAAGAACGCGGAAGAGCAACGACGTCAGCCACCGCTCGCGTGCCGGTCGCCCTCGCTGCTCGACCTCGGCGCGCGCAATCTCCAGCAGCGTGCCGAATTTCACGCCGGCGGGGCACGCCGTCTCGCAGGCGCGGCAGCCCAGACAGAGATCGAGATGGCGGGTGTAGGTCGGAGTCGGCTCCAGCCGCCCCTCTGCCACTGCCCGCATCAGATAGAGCCGCCCGCGGGGCGAATCCATCTCCTCGCCCAGCACGCGATAGGTCGGGCACTGCGGCAAGCAGATACCGCAGTGCACGCAGGTCCGGAGCATGGCGATCGTCGTGGGGTCCGCGAGCGTGGGCACGGTCGTGCGTGACCCGATCGTGGACGTGGCCAGCGCCCTCGTGGGCCTGTCACCCGCGGCCGTAGGGGCCATCAGATACCGCCCACGAAGCGGCCGGGGTTGAGGGTGCGTTGTGGATCGAACTCCTGCTTGAGACCCCGCATGAGCGCCAGCGATGGCGGCGGCACCGGTCCCCACGGATCGACGCTCGTCCGCAGCGCGGTGGGACCACGCTCGACGACGAGGCTGCCGCCGTCGCCGGCGACGAACGCCCGGAGTCGCTCGACGGCGGCGGCGATCGCCGAGCCGTCTGCCGGCCCGACCGCGATGCGCACGAGGCCGAGGGACGCGCAGCCGGTCACGACGACGTCCCGGGCGGCGCCCAGCGCCGTGCGCGCCTCGGCGAACGTCGCCGCCATGCGCGGCGCCGAGGTGGTCGCGCGAAGGACCGTCGTCCCGGTCCGCGCGAGCATCCGATCGTACGTCGTCCAGAACGCGGGGCCCATCGTCTCCGCGCGCGCGCCCGCCCGCGACGCCTGGGCGGCGATCACCGCCTGCTGCGCCCGCACGGCCGCCTCGACGCTGCCGAACGAGACGACGATTCCAGCGGCGCCCGGCGGCAGCCCGCTGGCGGCCAGGCCGGCGGCGTCGAGCAGCTCGAGGCGGCTCGGCTGCAGCGTCGAGTCGACGACGGCCGCGGCGAGCTCCTGCGCCGCCTCGACGCTGCGCAGCGGCACGAAGCACGTGGCCTCGACCTCGGGCAGCGGGTGCAGTCGCACGGTCAGCTCACCGAGCACCGCCAGCGTTCCCAGCGAGCCGACGAGGAGCTTGGGAATGTCGTAACCGGTCACCGACTTCACGACCTTGGCGCCGCCCCAAGTGACGACACCGTCGGCCTGCACGAAGCGGATGCCGAGCAGCAGGTCGCGCATCGTGCCGTAGCGCGCCCGGAGCGGTCCGCTCGCCGCGGTGGCGGCGATGCCACCCACCGTCCGCCCGCCCCAACCCGGCGGGTCGAGCGGTAGCGCCTGCCGATGCGCCGCCAGCCGCGCGGCCAGCGCGCCCGCGGTCACCCCCGCCTGCACCGTCGCCGTCATGTCCTCGGGGTTGTGCTCGAGGATCGTGTCGAGGCCGGCGAGATCGAGCACGACGTCGACACGCTCGGGCGGCACTCCGAGAGCCTGGGCGGTACCGCGTCCGCGCGGGATGAGGGCCAGCTTCTCGTCGTGGGCCAGCGCCACGACGGCGGCGGCCTCGTCGAGGGTGCGCGGCCGCACGACCCATTGCGGCTCACGGCCGTCGACGGCCATCGCCGCACGTGCCGCGGCGGCTTCGGCCACGCCCGCGGGGCCGACGATCGCCGTCAGCGCGTCGCCGAGGGCCCGAGCGGTCACGCTCACACCCAGGTTCCGGCCGGCAGCACCGGTCGCTGCGGCTGGAAGCCCTCGCCGCAGGCGGGATGGGTCGGCAGCAGCTTGCCGGGATTCATCAGATGATCGGGGTCGAAGACACGCCGGAGCCGGTACATGAAGTTGAGGTCGGCCTCGCCGTACTGCAGCGGCAAGTTCTTGCTCTTGTCCAGGCCGTTGCCGTGCTCGCCGGTGACGCTGCCGCCCAGCGCGATGCAGGCCCGCAGCAGCTCCTCGTTCGCCTCTTTGGCGCGCTCCAGCTCCTCGGGACGGCGATCGTCGTAGCAGATCATCGGGTGCAGGTTGCCGTCGCCGGCGTGGAACACGTTGGCGATGAGCAGCTGATAGCGCTCGCCGATCGCCACCATCTCGCGCATGATCTGCGGCAGCTTCGAGCGCGGCACCACGGCGTCCTGCAGCAGGTACGCGGCCGTGAGCCGGCCGACGGCGCCGGCGGCCTCCTTGCGCCCCTTCCACAGCAGCGCGCGCTCCGCCTCGTCGCGGGCCACGCTCACCGACAGCGAGCCGTGCTGGCGGCAGATCGCCGCCGCCCGCTCCGCCTGGGCCTCGACCTCCGCGCGCGGGCCGTCGAGCTCGATCAGCAGCACGGCGCCGGCGCCCTCCGGATAGCCGGCGCCGGTGCCGGCGTTGATCGCCTTGATGATCGCCTCGTCCAGCATCTCGAGCGCGGCCGGCACCATCCCCGAGGCGATGATCGCCGACACGGTCTCCGAGGCGTCGACCACCGTGCGGAACGCGGCGAGCACGGTCTTCACCGCCTGGGGCAGGTGCGTGAGCCGCACGGTCACCGCCGTCACCAGACCGAACGTTCCCTCGGAGCCGACGGCGGTGCCGGTGAGATCGTAGCCGGGCCGGTCGACCGTCTTGCCGCCGAGCTGGACGAGGTCGCCGTGGCCGGTCACGAGCTCGAGGCCGAGCACGTGGTTGGTGGTGATCCCGTACTTCAGGCAGTGCGGGCCGCCGGCGTTCGTGGAGACGTTGCCGCCGATCGACGACACCATCTGGCTGGACGGATCGGGCGCGAAGAACCAGCCGCCCTCACGCAGGGCGTTCGACAGCCACAGGTTGATCAAGCCCGGCTGCACCGTCGCGCAGCGATTCGGCAGATCGACCTCGAGGATCGCCGCCATGCGGTTCATCGACACCATGACGCCACCCTGCGGCGCCATCGCGCCCCCGATCAATCCCGTGCCCGAGCCCCGCGGCACGATCGGGATCCGCGCCTGGCGGCAGACCTTCACGATCGCCTGCACCTGCTCCGCCCGCACCGGCAGCGCCACGGCATCCGGTGCGCCCTTGTAGAACGTG
>Ga0134124_10004273_pt1 | contig 11479 bp, 8 predicted proteins | sample KB304_FD_96880 | JGI IMG/M metagenome (GOLD analysis project Ga0134124, IMG submission 96880) | Terrestrial soil microbial communities without Nitrogen fertilizer from Kellogg Biological Station, Michigan, USA - KB3-0-4 | ecosystem: Environmental > Terrestrial > Soil > Unclassified ... | reverse complement strand
GGTCGCCGCGAGCAGGTCGTCGGTGGTGATCGGCTTCCTCGCGCCGCCCTTCAGCGCGTCGCGCAGCTTCGCCTCGACCGCCGTGTCGACGATCCCGCGCAGGTCGGCGCACGACCAGCCCTTGGTCTTCTTCGCGACGAGCTCGGCGTCGACGTCGCCGGCCGGCTTGCCGCGCAGGAGCACGCGCACGACGGCGGCGCGCGCCGCGTCGTCGGGGGGCGGCACGAAGAGCACGCGGTCGAAGCGGCCCGGACGGCGGAACGCCGGGTCGATCTGCCACGGCGCGTTGGTCGCGGCGAGCACGAGCACGCCGTCGTTCTTGCCCTGCATGCCGTCGAGCTCGGCCAGGAACTGGTTGATCGTGGTCCGCAGCGCGCTCTGGCGCAGGTCGGCGCGGCTCGCGCCGAGCGCGTCGACCTCGTCGAAGAAGAGGATGCACGGCGCGCGGCGGCGCGCCTGCTCGAAGAGCGAGTGGAGCTTCTTCTCGCTCTGCCCGACCCACATCTCGAGCACTTCGTGGATGCCGACCGCGAGGAAGCCGCATTTCGCCTCGCCGGCGGTCGCCCGCGCGAGGTGCGTCTTGCCGCAGCCGGGCGGCCCGAAGAGGAGGATCCCGCCGCCCGACTTCTTGCCGTACGCCGCGAAGAGCTCCGGCTGCTCGAGCGGCAGCAGGATCTTCATCCGGATCTCGTCCTTGAGCTCGTCCATGCCGCCGACGTCGGCGAAGGTGGTGTCGGGGCGCTCGACGAGCCAGGCGCGCTCCTCCGCGTCGTGCTCGGTCGCGGCGGCGCGGCGGCCCTCGCCCGGGGCGGGTCCGCCGTCGCCTTCGTCCACGTCCTCGTTGTCGTCGGCGTCCGATCCGCCGGAGGCCGGGTCCTCGCCGGTCAGCGGGACGCGGCGCGGCGGCGCCTTGCGCGGCGCCGCGGCGGCCGGGAGCTCGGACTCGAACGACGGGTCGCGCAGCGCCGGGTCGGCGGCGACGGCGCGCTCGTAGGCGGCGCGCGCTCCGGCGTCGCCGCGCCGCGCCTTGAGCCGCGCGTCGAGCACGTGCGCGCGCGGCGGCGGGTCGACGCTCTTCAGCAGCGACTCGACCAGCACCGCGCACTCGTCGAACTTGCCGGCGGCGAAGAACGCCTGGGCGAGCCCGACCTGGAGCCGCTTCTGCCGCGGCGCGCGCGCGAGCGCCGCGCGGAACTCCTGCTCCGCCTCGTCGTGACGGGCGAGCGCGAGCAGCGTCTCGGCCAGGAGCTGGCGCAGCGGGACGTTGTCGGGCGAGTGGGCGAGCGCCTCGCGCAGCGAATCGACCTGGGACGGATCGGCGGGCATCGAACGGCTCCGCGTTCGGGAACTCGGGTGCGAACGCGCCAGCTTTCCGCGGAGGGTGCCGGGAGGCAAGGCGCCGCCGCCTCCGCGGTTAGCCTCGTGTGAAGGACCGCGGAACCTCCCCGATGAAAGGCCCCATGAAACCTCCCGCGCCGACCGAGACCCTGGCGCTCCGGACCATCCTGCTGCCGCGCGACACCAACGGCGGCGGGACGATCTTCGGCGGCGTGATCCTGTCGCAGATCGACCTCGCGGGCGCCGCCCTCGCGCGCCGGGTCGCGTGCAAGCGGCTCGTCACGATCGCGATGAAGGAGGTGAAGTTCATCGCGCCGGTCTACGTCGGCGACCTCGTCTCCTACTGGGGCAAGGTGGTGAAGGTCGGCACGACGTCGATCACGGTGCAGATCCGCGTCGAGGCCGAGCGCTTCGCCGACTGCGAGCAGAAGGTCGACGTCACGACCGCCGACGTCGTCTACGTCGCGATCGACGAGAGCGGGAAGCCGACGCCGATCGCCGCGAAGAGCGCGTAGGCGGGAGGCGCGACGCCGCCGCGCGGCGCGCCGCGGCGCGGCCTACTTCTTCCCCTTCGCCGCGATGATCTCGGCGGCGCGCTTGACCCAGGGGTTGGGGCCGCCGGCGACCGTGCCGAGCGTGCCGATCGCCTCGCCTTCGGCGGTGATGAAGACGGTGGTCGGGTACTTCTCGACCTTGTATTTCGCCGCGAGCATGTCGTTCTGCTTCTTCAGCTCGTCGGGCAGCGGCTTGTTGCCGGGGAACTCGACCTTGAGCAGGATCACGTGCTTCTTGGCCCAGTCGGTGAACTCGGGCTTGGCGAAGACCTCGAGCTTCTGCTTGCGGCAGCCCTCCTGCCAGTCGGCCTCGAAGTTGGCGACGACGACCTTCTTCTGCTTCTTCGCCTCGGCGAGCGCCGCCTCGTAGTCGGTCGACCACTCGCCCGCGACGACCTTCTTCGCGTCCTTCTTGTCCGCCGGCTTGTCGTCGGGTTTGTCGGCCGGCTTCTCGTCTTTCTTGTCGGCGGGTTTGTCGGCCGGCTTGTCCTTGGGGGGGTCCTGCTTGGGCGCGTCCTGGCGGTGTCCGGCGGCGGCCGGTGCGGCGGCCAGGGGCGCGCCCGCCGCAGCCGCGAGCAGAAACAGGACGAAGGCCGTCTTCATCGCCGCCCCCTTCGCCTCAGCGCTTCACTTCTTCGTCTTCGCGCGCGCGACGATCGCGTCGGCGTCCCGCGTCCATGGCGCGGGTCCGCCCGGCTGGTAACCCATCGCCCCGACCGGCTCGCCGGTGGCGTCGAGGAAGAGGATGGTCGGGTAGCCCTCGATGCGGTACTTGCGCTGGAGCGTGTCGTTCTGCTGCTTGAGTTCCGGCGGCAGCGGCGTGCCGGCCGGGAAGTCGAGCTCGAGCAGCACCACGTTCTGCTTCGCCCACGCCTGGAACTCGGGCTTGTCGAAGACCTCGGCCTTGAGCTTTTTGCACCAGCCGCACCAGTCGCTGCCGGTGAAATCGGCGAGCACCAGCTTCTTCTCGGCTTTCGCCGTCGCCAGCGCCGCGTCGTAACTCGTGCCCCATCCGCTTGCAGCCACGATCTCCTCCCGTTCTTCGAGCCGTCGTTCGGCCGTTCCTACCGGACCGCCCGCATCGTAGGCGGCAAACGGCCGCGACTTCGCAATAGGGAAAACGAGCGCCCCCGACGGAAGCGGTCCGCCGGGGGCGCCATCGACTCACGTTCGGTGTGCGGACGCGCAGCTCAGTGCTTCGCCTTCGCGACGATCTTGTCGGCTTCCTTGGTCCACTTTTCGGGCCCGCCCGGCAGGTAGCCCGACTTGCCCAGCACCTCGCCCTTCGCGTCGAGGAAGAGGATCGTCGGGTAGCCTTCGACGTCCTTCTTGTACTTCTGCTGCAGCTGCTGATTCTGCTTCTTCACCTCGTCCGTCTGCTTCTTCTCGTGGGGGAAGTCGACGGTGAGGAGGACGACGTTCTTCTTGGCCCAGTCCTGGAACTCTTTGGTGCCGAAGACCTCGGCATGCAACTTCTTGCACCACCCTCACCAGTCACTGCCGGTGAAGTCGGCGAGGACGACCTTCTTCTCCTTCTTGGCCGTCGCGATCGCCTTCTCGTAGTCGGTGCCCCACTCCTCGGCGACCGGCTTCTTCTCTTCGGGCTTCTTCTCGTCCTTCTTCGGCGGCGCCTTGTCGTCGGGCTTGCCGGCCGGCTTGTCCTGCGCGGCCGCCACCGGGCCGCCCGCGATCGTCTCGGCGGCGAAGCCTGCCGCTGCGATCGCCACCAGGCATGCAGCAAATCGTCTCATTCCAGCCTCCGTATTCGAATGGATTCGATCCCGTCGCCCGCCGCGGTGCCATCCGAAGCGTCGTGTCACGGGCAGTTGTGGCGACATCGTACGCGGGTCCGCGCGATCGGTTCTCTCTCCTGGGGCGCGCGGGGGAGTTCGGGCCCGAAGCTTTATGCTCCCGCCCCTTCGGCGCCCGGGAAGAAAGGGCGGCGGGCGGGTCGGGGGGCGCGCGAGGGATGGAGGGAGCCGCGGCGACGCAGGCGCACGGCCAGGACGACGCGGCGCCGTCGTCGAGTGCCGCCGACGCCGTCAAGCCGGCGCGCAACGTCGCGCTCGCCACGATGGCGAGCCGCGTGCTCGGCCTCGTGCGCGACAAGGTCACCGTCTACTACTTCTCGCAGGTGACCGCCGACGCGCTGCTGCTCGCGTGGACGATCCCCAACCTCTTCCGCCGCCTCTTCGGCGAGGGCGCCCTGTCGGCGGCGCTCGTGCCGGTGCTCGCCGAGACCGAGCGCAAGCACGGCCGCGAGGGGCGCAATCGCGTGGCGCGCTCGGTCATCTGGTCGCTGGTCGCCTTCCTCGTCCCGCTGACGATCGCGCTGCTCGCGCTGCTGGCGTTCCTGCCCGACCGCTGGTTCCTCACGCTGTTCGAGACCGAGGAGACCGGCCACCAGACGCTGCGCCTGCTGCGCTGGACGCTGCCCTACCTGATCTTCATCTGCGTCGCGGGACAGATGCAGGCGGTGGCGAACCTCGCCGGCCGCTTCTTCTTCCCGGCGCTCGCGCCCGCGATCGGCAACGTGACGTGGATCCTCGGCGCGCTGCTGGCGGCGTGGCTCGCGCGCGGGAGCCTCTCCCTCGGGACCGGCGGCGCGCCGCTCGATCCGAGCTGGGTCGCGATCGGGATGCTCGCGGGCGGCGTGCTCCAGGTCGTCTGCCAGTGGATCGAGCTGCTGCGGATCGGGGAGAACTGCCTCGCGCCGGCGCCGCTGCGCACCTCCGAGGTGACCGAGGTGTCGCGCCGCATGGCGCCGATGCTGCTCGGGCTCGCCGCGAGCCAGATCAACATCCTGGTCGACCGCTTCGTCGCCGAGGCGATGGTGCCGAGCGCCGGCGCGGTGACGCAGCTCTACCTCGGCAACCGGCTGATGCAGCTGCCGCTCGGCGTGGTCGGCGTGGCACTCGGCACGGCCATCTATCCGGTCCTCGCCCGTGCTGGAGCCCGCAACGACATGAAGGAGCTCGGCGGCGCGCTCGCCGCCGCGCTGCGCACCGCGAGCACGCTCTGCCTGCCGGCGATCTTCGGACTCTTCGCGCTGGCCGGCCCGATCATGGGGCTGCTCTTCGAGGGCGGCGAGTTCACGCGCGACGCGGCCGAGTCGAGCGGCGTCTGCATGGCCGCCTACGCGCCGACGCTCCTGTTCCAGACCGCGGTGCTGCTGCTCGCGCGCGCCGAGTACGCGCGCGGCAACCAGCGCCGCCCGGTCGTCATCTCGCTGATCGCGGTCGCCGTGAACATCGTCCTCGACTTCGTGCTGGTCGTGCCGTTCGGGGCGGCGGGGACCGCGGCGGCGACCTCGATCTCGACCGCTCTCAACGCCTGGCTGCTCGCGCGCGGCTTGAAGCTCGGACACGTCGTCGATTCCCGCAGGGAGATCGTCCTGCCGGTGGTCCGCGTCGCCTTCTGCGGCTCGCTCATGCTGGCGGCGGTGGTCGGCGTGCGGATCGGCGTCGACCACCTCGCCCTCCCGGCGTGGTGGAAGATCGGCGGGATCGCGCTCCCCGCCGCGAACTGCGCGCGGGTCGGCGGCGGCATGATCGTCGGCCTCGCGGTCTTCTTCACCGGCGCAGCGTTTTTCGCAAGAGCCGAGCTGCGCGAGCTGCTGGCGCTGATCCACCAGCGGCGCGCGCGCGACGCGGGTGGATCGGGGCCGCCCGACGCGAGCGCCCCCGTGCTGGAGAGCGACCCCGATTCGTGAGACGCGACGCGCGCTCGCCGGCACCTTCGCGCGGCTCTCCTGGCTCGCCGCGCTCGGCGGCTGCCACCCCGAGACGCGCGAGGGACCGGCCCCCGAGCCGGTCGCGCGCGCACCCGCGGGCGCGCAGGACGAGCCGGCGGTCTGCGTGCCGCGCCTCGACCTCGACGCGGCCGGCCTCTTCGGGCAGGGCGCGATCTGGCCCCATCCGGGCGCGCCGCCGCGCGAGCTCCCCGCGCGCGAGCGCATCGTCGACGGCACGCTCGTGCTGAAGGACGGCGAGGCGCTGGTGCTGCAGGTCGCGGGCAGGCTCACCGGCAAGGCGCAGGTGCGCACCGACGCGCTCGACGACGGCGGAACGTTGCGCATCTTCGCGCTCTGGAACCTCTTCGACGACCTGCCGCGCACGCGCGGGCTGAAAGACGAGTTCCTCGGGAGGCTCGGGAAGCTGCTGCGCACGCTGCCGGTGCCGCGCCGGTCGTTCGACGCTCCGCCCGCGACCGACCTGGAGAACGATCCGAACGGGATCGGCTTCTTCGTCACGCTGGAGAGCCCGCTTCACGGCGAGCTGCGCGTCGCGCGCGTGCGCTTCGACGAGCTCGTGCCGGCGCAGCCGCTGCGCCACTCGGTCGGCGGGGAGACGCGCCCCGCGGCGCCGGTCGCGGCGGGGACGACGCGCCGCTTCGAGCTGCCGGCCGCGCCGGCGGGCGCGACGGTCGAGCTCGCGCTCGGCCTGCCCGACCGCCTGGTCCGGCAGCGCGCGCCGCTGCGCGCGACCGTGACCGCGGCCGGCTCGAGCGAGGGGACGGCGACGCTGCGTTTCGAGGAGCGCGACGCGTCCGCGCCGCCGCGCCGCTTCGAGGACGTCGTGTTCCATTACCCAGAGGCGCGGCGCGAGCCGACGGTCGTCGAGGTCGCGCTCGAGGCGGGCGTCGCCGGCGGCGCGCCGACCGCGGTGCTCGCGGCGGTCCCGAAGCTCCTGCCGCGCCGCGAGGCGGCGACTCCGTGGAACGTGCTGCTGCTCTCGGTCGACACGCTGCGGGCGGATCGGCTGTTCGACGCGGCGGGCGCGGGGGGAGCGGGCGGCCTCACGCCGAACCTCGCGCGCCTCGCGCGCGAGTCGGTCCGCTTCACCCGCTGCTTCAGCCCCGCCAACTTCACGGTGCCCGGCCACGCGTCGATCATGACGGGGCTGCAGCCGGTCGTGCACGGCGCGAACCGCATCGACGAGCGCGTCTCGATCCGGCGCTGGCCGAGCCTCGCCGGCCAGCTCGAAGCGGCCGGGGCCTTCACGGCCGCGTTCAGCGGCGGCGGCTTCGTCGACCCCGCCTTCGGCTTCGACGAGCACTTCGACCGCTACGGCACGCTCGATCCGCTGATGTCGCCGCGCAACCCCCGCTACGACGCCGGCCCGCTCCGCCACGAAGAGGCGGCCAACCGCCAGCTGCGCGAGGCGATGTCGTTCTCGCGCGTCGCCGACTGGCTCGCGGCCCACGCCGACCGCCGCTTCTTCCTCTTCCTCCACACCTACTTCGCGCACGACTACTGGCCGTCGCCCGCGTTCGCGCGCGCGCGCGGCGCCGACGCCGAAGGGCCGTGGCCGCGGCCGCTCGACCTGCCGAGCAGCGAGTTCGGGAAGGTGGTCGCCGGCTCGCCGCAGCTCGACTGGTACCGCGCGCTCTACGACGCGGCGGTGAGCGAGGCCGACGCCGCGCTCGAGCCGCTGCTCGCGCGCCTCCGGGAGAGCGGCCTCCTCGAGAGCACGATCGTCGTCGTCGTCGCCGACCACGGCGAGGCGTTCCGCGAGCACGGGACGCTCTTCCACGCGAACGGCCTGCACGACGAGGTGCTGCACGTGCCGCTGCTGGTGCGCGTGCCGGGGATCGCGCCCGCCACGATCGACGCGCCGGTGAGCCTGATCGACCTCGCGCCGACGCTGCTCGAGCTGACCGGCGCCGCGCCGCTCGACGAGGCGCAGGGCGTGAGCCTCGTCCCGCTGCTGCGCGGCGGCGAGCCGCCCGACCGGGTGCTGCTCTCCCAGGATTGCCCGCCCGCTGGCAAATCTGCCAATGGTGCGCGCGTCGAAGTCACCCATTCCGCGCTGATCGGCTCCCGCTTCAAGCTGATCCGCATCGTCGGCGAGGACGCGACGACCGACGCCCTCTACGACCTGCTCGCCGACCCCGGCGAGACGCACGACCTCGCGAAGGACCCGCACTTCGCCGGAGCCCTCGCCAGTGCGCGCAGCTCCCTCGAGCACCTGCTCGGCGCGATGCAGAAGGCGGCCGATCGGGCGAAGGCGCGCCAGGAGTCGGCGGCGCCCAATGCGGGGCTCGACGACGACCTGCACCGATTGGGGTACTGATCCCGATCGCGCGCGGACGACTCCCCAGCGGCTTGCGCCCGAACGGGTGCGCGGGCGGGGAATGCCCGGCACCGGGCTTGCCGAGCCGGCCGCTCCGATGCCGACCCGCACCGCTTCGCGTGCGCGTCGCTTCGCAAGGAGGAGGTTTCATGCGCACGAAACTCGTCGCTCTCGTCGCCGCATCGCTCGGAGCATTCGCCGTCGCGAGCTCGAACGCGTCGGCGCAGCTCTACCCGTATCGACTCGTCGATCTCGACGTCACCACGCACGACAGCTTCGGCTGGGGTCTCTCCGACAACGGCGCGCAGATCGCCGGCTTCCGATATCCCGAAGGGTGGGTGTGGGACGCCGGGGCCGGCTTCCGGATGCTCGGGTTCCTGCAGGGGTATTCGTTCAGCTTCGCGCGCGCGCTCGACGCCGACGGCAACGCCTGCGGCTACAGCGGGATCGAGGTCAACGGAACGCAGCCGGCGCGCGCCGTCCGCTTCAAGACCGACGGCACCGTCGAGAACCTCGGGACGCTCGGCGGCCAGTTCTCGCTCGGCTGGGAGATGAACCGCGCCGGCAAGATCGTCGGCGACGCGGGCACGAACCCGAACAGCACCGACTGGCACGCCTTCCTGTGGGAAGAGGGCGTCGGGATGACCGACCTCTTCCCCGGAAGCACCGACTCGCACGCGCGCGACGTCAACGAGTTCGACGTCGTCGCGGGATACCTCGGCACCAACCACGCGTTCCGGTGGGACGCCGGCAGCGGACTGCTCGACCTCGGCGCGCCGAGCGGGTACCCCAACGCCTTCGCGTACGGGATCAACTGCGCCGGCCAGCTCTGCGGCAGCGCGTCGACGGCGAGCGGGAACTCCGAACGCTTCGTGCGCTACACCGACGGCGTCGGCTGGGAGATCCTCGGCGGCGTCGGCCAACACAACCTCGCCTACAAGGTCAACGACTTCGGACAGGTGGTCGGGACCGGCGTCGTGTCGGGATTCCTCTCCAACGCCGCGCTCTACACCGACGGATTCGGGCTGCTCGATCTCAACACGCTGATCGACCCCGCGCTCGGCTTCAATCTGCGCGGCGCCTTCGACATCAACGAGCGCGGCCAGATCACCGGCTTCGGCCAGGTCGCCGCGACCGGCGCGACGCACGCCTTCCGGCTCGATCCCGCCTACTTCGTCGCCTACGGCGAGGGCTTCGCCGGAACCGGCGGGCACGTCCCGGCGCTCGGCGGCTTCGGCGTCCCGGCCGCGGGCGAGACGGTCCAGGTCATGGTTGCCGAAGGCGTCGCCAACGGCACCGGGCTGCTGCTCTACTCCACGACCTCGAACGCGATCCCGTTCGGACCCGGCCAGTTCCTGATCGGCTTCCCGTTCGTCACCGCGGCGATCGTGACCCTCGACGCGAACCGCCAGGCCTACCTGCGCTCCACCCTGCCCGACACCACGCCGAGCGGCCTCTCGCTCTTCTTCCAATTCGCGAGCTTCGACCCCGGCAGCCCCAAGGGCGGCGTCGCGCTCTCGAACGGACTCGAGGTGATCTTCCCGTAAGCGTCGTTCGTCGGATCCATCGGCACTTCGAAACGGAAAAGACCCGGCCGGAGCCTCGCGAGAGGCTCCGGCCGGGTCCGTCTGTCGGCAGCTTGCGCCGTCCCTCTCAGAACAGGTCGAGCAGCATCTTCAGCGACGGCGTCGCGGCGCCCGAGTCGATCGCCTGCTGGATCGGGGCGGTCCACGCGGAATCGTCCTTCTGCGCGATGACGCCGAGCGCCGCGACGGCGCGGTCGCGCGACGGGAGATCGCGCGCGGGGTCGAGCGCCACGCGGCGCAGGCCGTCGATCGCGCTCTTGTCGCCGATCTCGCCGAGGGCAGCGGCGAGGCCGGCGCGGACGGACGAGGAGGGCGTCTTCTCGAAGGTGACGAGCAGCGGGCCGATCGCCGCGGGGTCGGCGAGGCAGGCGAGCGCGGACGCGGCCGCGAAGCCGACCGATTCCGACGGCGTCGAGAGGCACAGATCGAGGAGCTGCGGGCGGGCGTCGCGGACGTTCGCGAGGCCGAGCGCCTCCGCCGCGAACGGGACGACCTCTTCGCCGCCGCGCGAGAGCGCGTCGATCAGCAGCGGCGCGGAGACCTGGTCCTCTGCGAGGCCGAGCGCGAGGCAGGCCGCTCCGCGCAGCGTCGCGTCGCCGGCCGAGCTCGCGAGCGTGCGCAGCGCCGGCCGGATCGTCGCCGCGTCGTCGGGACGGCCGCGCACGAAGAGCCCCGCCGACAGCGCGTGCCATGCGAGGTCCTCGTCGTGGCGGAACTTCCCGGCGAGCGCGTCCTCGTGGAAGGCCACGAGCTGCGCGACCGTGTCGGCCGGCGCCGTGGCGCCGTGCCGCGCCGCCAGCACGCCGAGCGCGACGATCGCCGCGTGGCGGCACTCGGCGTCGACGTCGCGCCGCGCCAGCGCGGCCAGTGCGTCGCGCACCGTCTCGTCGAGCTCGGGCGCCGTCTCGCCCAGCGCGAGCGCGCACGCGCGCCGCAGCTCGCGCGGGCCGCGGAACTTCGCCACCACCGCGTGCAGCGCCGGAACCGCCGCCGCATCCTGCGCGAGCTGCAGCGCGCCCGGCACCTGCACCAGCGCGCTCACCGGCAGCGTCGGGTTCTCGATCTCCTTCAGGAGCCAGGCGACCGCGGCCACGTGCTGCGAAGGCTCGCGCGCCGAGAGGCCGATCGCGACGACGCACGCCGCCGCGAGGTCCTCGTGCGCCGCCGGTGCATCGGCGAGCGTCGCGGTCAGGACGTCGATCGAGCCGCCGCAGCGGCCGTACGCGATGGCCGACAGCGCGCGCACGCTTTCGCCGACGGCGTTGGTCTGGCCGAGGAGCTTGCGCCCGTCCGCCGAATCCAAGACGAGCTCCGCCAGCGGCGCGCGCGCCGCGGGATCGGCGAGGATCGCGAGGAGCACCGGGCCCCAGCCGCGGTCGCGCTGGTGGGGATCGGCGAGGAAGGCGAGCGCCGCCTCGCGCACCGGCGTCGCGTCGGCGGCGACCTTCGCGTCGGTGCCGCGCGCCCACATGCCGAGCGCCGTGGAGCGCAGGTCGGGTTCGAACTTCGCGAGCTGCTCGAAGAGCGGCACGAGGTCGCGGCGGATCTCCTCCGCCGTCGGACGGTGGACGCGGACGCCGCGGCCATCGGGTGTGCGCGGCGCGTCATGGAAGCGGGCGCGCACGCTGACGAACTCGTCGCGATGGGCGAACCACCAGTCGTTCCACCGGAACGCGAGCGTCGCCTTGGCGCGGCGGGCGGCGGTCGTGCCGCCGCGGATGCCGCCGGTGCGGCCCGCCGAAGGAGTCTCCGGGCTCGTCGCGGGTCCGTCGGGCGGCTTGACGGTGTTGCCTCTCATCGACCCGGCAAGCTTGCTCCGCACGAAATCCATGTTCGGGGGGTCGGGCGGCGGCGGATCGGCCCTCTTGCCGTCGTGGCGATGGGAGCCCGGATCCTGGATGTAGGCCGCCTCGTCGATCGTGAGGCC
>Ga0134124_10004272_pt1 | contig 11479 bp, 8 predicted proteins | sample KB304_FD_96880 | JGI IMG/M metagenome (GOLD analysis project Ga0134124, IMG submission 96880) | Terrestrial soil microbial communities without Nitrogen fertilizer from Kellogg Biological Station, Michigan, USA - KB3-0-4 | ecosystem: Environmental > Terrestrial > Soil > Unclassified ... | reverse complement strand
TGGAGTTAAAGGCGCGGAGCCAGACAGGTGCGGCGATTAAGGCTCTGTTGGGTTTGGCTCCGAAGACTGCCAGACGAGTTACGCAAGACGGTCGCGAAGAAGAGGTCGCTCTCGAAGTTATCAGACCTAACGATTTACTGCGCGTACGACCAGGCGAGAAGGTTCCGGTCGATGGCGTTATTGTAGAAGGACGAAGCAGCGTTGATGAGTCGATGGTGTCTGGAGAGCCAATTCCCGTCGAGAAGGTTGCTCATGACCAGGTAATCGGAGCGACAATCAATCAAACTGGTTCGTTTATCATGCGCGCAGAGAAAGTCGGCGCAGACACTTTGCTCGCCCAGATCGTGAAGATGGTGAACGAAGCTCAACGAAGTCGTGCGCCGATTCAAAGACTGGCGGATGTGGTCGCCTCATATTTTGTTCCTGCCGTTATTGCGATAGCTGTTCTCACGTTCATTGTTTGGAGTCTCTGGGGACCCGAACCGCGAATGGTTTACGGTTTGGTCAATGCTGTTGCTGTTCTGATCATTGCCTGTCCCTGCGCCCTCGGACTTGCAACTCCAATGTCGATTATGGTCGCGACGGGAAAAGCCGCACAGATAGGTCTTTTGTTTCGGAACGCCGAAGCGATCGAGATGATGCGCAAAGTAAACACTTTGATAGTCGACAAGACAGGGACATTGACTGAAGGGAAGCCAAAGTTGTCTCGAGTTGTTGCGTTTGGAGGTTTGGACGAATCTGAACTGTTAACGCTCGCCGCAAGTTTGGAACAAGTTAGCGAACATCCGCTGGGCACTTCAATCGTTGCTGCTGCGAAGGAGAGAAATCTGGAGTTGAGCAGAGTCGACAGTTTTCAATCCTTCACCGGCAAAGGTGTGACCGGTGAAGTTCAAGGCAGAAGAGTGTCACTTGGCAATCTAACTCTACTGAGTGATGTGGGTATCGAACCGGGAACGTCACTCAATCTCGCCGAAGAGTTCCGAACACAAGGTCAAACGGTTGTGTTCGTTGTTATTGAAGAAAAACTTGTCGGTCTTGTTTGCGTCGAGGATCCGATCAAGGAATCAGCATCAGCAGCAATTGAGCAACTTCATCGCGAGGGGATTCGGATTGTAATGCTCACTGGGGACAGTTGGACGACGGCAAACGCTGTAGCAAGAAGATTGGGAATCGATCACGTTATCGCTGAAGTTCTCCCGCATCAAAAAACTGATAAGGTAAAGCAGTTCCAAGCCGAAGGAAACGTAGTCGCGATGGCGGGCGATGGCATCAACGATGCACCGGCACTAGCACAAGCCGACGTCGGCATTGCAATGGGCACTGGAACTGACGTCGCGATGAAGAGCGCAGGGTTGACTCTCGTGAAGGGCGACTTGCGTGGGATTGTTCGGGCGCGGGTACTGAGTCGCGAAACCATAAAGAACATCAGGCAGAATCTGTTTTTCGCGTTTGTCTACAATTCCCTTGGCGTTCCAATTGCTGCTGGGATTCTTTATCCGGTCTTCGGAATACTGTTGAGTCCGATGATAGCAGCGGCAGCGATGAGTTTTAGTTCAGTATCGGTAATTGCGAACGCGTTACGTTTGCGACAGAGAGCGGTTTAAGAGTGTATCGTTAGCACAGGAGGAAACGTTTATATGCCATTGGTTAGAGTGTTCAGCATTATTGTGGTGGTCTCTTTTCTGGTGTTTGGCACGTTGATAACGCCGGCTCAAAAAAAATCGCGCACACAGGATGCTGAGAGACACGCTCGTGAAGCAGCCGACGCGTTCGCAGACATCATGAATGTAAAAGACAAGGCGATCCCTAAGGAATTACTCGATAAAGCCGAGGCAATCGCCGTATTTCCGGGAGTCATAAAGGCAGCCTTCATCGTCGGCGGCAGGGGAGGCCAGGGTGTAATTAGCCGGCGTATAAAACGCGGTTGGAGTGCTCCGGCGTTCTTCAATATCAGTGGCGGAAGTTTCGGTCCCCAGGTTGGTGCACAAACAACTGATTACGTTTTTCTCATCATGAATCAGGACGGCATTGACGGACTCTTGAAAGACAAGTTTGAACTTGGTGGTGAAGCCGGAGTCGCTGCTGGTCCAATTGGACGTGAAGCCGCAGCGTCAACCAGTCCGCGACTCGACGCTGGAATACTCTCATACTCACGCAGCAAAGGCGCTTATATCGGAGCTGCACTCAAAGGCGCATACGTGAGTCCGGATAACGATCTCAATGAATCGGTCTACGGAAAAAAAGCTACCGAAGTCTTAACTGGCAAACCGCTCGCGTTTGGTGAGATGCCGCCGTCAGTTCGCATCTTTCCACGCACTCTTGTTCGCTATTCCATTAGGTAGTAAGCGCTTTGGACTTGGGCCTTTGGTCTTTGTCTGATCGCGCAATCAGTTGAAATGCGTTCTACTCGAAGCGAGACAAGACCAAAGACCTAAAACCAAAGACCACTCTTCCGAACAAATGCTTGACGCGTTTGTGTGCGCAACCTAGAATGCCTCGTCACCTTTACCGGCTGACTCACGCTCTTTCCTACAAGCGGGCTTCAATGAATCGGGAACTGGTGAAGATATGCTTCCTCGTACAAAGCGACAAAAAGAAATTCTCGATTTCATCACTCGTTTTACCGAACGCCACGGTTACGCTCCTTCCTATTCACAAATCGGCTTACACTTTGGAGTGAAGTCACGCGCGACGATTGCCAAACACATCGCTGCACTCGAGCGACGCGGCTTGCTCACGCGCGAACACGAAGACGGCTCTTTTGCTTTGACCGTTAAAGTGGAAGATATGAGCAGTGATTCACTTTGCGAAGTGAAGTTGTATGGAAGCATTGCTGCCGGTGCACCGCTCGAAGTAGTCGCTGACGAGGAGCGAATTCCAGTGCCACGATTTCTCCTGGGTCGTGTTAGACCAGAGCATGTTTATGCGTTACGAGTAAAGGGCGATTCGATGATTGACGAGCATATCTGCGACGGTGATATTGCGTTAATCGAGGATCGAAAGGAAGCACGCAATGGTGAGATTGTTGTAGCGTTATTGATTGAGGAGAATCAGGCAACCTTGAAACGTTTCTATCGCCGCGGCGTCAATGTAGAACTCCAGCCGGCCAACTCTCAACTCCAGCCATTAACCGTTCCTGCCAGTAAGGTGCGCGTCCAGGGCATCTTCCGCGGATTATTGAGACCTAGCAATTAAGTGGCACAGTCTTCAGTCTGTGTTCGTTTATGGTCATTTCAACCATGGAAAGACTCTGCGCGTCATGATCCGAGGAGTTATTTCAGATGAATAACACAGACTGAAGTCTGTGCCACTAAAACCCCCGCATTGGCATTGATTTGGAACGCTGTAGCCAATTGTCTGCTGGATAGCGAGCTGTGCCACCAATAAGGTGAAGGGTGTAAGCGTGTCGCGACTTCGGAGACTTATTTTCCAAACTTCGATGCGGCAGCAGTCCGTTTAAGATAATCAAACTACCTTTTCTCACTTCCAAAGGCACCAACTTCTCCTCGGGCCACGTTGTTGAGTCGAAACTTCGGACTTCCATACTGCCGCCTGGCGAGCGTACCCAGCGGGATTTGAGTCCCAGCTTATGTCCTCCCGGGATTGCCCACAAACAACCATTCTCAAGAGTGGCATCTTCCAACGCGAACCAAAGTCCGGTGATGTCTGTTGGTTCTGTGTAGAGAAACGTGCTGTCCTGGTGGCAGGTAACTTCGCCGCCGATGTTTGGTTGCTTGAAGATATACATCGATTGCAACAACAGCGGCTGCTCGATGCGAAGGTCCTCAGCCAGTTGCTTGATTTTGTCGCTGCGGGAAAATTGATCAAAGACCGGATCCAGATCATGGAGCGCGTGCCCGATCTTATTTATTGAGCGAGCCTTGTCTTGTTTCAGAGTGCCGTCAGAGTTGAAAGCGTTTTCTTCGAAGAAGAAACGGATCTTGTCGCCAGAAGTCAGGAAGTAGTCATCTACTACTCGGCTTTGTTCGCGAGTAGAGAAAAGTGAGATCAAAGAGTCGGGCTCAAACTCCTGGACGAGTTCTTCAGCTCGTTTGCGCAGGTCGTCGCATTCACTGACGTCAACAAAGTCCTCGAGCACGAGGAAGCCGTTACGGTTGTAGACATCAAGATCAGATTTACCGATAACCAAGTCTATGTTTCTCGCTTTGAGTTGATCTTCTCCGGATACGGATTAGTGCCGCTCAAGGATTATGGGTTCGGAAGATCGGAAGCATCTTGTCGGACTCGAATTTTCCCATTGAATCCGATCGATAAGACAGCTTCTTAGACCATCTTAACGCAGGACCCTCAATCAATCGATAAAAGCAATAGGCGAAACTGATCGTTAGCCCGAAGGCGGCCAGGTAAAGACAAATCCGTCCTGGCAGGCTATGTACCCTGTTGTTGACACCAAACTCGATGAGACCTGACCCGATTATCATGTGAGTCAAATAGAGTGAGTAAGAAATCTTGCCGAAGAACCGGAGCATTCCACCACCATCCGCATTGATGAAACTAATGGTCAAGGCAGTTGCTACGCCGGCCAGGGCCGTCGCCACACCCAAAGTCACAATCAACAATACAAAAAGCACCGCAACGCAGAACAAATAGAGAGCCGTATTTATCAACTTCATTTTGAATTGATAGGTAACGACCCCAAGCAGAAAGAGAAATACATAGTGAGTGATAAGAGCTGTGTTCGGCGTGATAAGAAACAAGGCTGCGAGACAGCACATCGTCATGAATCGAATTAACAGTGAGCGATGGCTTATGAGTGGAAACAAAAGACCAATCGAAAGGTAAAACTGAAATTCGATCGCCAACGTCCAGTAGAGAGCAACAATCCAGGCGTAGTTGAAGAACGCGTTTAAATAACCCAGATGTAACAACAGTTGGAACGCTGAGACATTAGGTCGATAGCCCGGTTGAAATCCATGGAGAGCAAAGCGAAGGTACAGAATGAAAAGTGCCAACAAAATGGAAGCGATATATGGTGGATCTAATCTCGCTATCCGTTTGACTAGAAACTTCTGGTAGGAGCCAATAGAGTATCCGGCTCGGCTTAACGAATAAGGAACTACAAATCCAGAGATGACAAAAAAGACTTCAACGCCGAGGTTACCGTATTGACTTGTTAGATAAAGTAGACGGTTTGGCTCTGCAACGGCGAAGTGATGCCAGCAAACCGCGAGAGCTGCAAGCCCGCGTAACGGGTCAAGAATTGCTACGCGTGAAGAATCCTTGTGGATCAAATTCGTTTGGTGGTCTGGCTGAATAAACAAAAGCGGCCGATTGACCGCTTTGATGTTGCGCAACTTTTTTGGCGAGATTAGATTACTCGCATCGGAATTGAATGGAGCCGGCTGCCGGAGTTGAACCGGCGACCTTCTAATTACGAATCAGACGCTCTACCAACTGAGCTAAGCCGGCCGACGAAGTGATTTGTCGCAGTGCCCAAGAGCGCTTGCACTATACGAATGCGCTGTTTCTAGTGTCAAGCAAGCTCCATATTGGTGTCAAAGAAGCAATAACCTCTGTGTAATCTCTGCGTAGTCTGCGTTTCAGCGGTGATTTTATTTGAGCAATTATTTACCGCAAAGAGGCCCAGCTTACCGAGATCACTCAGAAAAGAACGCAGCCCCCGAAGATTTCAGATCGAACAATTATTGGTGGAGGAAGAAATGCCGAAGGACCCAGCAAACAACATTGACCGCTTCAAGATCGATGGCGGTGAATTGAACGAGTATGAGTTTCAAAGCAATCAAGAGGAATTTTCCGAACCCGAACCCCAGAGTGAAACCCCGGAGAACTTGATACCGGGAACTCCTCCCGAAATAAGCGTTCCGGAAATTGTCAGCAGCGCTCACGAGGTTGTTCAAAAACGAGCGAAGAAACGGGCGGCTACGACCAAAAAAGCAGCTGCTAAGACAGCTTCTAAGAAACGCCCAGCCAGCAAGAAGGCGACGAGTAAGAAATCGACCGGGAAGAAAAGGTCAGCGAGTCCAAAGAAATCTGCATCCAAGAAGTCTTCTACTAAGAAGGTGAGCAAGAGTAGAGGTGCGACTAAAAAGGCGGGCAAAAAAGCAGGTAAAAAAGCGGCCAAAAAGACAGGCAAGAAGGCTGGCAAGAAGGCTGGCAAGAAGGCAGGGAAGCGCCGGTCGATACGCGGCCTGAGGAGACTATGAGAAGTGAATGATTAAAAGTGCGTTTCCTCAGCAGTTTGAAATTGCGCGCGCAGATCACAGATTTACGATCTGCGTGCGCTATTTCTTAGTGACGATTGTTCTGCTTTTCAATACCTCAACATCACTCGCGCAAAAGCATCCAGGTATTTCAAAGAAACTTCCTTCAGCTGAGAGGATTGTCGACAACTATCTGAAAGCTGCCGGCGGTAAGAAGGCAATCGCTGCTATCAAAGACACCACCTATGACTGGATGGTTCAACTTAACGACCAATCGATTGGTACGGCTCGCACGAAAATAAAACCACCATTGTTCGAACGTCACGAAATGTTATTCGGCAATGGTTCAATGATCTCAGGTAGCAGCAGTACTTCATCCTGGGAAACCGGTCCGGATAACCAACTCCACACCCTGGTTGGCGCCGAAGGTGCTGCTGCGAAGCTCCGTACTACGCTCAATGCAACGCGTCTGCTTGATTACAAAAAGTCGAATGTGCTGGCCCGTGTGGTGTCACCTGGCGATCTCGCATCTGAACCCACCTACATAGTTGAGTTCTCGACGCGCAGTGGTGCAAGGCTCCAGTACTACTTCAGCGTGAAAACGTCGCTTATCACTAAGATCATTGACGACGCACGAAAGTCTCAGACGTTTCTGGAAGACTATCGCCCGGTAAAAGGAATCCTTGAACCACATAGGATGCGCGTCAAAACAGGTTCGGGCGAACTGGTGTTTGTTCTGCAAGCGGCAACATACAACGTCGGACTCGAAGATCGACTATTTGATGCCCCGCGTGCTGCGGAAGAACTAAACGTTATCGAAGTGCTTCGCGAAGTGGGAAAGAACCAGGATGAAGTCGAGAAACGTGTGACGGAATATGCATTCACTCAAAAGGAAACAGATCGTGAGCTCAGCGATAAAGGTGAACTAAAGAAAGAGACCGTAAAAATCTACGAGGTATATCCAGTTCCCAACCGTGAGCCGGTCCAAAAACTCATTAGTGAGAACGGAGTGCAACTTTCGGGTGATCGCGCCGCACGAGAAGACAAACGTGTACAGGAAGAGTTACTGAAAGCGGAGCGTGATAAAGAAAAAGACGAAAAGGATGCTGCGCGTCATCGGGCTGAGCAGCAAAAGAAAAATAAGGCTGCAGGTAGAGAGGAAGATGACGATCCAGAAATCTCGCAGTTTTTGAAAGTCTGCGAGTTTGTTTCGCCACGTCGCGAACTATTTGGCGAGCGCGAGACAATCGTTTTTGATTTTCGTCCGCGCACTGATTTCAAGACGAGTAATCGAGAAGAGAGTTTGATCGCAAAACTCGTCGGGACTATTTGGATCGATCCGGTCGACAAGCAGGTCATCAGGCTGGAGGCACGTCTCGCGGAAGGCTTCAAGATGGCGGGTGGCTTGCTGGTATCCCTCAAGCCGGGCGCGGCTTTAGTTATGGAGCAAAAACGCATGGTAGACGGTGTTTGGTTACCACGCTTCGCACGAGTGAATTTGTCGGTTAAGGTGTTGTTGTTTGGCGGCGGCGATTACAACAAGACGATCGAGTGGAGCGACTACAAACATTTTTCAGGTGACGTAAAGGACTACAAGATCAACGCTCCGAAACCCTGATGTCGATATGCTTTAGCTTGTCGGAATGTGATTGAAGAGGCGACTAGTTCTTATGACAGTCGATCGATCAGCCTGGAGACTCTTCTCTGTCCAATCTCTGTGTTCTCAGTTGCTCCGTGGTTAAACTAATACATCTTTCTCACCACCGAGACACTGAGAACACAGAGATTGCACACAGAAAAACCTAAACACGTTTCAATGGACCAACCTGAGGTCGCACGAAAGTATTGTAAGTTGCTTTAAATTTCTTCGGACATCGCGATGAAGCACGTAACTGTAATTGGTGGTGGCCTCGCAGGCGTTGAAGCTGCCTGGCAAGCTGCACGTCTCGGTGCGCAGGTGCGTCTCTACGAAATGCGACCCGTCCATCAAACGCCTGCTCACCGCACCGACAAACTTGCCGAGATCGTCTGTTCAAATTCTCTTAAGTCTGACGAACCTGGAACCGCGTCCTTCCTGCTCAAGGAGGAATTGCGAAGAGGCTGTTCGTTAGTAATGGAGGTTGCAGCTGCCACTCGAGTTCCCGCTGGCGCCGCGCTCGCAGTTGACCGTGAGAAATTTGCCGAGTTGATAACTCAACGCATCGAGAGCGAACCTCGAATCGAACTGATTCGCGACGAGGTAACCACCACAAATGAATCTGAGATCGCGATCATCGCTACTGGCCCGCTAACTTCCGAAGCCATGACTCTCGAGGTCATGAGGATCACAGGCAGTGATCAGCTTTATTTTTACGATGCAATAGCTCCCATCGTCGCGGCCGATTCAATCGATACATCAATCGCATTTCGAGCGGCACGCTACGATAAAGGCGGCGATGATTACCTGAATTGTCCTTTCAACAAAGAGCAGTACTCGCAGTTCTACTCGGCGTTGCTCGAAGCAAAGTCGGTCCCGCTACAAAGGTTCGAAGAGACTCGTTGGTTCGAGTCTTGTTTGCCTATCGAAGAACTGGCGCGTAGGGGAGTAGATACCCTTCGATTCGGGCCGATGAAACCTGTCGGTTTACGTGATCCGCGCACAGGACGCGAACCGTACGCAGCGGTACAACTGCGGCAGGAAAATTTAATGGCCGACGCATACAGCCTTGTGGGCTTCCAGAATCATCTACGATACGGCGAACAAGCGCGCGTGATACGACTGATCCCGGGACTTGAAAATGCCGAGTTCTTACAGTTTGGACAAATCCATCGCAACACATATATCTGTTCGCCACGTGTGCTCAGACCGTCTATGCAAATGCGCGAACGCCCCAACGTTTTCTTTGCCGGACAAATAACTGGTGTCGAAGGTTATGTGGAGTCGGTTGCGATGGGATGGCTGGCAGGAATCAACGCCGCACTTCTTTCTCGAGGTGATGATCTAGTTGAAGCTCCGATTCGGAGCGCCATCGGAGCTTTGGCACATTATGTCTCTCAAACAGAGACTAAAAACTTTCAGCCGGTAAACATTACCTTCGGACTTTTACCGGCGCTTGATGAACCAGAACAACGCCGCATACGTAAGAAACGTGAACGTCGTAATCTTCAGGTTGAGTTGGGACTGAAAGAATGGAACGAGTGGCTCCAACAAAACGGCTTTGGTCTCGCGGCAACTCAGAGTCTGGCGACATCATGAAGAGTATCCTCAGGCTCTCCAAAGCCTTGGTGGCTTGCTGCTTTGTACTTGGTTTTTGCTTTGTTCTGCAGGCGTTCGCTCAGTCTGGAAGACGACAGGAACCAGGCAAGATAACCCGGCCAACATCCGGCCCAGGGCCCATAGCAGATCCGAATCGACCCGGCGGCTCAATCAAATCCACCACGGCTTCAAAAAAGGATCCGGACGAGATTGAAGCGAATGATGTCGTTCGTATTAGTTCCAACCTCGTACCGATACCAGTTTCAGCCGTTGATGTGAAGGGAAACGCGGTCGTCAATCTTAAGCTGGATGATTTTGAACTGCTCGTTGATGGACAACCTCAACCACTAAGCGACCTGACTCGCGCGGAAACCAGCGTCAGGATGGCACTCCTGTTTGATAACAGCGGCAGTTTGGACTTCGCTCGGGACTTTGAAAAGCATGCGGCCATTCGTTTCTTTCGCAAGGTGATGCGAGCGAAAGACGAAGCTGCCATCTATTCGATCGCAACCGACAGTTACCTTGCGCAAGCCCTCACGAATGACGTTGTTCGACTTGAGCAAACTATCGCCGGGTTTGGAAAGCCCGAAGGCGGAACATCGTTGTTTGATGCGATCTTCGATGCCGCAACGTATCTCCGGCCATACTCTGGCCGTCGCGTCATTGTCATCGTGTCGGATGGAATCGAGACGACCAGTCATCACGCTGAGTTCGACCCGGTGATGCAACACGTTCTCGCTGACGACTGCCAGATCTATGTTGTTCAGACTGGACTCTACGAGGGTGCAAACTTGCGAGCACTCGCCGCCGAACGAAGGATGGAACAACTTACGGAACAAACAGGTGGTGCGGTTTATCTTCCGAAGACCATCCCGGAACTTGATATCGCCTTCGATCAAATTGCCGCTGACCTCTCGCAACAATACGTCCTAAGCTACTACCCCGCTCCCGAACACCGTGATGGCCATTTGCATGTGATTGATTTGAAAATCAAATCGAGAAATGATGTGCGGCTGCGTTCGCGAAGAGGCTATTATGTGCCGAAGAGTGTAGCGAACGCTGATTGGTAAATAAGTGGCACAGACTTCAGTCTGTGTGCGTTTGAGATTCCAGCCAGCACAGACTCAAGTCTGTGCTACTTCCTATGGAGCAACTCATCGAGCAATTCCTTGAACACTTGCGTTACGAACGCAACGTCAGCGCACACACCTTACGCAACTACGCCAGCGACCTTGAACAGTTTCTTGATCATTTAGCACCCGCGGATCCCGAGTCGGGAAAAAGAAAAACTCCTGAACTAAACACAATAGATCATCTGACAATTCGTGAGTGGCTTGCGGTGCTTCACACAGCTCAAAAGAGGAAGAGTTCGATTGCCCGCAAGCTTGCTGCGCTGAGAACTTTTTTTCAGTTCCTTGTTCGTGAAGGAAAGCTGGAGAGCAACCCGGCGAAGCTTGTCTCGACACCACGCCTGGAGAAGAAATTACCTCAGCATCTTTCGATCGAAGAAGCGATCAGATTTATCGAAGCTCCCGATCCGGAAACCGACATGGGTAAGCGAGATCGCGCGATGTTGGAATTGATGTACGCGACCGGCGTTCGCGTCGCCGAATTAACGACGCTGAATATCGGTGACATCGATTTTCGTAACCAGTTGATTCGTGTTACCGGCAAACGCCGAAAACAACGCATCGTGCCGTTTGGCGAGCCTGCGGCAGTGGCGATTCGAAACTATCTCACCATTCGCGAGACGTTCCTTGCCAATGCTCCGATTTCAAAACGTGACGAGGAGGCGTTGTTTCTTAATTACCAGGGAACGCGGATCACGACGCGCTCAGTTGGCAGAATGGTCGAGAAGTACATCAAGATCTGCGCCGGCATGCACGATATTAGCCCACACGCCTTGCGCCATTCGTTCGCTACTCATTTGCTGGACAGCGGTGCCGACTTGCGTGACATTCAGGAGCTCCTGGGACACGCGCGACTATCCACAACACAGATCTACACTCACGTTTCAATGGAAAAATTGATCGAGGTTTACGACAAGGCACATCCGAAGGCG
>Ga0134124_10004270_pt1 | contig 11482 bp, 6 predicted proteins | sample KB304_FD_96880 | JGI IMG/M metagenome (GOLD analysis project Ga0134124, IMG submission 96880) | Terrestrial soil microbial communities without Nitrogen fertilizer from Kellogg Biological Station, Michigan, USA - KB3-0-4 | ecosystem: Environmental > Terrestrial > Soil > Unclassified ... | reverse complement strand
GATCCAGCGAATCCCTCGGTAGTGTTTGCTGCCGCGATGTACGCGCTCTACAAGTCCACTGATGGCGGAGTCACTTGGTCGCTCGTCCCCCAGGATTTCGGTTCCTACCCGATCAGGAAGATCGCCTTCAGTCCCGCCGATCCTTCAGTCCTCTATGTGGTGGCGATGGGTGGCGGCGTCTTCCGCAGCACCAATTCCGGCTCGACGTTCTCGCGGATCAGTGCACTTCCGGTGGATGCAAATGTCGACGGGCCCTCAGGCTTCGCTGTGTCCGCTGACGGCAAGACGCTGTACTACTCGAGCCTCGGGAATCAATTCTACCGCAGCATCGATGGCGGCAGTTTCTCTCGCGTCACAGACACACCTTCGGTCGTTCAGCAACTGACTGTTGATCCGGCAAATAGCCGGGTTGTGTATGGTGCGGACGGTGGGCAGCTGCTCAAGTCGATCAACGGTGGAGATTCGTGGTCGACACTTCCGCTGCCATCCGGCGTGACCTCAACGTTCAGTGTCGTCCTGGTTCCTGGGTCGCCGGTGACGCTGTGGTTATCGGCTTCCTCCAACATCTACAGCACTACGAACGACGGCGGGTCGTGGATAGCAGCCGCGCCGATCATGAGCGCTCGAACCCTGTTTCCCGATCCGAATGCGCCGGCTGTGCTGTACGCCACCATGCCCATTGCCACGGGTACCGTGATGAAATACTCGGCGGGGTCATGGCTGCCGCTGTTCGGCATTCTGCCTGCCGCCGTAAATGCACTGGCGATCACTCCCGGCAATTCGCAGCGCATGGTTGCGGCCACGGCGAACGGCATTTACCGCACAACCAACGGCGGTAGCACGGACTGGACTCGCTCTGACAGTGGATTCAGTGGCGCTTCGATCGGCACGCTGCAGACGAGCGGTGGTCGATTCTATGCCGGGACGGAATTTGGTGAACTTGGCGTCGCGGTGGGTGACAGCTTCATGCAGAACAAGGTTGTCGCCTCCACTCTGACGACCAGCTACTCCCGAACCCAGATCAGCTCGGTCGCCGCCAATGCTGGCAATTCAGATGCGATCGTTGTCGGCTTCCGTGGCGCAGGCTACAAGTACACGAACGACGGCGGCGTGACGTGGCTGGACGGCTCCACCTACCTGAAGGACGCGTGGATCGATGCGCTGGCGGCAGACCCAACATCCGCCTCCATCGTCTATGCGGCAGCGCGCACGAATCCGATGAATGTGCCGTTTGAAGTCATTCAGCGCAGTGTCGACGGTGGGCAATCGTTCAGTCCACGTCCCAGCAACATTGGCAAAGTTCAGGCCACGAGGTTGCTCGTGGACCCAAGCACTCCGAGCCGCCTGTTTCTCTCGTCGGTAACCTACGGATCCGGCATTGATGGATTGATGCGCTCGAACGACTCCGGTGTCACGTGGACGAATCTGCTACCCGGTGCCACGGTCTGGGATGTGGCCATTGATCGAGCGAAGCCGCAACGTATCTATTCCGCAGCGGGAAGCCTGTTGATCAGTGACAACCGCGGAGATTCGTTCACGCCATCAGCCTCCTACAGTGCCGCAACACAGGGAAATGCGATTGCCGTCGCAGTGGATCCGGCCAACCCCGATACGGTCTACGCAATCAGCGCCTACAGCCCGGATCCTATTCGTTCGGGAACGACCTGGTATGTAATGCGCTCGGTGGATCGCGGCGCTTCCTGGGAACGTATTCCCAACAAGACTCCGAATTGGGCGCCAAGGAGTCTCGCACTCGATCCGACCACACCCAATGTAGTGGCCGTTGCCACGTACGACAGTGGTGTTCACACGATGCAGATCGCGACCGATCTATCAGTTGGCATCGCAGGCCATACCGGCACGCGAGCACTCGGAGTGCCAACAGGCTACGACGTGACCGCGCAGAATCTCGGCCCGTTCGCGGCGACGGGTGTGCACATCATTTCCGTGTTTCCGACCTGGGTGGCGAACGTGGCGGCCACACTCCCCGGTGGCTCTTGTGTAGTGGCGGCAGCATCGGTGGACTGCTCGCTGCCGTATCTCAAGGTGAACGATTCCGTCGCGATGCGCGTGACCTATACGCCACCCATGGAAGGAGCTCTGCCGATAGCGGCAATGGTCAGCGCTAGGGAAGCGGACCTCGTGTCCGCAAACAACTCCGCCAATGTCAGCGCAACTGCAGCGGAAACCGTTGACCTGGCCGTCACGGGCAGTGCCGCGCCTTCCAGTATGGATCGTGGAACAGCGTTCACTTATACATACCAGATCAGAAACAACGGACCGAATGCGTCGTCCGTGGCTGATCTGTCGATCACAGCCGCAAACGGCGTCGCTTTCTCAACTGTCTCGCCCTCGTCCTGTTCGCTCACAGCCAGCGCGGTGAGCTGTAGCTTGGGTCCGCTGGCGGGCCTGGCGAGCGCCAGCGTCTCGATAACCGCTACAGCCACCAATACCGGCACACTCAGAACTGTGGCTACTGCCGGTCATGCAGCTGCAGCGGTGGATGCCGACGGCTCCAACGATTCCGCGCCCGTGGACATCATCTCGCGTGAACCACCACCACCGTCACTGCCACCGACTTCGGGAGGCAATGGCGGCGGAGGCGGGGGAACGATCTCCAAAGAGCTTCTGGCGATGCTTGCCCTTCTAGTGCTGGCCTCAGCTCGCCGACGTAGAGCGGCGTCAGCGGGCAGGCGGTAGCGGATGCGACGGATGCGACCGATTCACGTACGCGCGCTGAAAGGAAGAAGCCGAGCACGCGTACGGCCCTCCGGGCAGTGGCATGAGTACTAGCTCATCGATCGGCCAAAAAAAAAGCCCCGGCGGGAAACCGCCGGGGCTTTTTCATTGATGGCTCATTCGACTCGACTACGCGAATCCTTTCAGCTCCGCCGTATTGATCGGCAGCGTGCGCACCCGCCTGCCCGTTGCCGCAAAGATGGCATTGGTCAGCGCCGGCACGACGGGCGGCAACGCCGGTTCACCCAACCCGGTCGGGTTGTTGTCCGTCATGACGAAGTGCACTTCAACCTTCGGGGCCTGGTGCATGCGCAGCAGCGGATAGTCGTGGAAGTTGGTCTGGTCGACGGCGCCGTTGGTGAACGTGATCGCCTGCGCCAGCGCCTGCGACACACCATCGATGGCTGCGCCTTCGCACTGATTGATTGCGGGGCTCGGGTTCACGATCTGGCGACCCACGTCACCGGCAACCCACACCTTCTCGACGCGCACCTGGCCGTTCTTGGGGCTGACGGAGGCCTGCACCACTTCGGCGAAGTAGCCTGAGTGGCTGTAGTAGGCGGCGATGCCCATGCCGCTGCCCTTGGGCAGCTTCTTCTTGCCCCAGCCCGACTTCTCCGCAACCGCCTTCAGTACGCCGGCCATGCGGCCGTTATCGAAGCCGACCTGCTTGCCACGTGGTGTCTCGGTGACGACCGGCGGCTTGGCTGGGCCGAGCAGGTCGAGCTGGAACTGCAGCGGGTCCTTGCCCGCGGCATGCGCCAGTTCATCGAGGAATGACTGGTACGCAAACGCCAGCACGTTGCTCCCGGGAGCACGCATCGGGCCGGTCGGAATATCCAGCGGCATCATGGAGAAGCCGAGGTCCAGATTCGGCACGAAGCCGGACGGGAACTCGGTGGGCGCCAGCGTGGCGGCCACCGCCGGCTTGCCGCTGTTCGAGAACGTGACGAAATGATCCTGGAACGCGGTGAGCTTGCCCGCGGCGTCGATGCCCGCCTTGAAGTGGTGGTACCCGCCCGCGCGGAACACGCCGCTCTTCATGTCCTGCTTGCGATTGCGCAGCAGCTTGATCGGCTCGCCATGCGCCTTCGCGACCGCGGCGGCTTCGACCATGAAGTCATTGGACAGCCGGCGCCCGAAGCCGCCGCCATTGCGCGTGACGTGCAGCTCGACGTTCGTCTCTGGAACGCCCAGCAGCTTGGCCACCGCGGTCTTGCCTCCGCCCGGCATCTGCGTCGGCGACCAGATCTCCACCTTGCCATTCTTGATGGAGACCGTGGTGTTCATCGGCTCCAGCGGCGAGTGGTTGATGAACGGATATTCGTAGCGGGCCTCGAGCACCTTCGCGGCGCCCTTGAGCGCCCCGTCCATGTCGCCTTCCTTCTTGATCGAAGTCTGCGCGGGGTTCTTGGCGAACTCCGCGGTCTTCGCGACGAATCCGGCCGTAGAACGCTTGCCAGTCTCGCCGTTGTCCCACTTGACCTGCAGCTTGCCGAGCGCACGGTTGGCCTGGTGCCACTTGTCGGCCACGATGGCGACGCCATCGGTCAGGCCGTTGTAGAGGCCGCCCTCGATCTCGGTCAAGGTGCCCTTGATGACGTACACACCGCGCACGCCCGGCAGTGCCTTCACCTCATCGAGGTTCGCACTCACGAACTTGCCGTTGAACACGGGGCTCTTCTCGTACACCGCGTAGCGCATGCCCGGCACGGTCACGTCGATGCCGAAGATCGGCTCGCCCTTCACGATGCGCGGGCTGTCGACGCCACCGATCGGCGTGCCAATGATCTTGAAGTTCTTCGGATCCTTCAGGCTGACCGTCTTCAGGTCCGGCGGCGGAACCTTCGCGGCCGCGCTGGCGAGCTGGCCATACGTGGCCTGCTTGTTCTTGCCCTTGTGGGAGACGACGCCATCGGCCGCCTCGCACTCCGCGACGGGCACGCCCCAGGAGCGGGCTGCGGCGGTGACGAGCATGAGCCGGCCGGCGGCGCCCACGCGGCGCAGCATGTCGTAGTTGGTCGGAATGGACGTGGAACCGCCGGCGAACTGGCCGCCGTACTTCATGGGATCGACTACGGCGTCTTCCGCGCGAACGTCCTTCCAGGCGACATCCAGCTCTTCGGCAACGATCATCGGGAAGGAGGTCTTGATGCCCTGGCCGACCTCGGGGTTCTTGTTGACGATGAAGGTCTCGCCATTCGGCATGATGCGGATGTAGGCGTTGAGCGTCGCCCCCGGTGCCGACTTGTCGCTTTCACCCACCGCGAACGCGGGAATGCTGAAGTCGAGCAGGAGGCCGCCGCCCACGGCGACGCTGGCTGTGAGGAAGCTGCGGCGGGAAACGCCCGGCGCGCCATCGAGATGCTTAGGTGACATTGGCGATCTCCCTCTTGTCTTCCGTGGGAATGCCAGCGGCCTGCTTGATGGCCGCGCGGATGCGTGTATAGGTTGCGCAGCGGCAGGCGTTGCCGCTCATCGCATCGTCGATGTCCTTGTCGGTGGGCAGGGGCGTGCGGTTGAGTAGTGCCGCGGCCGACATGATCTGGCCGGCCTGGCAGTAGCCGCACTGCATGACGTCAAGCGCCAGCCAGGCATCCTGCAGTTTCTTGCCCGTTGCGGTGTCGCCGATGGCCTCGATGGTCGTGATCTTCGCGTCGCCGACTGTGGAGACCGGTGTGACGCAGGACCGGGATGCGGTGCCATTGATGTGTACCGTGCAGGCGCCGCACAGGCCCATGCCGCAGCCGAACTTGCTGCCCTTGAGTTCCAGCTCGTCGCGGAGCACCCATAGAAGCGGAGTGTCGGCTTCGACCTCCACGGTGCGCGGCTTGCCATTGACGTTGATGGTGTAGCTCATGCGATACCTCGGGTTGCGCGGCGCGGGCGGCATCTCACTGAACCCCCGGCCTGATAGATCGGGAGACTACACCCGCTGCGCATTAATCGGGTATTTTCTGGGCTGATGTGAGGCGAGCGCTATATCTCTGGGGGAATAATGAAAATGAAGCGGACAGGCATCGTCCTCGGAATCCTCGTACTTATTGGCCTGGTGCTGGCATGGATCGCAAGGCAGCCCGGCCCAATGGCCTTTGCCGCTGGCAAGCGCGTCGCCCTCTCTGAATACAGCGGCAAGCCCACCGGCGTGCCGGCGGACTTCACCGAGACGGACCCGCTGGCCAAGGGCCGCTATCTCGTTGTCGCCGCGGACTGCGAGGCCTGCCACACCCGCGAAGGTGGCGCTGCGTTTGCGGGCGGTCGGCCGTTCGAGACGCAGTTCGGCACGATCTATTCGCCCAATATCACGCCGGATACCGAAACCGGCATCGGCTCCTGGAGTGATGCGGATTTCGTGCGTGCAGTGCACGAAGGCATCGCGAAGGACGGCACGCGCTTGTATCCCGCGTTCCCGTATGCGTCCTACACATACCTCACCGATGAGGATGTGCTGGCGATGAAGGCCTACCTCTTCAGTCTGCCGGCGGTGAAGAACGCGGCGCCCGAAACCAAGCTGCGCTGGCCCTACAGCCAGCGCGGACTCATGGCGATCTGGTCGAAGTACTACAACCCGAACACACGCTTCCAGCCGGTGGCCGATCAGTCTGCCGAGTGGAACCGTGGCGCTTATCTGGCCGAGGCGCTGGGTCATTGCGGCGAATGCCACACGGACCGCACGGCGCTGCAGGCGCTCGACAACAAGCACAAGTTCTCCGGCGGCATGGCCGAGGGCTGGCGCGCCTACAACCTGACCAGCGACAAGGAATCGGGCATCGGCGCGTGGAGCGCCGAGGATCTCGAGAACTATCTGAAGACCGGTCACTCGGCGGACAAGGGCTCGGCGTTCGGACCGATGGCGCAGGCTGTGCACCTGAGCTTCCAGAAGCTCGCGCCGTCGGATGTGAAGGCCATCGTCACCTACGTGCGCAGCGTGCCGGCTGTTTCCACGCCGGATCTGCCGGCACCGAAGCTCGAGGCCGCGTCGGCCAATCCTTCGGACCATGATGCTGCGGATTCGAACGAACGCGGTCATCTGATGTTTGCGAGCGTGTGCGCGGGCTGCCATTCGTGGACCGGTACGGGCAGCTATGTGCCACACACCACGCTCACCGGTACACGTGCCGTGAACGATCCTACTGCCACCAACGTGGCGCTCGCCGTGTTGCGCGGCGCGAGCACGCTGCCGCCTTCCGGCGACATTGCGGTGATGCCCGCGTTCGCCGCATCGTGGACGGACGCGGAGATCGCAGACGTGTCGAACTACGTGATCGCGCGCTTCGGCGCCAAGCCGTCGTCGATCACGGCCGACGAAGTGCACAAGCTGCGCGAGATGAAGTAACCGCAGTTACAGCGAATTTGTCAGACGTCGGGCTGCGGTTGCGGTATCGCCGCAAGCCCTCGTGGAGAGGCCCGCCGGGATGCGGGGCAGAATGTGGATGGGACTGAACCGTTGGCCCGTCCAACTTCAAGGCTGCATTCGCGCATCCGCGTTCGCATTCGCACGGTAGTCACGCGGCATGATGCGGTTATGATGGCCGCTCTTCATCGTAAATCGAGACGCTGTATGGCTCTAGGAATGGAAACCGAGTGCCGGATCTGCGGCAGCCACGCGGTGAAAAAGGTAATTGCCAGGGAGATGATGCTCGGCCTGCGCGAGTCCTTCGACTATGCGGAGTGCGATGAGTGCGGCTGCCTGCAGATCTGCGAAGTGCCTGAGGACCTGGGCCGTTACTACGACGCCGGCTACTACTCGATCACACGTGCCAATCGGCTTGTCAGGGTAGCCAAGGAAGCGCGACTGAAATTCATTGTCACCGGCCGCGGCCTGCTGGGCAGGCTGGTGAGCATGGCCTACTCCCGGGAAACGGACGAGAAAATTGCGCCGGATGGAGTTCCGAAGAATGCCCGCCTGCTCGAAGTGGGATGCGGCAACGGCTACTACCTGCTGAAGCTGCTGGAACTGGGTTACACGCGGCTGTGGGGTGTCGACCCCTTCATGGACGCAGCTGCCGTCCGCAGCACGCCGCTGCGGCTCGAACGGCGCACGCTGCTCGATATCGATCCCAGCGAGGGTCCCGTCGATGCGATCCTGTTCAACCACAGCTTCGAGCACATTCCGCAACAGCACGAATCCCTGGAACGGGTGCGCCAGCTGCTCGCGCCAGGCGGCGTCTGTCTGATCGCCATACCCACGGTCTCTTCCTGGGCGTGGGAGCACTACGGCACGAACTGGGTACAGCTGGATGCGCCGCGCCATCTCTACCTGCATTCCCGCCGCAGTCTGTCGCAACTGGCCGAACGCCACGGGTTCGTCGTCGATCAGGTTCGTGACAACTCGAATGCCTTCCAGTTCTGGGGCAGCGAACTGTACAGCGCCGACATTCCGTTGCGATCCGATGCCGCGAAGGAATCCGAGCGCAAGGGCAAGGACAATCCCGATTACTTGCTGCGGGCCGAGCAACTCAATCGCGAGAGCCGTGGCGACCAGTTCGTCGCCTGCCTGCGCAAATCCTGAAGAGTCGGTCCGAAGCTGCAAGACTCGGCGGAAAGCTGCCGGGTCTTTTGCTTCAGCGAATCACCCCGCAGGCAACTCGAGCGCCGGAGCCGCCGGAAGGCTGCGTCTTGTAGTCATCCGGCATGGCATGAACGATGAGCGCCTTGCCGATGATCTCGCTGGGCGCGCCATCCTTGTCCACCAGATTGGGTCCCTTGACGATGGCATCCACGCTGGCGTGACCGTTCTCGTCCGCCTTGGCATTGGGCATGTCTCCCAGATGCATGCCATGCATGGCCTTGGTGGGATTGAAGTGCTCGCCGGCGCTCTTGAAGTCGGGAAGCTCACACTTGCCGAATTCATGCACGTGGAAGCCGTGCTCCTTGCCTGGCTGAAGGCCAGTGATGTCGCCGGTGATGTGAATGGCGTCGCCCTCGTTGCTCACCGTGAGTTCACCCTTCACTGAACTGCCGGCTGCAGAAATCAGACTGACTTTTACGGAGGCAGGGCTCTTTGCAGGTGCGGTGGTGGTGGCAGGGGAAGGGGAAGGGGAAGTCGGATTGCCGGCTGCCGGTGCAGTGGGGGCTGTCTCCGCAGGAGCGGGCGCCGGCGTTGCAACCGTCTCCTCTTTCTTGCTGCAAGCAGCGCAAATAGCCAGGGGGATCAGCAAGGCCAGTACCGAGGTTTTCATGCATCCCTTCCTTCGCTGCGAGAGTTGTTCCTTCAGCTGAGCCTGCATGACCACGCCTGTCGCCGCAGTCAACGCTGGCGAGATGTGCGTGTAGTCGAGTTCCTACTTGCGCCACTTCTCGCCCGAGCGTGGATCCCTTGTCAGCTTCCCGGCACGATTCGCGCGCCGATGTAGCGGCCGCTGCCGAAGTTGACTGCGTAGTCCCCCACAGCCTGATAGCCAAGCGGCCCCCCTGCGAGGCCGGAGAGGCCAGAGCCGCCATCTGTGTCGACGGATTCTGCGCAGCTCGTCGTCGTGATGTTGCCCGAAGAGGTGCCGGTGCGTGTGTAGCAGCCCGCTTCGATGCCCGCGGGATAGTTATGCACGGTGTCATTCACCACGTTGGCTTCGAGATAGTGGCCGTCCGGCATGAACAGCGTGAAGGACAGCGTGCCGTTGGTGAAACTGCCGATCGGTGTGCCGGGCACCGAAGCTACGGGCGTCCACACCTGTGCCGTCGCCAGGGCGGAGCCGGAAATCACCAGCACCTGGTTCTGGCCCGCACCCGTCTTCGCCAATGTGCCATTGATGATGCTCGAACCATTGCGCCACACGCCGCAGGTGCCGCCGTTGGTGTCGATCACATTGCTGATGAAGACGATGGTCCCGGCGGAAGCGCTGTATTTGTATGCGCCAACCTCTACGCCATTGCCGTTGCTGGCGCCGCAGGTGGCGTCCGCATCCAGCGAACCGTACACATATACACCACCCGGATAGAGCGTCAGCACTGCGCGGGAGTTGTATCGCATGAAGGTGCCGGACAGCGAATCCGTGACATTGTCTACGCAGGTCACCGTGACCCCGGTGACATTGGCGCTCTCCATGATGGTGCCGCCATTGGTGACGATGCAGGTCTGCCCGGTGGGCTGCGAAGCCACGGTCACGCGGTAGTCGGTGCTTTGTGGAATCGCCACCGGGAAGGTGAAGGTCGTGGCGCCACTGTTCACGGTCAGCGGCTGGTTGCTCTGGTTCAGCGCGAGTTGCAGCGTGCCGGTGAGGCCGGTCACCGACCCTCCGACGGTATAGCTGGCGGGTGATGAGCCGCTGACGCAGTTCACTGCGAGCGCGGTGGCGCTGGCGGAGGTCACGACGCCGCCGGCATTGCCGACCACGCAATACTGGCCTGTCGGAGGCGTGGTCGCCGTGACCAGATATGCGGTGCCAGCAGGCAGCGCAGTACCGAAGACGAATGTGCCGTTGGTGCTGGTAGTAACCGTCGATGTGGCTGCGGTGCTGGTGAGGGTCAGCGTTACCGGTTGTCCGCTCAAACCACGGACGGTGCCACCTACGGAGAGGTTCGCAGCCGTGGCGGTGCAGTTCACCGTCACGTTGCTGACATTGGCGCTGATGGTGCCACTGCCGTTGCTTACCGTGCAGCTCTGGGTCGCACTGGGAACGGCCGTAACCGCATAGTTCGCGCCCGTGGCCAGGTTCGACGTGAAGGTGAAGGGACCGTCAGCATTCACCGTGATATTGCTGTCGAGGTTCAGCTGCAGCGTGACCGGCGCAGTGAGTCCAGTGGCGGTACCGCTGACCGTGAGCGCGTCATTGCTGCATGACACGGCAATGTTGGTCACGTCGTTGGTTGCGTTGCCGGAGCCCGAGCCTACAGTGCAGGTCTGTCCGGCAGGTTGCTTGTAGACGCTTACCGCATAGCTGCCACCCTGCGGAGCTTTCTTGGGGAAGGTGAACGAACTATTGGAGGTGACGGCAATGCTGTCGCCACTGGTACTTTCCTGCAGCACTACTGTGCCGGACAGACCAGATGCAGTGCCGCCAATAGCGTAGGGAGGTGTGGGCGTGGCCGCTGGGGGCGTCGGTGCAGGTGCCGGAGCTTCATCTTCACTTCCTCCGCAGCCGGCCAGCAGCGCGGTGAAGGCAATGGAAAGCAAAAGAGGGCGCAGAGACTGGTGTCGCTTGGCGTTCATGGTCGCTCCGTATTCGTGCGACAACCTTGAATACACAGTGCAATGCCCACTTAGTGGGCAGCCATGGTCCCATCAGCCTGTGGCGCAGTACGGTGTAGACCTGATGGGAAGTCGAGCCTTGAGCTAGGATGTACTGAGAGATGACCCACGGGCGAACAACACGCAGGTTGCTGTTGGCGCAGGCGGCGGCTCTTGGAGCGGCTCTCGCCATCGGTGGAAGCGGTGCGCTCGCGCGCACTGCAACCCGCACGGAGCGTCGCGACCTCTACCCGCAGGGCGTTGCCTCTGGCGATCCAGCACCCGATAGTGTGATCCTGTGGACCCGTCGCGCGCCCGATGCAGGAGCCCGTGCGCACCGGCTGATGGTGGAGGTTGCGGACGATAATGCCTTCGCGCACATCGTCGCGCGAGGCGATGCAATGGTCAGCGCGGCCACCGATTGGACCTGCCGCTTTCTCGCCGCGGGTCTCAGGCCAGCTCGCGAATATTGTTACCGCTTCGTGGACGATGCGGGAAACACCAGCCGCGTTGGTCGAACCCTCACTGCACCGGCAACCAGCGATGATCGGGCCGTGCGCTTCGCCTTCGTGAGCT
>Ga0134124_10004269_pt1 | contig 11484 bp, 9 predicted proteins | sample KB304_FD_96880 | JGI IMG/M metagenome (GOLD analysis project Ga0134124, IMG submission 96880) | Terrestrial soil microbial communities without Nitrogen fertilizer from Kellogg Biological Station, Michigan, USA - KB3-0-4 | ecosystem: Environmental > Terrestrial > Soil > Unclassified ... | reverse complement strand
CGCCTATGTGCTCCTTGGTCTCGGTGTATGGCCCATCGGTGACGAGCACCGTACCATCAGGTTGCTTCCGCACCGTCTTTGCGTTGCTGGCCGGGGAAATTCCGCAAGCGAACTTCCTCACGCCGGCAGCAATCATTTCGCGGTTGAGCGCGTGGATCTCCTCGATCATCGCTTCGGTTACGGCGGACGGGTCGAAGTCGTCGGGGAGGTAGTTAGCAACTAGATACTGTGGCATGACTTTTTCTCCTTGTTACGTCTTTGTCTTTGGGCGGGCCGGTTGCCCTGCCTTCACGATATAGTCGAACGGCCGGACCGGAATTCGACAAATCGTCCAGGAATTTTTTCCGCGCTTACCAAGGCTCGTACTCGCGCATCTGCTCGAACAACGGTGTGAGCGTGTCAATCACGTATTTTCCTTCGGTGAGAACATACGTCGTTTCGAAATCTTCGTAGCTGCGTGCTCGCCAGAGACGGCCTTCGCGGTCAATCACCAGAGAATGGCCGACCCCGCCGCGAAAGATTCGCGAACCATCTGTTCCAGTGTAGACCACGCAAGTCCACGGACGTTCTTCCGGATGAGCAGCCATGTAGCTCTCGATTTCGCGGACGAATTGCTCGAAGAGCCCGGCCCTATCACTTGCCGGCGCCTTGAGCGTTTCGGAAATCGCGCGGCCCAACATGGCATCGGCTGGCGAGTAGAGGACGCCCGACTGGAGATTTGCGTTTTGAGTCATTGACCTCGCACTCTGCTTCTCTTGGCGATGTTATTGACGGTCGCGCCGATAGTCGCCTAACACCAGAGTAAGCCTGACACCCATGAGCTATCCCTGACAAGGTTATAGCTTGACGGACAGTAGATCTTTGAATGCAATCGCTCGATGTCACGGAGGTGTTTACTTACGACACTGTACGCGCCGTTTTGCGGGCAACGGTTCGCGGGGTATCTGCTGATCAAGTCAAGCGCTCTCGTTAACAACTTGAATATCAAACTGGAAAGCCTCATGGCTCAAGGGCTAGAATGATGTGATGAACCCGACAAGAGAACTCATCCTTGAACGTTTGCGGGAAGCGAAGCCTGCTTTGCAAACGGAGTTTCCTCTGAAGCGATTGGCGTTGTTCGGGTCGTATGCTCGCGGCACGCAAATCTCCGGGAAGAGTGACGTGGATATCCTGGTTGAGGTGGAGCCATCCATCGGGCTCGCTTTTGTCACTCTCGCGGAACGTCTCGAGCAGATTCTTGGCCTGCATGTTGACCTCGTCTCGCGGCGCGCGATTAAGCCCTCGCTCTGGCAGCGCATCGAACCGGAGTTAATCGATGCCTAAACGCGACGATGATCTCCTGATCGAAGACATCCAGACAGGCCTCGCACGGATCGAAAGCTACACCACAGGGCTCGATCGAGAAACGTTCCTGCGGGATCAGAAGACGATTGATGCGGTGGTTCGAAACCTGGAGATCATCGGAGAAGCCGTTCGCTGGCTCCCGACAGAATTCAAAGAGCGGCAAAGCTCGGTGCCTTGGTCGCAGATTGCTGGGATGCGGAACCGGATCGTGCATGACTATTTCGGTCTCGATCTGGAGATCGTCTGGCAGGTGCTTCAAACGTCTCTGCCGGAATTCAAGCGCCAGCTCGCCAGCATTCCTGAGTGAGACGCATAGGCAGATGTCATTGCGAATCGGAGCTACTTGTTAACACTCCTATGCGTTGGGATAATCAGCCTCCTGGCTGAGCGCCGCGCAAACCCCAATGCCAAATATCCCCGAACAACTTGTCGAGCAGTTCTTCAACTACAATTCCCAGGCACTGGACTATCAGGCGAACGACTCTCAAGCGCACGACGCGTCTTCCGCCATTGAGATGAATCGCGATGTCATCAATCAGTTGACGACCCTTGCGCTCTCTACGGAACCGGATGTCGCGGAACTCGCTACCAGAGCCATTTTCGCGTCGCTGGTCGAACGGCTCGCTGATTCCTTCGAGCCTGACGCCGCGCGGCTATACAATCGAGTCTTCGCGCAGATAATTCAGCTCTGCCGATCCGATTCGCGCGCAACGGCGCTCGATTGCGAACTCACCGGCTTTGGCCTCTCAAGCGAAGAGCATATGATCGCCCGCGCTGAAGGTTTGACCCGAGCGCCGCGGTTAGTTGCGTCCGCGCTGGAACATTCACTGAAGCGCGTGATCGTTCTCTCTCGCGTTACGCTGGGAGCGGACGTTGCCATAACGAGCGTCATACTCGAGCGAATGAAACTGCTCTTTCCTTCGGCCGAGATTGTGCTGGTGGGTGGAAAGAAAACATCCGAGTTGTTTGGCGGTGACCGGCGTCTGCAATTCAAGCACATCGATTATCGACGCGGCGGCGCCTTGATCGACAGACTGCTGGCCTGGATCGACGTGCTAGGGAGCGTGAGAGAGTTGACTCTCGGGCTTGGCGAGGGCGAGTTCCTGGTCATCGATCCGGACAGCCGGCTTACTCAGCTCGGACTCTTGCCGGTAACAAAGATAGCGGACAGAGTCAAGGGTTCAGAGTTTAGCGTTTCGAGTTCAGAACTTAAGAGCGAGGGGTTGCCGAACTATCTTTTCTTTCCGAGCCGGGAATATGGCGCGAGCACACCGCAGTCGCTGTCGGAGCTGACGAGCGCGTGGCTCGATGAAATCTTTGGTGTGAGCGAAACGACCTTGCCTCGAGTGTCGTTGAAGCGTGAGGACATCGAGGTAGCTCGACAGCTTGCGGCGCAGCTCAGGGGCGATCGGTCTCGGAGACTCGTCGCGATAAACTTCGGTGTCGGCGAGAATCCGCTCAAGCGCGTAGGCGCCGAGTTTGAAGTCTCGCTGATCAATCACCTGGCTCAAGACGGTGTATCAATGATCCTCGACAAAGGCGCAAGCGTTGAAGAGACGGCGTTGGTAGATAAGATTGTCGCTGAAGCAACAAGCATTGGAGTTGGTCGGCGCGTGCGTTCCATCGAACTCACCGAAGCCACGTTGATCCAGCATCTGGACGCGACTCACGTCGAAGCCGACATTCTGGTGTGGAACGGAAGAATAGGCATGCTTGCGGCGCTGATCTGCGAGAGTGATCTCTACATTGGATACGATTCAGCGGGACAACACATCGCCGCCGCGCTTGGAATACCTTGTATCGATGTCTTCGCGGGATCGAGCTCGCCTCGGATGTTGGATCGCTGGAAGCCGACAGGAACGGCCGAGATTCAGGTAGTTCCCGTCGATACCTTATCCGGCTCCGCGCACCCAGGAGATGTTCTCCAGAGAGTGCTTGCCGTATCCGGACAATAGACTCGCAACACGGGTCGAGGACGTTTGAAGCGTGGTCCAACCAATTGAGGGGCACATCAAATCTGATGTTGAGTAGAAATGGAATTCACTGTAGAGTTCTATGAGATGGAAGCCGGAACGTGCCCGGTGCGCGAGTTTCTGGACGAGCTAAAGGTCACCGATCCAGATGACTTTGCAGCGGTGGTGGCAGGGCTTGCGAAGCTGCGCAATCGGCAGTACCACCGGGAGCCACTGTCAAAATCAGTTGAGGGCGGGATATTTGAATTGCGACACGTAGGAAAGTTAAACACGCGCGTGTTGTGGTTCTTCGCTAAGAATCGACGGATTATTGCGGTTCACGCTCTGCGCAACAAGAGTCAGGAGCTGCCGCGTCGCGACATTCGCATAGCGTTGCAGCGCATGGATGACTGGCGGAAGAGGGTGGAACGATGAAGAAGACTAACTTTGATCGTTATCTGGAAGAGCAGCTACAGGACCCGGCGTTTGCGGCTCGCTTCGAGCGGGCAGGCCAAGCGTGGGATGTCGCGCTACAGATCGCTCGTCTCCGGCAACAAGCCGGTCTTTCCCAGAATGATCTGGCGAAACTCCTAAATACCTCCCAGCAGCAGATCAGCCGGCTCGAATCTCCGGGTTACGAAGGACATTCATTGGCGATGCTGCGTCGCGTTGCAGATGCGCTCAATGCGCGGATTCGAATCGTATTCGAACCAACCACGAGTCAAACGGGGAAATCTGTAGCCGAATCTCGAATGCAGTATAGCGCGAAGCACGTCACTGCAAAGCGCAAGTGAGCGTTCTAACCGACCACGCTTAATTCTTGGAACCGCCGCCATGCTTCATGCCGCATAACTTGCACGGCGTAGGAGACTCGGTATTGTCCACCGTATGCCTCACCGGTTTGAGCGTTCGAATATACGCGAACATCGCCTTCAAGTCTTCATCGGTCATGTCCCGATAGAAGACCCACGGCATTACGGGGCTGAGGGAGCGAGCCTTCACCTTGCCGGTCCGAATGGTTTCCACGAAGAAGTCTTCGTCATAATAAGAAATCCCGGATGCGTCTGGTGTAATGTTGGCTGCCATCACCGTTCCCTCGGGCGGCGTGAACAGCAGGCCGCCGGCGAATTCGAGCCCGGGCTTCGGCTGCCCCCTTTCCTGAGCAGTGTGGCAATCAGCGCAACTGGCCATGCGAACCAGAAACGCTCCACGCTTCACGGGGTCCGACAGATCAGGCGCCGGGACTGTGGCGGTAACAGGTTCCGGTGCGCTTCGAATAAGATACTTCACCGGAAAAATGATTTCAGTTTGGGGCAGCGCGTTCTTAACCGGCGCAAGAGACCGCATGTACACGATCACAGAGGCCAGGTCTTCGTCGGGCAACTCGCGATAATTCATATACGGCATCAACGGGAACAACGTGCGACCATCGTGGCCTATTCCCTCGCGAACCGCTCGCGCGAGCATATCATCTGTCCAGTTGCCTGCGCCCGTTTCCTTGTCCGGCGTGAGGTTAGGCGCAACGAGGCGGCCAGGCAGGTCGGCGCCTTCGCCGAACACGGTTCCCGCGCCTCGTTTTTCAGCTAACACAGGCATGCCGGGAGTGTTTGGGTCGCGTTCGGAATGACAAGCCACACACCCGGTCACTGCGGTAGCCAGATAACGTCCTCGCTCCAACCGTGCGGGGGTCGCTTCAAAGGTTCGATTAGTAAGCGCGCGAGTCCTCGGCCCAATGAACGGCCGCCATCCGATAGTGAATGTTATTCCAAGTATCAGCACCGCAAAGATAATCGAGAAAGTTGTGCCCAAAACTCTCTTCCAACGACGCATGGTTCCTCCCTTTTCGAGATCGAGGGATCCAGATTTCTATGGTGTCGTGAACAAAGAGGTGTCTTTTATTATCCGATCTCGGTTACTGTCAAGCCGAATATTTGATGGGATGCTGAGGAGCGGTTCTGAATCAATTCAGGTCACGCGTAGCAAAGGTGTAGAGAGACCTGCAAATATTTTCTGCGTTGGTGGAGAAGAACACCAATAAGCGAGCTATCCGGGAACGCTATCAGTCAAGCGAGAGTCGTCCAGTGGTCGATTGAGAACCAGCAATTTGTCAGACTCACTTGGCTATTCGAGCACTAACTTTATGACCGTTTGGACCTGATCCTTAGGTAATACGTCTTGCTTTGTGGGAGGGGCAAATAGCGGTGTGCCATCCGACAAGGATTGAAGTGATCCACCTGAGCCACGACTCTTCTTCAGTACAAACACTCCATCCTGCCCCTCTTTGAATTTAGGATAGTTTCGCCACATTAGGTCCAGTGAGTCCGGAAACCGAACTACGACTCTTTGATTTGCGACCACCCCCTTAATGGGACGCTCTGCCTGAATAACCGCTTCCTTCCAGTCAGGGTCGTGCTCGGAAATCCTCGGCTTAGATTCCGGCAAAGCCGTCAATCCTCCGCCAGAAGTGGTGAACGTTTTGCCTGCATTTCGAATTTCTAGAACGCGTCCCACCATTATTACATCGGCAGCATTCAGGCGAGATTTGAGCTCTGATTCGGGGTTCACGGCTGGTACCTGCGACGACATAACCAAACTGCCTCCCGATAAGCGTTGCGCAGGCTGTGACCTGCCAGAAGGTCCGGCTTGCCCGGTCGAAGATGAGTCCCACGACTTCAACGGATTCTCCATAACAGACGCACTAAAGTAGAACGGGTCGATCGAAGGTCCAACCGTTCCTCCATGACCGTCTCCGAGCACGTGTGTGACTTTGTCAGCCTTGCGCAAATACGTGACGCCAAATGGAAAACTATTAGTGTCGGGCAAATTGTTTGTTGAGAAGACGCCGCGGAATTCCTTTCCGACAGCTAACAGGAAGTAGTAATCGCCCAGATAGGGCAGGCCTTGTAAGGTCAGGAAGGCCGGGACACTCGCGAGCAGCAAATCCTGGGACCCGGCGCCAAAGTCGTCGTTCGTTTCCTCGAGATGAGTTTCCCATCTCGCATTTGAGGCGGACGCTCTGAACCTCTGGTAAAGGAATCCCAGAGTGCCATTATCAGCAACCGACAGGGACGCGCAAATAGCGTTTGAAACGCTCCTAATCTCTTTCAAGGTCTTTCCACCGTCTTTGGATCGCTGCACATGAATGGTATATTCCGCATTGGGCGACATGTTATCTGCCCAGGCAATGTAGATATTGTTACCATTAGTCGGGTCGACGGCAACAGAGAGAGTTGAACCGATACGTTCGTGGCCTAGTGTTGGTTTGTTAGACCAATGTATTCTAACGGCCTTAGCAACAAGGCGGCCGGGTCGGCTGTCCGACTCATCCTGCAGGTCGGAGAAAGGCCTTGACCCACGACCCCAGTTGTCATCGCGAACTAAGACGATGTCACTCGTAATCCAGCCCTCGTTTTTGTCCACCCGTTCGTACTGGCGCCAGCCAAAGAAGGCCGCATAGGCTTTGCCGTCACGAGCGATTGCCACTCTAACCGAAGGGCCGTTCTGCATATCCACTTTCCGGTGCTCGATGATTGACGGTGTAAGAGGGGCGCTACTGCCGTCCCAAACTTCAACTGCCGCAGTGGCATCAGTCTGACTCCCTAAGTAATTCTCCCCAATATACACAAGATCTTGATTTCGATTCGCAATGGTAACGACGAAAGGCTGGTCAACATTTTCACGCTTGCCTTGTATGCCCATAGGCTGAGCTAAGGCGGGATCGGTTGACGTGAGCTTCAACAGGTCAGGCCTAGATCCCTGCGATGTGGGAGTGGATTTTAGCGCTCCAGCTTGAAGAGTGCCCTTGCCGTCATAGGAATGCGTAATATCGACCGTCACTAAGGGAATCGGTATAGAGTTTCTCACTATCCACGTATTACCTGCGTCGGTAGAAACGAAGACCGGCGCTGAAGTACTGTTCCCGCCTGCGGGATTCTCCGTAAAGGCTGACACGACCAACCTCGAGGTATCGGCGGGATCAACCGAAAGGAACGGCTCGCTATCTTGGTTTGTTTCCCAACTCATTTCTTCCGGAATGACATCAACCACTTTCACTGTGATCTTATTCGGTTTCTGTTGAAACCCTACAAGTATCGGGATGAGAAGCAGAGTGACTCCAATGGCTGCAATATTGTTCGTCGCACTCATGGTGCATCTCCTCTATTTTCCTTCCGAAAGACTGGTTGGCATTTTGAGATAGTCAATACCCCAAAGGATTTCCGCGAACTCCCCGCCAAACAAGGTCACGAATTTCCGAGACCCTTTTTGTGACAGGGCCGTTTTCGGTTTGAAAATCGATCGTTGCGTCGCACAATGTTCCCGTGACGCGGCGGTTATTAATGAAGAACAGGCTCCCAGAACCATCATAATCAACAAGGACACGACTCAGTCCGTCGTTCTTCATACTAAGCGGCCTGGCTCTTTTACAATCACTGGACCCCTCGACGAACCTTATTGGTCGCGTTGTTATTTGCCCCCGGAGGATGGTGCCATCCTTCAATTCCATCAGGTCATGGTCAATTGAAATCGCCTTGAGCAGGTTAAGGCGTCCACCAGACACGTTGAGTTGTTCTGAGTCCACCTCCACCGTGTCCAGTATCCGATTCTTTACAGCTTGCGCGGTCAGAAAGCCGTTGTTCTTTGCGAAGAGAAGAGCCGCAGCAAATGTCACAAACGGTGTTGCCTGGCTGGTGCCGCTGAGGAACCCGTAAGGCTCCGCATTTACTGTCATGGACAGCCTAATCGTGCTCATGATCGCAACCCCCGGCGCGAGAAGGTTAACAGTACCGTTTCCATAATTCGAGAAGAACGCTCGCTTACGCGCGGGGTCAAAAGCTCCAACTACAATCATGTTCGGTAGCTTGAAAGAAGCCGGAAAAGCGGGAGCTTTGTCGATATCCTGACCGACGTTGACGACGTCGTCGCCGCGCTTTTCCTGCTGACCATTCCCTGCCGCGACGATCAAGAGAAGCCCCTTACACCTACTCAAATAATCGCGTAGTGGATCGCTGTTTGCAGTGCTCCAACTGGCTGACGCAACCCTCGCCCCGTTCGTTTGGGTATATTCCATGGCTGACATGATTGCCTCGAGATTCACATTCTGGTTATCGTCGGATACCTTCAACGGCATCAGCTTGATGTGAGAGTCCAGTTTGTCCCACTTGAATGGCTGAAACCACTTACCCAGGCTGCGACCGGAGGCTATACCGGCAACATGCGTCCCGTGCGATTTTGGAAGCGTGTCGTCGGGAGACTCGAGCCGATTGGCAAAGTCATACCCATGCAGACCCCTATGGAGATCGTCCGGCGAATCGTCTTGCGGAGAATTCTCCCAGAGATTTTTCGCGAAGGCGGGCTGTGAGAAGTCCAAACCACTGTCCAAAACCGCAACGATTACGTGGTCGGTTAGCTTCAAATCCTCGTCGGTGACCTTATCGGCCCCTATCAACGACGCAAACCATTTCTCGTGTAGTTGATCTGTGTCATAGCTCGAGCCCATCGATGTTAGAATATTGTGGTTAACCGCCACGGGTTCCTCGAGCCGTGAAACTACATTTGGGGAAACCAACTTGACGCCGCTCATGCCCTGAAGTTTCATCAGCACTTCTGGCGGACTTACGTCCGAGTTTAGCCGCACGAGCTGAATGGAATTCACGTCTGGGAGAGTTACAGATGTCCCAGCGGGAATCGAGTCCAGTGATGATAGCTTGGGATTAGCGCGCAAAATCTTGGCGCGCGTTTTGGGACCGACATTCTCGTAGAACGGCGACGCCAGTTCGGCAAAAGAGAGCCCGGGCCGCGTTGTTACCGAAATGGTACGGGATAGCGGCACAAGGTCTGGGACGCGAACCTCAGTGCCGGACGGTATTTCTGACCAAACGTTTTTTATCGGTCCGCCGGGATCTTGAATCTTGTCGGAATTGAGTCTGAATAGAAGTTTCAAGAAGCGATTGATCCTTCCAAGCTCGGCCTTGGCGATCGAGGCAAGACTCTCGTGCTCTTCTGCTATATGTATCCTAGTAGTACCGCTGATTAAGGCCAGGTATTGTGACGTCTCCCTCGGAACCGAAGACCCAAGAACCACAACTACTTCATTCTGTTTTTCCTTGGTGTCTTGTGTTGAGGCGTTCGGCCGTCGAGCGATTCTATATCCTGACGCGATTGCGTTGGAACTAGCCCGCCCATCTTGGGCAGTCTCCTCGCCCTTGCTATACGCCTCGATTAGAAGAAGAAACCAACAGAGAGCGAGGAGCGAGACCCTAAATGCGGAAACCTTCGCACGCAAGTCGACATCCTCCTCAGAGCCGAGCCAATGATACGCGTCTCGATTAAGTGAGTCAAGCTACCATCCTTGGGAGGCCATGTTGAGCGAAACGACACTGGAAACAAAAGGATTAGGTCAGTCCGACTATTGAAGCTGAGTCGCTCCCTTGTCGAAGGTTTTTCTGATGATCTAAGACTCGCACGGGTATTGATCGCACCGATTTCTGACCGACGACGCTCGCGAATACTTACGACTAACACCAGTTCCCATGCGCGAACTCACAAAAGAATGCTTTGAACGAACTACCAAAATTCGGCGACAATTGACGGTGCTGGACGCATCGCCGTTTGTGCTCTATCCTATCGCCAGTGTGCCCGCCTGATTCGTAAGTACCAAGGAATCGCGATGGGACTCTCGTCAATCTATCTGGGCAGTCAGACCTGGGAAGACTTCATCAGCGATCGCCAGTCGATCGCAAGCTTCGAGAAGGCCGTCGAGCAGCGCACGGGGCTGGTCGATGAGAAGCTTGCCATTCCAAGCGCGATCCGAGTCGCATTGAGCCAGCGCGATTATCATATCGCGCTTGAATCGGGACTGGGCGCTCTGGGCGCCCTGGGCGCAGGGATGACTTATGGAATGAGTGATTCGAGCTACAGTATCGAATTTGGGTTCGACCGGCTTGCCGGGGGCATCGATCGCCTCAACGCCGACTTCAATCTCCTGCTGGGAGACGTCATCTGGAAGCTCGAGATGCACGAAGAGACTCTCAGCAACATCCTGCACGAGATTCGCCTTGCCGAGTTCGAAAGAGAAGCCCGCGCGTATCGAAGCCGGGCCGAGAAGGCTTATTTGAATGGCTGGTACGCCGAGGCGCTCGCGGACTTTCTGGAAGCAGAGAAGCGCAACTATCCCGACTTCGGCGTGCTTCGCTCGATAGCCAACATCAGCCTGTATCATCTGATCAATCTCACCAACTCGCTCGAATACTTTCGCAAGGCGGCCAAGTACTCGCGGCCGAGCGACGCGCGACAATCGGCTGAGGCTCATTACTTCGCCGGCGTCGTCTGCGCAATCCAGCAGCAATTTGCCCAGGCGCTCGATCATCTGAGCGAGGCCATCGCTCTCAATCCCGATTTATTCGAAGCTCATTATCAGAAGGCTTGCATGGCGGCGATGCTCGGCGAACCCGATGCGGCAGTCGCAAGCCTCGAGATTGCAATCAAGGGTGATCCTCGATACTACGAACGCGCGAAGACCGATGAGGTGCTTGATGGAGTGCGAACCGAAGTCCAGGCGCTACTCGAGGAGTTGATGCAGCCCGTGCAAGCGAAGCTCGCGGAGGTGGGCCGCGACGCGAGCATGCTCAAGCGATACGTTATTGCGACTCCTGAAAAACGGCAGTCGCTCTCGGGCATGTTCCAGGATGTCGAGCTTCGGCTGGCGGCTGCGAATACTTACAGGTCCGGCGTTCAACTCATGCAGACGCTCTCGCAGGTCCAGCAGGATTTGCGCGGCGTTTACGATCAGTTCTACAAGCAGTACGACATCGGCACGCGCGACTATGTGAGGTCCGTCGCCATCAGCCCTGACGGGCGCCTCGTCGCTTCAGGGTTTCTCTATGAAGGAATCAAGGTATGGGAGGTCGACAGCGGCGTGCCCCTGCGATCGTTGCGGGGTCACACCGCAAGCGTCAACTCGATTGCGTTCAGCCCCGACAGTCAATCGCTCGTTTCAGGGAGCCGCGATCGCACCATCAAATTATGGGACGTATACGCCGGCCGCGAGATGCGAACGCTCGACGCCAAAGACTGCGGCGAAATGCGAGCGGTGACCTTTAGCCCGGACGGCTTGTGGCTGGCATCGGGCAGCACCGACTCGATTGTCAGGATATGGAGGGCGGTCACCGGCCAGGAAGTTCAACCGATG
>Ga0134124_10004268_pt1 | contig 11484 bp, 7 predicted proteins | sample KB304_FD_96880 | JGI IMG/M metagenome (GOLD analysis project Ga0134124, IMG submission 96880) | Terrestrial soil microbial communities without Nitrogen fertilizer from Kellogg Biological Station, Michigan, USA - KB3-0-4 | ecosystem: Environmental > Terrestrial > Soil > Unclassified ... | reverse complement strand
CGCCCTCGAGCTCGGCGCTCGCGGCCACGCCGTGACCCTGTTCGTGGGCGACCGCCAGAAGGCGCAGCTCGACGAGGTGCGCGCGGGTCTGGTGCGGGTCGTCGCGGTCGGCCGGCTCCTGCCGGGGCAGCTCGCTCAGCGGCTGCGAGCGCCGGCGGCCATTGCACGAGCCGCCTGGGCCGCGCGCGCGCTGGCGCGGGCCGTGCCCCCGCCCGACGTCGTCGTCTGCGACCTGGTGCCGCACGTCATTCCGCTGCTGCGGCGCCTCGTGCGCGCGCCCGTCGCCTGCTACTGCCACTTCCCCGACCTGCTGCTGGCCCCGCGCCGCCGCGGTCTCTACGCGCTCTACCGAGCTCCCATCGATCGACTGGAGGCCGCGGGGCTGGAGGCCGCCCACCGCGTCCTGGTCAACAGCCGCTTCACGGCCTCGATCGTGCGGGCGACGTTCCCGCGGCTGGCGATCGGCAGGATCGAAGTCGTGCACCCGGGCGTGGACGTGCCCGAGACCCTGCCGGCGCCGCCGCCCGAGGGTGAGTCGCTCGTGCTGTCCGTCAATCGATTCGATCCCGGCAAGAACCTGCCGCTCGCGATCGAGGCGTTGGACGCTCTCCGCGCTCGCCTGACGTCGTCGGCGTTCGCCGGGGTCCGCCTGGTGCTGGCCGGGCACTTCGACGCGCGCCTGCGCGAGAGCCGCGCGCTGGCCAGCGCGCTCGAGACGCGCGCGGCGCAGCTGGGGCTCGAGGACCGGGTGTCGCTCGCGCGCTCACCCTCGGACGCGGAGCGCCGTGCGCTGCTGGCCCGCGCGTCGTGCGTCGTCTACACGCCGCTCGCCGAGCACTTCGGGATCGTGCCGCTGGAGGCGATGGCCGCGGCGCGGCCGGTGATCGCGGTGAATCGCGGTGGACCGACGGAGACCATCGTGCACGGCGAGACCGGGTGGCTGGCGGACCCGCGGCCCGAAGCGTTCGCCGAGGTCCTGGCCCGCGTCCTCGGGGACGGCGGTGCGGCCCGCCGGATGGGCGAGGCGGGATGGGCGCACGTGCGTCGGCGCTTCTCGCGCCGCGCGTTCGGCGATCGCCTGGAGGCCTCGCTGCGCGCGCTGGCGGCCTCGCGCTAGCTCAGCGGCGCCCGGGGTACTCGAAGATGCGCACGGCGGGCGGTGTGCCCGGCGACTCGTGGATGAACCGCAGGCGCGTCAGCGGCTCGATCGGCACCGGCGTCTGCTTGGGATCGAGCCCGACGATCGCCCGTGAGGTGTGGCCGAAGCGGTCGAGGTAGGCGACGGCGCCCTCGTAGGTCTTGAAGCGACGCGACTCCAAGATCTCCTTGCCGCGGGTGCCGTCCGGCAGCTGGCGCTCGGCGTAGGTGATGACGAACGTCGAGTCCTGGGGCGCCGCCGCGGCGCCGCCGTACACGTAGAGCCGCACGGCCAGGGTCCGGTAGTACTCGGGGTGGAACAGGACCAGCGGGCCGAGCGCGCCCTTGGCGTCCTTGGTGAGAAAGGTCTCCCAGTACCGGTTGATGTCCTTGCCGGCCCACGCCACCAGCGTCTCGAACTTGCCCTGGATGAGCCCGCCGCGCGGCAGCAGCGGCACCTCGCCGTGGGCGATCACGTAGCGCGCGTTGTGCTCGTCGAGGATCTTGACCGCCTCCGCCTCGTCGGTCGCCGTGAAGAAGCGCCCGGCGATATCGGCGCCGGCCTGCGTGGGATTGGCGACCGGCACCCGCCGTCCCAGCCGGATGATCTCGTAGCCGTAGTCCCACCAGGACATCACGGTGTAGGACGGGCGCAGCGTCTGGCCCGCGCGGTAGCGCGCGTAGTAGTAGTCCGGATCCGGAAACGGCTCCGGCGTGTTGTGGCGCAGCCACTCGAGCGAGGCGCGGTACCCCTCGCTGAGCCCCAGATTGTTGCCGGCCATCGGATAGGCGACCAGCACGCTGGGGGCGAAGACGACCGCGAGGATGGCGACCACCACGCCGACACGACGAACCAGCGCCCAGCGGCCGTCGACGACCACGGCGTCGCGTCCGCGCGAGCGGCGCGCGGCGGCGCGCGAGCGGGCCGCGCGCGGCGGCGCCCATCCCCACGCCAGCGCCCCGCCGCAGGCCCAGCCGGTGAGCAGTGCCAGGTCCAGGTTCAGGTAGTAGCCGAAGCGGTTCTGGCCGAGCGTGGCGACGAACATCAGCGCGCTCCAGACCACCAGCAGCACCAGCCCCGGCCGGGCCGTGCGCGCGGCCGTCCAGGCGAGCCAGGCGAGCGCGGGGATGCCGACGAAGAATGCGGGACCGAACACGCCGAAGGGGACCGCGAACGACAGGGAGCCGGTCATCAGGAGCAGTGGTCGTATCTCGCTCACGGTGAAGCCCGTGTGCCCGGGCCGGAAGCGCTGGAGGTCGGACAGGATCCGCCCGGTGAGATCGCGCGCCACGAACGCGAAGAGCAGCGCCCCGCCGACGGCGATGACGGTCGCGCAGACCAGCAGCGTTCCGCGCGGCGCCGACACCGCGCGCAGGGCGCGGCGGCCCCCGGCCATCGCCATCGTGAACACCAGGCCGGCGGCGACCGAGGTCACCTGGATGGCGTAGCGCCAGAGCGTGCGGTCTTGAAGACTCAGGAGCACGACCAGCGTGAGCGCGAGCGCCGGCAGCAGCACGCGGAGGACGCGGTCGTCGGCGACGCGGTGCAGGTCGTCCACGATGTACTGCGCCACGCCCCACGCGCACAGCACGAAGACGAGCAGCGCGCCACCGCTCCAGGCCAGCAGGTAGGTGCTGAGCGCCACGCCGGTCAGCAGCGCCCCGACGAGCCGCGCGCGCGGCGTGGCGGCCTCGAGCGCGTGCAGACAGGCGAGCACCGTCACCGCGGTGAGGAACGCCTCGGCCACGTGATGGTCGGTGAAGCCGAGCACCGAGCGCGCCAGGAACTGGCCCGGCGCGATCGCCAGCAGGACCGCGGCCAGCAGACCGCGGCGGCGGTCGAACAGCCGCTCGCCGATGAGGAACACCGGCACGACCGTGAGCGCGCCCAGGATCGGCGGCATCAGCGCGCCCACCAGCTCGACCGTGCGCGGCGACGGCGCGCCGAGCCCGATCACCCAGGCGACGCCGCCGACCACGAGATCGAAGAGCAGCGGAACCGCGACGATCGGCGCGTCGGGGCCGAGGTAGGGATCGAGACCCGCGCGGTGCGGATAGTTGTGCGTGAGGTTCTCGATGAGGCGCATGTGATACCAGGCGTCGCTGTCCTGATAGTTCACCCCGGCGGCGGTGAAGACCGCCTTGAAGAGCAGCACGGTGCGAGCCAGGAGCGCGACGACGGCAATGGCGAGCAGCAGCCACCAGTGCCCCAGGGCGGCCAGGCGCTCACGCATGCGCGAGCAGGATCTCCCGGGCCTCGGTCTCCCAGCCGGCGCGCCACGTCGTGCCGCGGGCCTTCTCGACGTTGGCGCGCAGGCGGTCGAGGTCGGGCGTGGCGTCGGGGAAGGTCGCCAGCAGCGCCACCCACTGACGCGCCAGCGTCTCGGCATCCGCGAAGCGCAGGCCGGTGTCGTCGTGGCGGAGCATCTCGTCGAGACAGGGGCCGTAGTCGAGCGCGCACACCGGCAGCCCGGCGCCGTGCATGTCGGCGATCTTCATCGGCAGGTCGAGTCCGGACGCCGAGCGATGCAGGCAGAGACCGAGGTCGGCGGCGGCCACCACGCGCGGATAGTCGTCGGGCTCGAGCCACGCCGTCCGCGCGTGGATCCGCCGGTTCGGGAGCGCGGCCGCCTTCGCCTCGAAGTCGGCGCGCCGCCAGCCCCGTCCCGTGAGGAGCACGAGCACGTCGGGAAACGCCCGGCCCTCCACCAGCGCCTCGCAGCGTCGGACCGCCTCGAGCAGCAGCTCGAAGTCCTCGTCGCGCGTCCACGAGGTGGGGCTCACGATGATCGCCGGCCCGCGTGCAGTCAGGCCCAGCGGGTCCAGCAGGCGCCGGCGCACGGCTGCCCGGTCGGTGGCGTCGAGCGGCGTGAAGCGTCCGGCCGGCCGGTCGCGCAGCACGGTGACCGAGCGCATGCCCCAGCGCGCCAGCTCCGCCGCGAGCGCGTCCGAGACGCACAGATGCGCATCGGCCCGGCGTCCGAGCACGCCCTCGTACCAGCGGGCCAGCGCCACCGCGGGGTGGCGGGCGCCGATCCCGAGCGCGAGCACCGCCCACGCCAGGTTGTGCCAGTCGACGACGAGCCGGGCGCCCCGCAACCGAGCCGCGGTCAGGACCACCAGGAGGGTCGGGATGGCCGGCGGATTCTGAACCAGGATCACGTCAGGCTTGCGTAAAACGGCCATGAACATCCAGACTAGCCAGAGTGCCTGGACGACGGCCTTCCAGATGGCGGCCGGCAAGAGCAGCCCGCGGGGCAGGGATCGCTCGCGTGCCGGAGGCAGCAGATGACAGGTGATCCGCGGATGGAGACGAAGGTCCGCGTGAACGGCACTGCCCCCACAGGCGACGACGTCCACGTCGACCTCGTGGGCCGCGAGGGCTTCCGCATGGTACTGCATGCGGGGACTGCGCCCGAGATCACCGAGGACGACCGTGGTTACGCGCATGGAACGCGGCGAAGCCACGAGGAGCCTACCACACCACGTCGGCGGGGCCCGACGGTTGGAGTGCAACGACGCCTGCTGATCGCCGTCGGTCCCACCGCCGGCCATGTCTATCCGGCCGTGGCCATCGCGGAGGCCTATCGCGCGCGGTACCCCGACCTCGACGTGCGCTTCGCCGGCGCCCTCGACCCGCTCGCGATGCGACTGCTCGGAACGCACGGCTACGCGCTCGAGCCCGTGAGCGCCTCGCAGCTCGTGAACGTGGGGGTCGGCGCCAGGCTCGCGGGCGCCGGCCGGGTCGTCGCCGGCGTGGTCCAGGCGCGACGGCTGTTGCGCGCGCATCGCACCCGGCTCGTGCTGGGCGTGGGCGGCTACGCCTCGGGCGCGATCCTGCTCGCCGCCCGCACGCTGGGCGCCCGGGTCGCGATCCACGAGGCCAACGTCGTGCCCGGGCTCGCGAACCGGCTGCTCGCGCCGTTCGCCCATCGCGTCTATCTGGGGTTCGCCGCCGCCGCGCCGGCGTTTGCCACGCGCGACCCGCTCGTGATGGGCCATCCCGTCCGCGCGGACATCGCCGCCCTGGTCGGCGAGCGCCGGACGCCGCCCGACCGTGACCGGCCGGCGCGCGTGCTCGTGCTGAGCAGCACGCGCGGCGAGCGCTTCATGGCCAATCGCGTGCCCGACCTGCTGGCCGCCGTCGAGCGCCGCGGCGTCGCCGTCGAGGTGCTGCACCAGTCAGGTCGGCTCCTTGCGGACGACGTGGCGCACGCCTACCGGCTCGCCGGCGTGAAGGCGACGGTGGCGCCGTACCTGGACGCCATCGCCAGCGCCTACCGCTGGGCCGACTTCGTCGTCGCGCGCTCCGGCGCGGGCACGATCGCCGAGATCGCCGCCGCCGGCGTCCCGGCGCTGCTGGTGCCGCTGCCCGACGCGCCCGGCGATCACCAGGCGGCCAACGCGGTCGCCGTCGCCTCCACCGGCGCCGGCATCGTCGTTCGCGAAGACGCGTGGCGATGCGATCCGCTCGCGGCGCAGGTGGCCGCGCTGCTCGGCGAGGCCGCCTGGACCGCGGCCGCCGCCGCCTCCCGTAGTCTGGCGCGGCCGGATGCCGCGGCGCGCATCGTGGATGACTGCGAGGCCCTGATGACGGACCGCTGGTGATCCATCTCCTGGTGCTCGGCGCGACGGCGCTCCTCGCGCTCGTCCTCACGCCGGGCGTGCGCGCGCTGGCGCGTCGCCTGAACCTGGTCGACGCGCCGGGCGACCGCAAGATCCACACCGTGTCGGTCCCGCGCGTCGGCGGCGTCGGCGTCGCGTTCGCGATGGGGCTGGCCCTCGCCGCGCTCGCCGCCAGCGGCCACGCCAGCGTCGCCGACTTCCGGGCCTGGCTCCCCGTCCTCCTCGGTGGCGCCCTCGTGTTCGGCGTCGGGCTGTGGGACGACGTGCACCCGCTGCCCGCCTGGACGAAGCTCGTCGTCCAGCTCGCCGGCGCCGGCACGGCCGTCGTCTTCGGCGTCCGCATCGAGCACGTCACGTTCTTCGGCTCGACGCTCGGGCTCGGCTGGCTCGCGCTCCCGCTGACCGTGCTGTGGATCGTCGGGCTCACCAACGCCTTCAACGTGATGGACGGGCTCGACGGCCTGGCGACCGGCCTGGCCATCATCGCGGCGGCCACGTGCGCGGTGGTCTCGCTCGTGCGCGACGACGTGCAGGGAGGCATGCTGCTCGTCGTGCTCCTCGGGGCCCTGTGCGGCTTCCTGCCGTACAACTTCAACCCGGCGACGATCTTCCTGGGCGACTCCGGCAGCCTCGTGGTCGGCTACGTGCTGGCGGTCACCGCCATCACGAGCTTCCAGAAGGGCGCGACCGCTCTCGTCGTCGTCGGACCGCTGCTGCTGTTCGCGCTGCCGATCTCGGAGACGCTGCACTCGGTGGTGCGGCGACTGCGCGGGCAGGGCCTGCGCCACGTGTTCCTCGCCGACCAGCAGCACGTGCACCACCGCCTGCTCGGCCTCGGGCTCTCGCACCGCAAGGCGGTGCTGCTCCTCTACGGTGTGTCGCTGTCGTTCTCCCTGCTGGCGCTGACGACGCTCCGCGCCCGGTGAGGCGCCGCCCGCGCGTCTTGCTGGTGCAGCGCGCGCTGGCGCCGCCCACCGGAGCCGCCGGCGTGGCCGCCTGGATGGTGCAGGCCCTCAAGGACGATCACCAGGTCACGCTGCTGGCCTGGTCCCGCCCCGACCTGGGGGCGCTCAACCGGTTCTTCGGCACGACGCTCGAGCCCACGGACGTGGCGGTGCTGCGGCCGCCGGCGCCGCTGCGCGCGCTGCTCCGCTCGATCCCGGCTCCGATCTATCTCTTGCACACGGCGATCCTGCTGCGCCTGGCCAAGCGCCGGGCCCGCGACTTCGACGTGCTCGTGACGGGCGACAACGAGGCGGACTTCGGACCGGGCGGCGTGCAGTACATCAACTATCCGTGGGACCTGCTGCCGCGGCCGGCGGTGGAGGCGCGCTGGTATCACTGGCGAGCCCTGGTGAAGGCGTACCGCGAGCTGTGCATCCGGCTGGCCGATTTCTCGGACGAGCGCATGCGACGCACGCCGGCCGTGGTGAGCTCCGACTACGTCGGCCGCCTCGTCGACCGGCGCTACGGTGTCGTCCCGCGGACGATCTACCCTCCGGTGATCGGGACGTTTCCGTCGGTGGACTGGGACGCTCGCGAGCGGGCGTTCCTCTGTGTGGGGCGGATCGCCCCCGAAAAGCAGCTCGACCGCGTGATCGACATCCTGATCCGCGTGCGCGCGGCCGTCCCCGGCGTGCGCCTGCACCTGGTCGGCACCCCGGAGGGCGCCTACGCCGAGCGTATCGCCGCCCGAATTCGCGCCGAGGGCACGTGGATCTCACACGAGTCGGGGCTGTCGCGGGAGGCGCTGGCGGCCCTGATGGCCCGGCATCGCTACGGGATCCACGGCAATCCCAACGAGCACTACGGCATGGTCGTGGCCGAGATGGTGCACGCCGGCTGCCTCGTCTGGGTGCCCAACGACGGCGGTCAGGTCGAGATCGTCGGTGATCCGCGGCTGCGCTACGACACGGTCGAGGGCGCGGCGGCCAGCATCGTGCGCACGCTGCGCGAGCCCGCCGAAGAAGCGGCGTTGCGCCGGCATCTCAGCAGCCACGCCCGCCGCTTCTCCACCGAGACCTTCGTGCGCGAGTTCCGGGAGGTGATCGCGGCGGCGGCTCGCTCAGGGAGCTGAGCCGACCATCGCGCGAAAGGCGGCGTCGCGGGCGAACAGCTCGTCGTAGGCGCCCACCGCCGCCAGCCGGCCGTCGCGCAGCACGGCCAGGCGATCGCAGCGGCGCACGGTCGTGAGCCGATGCGCGATGACCACCAGCGTCTTCACGCCGCGCAGCGCCTCGAGCGCGGCGATCAGCTCGCGCTCGGTCGGGGTATCGAGCGCGGAGGTGGCCTCGTCGAACACGAGCACGTCCGGCTCGTCGTAGAGCGCGCGGGCGATCGCCACCCGCTGGCGCTGCCCGCCCGACAGCCGCGTTCCCCGTTCGCCGAGCATGGTATCGAGGCCGTCCGGCAGGCCGGCCACGAAGTCGGCGAGCTGGGCCAGGCGCAGCGCCGCCGTCACGCGGCGGTCGTCGATCTGGGCGTCGGCGACCCCGAAGGCGACGTTGCGGCGGATGGTGTCGTCGAGAACGAACGGCTCCTGGGCGACGTAGCCGATGTGCCGCTGCCACGAGCGCAGCGCCCCCGCGATGTCGCGACCGTCGACGGTGATGCGTCCCTTGGTGGGCGTCAGCAAGCCGAGCAGGAGATCCACCAGCGTGCTCTTGCCGGCGCCCGACGGCCCCACGATCCCGATCGACTCGCCCCGGGCGATCGTGAGGTCGACGTCCGTCAGGACCGGTTCCCCCTCGCCCTCGTAGCCGTACGACACGCGCTCGAGCACGACGGCGCGCGCGAAGCGGATCGGCTCGATGCCGGCCCGGCCACTCACCGGCGCCGGCACCGGGAGTGCGGCGAGGTCGGCGCGCAGGTCGTGGATCCAGGCGCGGCTGTACCGCAGCTCGGTGACGTACATCATGATGCGATTGGCCGAGGGGATGACGCGGAAGCCGGCGTAGGCGTAGAGGCCGAGCAGCGGCAGCGCGGCCGCGCCGTTCTTCAGCGTGAGCAGCAGGCTCACGGCCAGCAGGCCGCACACGAAGACCGTCTCCACGCCCATCCGCAGCGTCGATCCCACGGCGATGTAGCGTGAGCGCAGGCGCGCCGCCCCGGCCACCTGCGCGTCGAACTGATCGAGGAAGAAGCGCTCGCGCCCGCTGAGCTTGACCTCCTTCACGCCGCCCAGGCTCTGCTGCAGCGTCTGCAGCGTGTCGCTGTCGAGCCGGGCGACCGCCGCCCCCCAGCGCGCGGTGGCGTGACGCGACAGCATCAGCGGCAACAGGAGCAGGCCGCCCACCACGACGACGGCGACCAGCGTCACCCCCGGCGCCGTCACCGCGAGGATCACGACGATGCCGGCCACCACCAGCGCCTCGCACGCCACGTTGACCAGCGAGCCCAGGACGCCGCGGAAGACGCTGTGCACGGCGTCGGTCACGCGATGGATGAGGCCCGCCGAGTTGTGCCGGAAGTGAAACGCGTAGGGGGCGGTCAGGTAGGCGGCGAGCAGGCGGTGGGAGAGCTGCCGCACGGAGAGGCTGAGCGCCAGCTCCTGCACCCACGTCACCAGAGCCAGCAAGGCGTTGCGGCCGATGTAGAACGCCATGACCAGAACGGTGAAGGCGAGGATGACTGACGGACCATCGTGCCGCGGCAGGTGCGGGTAGATCCACGAGGCGACCGGCAGGGTCGCGGCGCGCCCGGGATTACCCAGGATGGTGATCAGTCCGAACGCCGTCCCGGCACCGACCGCCTCCGCCGCGGCCGCGGCCAGCGCCAGCGGGATGAGCGCGGCCCAGCGCCAGCGCGCCTGGGGCGTCAGCAACCCGAGGCACGCCCGGACGTCGTTCAGCATGCCGCCCTATGCTCTCACACCGCCACCGGGGCGGGTAAATCGCGCCACGCCGCCCTTGACGGCACTGTCCATGCAGCCCTCCGAGGCCGATGCGCCGATTGCTCGTGTCGACCATCGCGTTGTTGCTGCTCGGCGGCTGTGCCACCGCCGAGTCGCGGCCGGCGCGACAACCCCTCGCCGCCTCGACGACGGAGGCGGGCGTGGAGATGGTGGCCACCACCGGGGCGTGGCGCGGCTGGCCCTCGGATCTCTCGCGCTTCGTGATGCCGATCCACGTGCGCGTCGTCAATGGTGGCTCGATCCCGCTACGCATTCGCCACGAGGACTTCGCCCTCGTGCCGCCGACCGGCCGACAGCTCGCCTCGGTGCTGCCCCAGGACCTGCGCGGGGTCACCTACAGGCCGCCGCCGGCCGCGCTGCCGAGCGCGGGGTTCGCCCTCGGCGCCCAAGGCTATGCGGGGGAGGCGGACTGGGTCATGCGGGACCAAACGCTGTGGACCTCGTCCGAACCCGTGGGACGGGTCGGCGAGCAGTTCGCGCTCCCGACCCCCGACGTGCTGGACCGCGCGCTGCGCGAGGGGGTGCTCGAGCCCGGCGACGCCATGAGCGGCTTCGTCTACTTCGAGCGACTCCCCGAGCCCGCCGCATCCGTGCAGATGACGGCCCGCCTGATCGACGCGCGGAACGGGGACTCGCTGGGCCGGGCGGTCATCTCGCTGGCGCTGCGGTAGGAGATACGACCCGCCGGCCGGGCGTTACCCCGGCGGCTATCCGGGCCGAGGTCGCGAGGGCCGTCCATCCTCGCCCTTGGTCGGCGGGCCTGCTCGGCTCGGCTTCACCCGGGTCCTCTCGGACCCACGGCGGGCACCTCGATACTACCGCGTAACGCTCTCGACTGGCCCGCGGCGGGGCGCGCGCGGTATGCTCCGCGTGGATGTGCCCCGCGGCGGGCAGGGAGGTGTGGGATGGCCAAGCGCGGCTTCCGGATCATGGACAGCGATCTGCACACGATGGAGCCGGACGACCTCTGGGAGAAATACCTGGACGAGCCGTTCCGCAAGGCCGCTCCGACCTTCACGCGCGGCGGTGAGCGCGCGCCCAATCAGCCGACGATCCAGGTCGGCGCCCTCACCATCGGCGAGATGAGCATCCGCCCGACCTCGGCGGCGGTCGGCGCCGACCTGCACCGCCGCAGCGTGGCCAAGCACCCGCACAACGCCGTGGCGGCCGCCCGGCGCTACGACGCCGAGTCGCACCTGATGGCGATGGACATCGAGGGCATCGACGTCGGCATCCTCTACGGCACCCGCGGCCGCCAGGTGCAGATGCACGACGACCTCGATCCGCAGATGGCGGCCGCCCTGGCGCGCGCGCACAACAACTGGACGCGCGACTACTGCTCGGTCAATCCCGAGCGGCTGAAGTTCGCCGCCCAGCTGGCGTTCCACGACGTGGCCTCCGCGGTGGCGGAGGCGCGGCGGGCCGTCCGCGACCTCGGCGCGGTCGCGGTGATCGGCAATCCCAACCCGATCAACGGACGCCACGTCCACGACCCCGAGTTCGAGCCGCTGTGGACGGCGGTCGAGGAGCTCGGCGTGCCGGTCGGCTTCCATCCGACCGGGCAGTCGTCGCTGCGCGACGACATCGGGCGCCGGATGCTGGATCATCCCAACGGTCGTCTTATCGGCAGCGCGGCCCGCAACCCGATGGAGCTGATGCTGGCCTTCGGCAGCCTCGCGGCCAGCGGCGTGCTGGAGCGTCACCCCGGATTGCGCTGCGCTTTCCTCGAGGGCACGTGCGGCTGGCTGCCGTGGTGGCTGTGGCGCCTGGACGAGGCGTGGGAGAAGTTCGGGCCCGGCTCCGAGGTG
>Ga0134124_10004267_pt1 | contig 11488 bp, 12 predicted proteins | sample KB304_FD_96880 | JGI IMG/M metagenome (GOLD analysis project Ga0134124, IMG submission 96880) | Terrestrial soil microbial communities without Nitrogen fertilizer from Kellogg Biological Station, Michigan, USA - KB3-0-4 | ecosystem: Environmental > Terrestrial > Soil > Unclassified ... | reverse complement strand
GAACGCGCGATCGATCACGCGCCAGTCGTCGTCGGTGAGGTGCTTCTCGGCGAGCGGCAGCACCTCGACCTCTTCCTTGCGCATGTGCTTCCAGTGGAAGTCGGCGTAGGCATCGACCGCGCCGAGGAACTCAGGTGCGCCCTCGGGCCAGCCTTCCTCGAAGAAGACGAGCTTGCGCTCGAGCTCGCGCACGAGCTGCGCTCCGCGCACGTGCTCGGCTTGCAGCCCTTCCACCAGAGACAGCGCTTCAGGGCAGCGTTTCAGAAGCCGCGCGAAGAGATGCTCGTCCTCCTTCGGATGGTGCAGCCGCTCCGGATACTCGTCGATGTAGCGCAGCATGCTGCGGAACACCTGGAACTCGGGCTTGATGCGCGCGTCCTGCGCCACCTCGGCGAGGTGCTTGAGGCCGAGCAGCACCGCGGAGATCGAGCGGTGCTCGCTTTTCAGGATGACGATCGATTCTTTCATCGCGGGCTCCTACGAGCAGATATAGGTGACGCCGGCATGGGCGAGGCCCCAGAGGCCGAAGCCTAGAACGGTGCCGCCGACCGCGAGGCGCACCGGCCTCCTCGCCATCCAGGCGCGTAGCCTCGCGGCCGCCACGCCGGCGGCAAGAAGCCACGGCGCGGTGCCCAGGCCGAAGGCGAGCATGGCGGCGGCGCCTTCTTTCGGACTGCCCGCAAAGACTGCGGCGCTCAGCGCGCCGTAGACGAGACCGCAGGGAAGCCAGCCCCACGCGAGGCCGGCCGCGTACGCGGAGACAACGTCTTGTTTCCTGGAAAAAGAAGCAGCAACGGGTTGAATTCGGCGCCAGAGCGGAACGCCGAATCGTTCCAGGAGAAGCATCGGGCCGCGCAGGCCGGCGAGGTGCATGCCGACGAGGCCCAGCACCACGCTCGCCACGACGGAGAGCGCGGCCTGCCCGCCGGTCGCATACCAGCCGAGCGCGCCGATCGACCCGGCGACGGCACCGGCGAGCGCGTAGCTGGAGATCCGCCCGCCGTTGAAGACGAGCAGACGCACGGAAATCGGATTGCAACCTTGCCTTGCCCGATTTCGGTCCGGTGTCGACAGGGAAAAAGCCGTCACGATTCCCCCGCACATGCCGGCGCAGTGCACGCCGGAGGCGAGCCCGAGGGCGGTCATGGCGGCGAGGAAACCGAGCTGCAACTCAGATGACCTTCGAATACGCCGCGCGAGCCTCGCGCTCGCGCAGGTAGCGGTCGAACACCATGCAGATCGCGCGCACCAGCAGCCGGCCGCGCGGCGTCACGTTGATCCAGTCGGACTCGAGCTCGACCAGGCCTTCGCGCGCCAGGCGCCTGAGATCGGCGAGCTCCTCGGCGAAGTACTTGCGGAAGTCGACGAGATACGCAAGCTCGATCGATTCGATCGACAGGCGGAAGTGGCAGGTGAGCGCCTGGATCACGGCGCGGCGCACGAGGTCGTCGGGCGTGAGCTCGATGCCGCGCGCGACCGGCAGCCTGCCCGAGTCGAGCGCCGCGTAATAGCCGTCGAGGTTCTTCGCGTTCTGGTAGTAGGTCGGTCCGAGCTGGCCGATCGCCGAAACGCCCAGGCCCAGGATGTCGGCGAGATGCGTCGAGTAGCCCTGGAAGCTGCGCTTGAGCTGTCCGAGCGCCTGGGCCTGCGCGAGATCGTCGCTCGCGCGCGCGAAGTGGTCCATCCCGATGTAGAGGTACCCCGCGCGCGTGAGCCGCCCGATCGCGAGCGTCATGATCTGCAGCTTCGCCTCCGGCGTCGGCAGGTCGGCCTGCGCGATCCGGCGCTGCGGCATGAAGAGCTTCGGCAGGTGCGCGTAGCTGTAGAGCGCGACGCGGTCGGGACCGAGCTCGAGCACGCGGTCGAGCGTGCGGTTGAAGCTGTCGAGCGTCTGCTTGGGCAGGCCGTAGATCAGGTCGAAGTTCACCGAGCGGAAGCCCGCCTCGCGCGCCTCGTCGGTGACGCGCCGCGTGACCTCCTCGCTCTGGATGCGGTTCACCGCCCTCTGCACCGCCGGGTCGAAGTCCTGCACCCCGACCGAGACGCGGTTGAACCCCAGGCCGGCGAAAAACTTCATCGTGCCGGCCGCGACCTTGCGCGGATCGACCTCGATCGAGCATTCGGTGCGCGCGCTGCGCTTGAAGCGCCGGTCGAGCGAAGCGACGAGCTGCGCCATCTCGTCGTGCGAGAGAAACGTCGGCGTACCCCCGCCCCAGTGCAGCTCGCAGATCTCGCGGCTCGCCCCGAGAAGCGGCTCCAGCAGCGCCAGCTCCTTTTCCAAGTAGTTGATATACTTGGCAGATCTCGCGTGGTCGCGGGTGACCACCTTGTTGCAGCCGCAGTAATAACAGACCGTATCGCAGAAGGGCAGGTGCACGTAGACCGCGAGCGGCTGGCTGATGCCGCCGATGTTGCGCTTCGCCAGCCACTGCTTGAGCTGCGGCTCGCCGAAGGCCTCGACGAAGCGGTCGGCCGTCGGGTACGAGGTGTAGCGCGGGCCGCTCACGTCGTAGCTGCGAATGAGGACCGGGTCGATAACCAACTCTGATGCCGGATAGTGCATGGGGGCACTATGGACGCGGGAGGCCGCGGAACTTTGATTTCGGTCAAAAGAAGGCTGCTCCGCCACCCGGCGGCGATCGGCGCCGGCGCCGTCGTGATCGGCGCGCTGCTCCTCGCCAACGTGGCGGCGTTCATGCGCGGCATGGACGCGCCGTGGCTGCTCGCCGTCGCGCTCGTCGCCGACATGCTGGTGATCGGCGCCGGCATCGTGGTGGCCGCGCGCGAGGTGCTGGTCGCCGAGCAGCGCACCGAGGCGAGCCAGGCGCGCCTCGGCGCCATCGTCGATTCGGCGATGGACGCGATCATCACCACCGACGAGGCGCAGAACATCGTGCTGTTCAACCGCGCCGCCGAGCAGCTTTTCCGCGTGCGGCGCGAGGTGATGATGGGCACCCGCCTCGACCAGCTGATCCCGGCGCGCTTTCGCGGCGCGCACCGCGGCCACATCGATCAGTTCGGACGCACCGGCGTCACCAGCCGGCGCATGGGCGACGTGACCACGCTGTGGGCGCTGCGGCCCGGCAGCGAGGACGAGTTCCCGATCGAGGCGTCCATCTCCCAGGCGCTCGAGGATGGCCGGCGCTACTTCACCGTGATCCTGCGCGACATCAGCGTGCGCAAGCAGGCCGAGGACACGCTCCTCGCCTCGCAGCGCGAGCTGCGCGAGCTTTCGGCGCGCGTGCTCGAGGCGCGCGAGGACGAGAAGGCGCGCATCGCGCGCGAGCTGCACGACGAGCTCGGCCAGCTCCTCACCGCGCTCAAGATGGACCTCTCGTGGCTGCGCGAGCGCGTGCGCGACGCCGAGACGGCGCCCAGGCTCGAGGAGATGGGGCGCCTGCTCGACCAGACGGTGAGCTCGACGCGGCGCATCTCGGCCGACCTGCGCCCGCTGATGCTCGACGACCTGGGCCTCGCCGACGCCGCGAGCTGGCTGGTGGACGATTTCGGCAAGCGCTACGGCATCGCCTCGCGCATCGAGATCAACGCCGACGGCGGCCTCGAGCACCTGTCGAAGAACGTGTCCACCACGGTCTACCGCGCCATCCAGGAGTCGCTCACCAACATCGCCCGCCACTCCGGGGCGAGGAACGCGTGGGTGCTGCTCGCCGCAGCGGACGGCAGCCTCGAGGTCGAGGTCGAGGACGACGGCCGCGGCATCGCGCCCGAGGACCTCGCCAAGTCGCGCTCGCTCGGGCTCAAGGGCATGCGCGAGCGCATCGCCTTCATCGGCGGCTCCTTCGAGGTCGCCCGCGCCCCGCGCGGCGGCACGCGCCTCAGGATCCGCGTCCCGACCTAGGTCGCGCCCCTCAGGTCGCCCTATGCCGTCCAAGCCAGTACATCAGCAACGCGACGGCGGTGAGAAGAACCACCACGCCGGCCACCTTCGCCGCGCTTTTCCAGAAGTCCTTGCCCATTTGGGGATGGTACCTGCTCTCGGAATTTTCCTACCCGCCGGGCGGGCGCATTCCGAGCCAATTCTCAGCCGGCGCCGATTTCGTAAGCGCCGGACAGTCGGCACACTCGCGGCCATGCAGGTATTCCTCGTCGAAGACTCGGCCGCGATCCGCGAGCGCGTCGCGGCGCTGTTCGAGGCCACGCCGAACGTCGAGCTCGTTGGCCACGCGGCGGACGCCGACGGGGCGATCCGCGACATCCTGGCCGGCTCCCCCGACGTGGTGCTGCTCGACATTTCGCTCGCCGCCGGCAGCGGCTTCGACGTGCTGCGAGCGGTGCGCCCGCAGGCGCCCGAGATCGACTTCTATGTCCTGTCCAACGTCTCGGCCTATCCGTACCGCCAGCTCGCCGACACGCTCGGCGTGCGCGGCTTCTTCGACAAGAGCACCGAATTCGAGCGGCTGCGCGAGCTGATCGCGGCGCGCGCCGGCACCGGCGAAGGCGCGCCATGACCCGGCCGGACGCGCCGCGCAAGTTCGAGATCACCTGCGGAAGCTGCAACCTGCGCGAGATGTGCCTGCCCGGAGGCGTTTGCCTGGACGAGCTGCAGCGCGTGGAGAACATCGTGTACGCGCGGCGCCGGGTGAAGCGCGGCGAGGCGCTGTTCAAGGCCGGCGACGAATTCAACTCGGTCTACGCGATCCGCAGCGGCTTCTTCAAGACCAGCCTGATCGACAACGACGGCCGCGAGCAGGTCACGGGATTCTTCATGGGCGGCGAGCTCCTCGGCATGGAGGGCGTCGGCTCGGGCCGCTATGACGGCAACGCCGTCGCGCTCGAGGACAGCGAAGTCTGCGTCATGCCGTTCGCACTGGTCGAGCAGATGTCGCGAGAGCTGCCTTCGCTGCAGCGCCACCTGCACTCGGTGCTCGCACGCGAGATCGTGCGCGACCACGGCGTGATGATGCTGCTCGGCTCGATGCGCGCCGAGGAGCGCCTCGCGACCTTCCTCATCAACCTTTCGCGCCGCTTCGTGCGCCGCGGCTACTCGTCGTCGGACTTCCACCTGCGCATGACGCGCGAGGAGCTCGGCAGCTACCTCGGCCTGAAGCTCGAGACGGTGAGCCGCCTCTTCTCCCAGTTCCAGAAGGAAGGCCTGATCGAGGTGAACCAGAAGCACGTGCGCATCCTCGACATCGCCGGCCTCGAGCGCGTGCTCGCCGGCAAGCCGGCCGAACCGGCCTAGATCCAGCCGCGGCGCCCGAGCCGCCGACCCAGGGCCCTACACGATGGTGCCGAAGAGCGCGCCGGCGCCATAGGTCAGAGCCATTGCGACTGCGCCCCAGAATGTGACGCGCAAAGTGCCGGCCATGACGCGGGCGCCGCCGGTGCGCGCCGCCAGAAATCCGAGGATTGCCAGGAAGCCGAGCGAGGTACCGACCACGTACGCCGCGAGCGCATTGGCCGGCGCAAGAAGCGCAACAAGAAGCGGCAGGGCGCCTCCGACTGCGAATGTACCTGCAGAAGCAAACGCCGCCAGCATCGGGCGGGCGCGCTGGATCTCGGATATGCCGAGTTCGTCGCGCGCATGGGCCCCGAGGGCATCGTGCATCATGAGCTGGTCGGCAACCTGCCGGGCGAGGTCCGGATCAAGTCCCCGGCTGACATAGATTGCCGCCAGCTCCGCCCTTTCCAGCTGGTCGTTGCTTTCGAGCTCCTTGCGCTCGCGCCTGAGGTCGGCCTCCTCCGTATCGGCCTGGGAGCTGACGGAGACATATTCCCCGGCGGCCATGGACATGGCGCCGGCAACGAGCCCGGCGGTTCCTGCAATGAGCACGCCGCTGCCCGTGGCGCCGGCGCCAGCGACACCCAGGATGAGGCTCGCGGTCGATACGATGCCGTCGTTCGCACCCATGACGGCGGCACGCAGCCATCCAATGCGTTCTGACCGGTGAAATTCCCTATGGCGCAACGGCGTGTCGCCCTGTCACGGCTTGACCCAGCCGCGCCGCTCGAGCAGCGCCATGATCTCGCGCGCGGCCTCGCGCGGCGTGCCGCGGTCGCCCGCGATCGCAAGCTCCGGCGCGCGCGGCGGCTCGTAAGGAGCCTGCACCCCCGGCAGCGTCCTCACGTCTTTCGACTTGTAGAGGCCCTTCGTGTCCCGGGCGGCGCAGACCTCGAGCGGCGTGTTGACGTAGACCTCTGCAAAGCGCCCGATCGACTGGCGCGCCCGGTCGCGGTAGGCGCGCCGGTTGGCGGTGGCATCGATGATTACGGGTTTCCCGCGTGAAACGAGCCACGCGGCAAGGTCGGCGGCGGTGGCGTAAAACTCGTCCCGTTCAGACTCGTCGTAAGTAGCAAACGGCGTGAGCTGTTTGCGCAGGACGTCGGACTCGAGCACCGCCGCGGAGATACCTCGGTCTTTCAAGTCCTCCAGAAGGGCCGTCGCGATGGCGCTCTTGCCGGAACCGGAAAGCCCGGTCAACCAGACGGCGAAGCTCATGCGCCGAGATAATGGTTGGCGCGCTCCGGATCGAAGCGCTCGGCGGAGAGGACGTTCAGGATGAAGTCGAAGAGTTTATGCCGCAGCCGCTCCTCCAGCCCGGGGTACCACACCGGGCTCGCCATCACCAGCGCGCGCCAGGCGATGAACGGCGCCGCCGCCTCGAGGACACCTCGGTCGCCCGAGCCCTCGAGGTAGCGCCGCCAGAACCGCAGCCACAGCGCCTCGAAGTCGCCCTCGAGGCGGCCGGCGCGCCGGAGCGAGAAGAAGAGATAGTTGAGGCTGAGGCAAGTCACGTCATCGGCGGGCTCGCCCCATTCGCCGCGCGAGCGGTCGAGCACGCTGAAGTCCGCGCCTTCGCGGAACAGGATGTTCCACGGATGGAAGTCGCCGTGCACCTGGCTCAGGCGCTCGCCGCGGCCCTTCAGCTTCCAGCGCCATGCGAGCGCGCGGTGCTCGATTTCCTGCAGCGTGGCGCCGTAGTGCCCGGGATAGCTGTCGGCCACGCCGAACAGGCATTCGCCGTGGCCGATGAGGTCGCGGATGCGGCGCACGTAATGCCCTGGATCGGGTCCGCGCAAACGATGGATCGCGACGAGGTAGTCGCACAACGCGTCGCACCGCTCCAGATCCAGATCGCTCAAAGGCGAGCCGGATCCGAGCCGCAGCAGGTCGTCGGCGTACTCCCGGCCGTCGATGAATTCGGCCAGCATGAAGAGCTCTTCGGCGTCGCCGAGCGGCTCGAGATTGCCGCCCGCGCGCAGCGCGCCGACGTCGAGCGACGCCACGTGCCTGGGCAGCCGGTCGAACGCGTCGTGCGCCCACAGCAGGAGCTGCGCGCGGTCGGCCATGTGCTCGTGGCCGAAGGGCCCCGGACGCACGCTTTCAAGGACCGCGCGGCGCGGCTTTCCGTCGAGCTCGTAGTCCAGGCGCAGGGGTATGCCATAGCCGTAGCCCTTGTCGCCCTGGCGGCCGCCGCCGAGCGGCGTCACGCGCAGCTTGTCGACGCGCCCGCCGTGCACGCGCGCGAGATACTCGGCCAGGGGCGCCAGCTTGAAAGGATTCACGCGCGTCCATTATGCCGGTCGCGGCGCAGCAGCTCGGCGATGGCGTCGCGGCCCGAGCGCACGCCGCGGGGGCGCGGGTCCACGACCACGCATTCGTGCTCGATGCCGTCCTCGCCGGTGCAGACAAAGTTGCGCTCCGGGCGCAGGCGCTCGAGCCGCAGCCAGCGGCCGGTGGCGAGCATCTCGACGACGGCGCGGGCGATGCCTCGGCCGATGCCGGGGAGCTGGCGCAAGCCCGCCTCGCCGCGCCGCTCGTAGATCTCGCGCAGCGCGCACGGCCAGCGCTCGACGGTGTCGGCGGCGCGCTGGAACGCGCTGGCTGCGAATGCATTGGCGCCTTGCTGCTCCAGCCGCTCGCCGGCCTCCCGCAGGCGCGCCGCGATGCGCAGGTTTTCGCTCGCGGTTCGGTTTGTCACGGCTCCACTATGAACCTCGGGCGCGCCAGGGGCTTGACGTGGCTCAATCAGCCCTTGCGCGACGGACGCAGCAGCTTCCAGAGCTCGTACCAGGCAACCCCGGCGACGCCGGCTGCACCCGCGATCGCGAGCTCGGCAGGGCCGATCGGCGCGAACCTGAACACGTCCGCGAGCGGCGCGACATAGATCGCCGCGAGGAGCGCGCCGAGCGCGCAGGCGCTGATCCACCAGAGCGCCGGATTGGGCTCGCGCAGCATCGCGGCCGCGCTGCGGCTGCCCGAGCGGGTCACGAAGATGAGCGCGACGTTGGCGGCCACGATGGCGGCGAAGGCGGCCGCGCGCGTCTCGCCTTCCGTGTATCCGGCATGCAGCGCCCTGGCGTACACCGCGAGCACCGCCAGCAGCATCGTGGCCCCCAGAGCGAGGCTTACCGTAAGCATGCCGAGGTTGAAGAGCGGCTCGCGCGAGTCGCGCGGCGGCCGCTGCATCACCTGAGCGTCGGTCTTTTCGGCCTCGTAAACGAGCGTGCAGGCGGGATCGATCACGAACTCGAGGAACACCACGTGGACCGGGAAGAGGAACAATGGGCCGCCGAGCACGAGCGGCAGGAACGACATTCCGGCCGTGGGCACGTGCACCGAAATGATGTAGCGCATGGCGTTCCGGATGTTGTCGTAGATGCGCCGCCCGAGCCGCACGGTGTCGACGATCGAGCCGAAATCGTCTTCGAGCAGCACGAGGTGCGCGGCCTCGCGCGCGACGTCGGTGCCGCGGCGGCCCATGGCGACGCCGATGTGCGCGGCCTTGAGCGCCGGCGCGTCGTTCACGCCGTCGCCGGTCATGGCCACCACCTCGCCGGCGGTCCGGTACGCCTGCACCAGCCGCAGCTTGTGCTCCGGGCGGACGCGCGCGAACACGTTGACTCGCCGCACCGCCAGAGCGAGCGCCGCTTCGTCCATCGCTGCGACCTCCGCTCCGGTGAGCGCGCCTGGGCGCGTGTCGATTCCGGCGTCGCCCGCGATACGCAGCGCAGTACCCGGATGGTCGCCGGTGATCATCACCACGCGGATGCCGGCGGCGCGGCACTGCGCCACCGCGGCCGGGACCGATGCGCGCAGCGGATCGGCCAGCTTGACGAATCCGGCGAAGCGGAACGGGTAGCCCGACGGATCGTCGAGCGGGCTCGAATCCCACTGCGCCTCGGCCACCGCGAGCAGCCGCATGCCGCGCGCCGCGGCTTCCTGCACGGCGTCGATGGCGCCGGGGTTGCCGCAGAGCGCGAGCACCGTCTCGGGCGCGCCCTTGATGGCGACGCGCAGGCCGCCGCCCGGAACGCGCCAGGCGTTGCACACCGCGAGGAAGCGTTCGCCGAGCGGATAGGCCTTCTCCAGCGTCGCCTCTCCGCGCAGGCGAACGAGCGGCGCGCTCGCGGCGGCGACGATCGCGCGGTCCATCGGGTCGTGCGGATCGAGCGGGCAGGCGAGCGCCGCCACGTCGAGCACGGGCTCGGGCGTTTCGACCACGCTCATGCGGTTCTCGGTCAGCGTCCCGGTCTTGTCCACGCACAGCACCGTGGCGGCGCCGAGCATCTCGATCGCCGGCATGCGTCGCGTGAGGACGCCGCGGCGCGAGATGCGCCAGGCGCCGAGCGCGAGAAACACCGCGAGGATGACCGGGAACTCCTCGGGCAGGATCGCCATGGCCAGGGTCAGGCCGGCAAGCAGGCTCGCGATGCCGTCGCCGCGCAGCACGAAGTGCGCGGCCGCCATGGCGAGCGACAGGGTCACCGCGACCGCCGCGACCAGCTTGACGATGCGCGCGGTCTCGCTCTCGAGCGCAGTCTTGCCGGGGTCGAGCGTGGCGAGCGAAACGCCGATACGCCCGAGCTCGCTCCTCGGCCCGGTGGCGAAGACTTCCGCCCGTGCCTGCCCTTTCACCACCAGGGTGCCCGAAAACACCGCCTCGCCGCCGCCCTTCTCCACCGCGAGCGATTCGCCGGTGAGCAGGGATTCTTCGAGCATCAGCGCGGCGCCGGGCGCGAGATGCGCGTCGGCCGGAACCCGGTCGCCCTCGCCGAGGATGAGGAGGTCGCCGCGCACCACGTCGGCTCCGGCGACGCGCGCCGGCTCGCCGTCGCGCACGACCAGCGCGCGCGGGCTGGAAAGGTCGCGCAGCGCCTCGAGGGCGCGCTCGGCCCTCCTCTCCTGCAGCACCGTGATCACCACCACCACCACGATCGACGCGGCGAGCACCAGCGCCTCGTGCAGGTCGCCGAGCGCGAGGTACAGCCCCGCGGCGGCGAAGAGGAGGAGCAGCATCGGCTCGCGCACGACCTGTACGGCGATCGCGGCGGTGCCGCGGCTCTCGCGCGCCGGGAGGCGGTTCGGCCCCTCCGCGGCGAGGCGCGCGACCGCCTCCGCCGAGGCGAGACCCTGTGGATTCAAAGCTTGGCGAGAACGCTGTGGCCGAAGCCGCGAGTGTAGTCGATGACCGAGATGACCCGCGGCACCAGCCTGAGGAAGGCCCAGCCGCGGTCGCGCTCCGGGTCCGAGAAATCGACGAGCGACGGGAAGCGCTTCTTGACCAGGCGCGCCACGCGCTGGATCTCCGAGCGCGAGTCGAGCACGTGCGCGTGCGCAGCCATCGACACGCCGCGCAGGACGCTCCAATCCGTCTTGCCCGTGTCCACGGTGAGCGACACCCTCGGGTCGCGGCGGATGTTGAGCACCTTCGCCGCGTCGGCGCCCGTGGCGGCGTAAAGCGTCAGGCCTTCGCTCACGTAGGCGAGCGTATTCGCCTGAGGCCAGCCATCCTCGCGCAGCGTCGCCAGCGTGAGCACCTCGTTCGCCGCAAGCAGATCCACGACGAGGGCGCGAAGATCGTGATCCATGGCTCAGTGCCGCGCAAAGACCTGCGTGCCCTGCGCTCCGAAGGCGATCGTCGCATAAGGCTGCGCGGCGCCCTGCTCCATGCCCGGGGCGCCCGCAGGCATGCCCGGCACCGCGAGACCGCTTGCGGGAGCGCCGTTCACGCGCGGCCGCTCGCGCAGCAAGCGCACGATGTCGGCGGCGGGCACGTGGCCTTCGATCGAGTAGCCGCCGACGAGCGCGGTATGGCACGACCAGAGCGCCTCGGGCACGCCCTGCGCGCGTTTTACCGCGACGACATCATCCGCGTACTTCGCCTCGACCGCGAAACCGTTCGCGCGCAGGTGCTTGACCCATTCGCCGCAGCAGCCGCAGCTCGGGCTCATGTGGACCACGGCGCGCGGGTATGCGGCCAGCGCAGGGAGCGGCAGGAGGGTGGCGCCGAGCGCCGCCGTCAGCCGGATGAAGAACGTGCGTCTCGAGGTGTGCGAATTCATGTAAGGAGCGTAGGACGCGCCGCGCCACCGGACTTGACCTCGATCAAGAGCACGGCTGCGGCGCGCCGTATCCTCGAAACCAAGGAGATCACGATGGCGCTCAACCGCAGACAGATCATCGAGCTGGCGTACGCGCTGAGCACGCGCCGCAACACCCTGCTCGACGAGATCCGCAACGATG
>Ga0134124_10004266_pt1 | contig 11489 bp, 10 predicted proteins | sample KB304_FD_96880 | JGI IMG/M metagenome (GOLD analysis project Ga0134124, IMG submission 96880) | Terrestrial soil microbial communities without Nitrogen fertilizer from Kellogg Biological Station, Michigan, USA - KB3-0-4 | ecosystem: Environmental > Terrestrial > Soil > Unclassified ... | reverse complement strand
TTTTACGATGCGATCGCGCCTATAGTGTCGGCTGATTCGATAGATATGTCGGTAGCCTTCAAAGCAGCACGCTATGACAAAGGCGGTGACGATTACATAAACTGCCCGATGGATCGCGAGCGATACGAAACATTTGTTGTGGAGGTATTGGCCGCGAAATCGGTTCCGGTCAAGCGTTTTGAAGATACGCAGTGGTTTGAAAGTTGTCTGCCTATAGAAGAGATCGCAAGGCGTGGTCCGGAAACATTGCGATTCGGCCCGATGAAACCGAAAGGCTTGCGCCATCCTAAGACCGGCGAAGAGCCTTATGCGTGTGTGCAGCTACGGCAGGAAAACATGATGGCCGACGCGTTCGGGCTTGTCGGGTTTCAAAATCATCTTAAATATGGCGAACAGGCGCGGGTTTTGCGACTAATTCCCGGCCTCGAAAACGCTGAGTTCCTGCAGTATGGCCAGATCCACCGCAATACTTTTATTAACTCGCCGAAAATCTTGAATGAGGACCTTTCGACGCGGGCAAATCCCAAGCTCTTTTTTGCCGGACAGATCACGGGCGTCGAAGGCTATGTCGAATCGGTGGCTACCGGTTGGCTCGCCGGCATAAACGCCGTTCGTGTATCACGAGGCCAATCGATGCTTACTGCTCCGGCGACCTCGGCGATCGGAGCCCTATGCCGCTATGTTTCAAATGTTGAAACCAAAAACTTTCAGCCTGTAAATATTACTTTCGGGCTGCTTGAACCGCTGCCGCCCGAGTTGCGTAAAAAGTACCGGCATAAACGTGATCGGCATGTGGTGCAGGTCGAACGGGCGCTAAAAGACTGGGATGAGTGGATCGCCGGTATTCTGCAGACAGGAGCAGCTCGTCCCATTGCTGTCTGAGCTTCCCTTATGGAATCTACGCAACTTGCAATCATCCTCGCCATTTTTATTGTTGCCGTCATGTATTCCTCTGTCGGGCATGGCGGGGCGTCCGGTTATTTGGCCGTTATGGCGTTTTTGTCGGTTGCGCCGGAGGTTACAAGGCCTACGGCATTGGTTCTGAACCTGTTTGTCGCTTCTATTGGGGCGTATCAATTCTATCGCGCAGGCTATTTCTCGTGGAGGATCTTCCTTCCATTTGCAATTACATCGATACCTTTCGCTTTCATTGGCGGGATGATCACACTGCCGACCAATGTCTACAAGCTCCTGCTCGGTATCGTTTTGATACTCGCCGCGCTTCGACTGGCGTGGAAATTTGTACCCGATACAGAGATCAAACAACCCCCGATTTGGATCTGTCTGATCATTGGAGCTCTGATCGGGCTGCTCTCGGGGCTCGTGGGTGTCGGCGGAGGGATCTTCCTGACGCCCGTTCTGCTGTTGATGAATTGGTCGGAAACCAAGACCGCCGCGGGAGTGTCGGCCTTGTTCATTTTAGTGAACTCGATCTCCGGCTTGCTCGGCAATCTGGCCCAGATCGAAAAGCTGCCTCCGACCGTATGGTTTTGGATCGGAGCCGCGGTTGTCGGTGGGCTGGTCGGGTCGACTCTCGGCAGTAAAAAGTTCGACTCTTTGATGCTAAGACGCGTCCTTGCTCTTGTATTGGCATTTGCGGGATTCAAACTGATCTTTGTCTAGGCATATATTTCCGGAGTTCGGTAATCAAAGCTTTGCAGCATCGCCCTAAATGAGGTCTGTCTTTTTCACAATCTTACTTTTTGCCGGTGCAGCGGCGGCCCAATCCGGTCGTATCAAGCCGTCGGAGACACCTACGCCGAACCCCAGGCTGCGCCCTTCTGTTATTTACGCGCCGACGCAAGACACGAAGACGCCGGATCCATCGAATTCGCGACCGCGAACGGCTGCAAGTCCCACGCCGACGCCAAAGTCGAATGACGAAGACGGTGTGGTCAAGGTAGAATCGACGCTCGTTCCAATCCCCGTTTCGGTTCTTGACGCCGACGGCCGTGCCGTCATGTCCTTAAGGCTCGCGGATTTTGACCTGAAGATCGACGGCAAACCGGCTCAGATATCGGATGTTGCGAGGTCGGAAACTCCCATCAGGCTAGCTTTGCTATTCGACAATTCATCAAGCGTTCTTATCGCCCGCGATTTTGAGAAGGAGGCGGCCGTTCGCTTTCTTAGGCGCGTGATAGAACCGGACAAAGATCTCGCCGCTTTGTTCGCGGTGGCCGATACGACGCGCCTCGAACAGCCCCTGACAAAGGATGTTTCAAGCCTGGTACGCGCGATCGAGGCCTTTCCGCCTCCGGAAGGGGCGACAGCGCTTCTTGACGGAATTATCGAGGTTGCCGATTACCTCAAAGAGCGTGACGGCCGCAGGATTATCGTCATCGTTTCGGACGGCGAAGATACGATCAGCGATCTCGAGACCACGCTCGAAAAGGTGGTCAAGGTATTGCAGGTAACAAACTGCCAGGTATTTGTGGTTAAGACGACAGACTTCGAGAATTTCAAACGCACGGGCGAGCGTAAGGGCAACGCCAACATCCGGGCGCTCGAGGCTGAACGCCGCATGATCGAGATCACCACTCAGACTGGCGGGTCGGTCTATTCTCCCATTGACGAACGCGAGCTCGACGACGCCTTCCGCCAGATATCGGCCGAGCTTTCGCAGCAATATATCCTCAGCTATTACCCCGACGACGACCCGAGCCAACGTGGCGCATTTCGCCAGATCGCCGTTTCAGTCAAGGCAAAGCAAAACCTTTCCGTCAGGACACGAAAAGGTTACTATGTACGTAAGCGGTGACCCGCACTTCCTTGGTGCTTAATAATCAGCTCTCCAAATTCCTTGAACATCTGCGATACGAGCGGAACATGAGTCCGCATACTCTGCGCAACTACGCCAGCGATCTCGGCCAGTTCAAAGAACATCTTCTTAAGATCGAAAAACGTGACGACATTTCGATTCACGATATCGATCGTTTGACCATTCGCGAATGGATGGCAAGCCTGCATGGTGATCACAAAAAGACTTCGGTTGCGAGGAAATTGGCCAGCTTGCGAACTTTTTTCCAATTTCTCGTTCGGGAAGGAGTCGTCGAAACTAATCCGGCAAAGCTTGTAGCGACGCCAAAAGTCGAACGCAAGCTGCCTAACCACCTTTCGATCGAGGATGCGGTACGCTTTATTGAAACGCCAGACGTTAATACCGATCTTGGTCGACGCGACCGGGCGATCATCGAGTTTCTATATGCGACTGGCATTCGCGTAGGCGAGCTTGTGAACATCAACCTCAAAGACCTCGACTTTCGCGAAAAACTCGTCCGCGTTACGGGCAAACGCAAGAAACAGAGGATCGTGCCTTTTGGTGAGCCCGCCCTGCAGGCATTGATGCACTACCTTCACCAGTCACGCCCGGGTTTTCTAAATGAGTGCCCTCCCGCCGAACGCGACCAGCAAGCCGTTTTCCTGCATCGCCGAGGAGGGCGCATAACCACGCGTTCCGTTGGACGGATGATCGACAAATACATTGCCCAATGCGCCGACATCCACAGCATCTCACCGCATGGCCTGCGGCACACATTCGCGACGCACCTGCTAGATAGCGGTGCAGACCTTCGTGACATCCAGGAACTCCTGGGTCACGCTCGCCTCTCGACCACACAGATCTATACTCAGGTCTCGATGGAAAAGCTGATCGAGGTATACGACCGCGCGCATCCAAGGGCCTGAGCAAAGGGTTCTAACCTGGGCTATTTTACCTGGATGTTTCCTGCCTCGATCACATCCATGGGAAAATCGCCAACCTGGTTCCCGAGGCACAGCATCGGATCGCCGGTCGTCGTCGGATCGTCGTCGAAAAAGAAAACCTGGCTGATCATATCCATGCCTTTGCCCGGTTCTCCGTTGTCCTGGACCGAGAAATAAACGGCATCCACGAGATTCGGATCGTTCGTGCGGCGCGTGGTGCCGCCGAAAAATACCGTATCGCCGATCCTGTTAAAACAGGAGATGTCGATCTGCAATTGGTATTTCTGCCCGTTTTCACCGGTAAAGGCGGGGTTGTGAAGGATCGCGTTGCCCTTGACCGATCCATCGGATTGTACCCGTGCGCTGAGCGAAAATTGCCTCCGCGTCTGGTTGCCGTCCGGGTTTACAACAAGGAGTGTTCCATGACCGTTGGCGGAATCGCCCGGCGTTGTAACCGCAATAGAAATGGCGACCGCTGACAAAGTAATAGCCGCCGTGAGGAATATTCTAATGGAATTCTTTGACATTTCTCCTCCTGCTAATTTGGTTGAAACTCTGACTGTGTTGGCTCGATGTAATCATAATCATACGCCGGTAATTCAGCCATGAAAAGGTTTTTTCTCGCGAAACTCCGCTGCGACGACTAGACCACCCAGTCGCTTTCGCAAACACGTTTGGTCGCCTGTTGTACAATCTATCGAGGCCTGACCACCCAGTTCACCTAAAAAGGCTAGGAAAAGATACATATATGAAGGATAAATTCTCCATGTTCCTCGTGCTTTCCATACTGATTTCTCTCGGTATCTCTATTTGCGGGCAGACGAAGACAGGAACGATTCGCGGAGTTCTTACCGATTCGCAGGGTGCCGTGATGCCGAGACAGAAGATCGTGATAAAGACGGCAAATGCAGAGGAAGATGACAAAGCGAGATATGCGGTTACTGATTTTAGCGGTGCGTTTGAATTTTCTACGCTTCCGATTGGCAAATATCTCCTCGAATTCACAATGCCCGGTTTCGAAGGCGGATTCAGGAAACAGGTCAGCCTTACCGTAGAGCATCCTAGTGCGGCCGATGTTGTGTTTGTAATGGAGCCGTGCGGCGATATCGAAGCGAGCGAGCCCGCCGCAGTAACGGACAAAGAGAAAGGCGAGATCGTGCGGCAAATGTTGGCTGTGTATCTCCCAAAGAATACTGTCGATACAAAGCCTAATCTATCGACCGACAACATCAGGGCGGAGTGGGTCGGCGAATTTCAGTCGCAGTTCACTCTTCTGCCACAGGAGGAAATTAACAAGCGAGGTCAAACAAAAGAAGTCCCCTATCTTCGAATATCCGGCCTGAAGATCAAGCAAGGATGTGCGGCCGCAACGTTGGCTGACCTGGTCACAACTATCGGCAATCGCGTCGTGATGAGCGGCGGCGCAAAGACTTACGAATTCAGAAAGATCGGCAATCACTGGCTCGGCAAGGTCCTCATGTCCGTAGTTTTTTGATGATCATCTGGAGTATCGATATAAACCTTGGCTTCGGCCGCGCCTTAGACCATACGATAATCTATGGTGAATACCGATGGAAGAACTATAACGGTTTGCGTCCATGCTCTGGGAAGGCGTGACCGTGCCAAGCCAAAGCGTGAATCCAGTCATTTTATTGGTTGACAAAGCCTCCAAAATGGACGAACTTTCATCATAGCTTTTGAGATTCTAATCGACCCAAACAAAAGGAAAACCCATGGACACAATTAACTCACATTGGAAGATCCTGCGCACATTTCTCAGATTGGCCATCGTAAGTTTTGCGATTTTATGCGTTGCTGGAGGCAGATTATTTGGCCAGGGAAACGATGGTACAACTGCGAAAGCCGCGGATCTGTTTGCCAAGGGAAATTTGATCGACGCCTATCCACTATATGAGAAACTTGCCGCCGATCAGCCTGGTGATGCGCGGATCCATTACAATTACGCGTTTTGTTTGCTTGCCAAATCTAACAGCATTCTCGACGCTGAAACAAAGCGTCAGATGCGTGTAAAGGCGCGCCAGGAATTTCAAAAGGCAAAGGAACTGGACATCACCGAGCCTAATATCAACGGCCTTTTGGACAGCCTGCCACCGGATGGCGTGGTTACTGAGAGCGGCTTCTCAAGAAATAAACAAGCAGATGACTACATGAACCAAGCGGAGGCAAGCTTTACCAAAGGCGAGATGGACGCGGCTTTTGATCTGTACCAGAAAGCACTGAAGATCGATCCTCAGATCTATGAGGCGGCGCTTTATTCAGGGGACGTGATGACCAATAAGGAAAAGTTTGACGACGCCGACAAATGGTACATGACAGCGGTCCGCATCAACCCATTCAGAGAGACTGCGTACCGGTATTCCGCAACGCCTCTGATGAAGCAACGCAAATATGAGCAAGCGAAAATGCGGTATATCGAGGCCTATATCACGGACCCATACAATCGATATACCAGCGGGGGTATGATTCAGTGGGCACAGGTGGCGGGCAGGCACGTAGGGCATCCAAAGATCGACATCCCATCAACTGTTGGTAAGGCGGCTGATGGAAACACCTCGATCACACTTGATGCAAGTGCCAATGAAGAGGATGGTTCGGTTGCCTGGACAGCCTACGGTTTGTCGCGTGCCCTATGGATCACCGGAAAAGATGGAAACCTTTCTGAAAGATTCCATAACGCGTATCCAAAGGAAGTGGTTTACCGCCATAGTCTCGCCGAAGAATATGAAGGCCTGAAAATGGTGGTAACCACACTTAAGGAAGCGATGGCTCGCAAAGACTCTAAGATCAAAAAACTTGACCCGGCTCTCGGAAGGCTTGTCGAACTTTATGATAAAGGTTTGCTCGAATCTTATATCTTACTGGCGAAGGCGGACCAGGGAGTAGCCAAGGATCACATGAACTATCTCGAGAAGAACCGGGACAAGCTCCGGCAATATGTCGTCGAATACGTAGCCGTTGATAACTAATAGGGTTTTTACGAGCGATGTCTTTACGGCCTAAGATCCGCAACGTGATCAATGTCGATCGCTCCTTCCTCAAGAGCGACTGTCACGACATCAGTCCGCTTTCGAATTATGGCTCTTGCTCCTTCTTCGCCTTCGAGCCTCAGGATTTGATCGAATAGCTCACTCGAAAAAAGTGCGGGCACGCCAGTAATACGGTTGTACTCGGACGCGATTATCGCCGGACGATCGCGCCGAAATCTTTCAACAAACGCCGCCAGATGCTCGGCGGTTATCAACGGCTGGTCCATCAGGGCGAACAACACCGCATCCAAGGCTGCTTCGAGGTTTGTCAGTTCGACTAATCCCGTTCGAATTGATGAACTCATTCCTGCTTGCCAATTCGAATTGATGACCGAGTGAAGATCAAGGTCTGAAATCTCGGCCAGGCTGTCTTCCACATTGGCACCTAACACGACAACCACAGGCGAGCAGCCTGAGCATGCGATTGCCTCAGCCGCGTTACGCAACAAAGATTTTCCATGAAATTTTGCAAGCTGTTTGGGGCTGCCAAAGCGCGTCGATCCGCCGGCGGCAAGAAGCAGGCCGCCTATTTTCGCGTCATTCTTTGTCATACATTTATTCCGGACAAGTCCCGCCGTTACCGGCCCATTCTTTCATCTTCGCTAAAAACACTTCATAACTTAACGGAGGAGTTGTGCGGCCGTTGCCGGGCGACCAGCCCCAGTGAACGATCGGGTCTTCTTCAAGATGATTGATCGCCTCTTCGGGCGTTTTTCGGCCGCCGTTTTGTTTAGGATCTTTTAGCTGGAGGCAAAGCTGCTTCGCAGTTCGACCCTGAAAGACCATCTTCATATCGGCCGGCGGCATGTGCCACTCGGTCGAAACTCCCGGTGGCAGATGGTCGCCATCCAGGTTTTCCTTCTGGTGGCAGGTTGTACATTTCATACCGTAGACGCCTTTGCCGTCCTTGCCGCGCGTAATGCCCTGGGTATGAAGCAGCATCATGTCACCCTGTGTTGGCACGTCCCCGGCGGGGTGGCAGTTGGCGCATCGCGGCGACATGAATACCGGATATGCTTCGACAAAGGCGGCCCGAGCTGTTTCCAGATCGCCGTAATCTACGCTCTCGTTTTTGTCTCGGGGTTCTGAGAATGTTGATAAGTTAATGCGGTTCGACCAACCGAAACCGGCAAAAAGCAGGCAGGCGAGGCTAAGAATGAACAGTTTCAGACCATTGCGCTTAGAAAATGTCTTCGATCTATGCATGTCATTCCTCCCTATGCCGTTTTCAATTCCTCCGGCCGGATCGGAAGCTGCCTGACGCGTTTTCCAGTTGCGGCAAATATCGCATTCACGACTGCCGGTGCGATCGGCGGTGTTCCGGGCTCGCCGACGCCTCCATGCTTTTCTGCGCTCGGTACAATGTAAACCTCAACTTTCGGCATTTCGTTCATGCGAAGCATTTTGTAATCGTAAAAATTATTCTGCTGGACGCGGCCGTCTTTTATGGTGATCTCGCCGTAAAGGGCCGCCGTTAAACCGAATACGATCGCGCCTTCCATCTGTGCCTTGACGGTGTCAGGATTAACGACCTGTCCGCAATCTACCGCGCAAACTACGCGATGAACGCGGACCTGTCCATCCGCCCCGACGGAAACCTCAGCAACCTCGGCGACGAAACTGTCGAAGCTTTCATGCACCGCGATACCCTGAAAGGTACCGGCGGCGGGTTTCCCCCAACCAGCCTTTTCTGCTGCCAGTTTAAGGGCTCCCGCGTGACGCGGGTGTTTCGTCAGAAGAGAGAGGCGAAATTCAAGCGGATCTTTTTTCGCCGCCGCCGCCAGCTCATCGAGGAAACATTCGGTTGAAAACGCGGTATGCGAACTGCCGACCGACCGCCAGAATCCGACAGGCACTCCAGGATCGATCCGAACCCAATCCACAAAAAGATTTTCGGTGTCGTAAGGCAACGTATGGGCGCCTTCTGTAGCCGAATCGTCAAGACGGTCGGGCGGCGGGGCGAATCCGAACAATCCCGGGCCTAACGTTGCCATGATCGATGGACTAACGATCCTGTGCTGCCAGAAAACAGGTTTCCCCGAACCATCGATCCCAGCCGACATTACGTTGTAGGAGGACGGCCTGTAAAAGTCGCCATGCATATCGTCTTCGCGAGTCCAAACGACCTTTACCGGTTTGCCAACCGATTTCGACAGCCTGACTGCATCCATAACGTAATCGCCAAGTCTCCTGCCAAAACCTCCGCCGAGCAGCGTATTGTTGACTTTGACCTTCTCGACCGGAATTCCCAGTTCCTTCGCAACCTGGCTTTGAACGACCATCTGCGCCTGGATTCCACTCCATACCTCGCAGCTGTCGGCTCGAACGTCAGCAGTCGCATTCATTGGCTCCATTGTCGCGTGGGCAAGGTAGGGGGCCCAATAAATCGCCTCGATCGTTTTTGCTGCCTTCGAGCGGCCCGCGGTAATATCGCCGACCTTTTTTGCCTCGATGCCTTTCCCGTTCTTCGCAGCATCGACGCTTGCTTGATAAAGCCCGCCGCTGGAAACAGACTTCATTGGGCCGTCGTTCCAAGTCACCCTTAACGCGTCGCGTCCTTTTTTCGCCGCCCAATAATTGTCCGCAACAACGGCGACTCCGCTATCGAGCCCCACCACATTTCTGACGCCCTTAACTGCTTTCGCAGCCGAATCATCAACGGCCGCGACCTTTCCGCCGATCACGGGGGAGCGAAGGATCGTAGCCGTCAGCATTCCGGGCACTTTTACGTCCATGCCGAATATGCCGGATCCATTGACCTTTTCAGGTGTGTCCAGCCTTTTGACACTTTTGCCTATGTAACGGAAATCCTTCGGATCTTTCAATTTTGGCTCAGCGGGAGGTACCAGTTTCGATGCGGCATCGAGTAGCGTTCCGTATTTCGCGGTTCGGCGAGATGTTGGATGAAATACCTCGCTGTTGCGTGCACGGCACTCTTCTGCGGGAACGCCCCATTGAGCGGCTGCCGCAGAGACTAGCATTTCGCGAGCGGCGGCGGCGGACTTCCGCAGCGGCTCGAAGAAACCTTTGACACTGGCACTGCCCCCGGTGATCTGCGCTCCAAATGCAGGATTTGCAAACTCTTTCCCAGCCGGGCCTTGCTCGTAGCTTACGTTGCTCCATTCAACTTCGAGTTCGTCGGCCACGATCATTGGCAACGAGGTCAGCACGCCCTGGCCCATCTCTGCCTGCCCAACAACCACCGTAACTTTTCCGCTCGGGGCGATCTTGATGAATGCATTCGGATGAAAATCGGCCAATGGCGGCTCGATGCCAAATCTTTCTTCCGCACGCGAAACAATAGGCAGATGCACGCCGAAAACAAGTGTTCCGCCCGCGACCAGCGTCGCCTTCAAAAACCAACGGCGAGCTAACTTCGGATTCTCGGTCATTACACACCTCCTTCCATCGCAGCACGCTTGATTGCGGCGCGAATGCGGTTGTACGTACCGCAGCGGCATATTATGCCGGACATGGCGTGGTCTATGTCGGTATCGGTCGGTTTTTTGTTCTCTTTGAGAAGTATTGCCGCGGACATTATTTGTCCGGACTGGCAGTAGCCGCACTGCGGGACGTCCTCGGCGATCCATGCTTTTTGCAGCGGGTGAGAAAGGTCACTCGAGATGCCTTCTATGGTGGTAATCTCCTTGCCCGCCGCGGCTTTGACTGGCGTTACGCACGAACGCTTTGCTTCACCATTAACGTGAACGGTGCAGGCGCCGCACTGTGCCACTCCGCATCCGAACTTTGTTCCGGTTAAGCCGATATCGTCACGGAGCACCCACAGAAGCGGTGTATTGGGATCAGCCTCCGTTTCGTATTCCTTTCGATTAATACTTAGCTTCATATGAACATCTCCACTTTTTAGGTAGCTCTACGATTCGGAAAAACCTTGGAAAAACAGAGAGGAATTCCACAACTATAGCATGCCTGGAAATAGCCGAGCAGCATTAAAGATAAGAGCGACCGTGCGCCGAGGGAGTGTTCCGGTTGAACGGGGGAATTGTTTCCGGCTGCTAAGGGAGACCGCCTAATTTGACGTTAACTTTCGATCATAGATAGAACCGTTTCGATCGCGTAGTGGACTTGCAGGCCGTTGCTTCAGGACGCTCTGGATCTCAGCAACAATGGACACGGCTATTGATTCAGGCGTGTCGCCGCCTATGTCGAGGCCCGCCGGATACCGCAGGCGTGACAGGGCAGCGGACGGGATTTCCTCGCCGCGCGTCCTTATTGCGGCAAGTATCTGTTCGGTTCGCTTCTTCGGTCCAAGAGCTCCGATGTAAAAAGCATTCGTCTTGAGCGCGGCGGCGATCGATTCCTTATCCCGATCGTAGTTGTGATTGATCGACTCAATGGCCGTAAGTGTGTCCGCATCGGTGCCGATCTCAATCTTTTCCCGGTCGGTCACCACGAGCTTGTCGGCATCAGGAAACCGCTGGTGCGTTAAGAACGCCGGTCGGTGGTCATATACTCGTACCTGCCAGCCCAGATCAAATCCCGCTCGCGCCAGCGGCACTGCGTCGGCACCGGCTCCCAGTATCAAAAGTAAAACCGGCGGCAGCAGTGATTCAAACGCGAATTCGCCTTCACCCTGCTCATTGACGTAACGCACGGTCTCGTAGGCCGCGTCCGTCTCGCTGAAGGTTCGAAGATCGTCATCGAGCCCCGGAAATCTTTCCGCGATCTCGCTGCCGCTCGTTATTTTGTTGTTGGCGCTCAGGAAAACACGCTCGCCGA
>Ga0134124_10004265_pt1 | contig 11489 bp, 10 predicted proteins | sample KB304_FD_96880 | JGI IMG/M metagenome (GOLD analysis project Ga0134124, IMG submission 96880) | Terrestrial soil microbial communities without Nitrogen fertilizer from Kellogg Biological Station, Michigan, USA - KB3-0-4 | ecosystem: Environmental > Terrestrial > Soil > Unclassified ... | reverse complement strand
CCGCAGGCGCGGCCCGGCGACAACCTCTACACCGACTCGGTGGTGGCGCTGAACATCGACACGGGCAAGGTCGCCTGGCACTTCCAGTACACGCCGAACGACTCATGGGACTACGACGAGGTCGGCGTGCACATGCTCTACGACGCCGCGATCAATGGCGAGAAGAAAAAGGTCGTTGGCCACTTCGGGCGCAACGGCTTCTACTACACGCTCGACCGGGCAACCGGGAAGTTCCTCAAGGCCGACCAGTACGTGACCGACCTCAACTGGACCAAGGGGATCAACCCGAAGACCGGCAAGCCCTACGAGTACGATCCCAAGCTCGGGGTGCAGCTATACAACCCGGTCGCGCGGGCGCTGCGCGGCGACGGCAAGAAGCGCGCGTGCCCGACGTGGCACGGCGGCGTCGCGCACCAGCCGACCGCCTTCCATCCGGTGAAGAACATCGCCTACGGCGTCGGCATCGAGGGCTGCTTCTCCCAGAACGGCGCGGCTGTGGTGTTCAAGTCCAAGGATGGCGACATCGACGTGAAGGCGAGCGAGAAACGCGACTACACGAGCGATCTCTACTACGGCTCGGTCACCGCCTTCGACATCGCCGGGCACCGGGTCGTCGCCAAGGCGGTGACCGACATCGAGATCCGCTCGGGCGCGATCGTCACCGCCGGCGGAATCGTGTTCACCGCGCTCCAGGACGGCTGGGTGGTGGCGTACAACGACGATACGCTCGAGGAGCTGTGGCGCTTCAACCTGGGCACGCCGCTCAAGGGCGCCCCGGTCACCTACGCGATCGGATCGAAGCAGTACCTGGCGGTGCAATCGGGCGGGCGCCACCTTCACCCGGTGAAGTTCGACAAGCTGGAGAACTCGAGCTACCTGTTCGTCTTCTCGCTGAACTGAGAGCAGGCCTCGACTTCGCTACCCCAATACTCAGCGCATCGCGCGCGGTCCATAGGGCCCTTTCTCACGACGCGGGCGAGGAGGAAGTCGACCAGCAGGTCGACCTCGCGCGGCTGCAGCGTCGCTGGCGGATCGGGCAGCGTCAGGCCGCGCGACTTGAGCTCGTCGAGCTTCATCCCGTAGCAGCGTCCGTCGCTGTAGGCGAACCGGTCGAAGGCGGGCATGCTGCGCCCCGGACGCCCGCACTTGATGGTGAGCACGAGGCCTTCTCGCTCTAACTTCGACTCGCGCAGGTTCGCACCGTCGGGCATCTGGCTGTCCATCTTGCGGCCGTCTCCCGCCCAGCCGTGGCAGGCCTGGCAGTTTCCCTTGTCGAGATAGAGGCGCAGGCCCTCCGCGAGATCGCCGGGGTCGGGCGTCTGCGCGTGCGCGGCGCAGGCCGCAGCACAGCCCAAGGCGAGCGCGGCGAGGAGGGCGGCGGGCTGCTTCAAGGCGCCCATGGTACGTTAGGCTCGCCTTCCCGGATGAAGGAAACCGCGTGAGCCAGCAAATCATCGATCAAATCTTCACGCGGCCCGAGCTGCGCGAGCGGCCGCCCGTTCTCGTCGACATCGGCGCTTCCGGATTCGTGCACGCGGCATGGCGGTCCTTCGCGCGTTACAGCGTCTGCCTGGCGTTCGATGCTGATGAGCGCGAAATGGGCTACGTAGAGAAGGAGACTGCGACGTTCCGGAAGCTGTACGTGTTCAACAGCCTGATCTCCGACGAGGGAAGGGAGGATTCCGCTCGTCCCTTCTACCTGACGCGATCCCCGTACTGCTCCAGCCTGCTGCGTCCGCGCGAGGGCGAGCTCGAGAGCAAGTGGATCTTTGCCGACCTCTTCGCCGTCGAGCGGGAGGTGCGCCTGAGGACCCGCACGCTCGCGAGCGTGCTGCGGGAGGTCGGCCTTGATCGCATCGACTGGTTCAAAACCGACTCTCAGGGAATCGACCTGCGCATCTTCGCATCGCTTGGTGAGTCCGCCACCAGGAACGTCCTCGCCGCCGAATTCGAGCCCGGGATCATTGGCGCCTATCATGGGGAGGACAAGCTCTGGTCCCTGATGGCCCACATGGACAAGCTGCCCTTCTGGATGGCGGACATGCAGCTCCACGGCACACAGCGGATTCGCAAGGTGACGGTCGATGCCCGATTCGATTCGTACGTGGCCCAGCGCCTTCCCCGGCTTCTCAGAACCAGTCCCGGCTGGGCAGAGGTTCTGTACCTCAACGACTTCGTCGAAGGAAACAGTTTCACGACGCGCGAATATCTGCTCGGTTGGGTATTCGCGTACGTTCAAGAGCAGTTTGGGTTCGCGCTGGAGCTGGCGGAGCGAGCAAGTACGCGGTTCGGCGATAGGTTCTTCGATCTCCTGGCCGAGGAAGCCGCCGCCGGCATCACCCGTAGCCTCTACAACCTGCCGATAGCGCGGATACGGAGCCTGTTGCTACGGCTGCTCGCCAAGCTGGAGCGCCACGGATAGACCGAATCGACGACGGGCCAAATTTTAGAATCCCGCGCATGCGCCCGCAGGTGCGGTTCTGCAAGTCGAGTGACGGCGTCCAGCTCGCCTATGCCACTTCCGGTGAGGGACCGCCGCCGGTGCGCGCGCCGCGCCATACGGTCCTGCGCTTCGCCCAGCGGGGCACCGGTCCTGAGCTGGTGTTCGCGGCCTACGCGCCTGCAGGTCCCACGGCCGTGGGCTTCGGCTTCGCTAGCACAGCGACCAGCGCGCCATAGTCGAGGCAGAACTGTGCACGCATCAGGATGAAGCCAGCCGCAATGGCTGCGGCAATGACTTCGCGAGCTGAGAAGTAGCGCGTATGCTCCCAAGGGTCGACGCCAGGGCGTATCGGTTCGCCTTCGGGTTTGTCAAAATAGTAGATCGGCAGGTGAATCACCGCCAGCCCTTCGGGCATGAGCACGCGATGCATTTCGCGTAAGCCGAGCTTATAGTCTGGCACATGCTCTAGCGTGTCAACCGAAAGAATTTGCGCGATGGTGTTGTCCGCGAAGGATAGCTGCTGAAGGTCTTCGCGCTGAACTTCCGGAACGGCCGGGGAAATGTCGATTGCTTTGTATGTGTAGCCGAGCTGTTGAATCGTTTGCTTGACAATCGGAACCGGACGCGGCGAACACGCATCGAGGCATATGCCCGTGCCGCGCTCAAGGGAGCGCAGCGCGACGTGGTTGCGGTCGGCGTCGAGCGTTCGCGCTGATTGCCGTCGGTGGATCTGTGTCTGCTTGCAACAGATGTCGAGGTTCAACGGCTGCTTGTCGGGTGCCTCTGCTTTGGACATGACGATTTCGCTGGCGAGGTCGTACACGCCGAACACCGCAGGGTCGAAAATGTTCTGTCCGTTCGGGACAACAAATTCGCGGTCAAGCCGATACGTCCCGGTTGTTGACGGGTCATAGACGCGGCGGCCGGGCAGAATGTAGCCGAATAACCGGCGCCCGATTGTGCGAGCGAGTGGTCGGAGCGGTGAGGGGATTTGCATGGCGTAATGGCACCTGAAGCCGTCAAGGACTACGGTGAGTAACCCCATAGCGTGCGTAAATCGCTCGCAGGGTTCCATCGTCGAGGAGCCCCGAGAGCGCGCGGTTGACGTTCTCGACCACGGCGTCGTCGGCGCGCCGCATGCCGACGCCCACCGTCCATTGCAGCTCGGGTTGCAAGTCCTCCGCATGCACGATCATCACGCGCCGGGCCGGGTTCCTCAGGTTGAAATAGCCCGCGGCGGCGGGCGAAGCCGTCCCCGCGTCGACTTCGCCTTTCGCCACCGCCTCGAGCATGTCGTCCTCGAACCCGAACGGCACCATCGTGGCAGGCGTGCGGCTGACGATCAGGCTGGCGAGCGAGTTGTGCAGCACGCCGACGCGCGTGCCGCGCTTCAGCTCCGCGTAGGAGCTCACGGGTTCGCGCCCGGGCGCAAAGACGAGCGCCACGCCGCTTCGATGGTAGGGGGCCGAGACCCTGAGCGACGGCGGCTGCACGCCGGCGACCAGGATCGTGTCCATGAGCAGATCGCAGTCCACGATCGCGGCGCGCATGCGCGGCACGATCCAGAGCGCCCGCAACCGGACCCCGAGCCGCTGCGCGATGGCACGCGCGATCTCGATCTGGAAACCGGGCGCCTCTTCCTTGTCGCTCGCGTACGGCAGCGCATTCGGATTGGCACAGACGGTGATCTCGCCGAGCGTGCGAATCTCGTCCCACCCCTTCGCCATGGAGAGTGACGCGAACAGGGTGAGCGCCACGGTGCAAGCAGCGCGCATCACGCGGGTTCGAGGGCGCGGATATAAGCGACGATGGCGCGCAGCTGCTCGTCGGTGAATTGAAAAGCCGGCATCTGCCCGGGCTTGCCGGTCCGGATGCGCGAAATGATCTGGGCATCGGTGAGCTCGGTGCCCATCAGCATGGGGCCTTTGCCGGCCTCGCGCCCGCCTTTGGAATGGCACCAGCCGCAGCTGCCGGCGAAGAGCTTGGTGACATCGAAGCCCTGTGACTGCATGGGGCCCGGCTTCGAAGGCTCCTGGCCATGGACCGCCGAAATGACGGCGGCCATGGCCAGTGCAGCGAGAATCCGCGCGGCTTCGATCAGGGCAGCGCGAACACCTTGATGACGCCCGAATCCTTCGGCATCTGCGCGAACGTGCCGCCGAAGAACGCGCCGTAGTCGTCGCCGGCAAGGCCACCCCAGCCGGTCATCACGGCGACGTACTGCTTGCCACCCGCGCGGTAGCTAATGATGCCGCCGTTGTGGCCCTGGCCGTTGTTGTGCTTCCAGAGCTCCTTGCCGTCGCGCGCGTCGTAGGCGCGCAGCCAGCCGCGCGCGTCCGGCACGAACAGCAGGTTGCCGCCGGTCGAGAGCAGGCTCGCGAGCGGCGGCTCGTCGAACTTCACTTCCCACTTCTTCACGCCGGTGATCGGGTCGCGCCCCGAGACGTGTCCGTGCGCCTTGCCGCCTTGCGGATGGGTGATGTTGAAGTTGGCGCCGATGTTCAGCTGGGCCATCGGCTCGAGGACCGGGGTGGTCTTCTCGATCTCGAGATCCATGCACCATTCGTTGCCCACCTTGTACATCAGCCCGGTCTGCGGGTTGTAGGACCCCATGTTCCAGCTCATGCCGCCGGCGATGAACGGGCACAGGTTCGTATGCTTGCCGGCCGTCATGTCGCGGCGCCCGACCAGCTCGCCTTTCGGCGTAATGTCCTTCACGAAGTTGATGTTCTGGATCAGGCGCCAGACGTTCTGCACCTTGCCCTGGTCGTCATACACCCAGACGAACCCGCTCTTGCTCGGGTGCACGACGTACTTTTTCCCGCCGCGCTTCAGGATGATGAATTCGCCGGTGGCGCTGTCGAAATCCCAGGCGTCGTGCGGCAGCTCCTGGTGGTAGCCCTTGAGCTTCCCGGTATCGGGATCCAGAAGGATGACCGAGGTGGTGTACAGATTGTCGCCCGGGCGCGCGCCGTTCGTCTTGTAGTCGGCACCCGACCAGTCGTACAGCGGCGCGGGGTTCGCGGTGCCCCACCACACGCTGTTGGTCTCGGCATCGTAGCCGCCGGGCATCCAGCCGCCGCCGCCGCCGGTCTTCCACGAGTCGCCGCCCCAGGTGTTGCGCGCGTCGCCATTACCTTCTTCGCCGCCGACGGTGTAGAAGCGCCAGACCTGCTTGCCGGTGCGAGCGTCGACGCCGAAGATCGGCCCCCGATCGGGCCACTCGCCGCCCTGCGCGCCGATGATGACCCTGTCCTTCACCAGCAGGGGCGCGCCGGTGAAGCCCACCGTGAGCTTCTCCGAGTTGACCAGCTTCGTCTCCCACTTCAGCTTGCCGGTGTTCATGTCGATGGCCACCAGCTTGCCGTCGAGCGTGCCCATGTAGACGTTGCCGTAGCCGATGGCGATGCCGCGGTTGTAGGGCGAATGCGTCTGCTTTGCCACCAGATCGTCGTTGAGCTTCTGCTTGTATTGCCAGCGCACTTCGCCAGTCGCGCCGTCGAGCGCCCACACCTGGTTATAGGAGCCCGAGTAGTAGAGCACCCCGTCGACCGCCAGCGGGTAAGACTGCAGGCCGCGCGTCGAGCGGCTCGCCACGTGGGACCAGGCCACCTTGAGCTGCTTGACGTTGGTGGTGTTGATGTCCTTCAGGGCGCTGTAGTGCCACGAGTTGTAGGACCCGTGGTACGTCATCCAGTTGTCAGGTTCCTTGTCGGCCTTCAGCAGGCGCTGGTGGTCGACGTCGGCCGCCGCAGCCTGACCGCCGAAGCCAAGCAGGACGGCGCCGGAAATCGCAACAAGACGGGAACGGACATTCATTCGGGGTCTCCCTTTCGCCGATGATTGTCGGGGGTTGGAACGCGTGCGAGGCGAGATTGAGTCTAGCCCTCCGACTGGCCATGCTCAACTGCGCCATCCTCCCCGCGCAGGACGGCGTTGCAATTTGTGCGGCGCGGTATCGCACTCCCACGCGAGGCCGCGGTAAGGCATCATCGCAGGACGTGCCACGCAAAATAATCACAGGAGGCTACCGTGGACAAGCCCCGGGTACTGATCGTAGACGACTCCAAGGCGATACGCGCCGCGGTCGTGAAGGTGATCCGCAGCTTCTTCGACACCTGCGAGGCGGCCGACGGCGAAGCGGGCTGGGCCGAGATCGAGCGCGACCCGAGCATCGCGGTGGTGATCTCGGATCTGGGCATGCCGCGGCTCGACGGCTTCGGGCTGCTGCAGCGCATCCGCAGCGCCAGCTCGCAGCGCATCCGCGAGCTGCCGTTCCTCGTCCTCTCCGGCGATGAGGACGATGCGACGCGCCGGCGCGCCCGCGACGAGGGCGCGAACGACTTCATCAGCAAGAAGATCCGGGGCGTCGAGGCGGTCGCGCGCATCGACAATCTGCTGCGCCTGGTGCAGGCGAAGCACGACCTGGAGGCGAGCCACCATGCGCTCAAGGTCGACGACGACGACCAGATGTGGGACCAGCTCACCGGCGCCTTCACCGCCGGCTACCTGGTGACCGAAGGGGAGAAGCACTTCGCGGACGCGCGCAAGCAGGGCACGCCGCTGTCGGTGGTCAGCCTGCGCATCGACAATTACGGCGGTATCGCGCAGAAGTTCGGCCAGGCGAGCGCCGGCCCGCTGCTCGGACGCCTGGTCAAGCTCCTGCAAGCCATGCTGCGCGGCGAAGACGCGGTGGGGCGCACGGGTGAAGCGCTGTTTACGGTGCTTTTGCCAGGAACCGCCGCAGAGCAGGCCGTCGTCATTGCGCAGCGACTGCGACAGCGGCTCGACAGCGCTCGCATCACGCACGGCGCAGAGGTGGTGCCCCTTCGCATCAGCCTCGGTGTCGCCGCGCTCGGAAACGACAACGTCGCCTCAGTAGAGGAGCTCCTCAAGATCGCGCTCGAGCGTCTGGAGCGTGCCGCGGTGAAGGGCGAGGCGCAGCGCAGCGGAGCGCAGCAAACTATTCCCGCGGCGCCGCCGCGCCGCGCCGCCGTCGATGTCGCGACTGCGTTTCAGGTTCTCGAGCAGGCGAGTGCCGCGAGCCCGTCGGAAGTACTCGACCGCCTGGGCCCGCTCGTCAAGGCGACTTGCGCGCGCGTCGGAATCGATCTGCAGGAATATCTGTTCTTGCTGCAGTCTCGATAGTCCGCTTTAAGAAGAGTTGAGCGAAAAATTTGTCGCCCTTCGGCGACAGATGAGAATTTCATCGGCAGCTTTTGGCAGTCCCGTCACCGAATCTTGAGAAAATACCGGCCGGCCCGCGCAAATTTGGCCTAACGCTGCGGCCGAAAAGATCTTCACAATCCCTGACACCAACACTAAAGGGCCACCCTCCGGTGCGTCTGCGAAATCAACACGAATCGAATAGGGCCGTGCGCTACGGGGTTCCGCTCGCCTTGGCCTGCGCCTTGAGCCTCGTCGCTTGCGGCGGCGGCAGCAGCAACGAAGGCGGCGGACCTGTCGCGGGACCGCCACCGGCGCCGACGCAGACGCCCACTCCGACGCAGACGCCCACGCCGACTCCGACGCCTGCGCCGGTGCCGACGGTCTCGCTGAGCGCGACGCCGACCACCGTTGCACAGGGAGGCTCGACGCAGATCACCTGGTCTTCGAGCAATGCCTCGAGCTGTACGGCCAGCGGCGCGTGGTCGGGCGCGAAGGCCACCTCGGGCAACCAGACGATCAATGCCCTCTCAGCCACGAGCACGTTCACGCTCAGCTGCGTGGGCGCCGGGGGCAACGCTGCGAGCTCCGCGACCGTGGTCGTGACTGCGCCGGCACCCACGGTTTCGCTTAGCGCAGCGCCAGGCACCGTGGCGCCGGGCGGCTCGTCGGTGCTCACGTGGTCTTCGACCAATGCTTCGAGCTGCTCGGCTACTGGCGCATGGTCCGGCGCCAAGGCCACCTCGGGGAACGAAACGACCAGCTCCATCTCGGCCGCGAGCACCTATACGCTGACGTGCACGGGCGGCGGGGGCACTGCGGCGCGCAGCGTGAGCGTAAATGTGACCGGAACCCTCGGCGTCAGCGGCACGGTGGACAGCAGCCTGCGCGATCGCCACCAGGAGAGCGGCAACCTGGTGTATGCGTTCGCCGGTCTCAATAACACCGCGGGCACCCCGATCGCCACGACGGCGGTGACCCAGGATGCCGGTGCATGCACGTTCCGCTACGCGCTTTCGGGGCTGGCTGCCGGCAGCTACACCATAGCGCTCACGAGCGACGGTGGCACCACTTTCAAGCGCAGCGCGAACGTGACCGTGGCCGGCGCAACCGTGTCGCAGGATTTTGCGGCGGCGCGCGTCCTCCGCGTCGGCCCGGGGCGGCAGTTCACGGACCCCAGCCTGGTCACCGGCCTGGTGAGCGGCGACGTGGTCGAGATCGACGCCGGCACATACAACGGCCCCGCCGTCACGTGGTCAGCGAGCAACATAACGCTGCGCGGTATCGGCGGGCGTGCGCACATGGTTGCGCCGGCGACCATCTCCAACGGCAAGGCGATCTGGGTGACGGCGGGGACCAACATTGCGGTGGAGAACATCGAATTTTCCGGCGCGGCCGTCCCGGACAAGAACGGCGCCGGCATTCGCGCCGACGGCCAGGATCTCGCCGTCTGCGGCAGCTATTTCCACGACAACGAGAATGGCGTGCTCGGCGGCGGCGGGAGAGTGCTCATCGAGTACAGCGAATTCGCTCGCAACGGCGGCTGTGTAACCGGGTTCGGATGCGCGCATAACATGTACATCGATGCCGCCCGTTTCACGCTGCGCTACAGCTATTCGCATCATGCGAGCATCGGCCACCTCGTGAAGAGCCGCTCGCGGGAGAACTACATTCTCTACAACCGCATCATGGACGAGGCCGACGGCACGTCGAGCTACACCATCGACCTGCCGAACGGCGGCCTTTCCTACGTGATCGGGAATCTGCTGCAGCAAGGCCCGAACACCGACAACCCGACGATCCTGATCTACGGCGAGGAGGGCGCCACCAACCCCAGCCAGACGCTGTACGTCGTGAACAATACCTTCGTGAACGACCGGGGCTCGGGCACGTTCGTGGAGCTCTCGGGTGGCACTGTCGCCACCTTGCAGAACAACCTGTTCGTGGGCGGCGGCAGCGTGGTCAGCGGCACGGCGACGCAAGTGACCAACCTGCCGACCAGCACGCCGAACTTCGTCAATCGAGCGGCGTTCGACTATCGTCCTACCGCGACGACACCGGGCATCGACCAGGGAACAGCGCCCGGGCTGGGCGGTGCCTTCGATCTGACACCGGTGTTCCAGTACGTGCATCCCACCAACCGGCAGACACGTCCAACCCGCAACGCCATCGACATCGGCGCGTACGAGTTCGTTCCCTAGCGCTCCGGCCCGCGCCTGACGCCGCCAGGTCAAGCGGCGTACCATGGCGGCAGCCGGAGGAGGGATGAGCGAGCGCAGGGAAATCGGGGTGGCCATCGTCGGTGCGGGGCGCATCGGCGCTCTGCGCGCGCAGCTCGCCGCCGCCCATTCGGCGGCCCGTTTCGTCGCCATTGCCGACGTGGATGCGGCGCGGGCGCGCGACCTCGCGCAGAAAGTAGGCGCGGCCTTTCATTCCGGCGACAACCTTCAGGCGATCTCGCGCCCGGAAGTCGACGCGGTGATCGTCGCCACGAGCGAGGGCGAGCACGTCGAGCCGGTGCTGCAGGCGCTCGAGCGCGGCAAGGCGGTGCTGGTCGAAAAGCCGATCGCGCTGGACCTTGCCGGAGCCGATCGCATCCTCGCCGAGGCCGCGCGGCGCAACGCCGACCTGCGCGTGGGCTACAGCCGGCGCTACAAGGAGCGCTACCTCATTGCCAAGGAGCAGGTGCTGCAGGGGCGGGTCGGCCGGATCGTGGGCGCGGCGGCGCGCGTGTTCAACTCGCGCGCACAGGCTCTCGCCATGCTCAGGCGCAATCCGGGGGCCACCCCGGTCGTGGACGCGCTCACCTACTACGTCGACCTCGTGAACTGGCTGCTCGAGGGAACGCAGGTCTCCGAGGTGTTCGCGCGCGGGCAAAAGGGCGTGCTCAAGGCCGCCGGGCACGACACGCCCGACGTGAGCTGGGCGATCCTCACCTATGGCGACGGCGCGGTCGTGAACCTCGGCGTGAGCTACGCGCTTCCGGAGAAATACCCGGCGCTCGGCCACGCGGCGCGCGTGGAAGTACTCGGCACCGACGGCGTCATGATCCTCGACGACGACCACACCGATCAGATCATGTATACCGACAAAGGCATGCCGCACGTCTACCTGCCGGACCACGCCGTCAACATGGTGTTCCTGCAGAGCGGCACGCCCGGCGATTGGGCGATGGGCGAGCTCTGGGGCCCGATCGCCAACGAGACCCGCGCCTGGCTCGATCACCTCGCGCTCGGCAAGCCCTGCGCGCTCGCGAGCGCGCCCGAGGCTCGGCACACGCTCGAGGTGACGCTCGCGATCGAGCGTTCGGCGGCGAGCGGCAAGGCGGTGAAGCTGCCGCTCGCCGGCCTCCGGCCCGAATAAGCGAATATCAACCTGGAGAGCGAGAGGATGGACAAGCGTGTGGATCGGGGGAGGGACAAGCTGTTCGAACAGGGCTTGAGGCTGCGTAAACGTGTGTTGGGGGCTGCCTACGTCGAGCGGCAGTTCGAGAACGCCGACGCGTTCTCCCTGCCCATGCAGGTGCTGGCCACCAAGTCGGCGTGGGGTATGGTGTGGTCGCGCCCCGGGCTGCCGCGCAAGGTTCGCAGCATGCTGAACATCGCGATGCTCGTCGCCCTGGGCAGGGCCGAGGAGCTCGAGCTGCATCTCGACGGCGCGCTGCGCAACGGCGTGACCAAGAAGGAGATCGCGGAGGTCCTGCTGCAGTCGGCGATCTACTGCGGCTATCCGGCCGCGCTCGGCGGCTTCAGGACCGCGCGTGACGCCGCAGGCCTTCGCCGCTTACATCAAGGCGGAAACGGCCAAGTGGGCGAAGGTCGTCCGGGAGTCCGGCGCGAAAGCCGAGTGAGGCAAAATATCGAGGATGTTTCCTTTGTGT
>Ga0134124_10004264_pt1 | contig 11492 bp, 11 predicted proteins | sample KB304_FD_96880 | JGI IMG/M metagenome (GOLD analysis project Ga0134124, IMG submission 96880) | Terrestrial soil microbial communities without Nitrogen fertilizer from Kellogg Biological Station, Michigan, USA - KB3-0-4 | ecosystem: Environmental > Terrestrial > Soil > Unclassified ... | reverse complement strand
TTTGCCCGACTTCCGACTCGACGGGCACAGCGTGGGTTCGACGGGCACTATCTTTAGAACAGCGGTCATCCGTCGTCCGTGGTTCAACGCCAGCAATCGACCCTGAGCCGCCTCTCACAACACCGCATTCGACGCCGAAAAGCGGGCCTTGAACAGCGCAGATGTCAAGGAAATGCACGGTAGGAATACTCGCTGCCCACTTCTTCAACAAGTCGCGTCGTTCGGGCGTGACTGTCCCTTTCATCGCTATCTGCGGCTTGCGATGAAACTCCTTGGAGGCATCCTGTGACGTCACGAATTCTCCCTCGTTCTGCTCTCCTTGTTCAGCGTGGACCGATCCGGCTCAGATGGGGAAGCCCGCATCTCTCGCAAAGAATCGGCTCATGCCGACGTACTGCCGGTCGTCGCTGCACATCTTCTTGACGTGCAGCTCGCCCCGCTTCTTGCCTTCGGCATTCCCAGTCTGCCACACGAGCAGAGCAAGCTGTAGCTCTTCGTAGACCACAAAGCGGCTGCGAGTCAGGGTCTCGCGGTTCAGGCCAAGGTACTTGATGGCGGATTCCACCGCACGCTGCGCCCGCGCATTCGCGCCGGCGGGTGGCACCAGGTGAACTTCCTCGTTGACCTCAGACACGGCCCAGGCGAAGAGCGTCTCGGGGTCTTCGAGGTACGGGTTCGGAAGGTCGCTGTCTTCCTTGAACCACTTCTGCAGCAATTCCGCGTCCGTCACGACCGCCGGGTCGGGCGCGATGCGCGCGATCAACTGCTTGAGCGCGGCGTCCACTGGTAGAGGCAGTGCTCCGGGCAAATCGGGCGCAACCAGCTGGGCGCCCGTCACCGGGAACTCGTCGCTCTTGTAGGTCTGGTTGCACAGCTGGCAGGAGAAGTTGTAGTTGTCGACGCACAGCGCGAGCCACCAGTAGATCGACTTCGGACGGAAATGCTCGACGTCGCCGTGAGCGACCTTCTCGGTGTCGGATTCGCAGTAGGCGCACTTGCCGTGGCTCTCTGACCTCAGCGACTTCTTGGCTTTCGTCCAGTCCCCGATTACGCCTTCGAATTTGATGTTCTTGCCGTCGCGGACCCTTGCCTCCACCAGGGCGACAAGCTTCTTGAACAGCTTGTCGCCCCTGAAGTCGGCGTGGATCCGTGCCCTGTCTCTCGTGAGTTTGATCATCCGCCCCTCCGCCCCTATTTGCGCTTCTTGGCGCTGGCGCTCTTGCTCGCTGGCTTGGCTGACTTCTTCGCGGCTGCTCGTTTGCTAGATACCGACTTCGCCGCGCTCGACTTGGCCGCTACGGTGGACTTTGATTCAGCGCGCAGCCTGGTGCGCCCTGCATATTCGGGGGCGAGCAGCTGCCGAAGTGTCTTCTGCACGGCCATCGCCGGCGCCAGAGCCGGCACTTCCGCCGCCGGAAGCGGCGTGGTGCCCTCCAGTTCCTTGGCAAGCTCCCGCAGGCGAGTCCGGTCGGCGACGCTTCGCGTTCCAGGCGTGAGTTCGATCTTCCTCGCTTCGTCCCGCAATGCGGCGACTTTCGGCGAGTCCAGCGTCTCTAGCCCAATCAGCGGCGAGAGGAAAAGCTCCGACAGGCGCAGCTTGCTCGGGTCACCCTTGAATGGGATCAGCACCGGCGCCCGCCGGCCCTCGCGCTTCACCACGAACAACTCGCCTTCGCCGCATTGCTGGATCGACAGCGGCGAATGCGTCGTCGCGATGATCTGCAGGTGAGGGAACGCAGTATTCAGGAAGTCGACGAAATTGCGTTTCCAAACCGGGTGCAGGTGCAAGTCCATCTCGTCGATCAGGAGCACGCCGCGTGCGTGCAGGGGCTTCTCCCAGTCCTCGAAGATTTCTGTCATCCGATACAGGATGTCGCCCGCCCAGGCGGCCATGGCCTGATAGCCTTCTGAAAGGTTGCGCAGCGGCACGTCGCCGTCCTGCGTGCTCATGATGATTCGTCGGCCCTTCTTGTCGATCTCCTTGAACTGCATCCCGGGCAGTAGCGACCCCAGCGCGTCCGCGATGACCCTTCGCCCTTTGTCGCCTGACTGGTAGTCCAGTTCCATCGCCCACTGCTCGATGCTCATGAGGTCGGTGACCGCGGAGAACAGGGTGCTCACGTTGGCGGCGCGGCTGACGCGTGCGCTTCGCTGGTGCGAAGACCGTTCCGGGTCCGGAGGGCGCCTGAAGGCGCCATACCCCGCGACGAAGTAGTTGCGGTCCGCCTTGCCGACAGCGGCGTCCAGCAGTTCCAGCCCTGCCTGGTTCCGGCGGATGATGGAATCGCGGCCGTCGCCGCGATGGATTTCCAGGGAAAGGCTTCGCTTCTCCCCTTGCGCAGTCGAAATCTCGGCCCGAATCTTGCCGACCTGCGCGTCGTTGTGGATCCATTCGTCCACTTCAGTCAAGAGTTCAGAAAGGGCGTCGGAACCGGCGAGCACCAGTCCGATGGCCTTCAATACCGTGGTCTTGCCGCAGCCGTTTTCACCGAGTAGGACCGTCCAGCGGCGCGTCGCCGCGCCGGTGCCGAAATCCAGCACAAGATTCCGGATCGCACGCACATTCTCAATCTCGATTCTGTTCAGGTACATGGTACGCTCCGTACGGCCGCTCGGCGCAAGCTCGTAGAGTCTACCGTCACGCCATGTGACGCATCAGGGTGTGGCCCCCTTTTTTGCCTTCCGCGGCAGGCGCGCGGCAAACACCCATCGTCCTCCCTCACAGTCGTCACGACTTTATCTTCCTCTTGTTAGGTCACCCGTGCTGCTCCTCCACCCGGCGTTTTCAGAGGTAGGCGGTGGCAGACGGGAGCGGCGTACGAGTCCAACGATCCAGCCTTAGGGACATCGCCATCAACGGCTTGCGCGCCATCCACAGGTTTGACAGCGCAAACAGTGTCAGTAGATGAGCCGTGTTCTTCTGCAGTCCGCGGAAGCGCACCTTAAGCAGGCCGAACTGGCGCTTGATCACCCGGAACGGTGCTCCACCTTCGCCCGCATGCTGGCCTTGCGGTGCTCTTTGTTCCGCAGTCGGGTCTTCGCTCGACTCTGCGGCAACTTCCCGCTAGCCTGCGGTTCGTCCTCATTTCCGAGCCCGAAGACCTACATCTGGAAACAGGGAAACGTGGTGTCATGAATGACAGTTCAGGCAGTCCCTCCTAAATTCTGGGGAGGACTGCGATTGCAACAGACACAACTTCCCACTACGATCGCGCCAACTCGGCGCCGCGCCGACTCATGGGAGTGTCATATGAGCAGCGTCGACCGGGAACAACGCGAGCATGGTGCGCAAGACAAGTTCCAGCCCTCGATCTTCGAGGAAGGGCTGGTGCATGTCGTTCGTGCCAACGCACTCTGCGGCGACCTTGTCGACAACTTCGAGGGCTCCTGGCGACCGATGACACCAGCTACTTCGTGGGCTTCAAGCAGCTTGCCCGGCAGGCGCGCAGCACGCGACGAAAGATCTATCGTTGAGTTTATTGATAGTCATCGGATCAAAGCGCCGAAACGGAGAAGCAGATGAGCACGATGTCTTCGCCACACCAGTTGTGGCGCAAACTGCAAGCGGACGCCGGGCTTGAACTTGAAAGGAAGAAAGGCGCCCCCGGGCGCGACGCCGATGTGGAGGATGCCTTAAGGCTCGCGTTGGCGGTGCCTCCAAAGGCAGCCTCACTTGACGCATGGCTCGCTGCGGATGCGGTCTCCCCCTCTCCTTTGGTCACCATCGAACAATTGCTCGTCGCTGTATTGACCTCACAGCGCGGGTACGCCTCCATGATGCGCGATATATTAGACATGCTCGTCACCGCTGCCGCGCAGCATGCACACAATGCCATCAGCGTTCAGTTCCGATTCGATCAGGTCAGCGACCCGATAAGGTATACCCTGGCAGCATTCCGGGAGGCGGTGGAGCGAATTGAAAGCGTGCTGGTTTCGCGGTTCGAGTTGCCGGTGGCGCAACGCTTGTGGGACCTTCGAAGAGAACTTGGCGAGATCGCGCCAGACAACCCTAAGGACTTTCCTCCAGACTTTCCATTGGTGCTCGATCCGCCAACAACGGGCCACCCTCGGCTCGATGCGGCACTTGGAGCTCTAACCGAACTGGCGGCAGAGTTCAGATTGTGGTGCTCAACATTTGGTGAGACGCGCCAGAAGGCGATAGCGGCGGTCCGCCGGCAGTACTCAAACCGGCAGGATCCAGGGCAAGCCGCCATCCAAGACCGCGTGAATGCCTCATCCGACTTCTGGGATGTAATGGTTCTCGATGCGGTCCAGCAGATCGCTCGACGTATCGAGCACGGTTCGCTTGCCGCCGACAATGCGGCGCGGCGGCTGGCACCACTCCTCGACTCCATTGAACGTAGACACCACTGGATCACCCGTACGTTTTCGGATTTGCTCGACGTTCTCAATTTGCCGACGTGGCGCCACCGTCATGAGCTCTATTCGGTCTGGGTCGGCAGTGTGCTGCTGCGCACTGCCAAAACAGAGGCGGACGACATCCGCTTCCATCCGGTTGGGGGCATCCTGTCTTTCGCATTCGGCGGCAGCCGCCTCGCGACATACGATAGGGACGGCGAGCAGTTCGACGTTTGGGCCGAATTGCGCTCCGCCCTGGTAGGCAGCAGTTCCAAGCGTAAGAGGGGCATCCAGCCCGATTTCCGCGTGCTACAGGCCGGCATCATCAGTTCGCCCAATGTGGCGACGCGGCTCGTGCTCGAGTGCAAACACTACCTGAACCCGCGCGTGTCCAACTTCGCGCAGGCGGCCGCGGACTATTCGCGGAGCTGCCCAGCAGCATCGGTTCTAGTTGTCAACCACGGTCCAGCCGACAATGATGCACTGCTGGCATCAGTGGACTTAGCCCTGCGGGGCCGCATCAAGTTCATCGGCGATGCGACGGCCGACAATGAGCGACGCTCGGCTTCGATCTGTTCAGCAATTCAGCAAACCCTCTTTCCCGTGCGGCCAGCATCCGCAGTTGACGGCGCACTTGCTGATGGCCCTGTCGGGGCTAGCAGCCCGAATGTGGTGGCGGGTGCGGCCGGCACAATCCAGCTGCGATGGGATGACAGCCTCGCGGACATTGACCTCGCTCTTGAAGTCATGGGCCGGGACGGTTCGGAGACGCAGCGCATCGACTATCGATCGCGCGGCGACCTCATAAGTCCGCCCTTCGCACGCTTGGAGACCGACGTGAGGGAAGGTCCGGGTGAAGAGATCATTCAGATCAGCGCCTGGCATTTCGCCCGCTACGCGCTGATCGCGACGAACTACTCAAAGACCGGCGAATTGGGCCCAGGCCACGTGGACTGCGAAATCCGCATCGGCTCAACAAGCACTGTCCTGCCTTGCCCAAAGCTAGGACATGCCACGGAGTGGCGCATAGCAACAATCGAAGTGAAGGATGGCATCGCCCATCTACTTCCAATACATTGACCTATCCCGTCTGTTCTCCGCACGCGATGCCTAGCGCTCCCCGTTTCCAGGTTCGTCCGACCCGACGTTTCAAATTAGTCCAGTAACAACGAGCCTTTCCACTTCTCCGCCCTCCCAATCGGCTGCCGGACGCCGTTGATCTCCGAACTTCGTCGGTATTCGTCGAATAGCGACGGAGGACCGTCGACCGAAGTGAACCATCTCCGGACAGATTCCTTGCCGTCAGAGATCGGGAACCAAACCGCCGCATACTTTTCTGGAAGTGACGCAAGGTGCGCCACGAGATTTCCAATGAAATATGCGGGAGCGAGGTCGAGCATGAAATAGCTATGCCAGGCAGGTCCTGCAACCACGCCGCCCGCCTCCGATGACGAATTGGTCCAATATCTCAAGAAGAGCGAGCTTCCCACCGACACGGCCTGGATTCGCTTTTCGGTTCTCCTCGCGACATCCGCAAGCGCCGCGAGGATCGTGTCGTCCGGTCCATCGAAGAAACTGCTCTCCTTTGCCCCCTCCATGACAAATAGGCCGACCCAGCAGTGGGGTTCGCACATGGCAGCGTTAGCCGCCAATTGCTCAAAGGCCCCCCGATAGTGCGCTATCCCTTCTAGTGTCGATTTCACTTCGATAACTGCAAACACAGCGTCAGGTGTGGCAAACGCTTCTCCGGCTGCGCCCCTTCCGACCAGAGGCTTGTCTCGATCAACGATGAGGATGTCGATCTGCCCAGAAGTACTTTCTGGCGCCACAACAAATCCCTTCTCCACCGAGAACCTGGCGGGGAGCCGCTCCCTCAGGATGGTCCTGAGCACTTCCTCCCGATGTGCACCATCGGTCGGCCAGTGCTGAGACAACGCACGAACCTTGTCGCGACTCGCTTGGATCAGCTGCGAGATTTGCCGGGCATGTTCAGTGTAGTCAGGCATCGCTTCACCCTCATTATTGGGCAACCGTTTGGCCCGGCCTGTACAGCGCCACGGCCGACACTCAAATTCTTGGCGCAATGCGGATCTGAGCCAGCGGCTTAAGGGCACCGCCCTCAAGTGAAACGCCGACACAGGAACCCTGCGCTCCGAGAGCTTCCAGTCCCTTAAGAAAGTCACCCGCAATCGTGCGGTCGGTCACTCGATAGCCCTTGATATCTGGAAGACGTGCGGCCCACAAGCCACTCGCAAGCGAAGGCTGCAAGGCGACGCTTCCAGGCTGCATCGTTCCAAGAAATGTTCCCAAGCGTACTGCTTGGTGATTGGTCCAACCCCGACCTTTTTCTACACCATCCTGATGGAAGCGATCCACAAGCCGGCCCGCAGCCATTCCTCCCGCGTCGGCCAGGTTTGTGATGCTCTTCTTGGGCATATCGAGATTCAGCCCACCTTCAGTGTCGCGTTGGCTGATCTGAACGATGCGGTCTCGAAACCCGGGGTATGGGAACAGGATTTCGTCGCGCCAGTTCTGCATCGTGTTGACGATGCTCAGTAAGAACCCCACGAGGCCACTGAGCGGCTGCCCGTCTTCTGGCTCGGGCCAATAGCGAAGGCGACCGTCGATGTTGTTGTCCGGCAGATAGATGCGCCCGCTGTCGTTGTCGGGTAGCTCAGGTTCCCGAATCGGGAAGTCGGGATGCGGTGCCTTCAGGTTGACGGCAAAGGTCGGATGGCCTGGAAGCAACGCGTCGAACATATGAAGCGGCATGTTGCTCCCGATGCCTCCATCGGAGAACCAGACTCGGGTCGCCTTGAAATTGACGCTCTGCGGTGTGCCGATCTTCGCTGCAGCTTCGAGCTGCATTTTCTTGTCCCGGTTCTCCTTTCGGCTCCAATCGATTGAGTACAAGGGGACTGCCGAAAGCAGAATTGGAAAGCTCAAGCTCATACGCACGGCCACCACGACGGGCAAGTCGGCGCGGCGTGGCAAGACGCAGAGCGTCTTGCCCGCAGCGTTGGTAACGCACGCGCCCGCGGGCAATGGTTCGCTTCCGTCTCCCCCGGGATTCGCGGCAGCTGCGTCCTTTAGCCAGCACAGCACATCAGGCGGGAACAATGCGGCCCACTCGGCAGGATCGTAGTGAAACCGCGGCGTACCCTCACGAAACGGGATGCCGTAGACCATCTGCTGACTGATGGCGCTGGTCATCACCTCCAGATTTACCAGACGCGGAGCCTTGGCGTCGTCTGTGCCCCACAAGTCTCCGAATGTCAGCGGCCGATGCCCCGGTGTAAGTCCGGCGAGTTCGTCGAAGTAGCGCGTGAGCCAGTCTGTCAAGCCAGGCAGCGCGCCCTCCGTCGAGTCCGCCGTACGCCCACTGCAGATCCCGTAGCCGTTCCGATGGAGCCCTTCCAGCAAAGTTGCGCCAAACCGACCGACCACCACCAGCAGCAGCAAAGCCAGAACCATGATCGAGATCGCCTCAGTCGCAAGTGCGACGCCGGCCAAACGCAAACTCCAGTCGGCGCCCAGCGCAGTCCGCAACAACTCGGCCAGCGCCACCGCGATCAGAGCCGCCGCCAACCCACAGAACATCACACCGCGCGCGATAATGCGGGCACCGAACAAAACCCCGAGTGAAACCAGCAGAAACGCGGCTGCCGCAAGGCCAAACGTCGTGGCGGAATTCAACGCCGGAGCCTGTGCTTGGACAAGGGGCCACAGGAGAAGCATTCCGAGCAAAACACCCACGAAGAGGATGACTGGGTGCATCTTCAACAATGCAATCAAGACCCGTTGAATCGCGTCAACTGGATCCGCGTTCAGCGCACCAACCAAGACACCGAAATGATTGCGAAGCGCTTCGGTCGGCTGGAACAGTGTGAACAGCTTCGAGCGGTTCGATGGCGGAGTCGCTTTACCCAACATGTTGGGTAGGGCCTCAAGTGCTGCGAATGCACCAAGCTTCCCGTGGCCACGGCCGTACTCAGCGGCGGCGCACGCCCCTGCGGCGATCGCGCCCGCCGAGGTGCCGCCAATGTTCTTGAACCGGTAGCGCTCAGAGAGCTGTGAAACGAGCTTCGGGTAGATCACGCCGCTGGTGATGCCTCCCTTCATGACCAGATCGCACTCTGTCAGGACGGCCGAATCAAGGGAACCGCCCCCCTTGCCTAGGGCGCCGGCAGTGCTCGAATCGGACTCGATAGCCATTTCCCGTCCCCAAAGAGTTGTTTGGCTGCCATTCTTGACCCCGGGCGACGCGCAAGCAATCCCCCGTCGGATCGCAGACCGGTGGGCCGTGCGCCTCGGTTGGATCTACCGTCTGCAAATCAACTGATGCCTCCCTGCCATGGCCACTTCACCCCACTTTCTGACCAAGTCACGGTTCATGCTTGCGCTAGGGTGCGCAACCAAGCTCTACTACAAAGGAAAGGCGGAATATGTCAATAGTTCGGTGGATGATAGCTTTCTCCAGGCCCTGGCGGAAGGGGGCTTTCAGGTTGACCCTATCTAAGGAAACCTGACCATTCAAAAGTAGAGAAATCCGGCATGATTTTCGCCTTACGGGAAGGGGAACATGTCGTGAAGAAAAGCAGGATTACTGAGGAGCAGATCGCATTTGCCCTCAAGCAAGCGGAGCTCGCGGATCTCAACGCGGGCCATTTTGGCCTTGAGGACAGAAGCGATGTTGGCGTCGACTAGTTGTGCCTGCGTTCGAGAAACATGTGCATTTCTCACAAGAATGAGAAGGTGTATGCACCACGTAACTGCTTCCTGGAAGCATAGACTGCAGTTAGTTAGTGAGGGACCAAGATGCAAATCGCAATCGCCGTGATCATCAGGATTTTCTCCCTCGTTAGTCCACGTCGCGAACCAAAAACTGCAGTCGTGGCACGCGCACTCGAAAGAGCCGCAGCGGAGTTCTACGCCCCATAGTCGGATTCGGTTTGGGCGGAAGCAGTACGCGCCCCCACGTCGCGGCGGAACGCGTCACTTCGGGAGGACTGGTTGATGAACATCGTGTTGCGACGCCGCATGGCTTGCCTCGGGGCGGTAGCGTCGCTGTTGGCGCTCCAGGCCTGCCAGGGCCTTTACCTGCACAACCCGGACCGGGCGGCACTGGCCGCCACGGCCAAGAAGCAGATCGATTCCGTGGACGTGGGGGCGCTGGGCAAGACAGAGGCCGAGAACATCGCCCGCATCACGGCGGAAGAGGTCAAGGCGGTCCAGGACCGGCAGAAGCTGGTGGCGCAGCGCGCGGCCATCCAGTTGAGCGCGTCCGACGGCTCCATCGCTTCGCACTACCAGCGCGCCATGGCGCGCGTCGGCTACCAGCCCGGCGTCACCAAGAGCGCGGGGGACTGCCGGCTGACCCTGGCCAACGTCACCGATCAGATCCTGCTGGTGCAGGACAATTTCGTGGCCATCGGCGCGCAGGCGCCCTCGTGCGCCGCGAACATGCCCGACACGATTCCCGTCCCGAACGGGCTCGATGCGCGTTTCCGCCAGGAGTTCGCCGACCAGTATTCGGACCTGAAGGGCCGATGCGACGTTCTCCAGAGGACCAATACGTCCTGCGCGGGCCTGCTGGACCCGGGTGGCGAACTCGCGGCGGCGGAAGCGGAAGCAACCCGCCGGCGCGATGAGGCGCAGGCCGCCAGGCGTGAGCTCCTGGGAGCGCGACAGGCCTATGACGCGGCGGTGGCCGCGAACAAAGGCCTGACCGATGCCGCCGAGGGCAAGGCGGAAGACATCAAGGGCAAGGCCCAGAAGGTGCTGGATGCCCTGGGCAAGCTGGAGAAGGTGGCCCCCAACGAGGCGGACCGCGTGAAGTCCAGCGCGCTGGTCGACTTGCTGTCGGCGGCGGCCGCAGGCAAGGCACCCGAGGGGGAAGAGTCGTCCGCCGTGGCCATTGCCGCCGCCGTGCCCTCGCTCGCGGAATCCATCAAGACGGCGCAGGCGGCCAAGCGGCAGGTGCCCGTGTCCCACCTGCTGCTGGCGCTGAACAACCAGGTGATTCTGGCGGAGCGCAACGACCGGCTGGCGGCCCTGGATGCCGAGGAACTCGCCGCACTGCGCCGCAAGGTGCAGGCCCGCGACGAACAGGCCCGGCTGGCACGCATATACAGCGACAATCTGTGCATGCTGGCCGTGGCGGGCAGCGGCCAGGCGGAACGCAGCGGCGCGTGCACGTCGATCCAGTTCCAGCCCTCGAACGGCGCCCCGCCGGTGAAGTGCATTCTCGAGCAATCCGGCCAGAAGATCGAGATTCCCAACTGCTTGCTCGGCAAGTCCTGGCGCGAGCTGTTCAACAAGACCCCCGGCACGCCCGTCGCCCGGCGCTACCTGCACGAGGCCGCCGCAGCCTACCTGCAGCTTCGCCTGGATTCCTATCAGACGCACCAGGAGGAGTTCCGCCGCATCGACGTCGCGCACCGCCGCACCCTGGTCGAGCGCGAGGCTGCGCTCGAGCAATGGAAGAACCTAGTGGCCGTGCCAGCCGACCAGCTCGCCGCGTACTACGCGGGGGGCACCAAGTCGGCCGAGATCGCCGACTTGCTGGTGAAGGCCCTGGGCCTGACTGCGATCGCGGTGGGAGTGTCCAAATGAAGCGCTTCGTTCCTGCAACTGCAGCCTGCCTGATGTGTGTCCTTCTATGCGGCTGCCAGACGCCGCCGGCCGTCTACGAACTGGCGGAAAAGAGCAGCAGTAACGCGGGCGTTTTTCAGGGCTATTTGGAAGCGCTGTCCGCGCAAAGCGCGTCCCTCGCCAAGCAGCGGGTGGACAACATCGTCGTGATTCAGGCAGGCACGACTCGCCTCGACGCGGAAACGCGCCGCGAGCTCTACTTGCAGCAGCAGTCGCGCACCAGCGCCGAATGGGCCGAGATCGACGCTTTGATGCAGCGCTTGGTGGCCCTTCGGGACCGGCTGATCGAGATCGAGCAGAGCGCCGTGCTGGCGGCCGACCAACGGCGAAAAGACCTGCTTGCGCAGCGCAGGGACATCGACACCCACAAGCTGGCACTGCGGGAAGCGGCGACAGCGCTCAGTGCACTGTCGGAGAAGGAAAGCACGGAAGACCGAGCCAAGTTCCTGGCCAGCTTCGCCCGTTCCGTGCGCGCTGAC
>Ga0134124_10004263_pt1 | contig 11494 bp, 5 predicted proteins | sample KB304_FD_96880 | JGI IMG/M metagenome (GOLD analysis project Ga0134124, IMG submission 96880) | Terrestrial soil microbial communities without Nitrogen fertilizer from Kellogg Biological Station, Michigan, USA - KB3-0-4 | ecosystem: Environmental > Terrestrial > Soil > Unclassified ... | reverse complement strand
TGGATTGTATGGCGTGATGAGTTACTCGGTCGCGCAACGCACGAACGAGATCGGCATCCGGCTCGCGCTCGGTGCGCAGACGCGCGACGTTGTGGTGATGATCGTCAAACAGGGTGGGATGCTCATTGTGCTCGGACTTGCGATCGGATTGGCTGGCGCGTATGCGGCCACGCGTTTGATTGCGAGTTTGTTGTTTGGAGTGAAGGCGAAGGATCCGATCACGTTTGCGGCCGTGGCGGTGTTGCTGGCGATCGTCGCATTGCTGGCGTGCTACATCCCGGCACTGCGCGCCACGAAAGTCGATCCCATGGACGCCCTTCGCTGCGAATGATCCAGTGGATAGATCGGGAGGTGGAGATGTTGGCTGATATCAAGTTTGGCGTGCGGATGCTTTTGAAGAGTCCGGTGATGACGTTTGTGGCGTTGTTTGCGCTCACGCTCGGGATCGGCGCGAACACCGCGATCTTCAGCGTCGTCAATACCGTGTTGCTGCGCAGCTTTCCTTACAAGGACCCGGAGCAGCTCGCGCTCGTGTGGGAAAAGAGACAGGGCGGGCGCACCGATCAGAACGTCATCAACCTCGGCAACTTCTCCGATTGGAAGGAACAGAACAGCGTCTTCGCAGACATGGCCGCCTTCCTCGATACCAGCCGCAATCTGACTGGGGACGGAGAACCGGAAGAGATCACGGGCCAGCTTGCAACCACCAATCTCTTCTCCGTGCTCGGGACAAATCCGGTCCTCGGTCGCACGTTCACCGAAGACGATGGACGCGAGGGCGGGCCGCGCGTGATCGTGATCAGCTATGGCTTGTGGCAGCGACGCTTTGGCGCCGACAAGCAGATCGTTGGACGGCAGATCCTCGTCAACGAGCAACCCGCCACAGTCATCGGCGTGATGCCTGCCACCTTTGGCTGGCACATTCTTGGTAAGTCACGCGCCAGAAAGCCCGCCGACATCTGGATGCCGTTGCAGATCACGAACGAGCTGCGCGAACGTCGCGGACGCTTCGCTTCTGCAGTGGCGCGTTTGAAGCCCGGCGTCTCGATGGACCAGGCGCAGCACGAAATGCAGACGATCGGGGCGCGCCTCGCACAGCAGTATCCCAACTTCAACACCGATTGGGGTGTGAACGTAGTTCCACTCCGTACACAAATGACGGGTGAGATCCGGCGCCCGTTGCTGATACTTCTGGGAGCGGTCGCATTCGTGCTGCTGATCGCATGCGCGAACGTCGCCAACTTGTTGTTAGCGCGTGCGAGCTCGCGCCGGAAAGAGATTGCAGTACGCGCTGGGCTTGGTGCGAATCGTTGGCGCATCGCACGGCAGTTGTTGACCGAGAGCGTGATCTTGTCGCTGTTAGGAGGAGCGCTCGGTGTGCTCGTCGCATGGTGGGGCACGAAATCGCTCGTGGCGTTGAGCCCACCTGCGCTTATTGATTTGAAGAGTGTGAGCGTAAATCTTCCGGTGCTCGCGTTTACGCTCGGTTTGTCTGTGCTCACCGGCATCGTGTTCGGACTCGTGCCCGCGCTTGAAGCGACACGTTTCGATCTGCACGGCTCGCTAAAGGAAGGCGGCAAGAGTGTTGGCGGCAGCACCGGCAGTCATCGTGTGCGCAGCGTGTTTGTCGTGACTCAGGTGGCGCTTGCGCTGGTGTTGCTCGTAGGCGCGGGATTACTCGTTAAGAGTTTGTCGCGTCTGCAAGCAGTCGACACAGGCTTCAATCCGACGAACCTGCTCACGGTCCGCGTGAACGTGTTGCCGAGGAAGTACGAGACGGACCAGAAGCGCATCAATTTCTTCAAACAGGCAGTCGAGCAGATGAAAGCGATTCCCGGTGTCGAGGCAGCGGGCGCGATCGATACGCCTCCTTTCACCGGTCTTTACAGCGGTACGAGTGTCGAAGTCGATGGTCAGAAGTTGCCACCCGATCAGGAATTGCACACGGGGGTAAACGTTACTGACGCCGGTTACTTCCAGACGATGCAGATCCCTCTGAAGCTTGGACGCTTCTACACGGATCAGGAAGTGGCTGAGATGCGGCACGTCGTGCTCGTCAACGAGACGTTCGTACAGAAAAACCTCGGCGGTCAGAATCCTCTGGGCCACAAACTCACGATCTACATGAAAGACGACAACGTGCCGTGCGAGATCATCGGCGTCGTTGCGGATCACAGGCATCTCGGACTCGATGCTGCAATCGAGCCGATGGTCTACTGGCCTCACGTCGAGCTGGTTTATCCCGGCATGACGTTGATGTTGCGGACGCGCGGCGATGCGAATGCGGTTGCAGGCGCGGCCCGCAACGTTATCCACACGATCGATCCGCAACAACCGATCGGTGAAGTCAACACGATGGCGACTCTGCTTTCGACGTCGGTGGCGCGCGCTCGATTCAATGCGTCGCTGTTGACGGTCTTCTCGTTTGTAGCGCTCATGATGGCCGCGGTCGGGATTTACGGTGTGATGTCTTACTCGGTGTTGCAGCGCACGCACGAGATCGGGGTGCGAATGGCGCTCGGCGCGCAGCGTGTCGATGTGTTGAAGCTCGTGGTGCGAAAGGGAATCGTGCTCGGTGTTGTCGGGGTTGTAGTTGGATTAGTGGCTTCGTTTGCGTTGACTCGATTGATTTCTACGTTGCTCTTTGAAGTTACTGCGACTGATACGGCGACTTTTGTCGGTGTGTCGGTAGGACTGTTTCTCGTTACGTTGGTGGCTTGTTATGTGCCGGCGCGGCGGGCGACGCGTGTTGATCCTTTGAAGGCGCTCCGTTACGAGTAAGTCTTCGACAGGATTACAAGATTAGCAGGATTAACAAGATGGCAATGAGTGAACGTCAGAGTCAGTATGCCTGGCATTTCGATCCGGCATACACGACGGTTGAGTTTGTTATCCGAAACCTGTGGTTCAAGGTGAGAGGCCGGTTCAGGGAGCTTGAAGGCGTGATCGTTTTGGATGAGAGCGACGTGAGTCGCTCGTCCGTGACGGCAACGATCAGGGCCGCCAGTATCGACACCGGCAGCAAACGGCGTGATGGGCATTTGCTCCTGCGCGACTTCTTCGACGTCGAGAAGTTTCCCGAGATTGAATTCAGGAGCACGAACGTCCGGCGCGGCAAAGATCGCGACTCGCTGGAACTCGAAGGCGAGCTGACGATCAAAGACAAGACGGTGCCCATCGCCCTGGCCGTGAACGAGATGGATCGCAGCCGCTCACCACGCGGCGAAGAGTTTATTTACTACAGCGCGACGACCGAGCTCGATCGTTGTGCTTTCGGCATTAACTACGGACGCGGATTAATCGGCCGCCGCTTGTGCGTGCACATCAACGTGCAAGCCTCAAACAGGAGATGATTTATGAAGTTGCTCAACCACTCGATCAAAGCGCGAGTTTTCTGGCTGCTTGCCTCATTCTTCGCCTTGCTCATTGCCGCGCCCGCGCCCGGTCTTCACGCTCAGACGAGTCGCGAAGAAAGTCAAAGCAAGACGACATGGGTACAGCAGAACGGTCAACAAAAGCGCCTGCTCGAGATTCGGGGTAAGGCTCAGTTCAATGACGATTACACTGACATCACGAGCGTTACGGAAGGCGGTTGGGTCATCGTTGAGGAGCGGACCGGCAGTCAGTGGTTTCGTTACGAAGTCAGACGAGATCCCGCGGGACAAATCACGCGAGCGTTCTACGTCAACGGCGCCGCGCGTCCGCTGGATGATAGCGCGAAGAGCTGGCTGAGCAAGTTTGTGCTCGAAGCGGTGCGCCAGGGCGGCATCGATGCCGAGAAGCGTGTCCAGCGGATCCTCGAACAGCGGGGCGTCGCCGGCGTGCTGGCTGAAATCGCGTTGATATCGGGTGACTATGCGCAGCGCCACTACTACGAAGCGCTGATCAAACAAGCCAATCTTAACGCCACTGCGTTGCGCGATGTGTTACGACAAGTCGCCCGCGATATCTCCTCTGATTACGAGCAGGCGCAGTTGCTGATCGGCGTGGCGCCGATGGTGACTAGAAAAGACGCCGCGATACAACCGTTCTTCGATGCCGTCGCGACGATCAAGTCGGATTACGAGCGCGGCCGCGTGCTCAAGACGATCATGAAGCAGGATACGAACAGCAGTGCTGTGCTTGTGCTGGTTGCGTCCTCGACGCAGACGATCTCGTCGGACTACGAACGCCGTGGTGTGTTGAGCGCGCTGGTGAAGACGAAGAACCAGAGTGAGGAAGTGTTGCGGCTGCTGCTCGATTCGGCTGCGGCGATGTCGTCGGATTACGAGAAGGCGACGCTGCTCATGGAAGTGTCGAATGCGTATACGGGTGATACGCGGTTGAAGGGATTGTTCTTGAAGGCCGTCGAGACGATCAAGTCCGATTACGAGCGGGGTCGAGTACTGTCGGCGCTCCTTAAAAATAAACAGATAGGCTAACCACAGATGGAAAACCTGATTAAAGACATTCGCTATGGCGTTCGGATGTTGTTGAAGAATCCGGGCGTGACCACAGTGGCGGTGATTACCCTCGCGCTCGGAATCGGAGCTAACACCGCGATCTTCAGTGGTGTGAGCGCGTTTCTCATGAAACCGCTCAGCGTTCCGAACGCTGCTGAGCTGATCCGGCCGCTCGAGATCTCGGAAGACCGCGGCCTGAGGGATGAGTTTTCCTATCCGGACTTCCTTGATTACCGCGAACAGAGCACGTCATTCAGCGGGCTCGCTGCCGAAGACATGATTCAGGCCGCCGTCGATACCGAGAACCAGAACGACGTCGTCTGGGGACAGGTAGTTTCCGCGAACTACTTCGATGTGCTCCAGGTCAAACCGATTCTCGGTCGAGGGTTTCTCCCCGGCGAAGACAAAACAGCCGGCACCAATCACGTCGTCGTGTTGAGCCACAGCTTCTGGCAACGCCGCATGGCGAGCGATCCAAACATCGTCGGCAAGACGGTCCAACTCAACGACCGCGCGTACGAAGTGATCGGTGTCACGCCGGATTATTTCGTTGGGACGAAGTTTGCGCTTGCGCTCGACTTTTGGACCCCGATCTCGATGGCTGAAGAGCTGCGCCGCGATCCGGGCCTACTCGCCGAACGCGATAGCCATTGGATGAACGTCATCGGCCGGCTCAAGCCCGGTGTTTCCGTCGAGCAGGCCTCGGCTGAGTTCGACACGGTCGCCGCGCGTTTAAATCAGGCTTATCCGGACATGCGCGCCGCCACTACAAAAGGCCAGGTGCTTATCGAGACCGATGGACGTTGGGAAGATATGGGCACGGTGTTTAAAAGTGCGAGCGCGATCGCGATGGCGATCGTCGGGCTCATTCTTTTAATCGCGTGCGCAAACGTGGCGAACCTCATGCTCGCGCGAGCAGCCGGTCGTCGCAAGGAAATCGGGATTCGCCTGGCGTTAGGCGCAAATCGCGCGCGCCTCGTGCGGCAGCTCTTGACTGAGAGCATGCTGCTTTCAATCGCCGGTGGCGGACTCGGATTGCTGCTCGCTGTCTGGGTCACCAAGCTGATGGAAGGTTTCATTCCCGTCCTCGAATACAACATCGTCAGTAACTTCTTCGCACTCGATTCACGTGCGCTCGTGTTTACGCTGATCGTCTCGCTCGGCACGGGTTTGATCTTTGGACTCGCGCCCGCGTGGCACTCATCGAATCCGGAACTCGTTCCGGTGTTGAAGGGTGGAGCGGAATCTGCGCGGCGCAAGAAGAGAAGAGGATTGGGCTTACGTAATGTCCTCGTGGTCGCGCAGGTCGCGTTGTCGCTCGTCGTGCTGGTTTGCGGCGGCTTGTTCATCAAGAGTTTTCGCAAGGCGCAGACGATGGATCCCGGTTTCGATAATGCGAATGGACTGATCGTGTCGCTGAGTCCGACGCTTATCGGTTACGAAGACGATCAGTCGCGACAGTTTTACAAACAGGTGCTCGAGCGCGTGTCGCACGTTCCTGGTGTTGATGCTGTCTCGTACGCGCGCACGCTTCCGCTAGGTGACAGCTCGAATTCCAATGGTCCGATTCTCAAAGAAGGCGAGACACTCGCGAAGGGCAGCGCCGGGCGCGTGATCATGACGAATGTAATCAGTCCCGGTTACTTCAGGACGATGCAGATTCCGATTGTTGACGGCCGCGACTTCGATGATCGAGATCAGCCGAAGACGCAGCGCGTCGTGATCGTGAATCAGCAGATGGCCGAGATGCTCTGGCCGGGTGAGAGCGCGGTTGGAAAGCGCATCACGATCGGCGTTGATAGTAAGGATTTGTGGGAAGTTGTTGGTGTGGTCAAGACGGGCAAGTATCGGACGCTGGCGGAAGATCCGAAACCGTTTTACTACTACGCGATGGGCCAGCGCAGGCCGGCTCCGACTGCGATGGTGGTGCGTGCGGGTGTGGATCCGCGATCGCTTGTCGGTGCGATTCGCAGTGAAGTGCAGGCGATCGATCGACGTGTGCCGTTGTCGGGAGTGAAGACGATGGACGAGCACAAGACGTACGCGCTGTGGGCTCCAAACATGGCGGCGAGTTTCTCGGTGGCGTTTGCCGTGGTGGCGATTCTGTTGAGTGCGGTTGGGCTTTACAGCGTAATGGCTTATGTCGTTTCGCAGCGAACGCGTGAGGTTGGGATTCGCATGGCGCTCGGCGCCAACCGCGGCGACGTGATGAAGATGATCACGCATCAGGGAATGCGACTCGCGGCGATCGGCGTTGCGATCGGGTTCCTGCTATCGCTCGCGCTCGCGCAGGTGTTGTCGTCGTTGTTGATTGGAGTCAGTGGTTACGACGTGATGACGTTCATCCTCGTGCCGGTGCTGTTGTTCACGGTGGCGCTCGTGGCGTGCTATCTGCCGGCCCGCAGGGCTACGAAAGTCGATCCACTGGTCGCGCTGCGGTATGAATAAGTCGGATAGGACCTATAGGACTTATGTTTAAAGACATTCGATTTGCTGCGCGCGGGTTGTTGAAGCGGCCGGGGTTTACCGTGGTTGCGGTGCTTACTCTGGCGCTCGGGATTGGAGCGAATACTGCGATCTTCAGTGTCGTCAACGCAACGCTGATGCGGACGCAGCCGGTTTCCGATCCAGACCGTCTCGTGTTTGTCTTCAATGGACCAGCAGGCAGCGTCTTCTCCTATCCCGATTACGTGGCGGTGCGCGATCAGAATAACGTCCTCGATGGTTTGATCGCGTGGGGCGGCATCACCGCCAGTCTCAACAGCAACGATCAAACAGATCTCGTCACCGGCGCGATCGTTACTGGAAATTTCTTTGACGTCCTCGGCGTGCGCGCGCAGTTGGGCCGCGTCATCACGACTGAAGACGACAAGACTCCCGGCGCGCATCCCGTCGCCGTCATCAGCCAGGGGTTGTGGCAGGGACGTTTCGCGGGAGATCCAAACATCATCGGACGGCAGCTCCTGCTTAACGGAAACGCCTTCACCGTGATCGGTGTGCTTCCCAAAGGCTTTGACGGCTTGCAGCTCGGCGTCACTCGCGATCTCTACGTGCCGATGATGATGCAGGCGACGATGCGGCCGCCGCGCGCCGGATTTTCGGGCGAGATGAATCCCGACTTGCTACAAGTACGCACCAATCGCTGGCTGTACAGTGTTGGTCGACTCAAACCCGGCGTCAGCGAGGCGCAGGCGCAAAGCTCACTTGCTCTCATAACCAAACAACTCGAAGCAGCTTACCCGCAACAGAGTGCCGGCCGCGGCATCACGATCTCGCCCTTGAGTGCGAGCGACGATCCGGGCGGACGACAACAGCTTTCTTCAGTCGCGCGCCTGCTGATGGGCGTAGTCGGCATCGTGCTGCTGATCGCGTGTGCGAACGTTGCAAACCTTCTGCTCGCACGCAGCTCAGCACGAACGAAAGAGATCGCCGTGCGACTCGCGATCGGCGCGACACGATGGCGGATCGTGCGTCAGCTACTCACTGAAGGCGTGCTGCTCGCGACGTTGGGCGGCGCGGCGGGACTGTTACTCGCATGGTGGACCGCCAGAACGCTCAGCGCAGCGCCTCCGCCGACAAATGCGCTTCCGATCACGCCTCAATTCTCGATCGATCTACGTGTGCTGTTGTTCACCTTAGGACTGTCGCTCCTTGCCGGCGTTGTCTTCGGACTTGCGCCCGCACTGCGCGCATCGAAGCCCGCGCTCATTCCGGCTTTGAAAGATGACGCCACTGCGTTCTTCGAGCGCACGCGCATGTTTACCTTGCGCAACCTGCTGGTCGTCACCCAGGTCGCTCTCTCGGTCGTATTGCTGATCGCGGCAGGCCTGTTTCTACGCAGCTTGCGACAGGCGCAGACGATCGATCCGGGCTTCGACGCCGAGAAGATCGTGGGTCTGCCACTCAACATCAACCTGCTTCGTTACACAAAAGCGCAGGGGCGCGAGTTTTACCGCCAGGTTACCGAGCGAGTCGAGGCGATTCCCGGCGTCGAATCAGCAAGCGTCGCACGCATCGCGGCGGTAAGCGGCAATTCGTCCGTGCGCAGCTTGTTGATTGAAGGACGAGCCGGTTCTGACAATCAGTTTCGCAGCGATAACTCAGGCCCGGTTGCGGAAAACAACGATTCGGTCAGCGCGAACGTGATTGGTCCAAAGTATTTTCAAACGATGGGCATCGCGCTCATGCAGGGCCGCGACTTCAACGCACAGGACTCTGACGATCATCCGCCGGTCGTGATCGTGAATGAAGCTTTCGTGCGGCGGCATTTTCCGAATGAGGATGCGCTTGGGAAGCGTCTGAGTTTCAATGGGCCAAAAGGACCATGGCGCGAGATTGTCGGTGTTGTGCGTACGAGCAAGTATCGCAGTCTTGGTGAAGCCCCGACGCCGGTCGCGTATTCGGCTTTGCAGCAGAACCACGAGACGGGAATGGTGTTGCACGTTCGCACGCGCGTCGATCCTTCGAGTGTTGCGGGTGAGATACGTAACGAGGCCCAGTCACTCGAGCGGAACCTTCCACTCGGCAATCCGGAATTGATGAGTGAGCGTGTGGCGAACTCGCTTTACGCGGCGCGCATGGGCGCACTCCTGCTCGCGGTGTTTGGCGCGTGCGCATTGTTGCTTGCGTCGATCGGGTTGTATGGCGTGATGTCGTTCGCAGTCGCGAGACGAACACGCGAGCTCGGGATTCGTGTCGCACTCGGCGCGCGACCCGGCGACGTGTTCCGGCTCGTGTTGCTGCAGGGAATGACGCTCGTGATTGCCGGGCTTGTGCTCGGTATCGGAGTGGCGATGGCGGTGACGCGACTGCTCGCGAGTTTTCTCTATGGGGTGAGCACGACGGACGCGCTGACGTTTACGGTGATTCCGGCGCTGCTGACTGCGGTGGCGCTGCTAGCGTGCTACCTGCCGGCTCGCAGAGCGACGAAAGTCGAGCCGCTAATAGCACTCAGGTATGAATAGGTCCTATAGGACCAATAGGACCTATACAGGAGAATTATGGACTCTTTAATCAAAGACATTCGCTATGCAATCAGAAACTTGATCAAGAGGCCGGGGTTTGTCGCGATCGCCGTGATCACGCTCGCGCTTGGCATCGGCGCTAACACCGCGATCTTCAGTCTCGTGAACACCGTCGTATTGCGCTCGTTGCCGGTCGATCGGCCCAACGAGATCGTCTCCGTCGCCGTCCGCGGCAAGAACGATTCGATGTCCGCCTTCTCCTATCCAAACTACAAAGACTTTCGCGATCGCAACGACGTGCTCTCGGGTTTGCTCGTCTATCGCTTCGTGCCGCTGAGTTTGAGTCGTGGCGGCAACAACGAGCGCGTCTGGGGTTACGAAGTTTCCGGCAACTACTTCGACGTCCTCAACGTGAAAGCAATTCACGGTCGCACGTTTCTTCCCGAAGAAGACCAGACAAAACTGTCGCATCCCGTGATCGTTGTTGGTTACGAGTGCTGGCAGCGACGCTTTGGTGGCGATCCGAGTCTCGTCGGCAAAGACGTGCTCATCAATAATCACCAGTTCCGAGTGATCGGCATCGCGCCCGAAGGTTTCAAAGGGACGGAGTTTGTTTACTCGCCCGAGATCTGGCTACCCGCGTCGATGATGGAATGGGCCGAGCCCGGCGCTACCTGGATCGACAATCGCAACTCGAAAAATTTCTTTGCGATTGGACGTCTGAAGAGCGGCGTTAACTGGCGCCAGGCGGAAGCTTCACTCAATCTTCTGGGCCAGCAAATCGCGAAAGAGTATCCCGACGCAAACGAAGGGCAAACGATCAGGATCGACGCTCCGGGTTTTATCCTGCCGGACCTGCGCGGCGCGGTTGTTAGTTTCACATGGGTGTTGATGGCGGCGGTCGGATTGGTGCTGCTCGTGACGTGCACGAATCTGGCTGGACTCATGCTCGCGCGTGCGACCGATCGGCGCAAGGAGATCGCGATCCGTCTCGCGATGGGCGCCAATCGCCTGCGTTTGATTCGACAACTTCTGACTGAAAGCGTTTTGCTTGCCTCCGCCGGTGGCGCTGTCGGGGTGCTACTTGCAATCTGGATTCTCAGGGCCTTGCTGGCCTTCAAGCCTCCCATCGATTTCCCGCTCGGACTGGATATAAGTATCGACTGGCGCGTGTTGCTGTTTTCACTCGCGGTGTCAGTCACAGCGGGTGTGATATTTGGCTTTGCCCCAGCGTTACAGGCTACGCGCCCGAATCTTGTGGGCGCGTTGAAAGACACTGCCGCGCAGGGCGGCGCGGCGAAGACGAAGCTGCGCAGCGTGCTCGTCGTCGCGCAGATCTCGATCTCGCTAATCGTTTTGATTTCAGCCGGGCTCGTCGTCCGCACCTTGCAGCAACTGCAAACGATGAACCCCGGTTTCGACACACAGAACGCGATCACGATGTCGTTCGATCTCGGCTTGCAGGGCTATGACGAGGCGCGCGGGCAGCAGTTCTACAAGCAGTTACAGGAACGTTTGCAGTCGCTGCCGGGAGTCGAATCAGCGGCGGTGATGAGTTATATCCCGCTTAGTCTCAATTACAACAGCAACACGATCTTCGTCGAAGGTAAGCCCGCTGAGCGTGGCGATAATGCGCCGATGGCGATGACCGCGAGTACTGGACCAGGCTACTTCAAAACGATGGGCACTCCGATCCTGCAAGGTCGCGAATTTACTGATGCAGACCAGGAGAAGACCGAGCAAGTCGCCGTTGTTAACGAATACTTTGTCCGGCGTTTGATGCCTGAGCTGCAGACGCCTGCTGAAGCTGTCGGCAAACGGTTTAGTTTTCGGGGTGCAAGTGGACCATGGGTCCAGATTGTCGGCGTTGCGAAGGGGGGCAAGTATTTCAACATCGCCGAAGAGCCGCGCCCGTTTGTATGGACGCCGATGACCCAGAACTACAACTCGAGCGGGATCCTCGTCGCGCGCACGAAAGGCAGTCCGGAAGGATTGTTTGGCGCGGTGCGCGGGCAGGTGCAGTCGCTTGATGCAAACCTGCCGCTCTTCGACGTCAAGACGTTGACTGAGCACATGAAGTTCGCCCTC
>Ga0134124_10004262_pt1 | contig 11494 bp, 3 predicted proteins | sample KB304_FD_96880 | JGI IMG/M metagenome (GOLD analysis project Ga0134124, IMG submission 96880) | Terrestrial soil microbial communities without Nitrogen fertilizer from Kellogg Biological Station, Michigan, USA - KB3-0-4 | ecosystem: Environmental > Terrestrial > Soil > Unclassified ... | reverse complement strand
GCAATCTTCTCTTTCCCGGCGACAATAAATATTTAGCGAAGCTGGTTGGCAAAGTAATTCCCCTTGAACAGTTCGCGACGGCGAATGCTGCCACCGAACGAACGACAATCACAGCGCTCGTCAACGCAACTACAGGCTCACCAACTTTCACGGCTTACATCGCCGAGAATCGAAACGTCTTCTCCTGGCAAGACACACTCGAAGACCTTCGCAACGCAAACGTGATTGCGGGCGACACGACGCTCACTTACCTGGTGCTCGGCTGGTATCGCGATCCGAAGCATGATCCGCTCGCCTCTCCGGCTGCCAAAGTTACTGAAAAGCGTGACGAGAAAGAGCTAAAGGGCTGGATCGTCGATCCGCCCGGATGGTTTGTCGATGCGCAATCAGCCGCGGGCGACCTGCTGAAGCGACGCTCCGTTTTTCACGGCATGGTCGCGCACATCAACTACTGGAGTGAGAAGACATATAAAGGACCGCTGCTCGGCTATCCGGGTTCGCCCGGAATCCACAGCGGGCTTGGAAAAACGCGACCATCATTCACAGTCGGTGTCGGTAACAGTGCCGAAGACGCGCTGGTATCGCTGGTGTCGAGTTCGTACAGCGGTGAGCAGTCGGGATCGATTCTCGCGAAAGAGCAACCGAACTTGTGGAAGGCTTTAGAGGCTGTCATTTATCGTCAAACAGAGACGCTCGTTAGAAGTTGGAATGTTGCACCGCTCGATATGAGTGTGCACCAGAACTCGTTTGCCACACGCGACGCGGGCAGGATCTGGTTGATACGCTCCAAGTCTGAAAAACAGGAAAGCGTCTTTCCCAAGAACGCCGACGAAACTGCAAAGCAAACGAAGATTCGGCCCACTGAAGCCCAGCTCGCGAAACTAAGAGAACTTAACCAGGTTCAAGCTGAGTCAGACGCCATTAGCCGGGAGATGTCGGCGTTGCAACAGGATCTGTATGCGCGCTGGTGGAAGTTATGCGCGAAGTCGCGCAAGGTTTCGGAGCGTGTGTCCGCGGCTGACGAAACAGATCCCCGCAAGCTGGCCGGCGATATTGCGACATTGCGCACGCGACTCGACGGCTTACGCAACCAACTGCGTTCGTTGCCCGATCAGTTGCAGCAAAGCCTGGAGCCGATGCAACTGGAACTCACCTACGACGCGGCGCCGCGGTTCTGGCTGCCCGCCGATCCCGTGATCGTATTGAAGAACTCCGGCCGTCAAACCAAGCACCAGTTTCCAAGCCCGCATCCGTGCCGTGTGCCTGAAGAGATCGCCACCACTGCTGAAGTGGTCACCGATGTCATGGGCAAGAACCAACGTCAACAATTCAACACGCCGGCCGGTGTCGCCGAGATTGCAGCCGCTGCACTGGCGCATCTGCCTGCGTGTCCCGACGTCGTAACCGCACTACTCAATGAAGGTTCGATTGTCGAACAGGCGATCCATCATCTGGCGGCGAAAACTTTGCCTGACGGAAACGAGTTCAGTGGCAAATGGCGGGAGTGGACCGAACAACTGCAACACGATCTGGCGTGGGATGGAAAGAGCAAGCCGGCAGCGCGAGATGAGATCAGTTTTGGTAAGCCGGGCGCCATGAAAATACGCGGGCACCGTTTAGCGGATGTCTGGGCTGAACAACCGTGGTCACCACTCTTTCTTGACTGGCAGATCACATGGTTTCCGACAGCGCAGACGCCGACCGCAGAAAATCCGTTCGGTCCCGTTTGGATTTCCGGCGATGCCGATTTTGCGCCTTTAAATAGAGCGTCGATTCCGCAAAAACCTTCTTTGACCGTGCGAGGTCGCAGCCTGCTCACCCCGATCGACGAGCGGATTTTCAAGGAACCGATCAAGACACTCCGCGAACTCATTCAGGATAGCGGTGATCAAAAAAATACCAACCCGCTCTTCCCCGCTCGCGCAAACGAAGTTCTGAAACGTTATGAAGTCGTTTGGGACAAGACGCTCCAGGATCTCTGTGCGGCGGGCTTGATGGGACAGGCGCTGAGCGGATTTCATCAGTCGCTGCTGCGGCGCGACGTCATTCTTCCACGGATCAATCCTGACGCAACGCGTCCCTGGATCGCGAATGCGACTGATACTCTCAAGGACCTCGAAGCCATGGTCGGCAAAGCGCTCGAAGCGGCAGATCCGAATGGACTGACCAGCGAACGCCTCGCACCTCCGGCGCCCGCACCAGCCCCGACCGCGCCATCGTTCCAGATGCTCCGCGCCGGTGCGTTGCGAATTGACGAACTGTGGCTCGTCGACGACTTCGGTCAGTCGGTAGATCTGTTGGGCAGGACGCCCGCGGGAAGTAAACCTGCGGGTCAAGTGTTTCACCCGCGCATACGCTGGCACAACGATGAGCGCGTCGTCGCAATGCCGCCTCGTGTATTGCAGCCCGCCCGGCTCAACTTTCGTTTTATCCCTGACCCTGACGGTGCGACCACCAAATGCGATCCGGCGCTCGATCCTATCTGCGGTTGGCTCTTCTTCAATCCACTCGACCAGGCGCTCGTGTTGTGTGACCGGTGTGGCGACTTGATGGGCCATCTCCCGATCGTCAAAGACGAACGCGGACGCCGCGTCATTTGGGATCCCGGCGCGGGCGGCGTGCCGTTAGAGAAAATTACGAATACCAGCCTCAGGGAATTTGCGAAGTCGCTCATCCAAACGACGCCCGTCGCAAATCCCCGGATGGTGGAATTGCTGAACTTGATCGACACCGCCCTCGATCGTATTCGTCCGGCGGCCGCACGCAACAACAACATTCTGGTTGGCCGTCCACTCGCACTCGTTAATGCCACGCTCGGATTAGAACTGTTCGGCAAGGCGTGGATGGATCCGCAGGCTCCCATTGTCGAGCGCAAGGGCACTGGAGACGCAACGCTGGAGGCTCTTCGTGTTCCTGTCAGTCTCGGAGATGTACACAATGTCGAGGATGGGCTGATCGGTTATTTTAAAGGAGAGAAATACGAGCGCATCGTCGTTACCTGCGCCGATCAAATAAAGCCGACAGATTACATCGGGGATCCGAAAAAGGATTCGGTGAGCGTTGGTTTTGATGCACCGGAAAAAATAACGCTGTTGCTGGATCCGTGGGGTTCCGTGCAAGCTGCGTGCGGCATCGTTCCGGCGAAGACGATCAGCCTCGCGCACGCCGAGTTGGACGAGACCGTGACGCAGATGGAGACTTCATTTCGCGTCGGGCCGGTGTTGCTGCAAGCGGACCGAATCGCATTGCCTACGCCGGCTGGCGACAAAGGTGTTTGGAACTTCAGCGGCCCTATGACGAATCAAACCGCGGCGCCCGTAATCGCCGTCGATCCCCGACACTTCAACGATCAACCAGTTATCGCCACCGAAGGACGACTACTGCTGCTCAACGAGGAATAGCCACAAAAAGGCACAACATGCAGGCCTGTTGCTTATTGTTTTTTGTGCCTCTTTGTGGCGGAAGAAGGACATCCAATGGCCGATCAAAATCCGCTCGAACTTACCGTCTCGACGTTCACGGCGAACGAGTTAGCAATCAAAGTCAAAAACATCAGTGGCGCCTCATTGGACAAGCGGCTGGTCATCGAGCTTTATCCCCCGGCGTATCTGGTAGACGACAAGATCAATGACGCCGCCATTGAGGCGGCAACCAGCCAGAACCCACCCGGTGCGAAAAGTCTCGCGGGTATCGTCACGGGACCACCGGGATGGTCCATCTGGGCCCGGCGTGAAGCTTCTGATTCCAGCCTGATCATCGTTTTCATCAACGACATGGACCAGAACGGTCGTGATTTACCGGCGCCCGTCAAATTTGCAGCCGGCGCCGAGTTCACGATTCGTATTCCTCTCGATCCGACTGCGAACCACGCCCTCGTCGATCTTCTATACAGCTACCAGCACGGTAGAGACGAAAGAGATCCTTATTTCCACGGCAAGTTGGAACTGAAACCCGAGACGAGCAAATTCAAGCCCGAGGTCACGCTGGGCGTAAAGCATGACAATCCCACCATGATCGAACCGGGAACACCGGTGTCCATCTTCTGGGAGATCAAACATGGCGTCAGCGCTACTCTGCGTGGTCCATTGCCGGGCGGCAACTCAGAGTTGACCCTCAGCCCAAACCCGGATGCGGATTTCAAGATCTCGGAAGGTTCCGTCGATATCCGCGTGATGAGCGCGATGACTTACGTGTTACAGGCGGAAGTGAAACACCCTGACCATCCGAGTGTACAGGTCGTAAGAATGCTCACGCTCGATACGCCAAACCACAAGTATTCCTACGTCTACATTCACCCGGAGAAAGTCTTGCCTAACGGTCTGCTGGAGATTAACTGGGCCGCCTGGGGCGTCAAGGAAGTCGAACTCGTCGTCAGTAATCTCAACCGCACTCACACGACTCGCACTATCAAACTGACGCAGCAAACGAAGGGACGTTTTTTTGAAGGAAACGGAGTGATGCGAGTTAGCGCGGGTAACACTGCGCAGGAAAAAGCTACCCTGTTAGCGTCGCCAATAAAGGCTACCGCCGGTGAGGCGATAGTGGTGTCGTGGGAACAGATGATTAAGCCTGACCTCGGCGGTCAACCTCTGGCGATGGCGATACTGACTCCCAAACTCGCAGTCCTCACCAGTGAGGGATTGTTCATCGCAGACGTAGGAGAATTCGATCCTGAAACTGCTTTGAAAAAACTCCACTTCACGAAAGTCAGCCGGGAAACGCCAAAACAGTGGCTGAGCCTGGCAGCAGTAGACAATAGGTTTGTCACCTTGAGGCGAACAAACAAGGACAATCTCGAGTTGGCGCCTTACAAATTGAATGGCACTGTCGATGACATTCCACCGCTGACGCTTCCCGAATTTCTTCAGCCTCTGGTAACGGAAGCAGGTACGACATACGATTTTGTTGGCTTCAGTAACAGCGTCTATGTAGTGCTTGAAGCTGGTCCAGCCGCTGCGAAAGCTCGGCACGCGTATTCGGTGGGTTTTAATAGCGCGACGAAGAGGGCTGATTATCGCGAGGAACCACTACTCCAACCTTTATCGGGTTATCGATTGGTCACTTTCGATGACGCGCTTTACGTATTGAACCGGACCTCCGGGCGCATGTTTCGATTTGGCCTCACCAGCGCAGGCAAGCTCGATGACCCGAGACCCGCTGCAAGCGCCATCAGGGAAGAGGGTGCGCAGAAGGAATCCATGATTCGCCAGGGGTTGTTTGTTCCAGTGGGACGCATTCTTGCCGTCTTAGGTCCCAGTTCCGTGCCAACCCTGAAAGCACTGGAACGATTTGGTCTGCACAATGTTTTGGGTTATTCGAATGCCCAGCCCGCGCCCGATCCAAACACCATCCCACAGGATCTCTTCTACAATCCGCAGAAGGATTATTGGGCACGCTGCGGTCACGATCTCGACATTCAACCGGGCACAGTGGCGGCCTATCGCTCCACTGGTTCACGACGGCTGTGGGTGGTCCAACCTGGCGGAGCAACACATACGCTGGCCGTCGGGTCTGAAACACTCTTCGCCCATGATTACGTGCCGGACGTTCCGACCGCGGCTTTGCCGCCCTATCTAAATAAAAAACGAACCTTCAAGATAAAAAACGAGACCGGCATACGTTTGTTGTCAATACCGGAACGGTTCAATAACTTTGGCTTAACTGAGTTCAGCGCCGACGGCCCCACAGAGCTGCTTGAGCGCGCGCTGGATGGGATAAGGCAAAACCAGACCGAGACATATGAATTCAGGTACAACGAAACAGATCCGGTACCAGTCCACCTCTGTTATTGGCTTGCGCTTAACGGCATAGAACACGAATACTTTCTCGAAGTCACTTTCTCGGGTCCAGACCTCGCCACGGCGACCTCAGTCTTTAAGCGCCTGGCGGGAAACACTGTCGTTGAAATCCCAGGGACCAAAGTCCAACATGCAACCAACAACACGATCTCTTTGACGTTGCCCCGTTTCCTTATTGATGGCGTCAGAGTGCGGCTGCAAAATGCCACGACTTACCAACTGTGGAAGCAGTCACCTCGGGCTTTCGACCGGCATGAAGTCGAAAACCGCTATTTTGAAGAGGAAATCCGAATCTCCTTCCATACGCCGTCCTTTTTCATTCACGCATACGGCGCTGGTGAACTGCGCTTCAACGTCGATTTTAGCCTGCCGATGGGTATCGAGATGTCTTCGGGTAACGAGCCGCAAAGCAAGCTGGTTCAGGTCGACAGCAGCAAATCAAAAGGTCTTACCGCGGAGCTACTCCCCAAGAAGGACGATACTCTTTTCGAGTTCAAAGTTGGCTACGTACGAAAGCAGAACTTGAATGGCGTCTATCTCGGCGATGGTATAGCCACTGGACGCGGTGAAAACATCTACGTCCCAGTGGCTCTTCCTGAGAACCAGTTACAAACGCAAATTTTGAGAATTCGTCCTGGCGATTTGGCCGTCACCGCAAGTGCGAATTTTTCGGGCAAGGGTGTCTTCGCGTTGCCTAACGAACTGGCGGTTACCGATGAAGTTGTGATGGGCATGTTCGGGGACAATGAGTTGCAGGCCATGGATTGGTCATTTGAGGGGCTGACCAAGTTCGGGAATGCTTATACTTTGATAACCGGAATTAAGACTGCGGAACGTCACAGCTGTATGCTGGCGATAAACGACGATAAGCGATCGACCCCTCCAAATGTTAGGTACCACTACATTCTGGTCCGCAGGCACGTGGCCAGGGACCATCGCAAACAGATAGTACTCGGCACTACTATCGAAATCCCTTTAGATACGGTGAAAGGGTTTAGTGAGCAGAGTCTTATCCCGGGATTTCCAAAGTGGGTCAGTTCGTCAGCCGCGCTTCCGATGGCCGTTGCTCCGAACGTGTTTTCTGACCGGGGTGATCGTACCTTTGAGGCTGCGATTTGCATTAGCGGCGGACTGTTTACAGCCTTAGGTAGCGTGGGCTCGCTTCGTGAGCTTCGTCTGGAATCCGCGGGTCGCGAAGAAGCGGTCGCGTACGGCAAAGATGGGCTGATTATTTATTGCGCCCACTCTCAATCGGAAAACGAAGGCCTACGGATCTCACGGGTTGACAATAAAACCTGGAAGCAAACACACAGCTTGTCGCTTCCGCGTGGTGAGGGCGTTGCCGATCTCACTCGAGATACGCGCCAACGGACGCCGATCGATATCTATAAATCGTCGCGTGCCGCAAGTATGGTGTATGACCTGCAGGGCAAACAGTTATTCATCTCTCACGGGAAATCAATTTTCAAGGTTGACGCAGAGACGCTGACGATTCGTGACACCTTCACGGTTCCTTTGCCGTGCCGCGTCTTTCACGTCTGGTGGGGCAAGCCGACAGAAGAGTCGCACGTACTCTACGGCGTGCCGACTTCCTGCACTCTGTTGTACGCCATTGGCGCCCACTACACCGGCGACGGCGCCCACGCAAAAGGCAACGACTTCAAAACCGAACTCTACAAACTCGCCATCCGCGACTAGCGACGGTCGTAAACGACAGCCGCGAAAAGGCACAAAAAGGAATCCCACCGGACAAAGCGACAGGCGGGAGGAGAAGGACTGCGCTGCCGCTTTGCTTACCGGGCGCGGGGTGAGTATTGCCCAAGAGGGACTTGGTTCGAACAGGTGCTTCGGCCTGTTGTCTGATTAACGCGTATTACCCTGCCGGATTCCCTCAACTATTTTCCGGTGTTAGAATCATGCCCCGGGCGCCTTGCAACCGCCCACTCACACACGCCGGACAGAAAGAGATAAGAGAATGCCGATCCCTTCCTCCGAAGGCATCACTCAACTGTTGGAACGGTGGAGCAACGGCGAGCAAAAGGCACGCGATGAGTTAATGCCCCTCGTCTATGACGAACTTCACCGCATCGCCGTGACCTACCTGCGCCGCGAGCGCCGCGAACACACGCTGCAACCCACGGCGCTGGTAAACGAGCTTTTCCTGAAATTCTCCGAACAGCACCGCATGAGTTGGCAAAACCGCGCCCAGTTCTTTGGCGTGGCCGCCCAGTTCATGCGGCGAATTTTGGTCGATTATGCGCGGGCTCATTACGCTTCCAAACGCGGCGGCGATCGTTTCTGTGTTTCACTGAGAAACATTGCCGCTTTTGGCGCACAGCCCGATGCTGACCTGCTGGCGCTTCACGACATCTTGAACGGACTCGAAACCATCGATCACGATCAGGCACGAATCGTCGAATTGCGATTCTTTGGTGGACTGACGATTAAAGAGACTGCGGAAGTAATGCAGACTTCGCATGCGACAGTCGAGCGCGAATGGAAACTGGCCAAGGCCTACCTCAAGCGCGAACTGACCAGGACGACAAATTCGTCTTGAGGGACTTAGCTGCCCAATCCCGCGTTATAGTCAGTACTTTGCAACGATAACCTCAAGAGTCGACATGATCACTCACGACAGATGGCTACGGATCAAGAATATATTTAACGCCGCCCAGGATCGCGCGCCTGACGAGCGCTCAGCATTTCTCAATGAAGCGTGCAGAGACGACGACCCGTCGATTCGGGAAGAGGTTGATGCCCTGCTAACCGCCGACGCCGGCAACGAAGATTTCCTCAGCTCTCCGGCATACGAATTTGCCGCCGGTATGCTGGCAAGTGAAGCGATTGAGTTCACCGCGGGTGAGAAAGTAGGGCGCTACGAGATCCAATGCCCGCTCGGCGCCGGCGGCATGGGCCAGATCTATCTCGCCAACGATCCTCAATTGGGCCGCAAGATCGCGCTGAAACTTATCTCGCCGGATTTTGCCTCTGACCCTCGGCGCGTTCATCGTTTCGAACAGGAAGCCCGCGCTGCCTCGGCACTCAATCACCCCAACGTCTGCGTGATTCACGAGGTCGGAATCACCGAGCATGGGCGGCACTTCATCGCGATGGAGTACATCCAGGGCGTAACTCTTCGCGACCAACTCGCGCGTGGGCCACTCGAGCCACTCGAAGCGTTACAGGTAATAGTTCAAGTCGGCGCCGCACTTGCCAGCGCTCATGCTGTCGGTATTGTCCATCGCGACATAAAACCCGAAAACATCATGCTACGGCCGGACGGGTACGTGAAGGTCGTGGACTTCGGCCTCGCTAAGCTCACCGAAATCCTGCCGGAGCAAAGACAGGTCCAGGACGTAACCACTGACATGCGCACCGAGCCGCGCACCGTAATGGGAACCGTCAAATACATGTCGCCCGAACAGCTGCGCGAAACGGAAGTAGATGAGCGAACCGATATTTGGAGTCTCGGCGTCGTGCTTTATGAAATGCTGACTGGCGGGACGCCCTTCGAAGGAAAATCGCCGAACGACTCGATTGCCAGGATCCTCGGAACGCAACCAGCCGAGTTCAAGTTTTCGGAAAACGTCCCGGCCCAGCTTCAACAATATATCGAGAAGGCTCTGGAGAAAGATCGAGACGAAAGATATCAAACGGTTACCAAACTCACCGCTGACTTGAATCGTCTGAAACGAGCACTGGAACGCAATGCCGCCGACGGCATCTCCGTTCCGATTCAACCGCCAAGACGGAACCGAACGAACGATACAATATTCACGCGACTGAAATCGCAGGCGATCTTGACCGCTGATTCCCTGCGTACACACAAGGCAGCGGCAGCGTTCGGAGCGTCCAGCATCCTCGCAGTACTGCTTTTGCTTTTCACTGCCGCGAGCTGGATTAGCCGGCTGATGAGACCTACTCCACCAGATCATGCGCCATCGATTAAACCGTTGACGAACGCCGGCACGTCTCTGTGCGCGGCAATGTCTGCGGATGGCAAGTTCGTGGCCCACGCGGAAGAACAGAATGGAAAACAACACCTCGTCGTTACTAACATCACTAACTCGAGCTCAACGGTCGCAATCCCTCCGGGTGATGTGCAATACCTTGGCGTAACGTACTCACACGAGGGTAGCTTCATCTATATCACGCGTAAAGAAAACAACGGCCCGGGCATTCTTTACCGGCTCGCATTACCAGGCAACGACCTGGTCCAAATCAAGTCAGGTGTAGATAGCCCGATTACGTTGTCGCCAAATGGTGATCGCTTTGGATTCGTTCGTCATAACGAGGACACAACTGAATATTCGCTGATGGTGTCGGATATCGACGGCTCAAACGAGCAGACGATTGGCAGTCGCAAAGACGGCGACATGCTCTCGCTTTATGGTGCCGCCTGGTCACCTGACGGCAGCGTGATTATGTGTCCGGCGACGCATTGGGCCAACGGCTTTCATACGAGCCTGGTGCAATTCGATGTAACTACGCACCAGGAGAGTGTCATTGGTGGTCCCCCGTGGTTTTCAATCTTACAAGTAGCCTGGCAAGAGGACGCGAGCAGTCTGGTAATCAGCGCTCGGGATCGTGACACTTCCCCGCACCAGTTGTGGCGCATCCATCTGCCCGACGGCGCTCGGCAACAGGTAACCTACGACCTCGATGAATATGCCGGCGTCAGCTTGTCAGGCCGCAACATCGTCTCCGTGCGGACAAATCTATCGTGGCGGATCTGGGTTTCGAAACCTGAAGAGTCTCAAACAGCTACCGCCATCATGTCCGGAGTCGGGCTGAATTACGGCCTGGGCTGGACCAGCCAGGGGAAGATCGTGTTCTCATCAATGGCGCAGGACAGGCTGAATATCTTCCGCATCGACCCGGATGGTTCAAATCAGGTCCGGCTGACGATTACGGATGACAACTACACGCCGGCAAGTTCGGCCGATGGCCGCTATATCGTGTTTTCGTCAAACCGAAACGGCCCATTCAATATCTGGCGTGTGAATGCCGACGATGGCAGCGATCCAGTCCAACTAACGTTCGACGATGCGAACTTCTATCCGTCTGTCTCGCCAGACAATGAGTGGGTTGCGTACGACAAACTGGGTAAGTCGGGAACGAGTTTTTGGAAAGTTCCGCTGGCAGGTGGTAAACCGGTTAAAGTTGGGGAGAGGTATCGGATGCCGGTATTCTCACCTGACAGTCAATTCCTCGCGTGTCGTTATAACTTCCAATCCGGCTCTCGTGACATCGCCATCTTTCCCGCTCAGGGTGGCCGGCCCGTAAACCACTTCCTCGTACCAATCCAGGAGTGGCAGCGCGTGTACTGGCTCGGCGACCACGAGCTTAGCTATGTAAAGAACGTAAATGGATATTCGAACGTCTGGAGTTACGATCTGAACACGGGAGCGTCGAAGCAGTTGACGAATTTCAACAGCGATCAGATCTACGCATATGCATGGTCCCCCGACTTCAAGCAAATAGCCGTTCAACGTGGAACCAGGACCAGTGACGTGACAATAATTAACGAACGGTAAGGCTGGTTCGGTGTTGTCGTCACAGTTTGCGTAGATCGATCGCTCATTGGTTTGACTAAGGTGTTGAAGTTGGAGGCCGATAGTCACAGCCAGGAGGGATAATACCGGCAACCTCTTTGCTGTCTTTTTTAACCTCGTCTATCGCCGCTTGCACTGACT
>Ga0134124_10004257_pt1 | contig 11502 bp, 11 predicted proteins | sample KB304_FD_96880 | JGI IMG/M metagenome (GOLD analysis project Ga0134124, IMG submission 96880) | Terrestrial soil microbial communities without Nitrogen fertilizer from Kellogg Biological Station, Michigan, USA - KB3-0-4 | ecosystem: Environmental > Terrestrial > Soil > Unclassified ... | reverse complement strand
GGGCCCCTCACCTACGGCGCCGTCACCTGGATGTCGGGCGGCAACCACCGCCTGGCCATCCTGGTCACCGGCGGATTTTTCGTCGTCGGGCTGGCGCTGCTGTTCGGCGTGAACGTGCAACGCGGCCGCAGTGCCGCGCTCCAACCCCGCGCAGGCGCCGCGCCGGATGGTCTTTCTCCTGAATCGGCTTCGTCATGACACCCAAACTTGTTTCCCGCCTGCCCGAGGTGGGCCTCACCGTGTTCACCGTGATGTCGCAACTGGCCGTGCAGCACAAGGCCATCAACCTCGGCCAAGGCTTTCCCGATTTCGAATGCGACCCGCGCCTGCCGGCGCTGGTGACGGAGGCCATGCGCGCCGGCCACAACCAGTACGCGCCCATGACCGGGTTGCCAGCCCTGCGCGAGGCCATCGCCGCCAAGGTGGCGGCGAGCTACGGCCATGCCTACGATGCCGAGCGCGAGGTCACGGTGACGGCCGGCGCTACACAGGCGCTGCTCACCGCCATCCTCGCCGCCGTGCATCCTGGTGACGAAGTGATCGTGCTCGAGCCCACCTACGACAGCTACGTGCCGGCCATCCGCCTCGCCGGAGGCATACCCGTTCCCGTTCAGCTACGGCCGGGCGACTACGGGGTGCCTTGGGACAAGGTGCGGAACGCCATCACGCCGCGCACGCGCATGATCGCGCTCAACAGCCCACACAATCCCTCGGGCGCGGTGTTCTCGTCCGCCGACCTGGACGCACTCGAAGCCATGGTGAAGGGCACAAACATCCTGCTGCTTTCCGACGAGGTGTACGAGCACATCATTTTCGACGGCCGCGAGCACCAGAGCATGGCGCGCCGTCCGGCGCTGGCCGAGCGCAGCTTCGTGGTGTCGTCGTTCGGCAAGACCTTCCACGTCACGGGCTGGAAAATCGGCTATTGCTGCGCGCCGGTCGATCTCTCAACTGAATTCCGCAAGGTGCACCAGTTCAACGTTTTTGCGGTGTCGCATCCCATGCAGTGGGCGCTGGCGCAGTACCTGAAGGACCCGACGCCGTCCCTCAACCTGCCGGCCTTCTACCAGGCCAAGCGCGATCGCTTTCGAGCAGGATTGAAGACTTCGCGCTTCCGGCTGCTGGATTGCGCCGGCACGTATTTCCAGGTGGTGGACTACTCGGCCATCAGCGACGAGACCGAGGAGGAGTTCGCGCGAAGGTTGACGGTAGATGTCGGGGTGGCGGCTATTCCGCTGTCGGCGTTTTATCTGCAGCCGGTGGAACGGAAGGTGGTGCGGTTCTGTTTTGCGAAGAAGGAAGAGACGCTGGACCGGGCATTGGAGAAGCTGATCAAAATCTGACCGCGACGGTTCACGGCACCTGAGAATCCCCCATGCGCCCAAGAATCCGCTCCGCATACCCGGCCAGATAAGCTGATCCTCTGTTTCTGTCATAGAACTGCGGCCGCGGCAGCATGGCCGCCAGCCGCGCCGCCTGCTCCGGTCCTAAACCAGCCGCTGATGTTCCGTAGTAGTGGCGCGACGCCGCTTCCACGCCGAACACGCCCACGCCCCACTCCACCACGTTCAAATACAGTTCCAGTATGCGGCGCTTGTCCAGCAGCGCTTCCAGCATGAGCGTGATGATGGCCTCCTGGCCCTTGCGCCAGTAGCTGCGCTCGCCGGACAGGAACAGGTTCTTGGCGAGCTGCTGGGTGATGGTGGAGCCGCCGGCGACGGGCTTGCCTTTTTTCTGGTTTTTTTCCATGGCGCGCTGGATGCCGTCCCAGTCGAACCCCTCGTGGTCGATGAACTTCATGTCCTCGGCGGCGATGATGGCGCGCTTGGCCTGCATGGAAATTTTCGCGTAGTCCACCCAGCGGTACTGGAGCTGCGCCTTGGGATCGCGCTCGCGCAGCTGCAGCAGGCGCGTCTCCATGAAGCTGGTGCTCTCGGGGTTCCAATGCTTCCAGTACAGGATGTGCATGAAAAACCAGCCCTGCACCACGGCGAACACCATCACCGCCACGCCCAGGGTGTAGCAGAACGCCTTCCACAGCCAGGCGACAGCTCTCACTGCTTGGGTTGAGCGGGCTTGCCGGGCAAGGCCTTGCTGCGCAGCGCCTGCAGCACGGGCGCCGTTTCGGGGCGCACGCCGCGCCACAGCAGGAAGGCTTCGGCCGCCTGTTCCACCAGCATGCCCAGGCCGTCGGAGACGTATTCGGCGCCGGCGCCGCCGGCCCAGCGCATGAAGGGCGTGGCGCTGTCGCCGTACATCATGTCGTAGGCCAGGGACTCGGGCGCGAACAGGCCCGCCGGCAGCGGCGGCACCTCGCCCGCGAGGCTGGCCGAGGTGGCGTTGATGACGAGGTCGAAACGCTCGCCGTTGAGCCCGGCAAAGCCGCACACCGCCACCAGCTGGCCCCGGCCCTTCCTGGCGAGCGCCGCCAGCGCGCGCGCCTTGTCGACCGTGCGGTTGGCGATGACCAGTTCGGCCGGCGCTTCATCCAGCAGCGGCTGCAGCACGCCGCGCGCCGCGCCGCCCGCGCCCACCAGCAGCAGCTTTCGGCCCTTCAGCGCGAAACCGAGGTTGCGCGTGAGGTCGGCCACGAGGCCCACTCCGTCGGTGTTGTCGGCGAAGAGGCCGTCCGGGTCGAAGCGCAGGCAGTTGGACGCGCCGGCGGCGCGGGCGCGCGGCGACAGCGTCGCGGCGAGGCGCAGGGCGTCTTCCTTGAAGGGCACGGTGACGTTGGCGCCGCGGTAGCCCTCGGCGGCCATGCTCGCCACCGTGGCGGCGAAGCCGTCGAGGGGCGAGAGCACGCGGCCATAGTCGAGATCCTGCCCGGTGGCGGCGGCGAAGGCGGCGTGGATCTGCGGCGACTTGGAATGCGCCACCGGGTTGCCGATGACGGCGTAGCGGTCGGTCATATCGGGCTGTTCTCTATTTGCTGGAGAGAATGTCGCCGCGCGTGAACATCATGGTGCGCGTGATCACCAGCAGGTCGTTGCCGCGCAGCACATTGGCGGAAATGGCTCCGTAGGGCGCGGCGCTGAGCACGATTCTCTTCGCGGCGCTGTCAAGCACCGGGCTGCCCGAGGAACGCAGTTGCTCGTAGGCGGCAACTGAGCCGTCGGGCTTGAGCGTCACCTGGAACTGCACGTCGCCGTAGAACTTGCCGCGCGCCATGTCGGGGTAGTTGAGGTTGCCCCAATCCTCCACCTTCCGGGTCCATTCGTCGAGGTAGCGCGCCGCGGGGAACTCGGCGGCGCGCACGCCGATGAACAGCTTCTGCGGGCGCTTGTTGTATTCGTCCACGTTGCGCGCAATCTCGGCCTCGAGCTTGAGTTGCTGCATGGAGCGCGCCACCAGGTCCGCCCCCGAGGGCGCCGGCTTGGGCGTGGGCTCGGTGCTCGGTGCGGGCGTGGGCGCCGTGGCCGACGGGCTGGGCTTGATCTGCGACAGCAACTGGCGCTGCTCGGCCTCCAGTTCGCGCACGCGCTGCTGGGCCTGCTTCAGGTCGTCGCCGCGCTTCTCGCTGTTGGTCACGGGCGCGGACGACTTGGCGCGGCGGTTCTCGTCCACGTTGCCGCCGCCGTCCACGTTGGCCTGCGCCAGCACGTCGGGTTTCACGGGGCGGGTGTGCGACTTGGCGTTCACCAGCGCCACTTCCAGCGAGGGCGGCGTGAATTGCTTGAGCAGGGTTTGGGGCAGGTTGAAGTGAATGGACAGCACCATGGCGTGCAGCACCGCCGACACTCCCAGCGCCAGCGTGAACATGCGCTGCGAGGGGTCCAGGTGGGCGAGCGGGCCGCGGGCGAGCAGCGGCGCGCGCGGCGGTGGCGACGCCGGGGGCGCCGGGATGGCGCGCGCGGCGGCGGGCACGGTCGTCGGCGTGGCAAGGTTCAGCGCAAGCTGTTGCGAGGGCGGCTGCGCACCGGCGCGCGCGGCCGCTCGTTGGCCCGCAGCAGGCGTTGCGGTATTGGGTTGTCTCGCAACCGGTGGTTTGACACTGCTTTGCCGGTCAGCCGGCTGTGACGAGGGAGAGGGAGCCGGCCGGAGTGCACCCAGCGCTGCGGAGGCGGTTGCCTTGGCCGGTTTCCGGACGGAAGGCCTGTCGGGCTGCTGTTTGGGCCGGGTGGCTTTCTTGGTCAATCCCGCTCCGGGTGCTCGGCTCTGCGCGGACACGAAAACATGGCGATTTTACGCCGCGATTCCAAGTTGCGATGCGATGTCGCGATTTTACGCCGGTTGGCCCTCGTCCAGAGCGCGCAGGAATTGGCATTTCAGCTCGACTTCGAGCAGATCGGTGCCGGACACCTTGAGTTCCACCGCCATGCCGGGGGCCAGTTCGGGCAGGGAATGCACGCGCACCACCATGGGAAGGCGGTCCAGGCGCACCAGGTTGTCGCGCAGCACGTGGCCGGCAAGCTGCTGCACGCCTTCCTGGCCGATCCAGCGCAGGCACCAGTAGTTCTCCATGCGGCGCTGGAACTCGTCGTAGGCGGCGTAGGTGGCCTCGAAATCCGACACCGCCGACAGCAGCTCGGCCGAGTTGGGGGCGAAGGGCGCCGACACCCCCGACACCAGCGCCAGCAACTGCCATTGGTTGACGAGGTCCACGTAGCGGCGCAGCGGCGAGCTCGACCAGGCGTAGTGGCTCACGCCCAGCCCCTGGTGGGCGGCGGCGCCCGTGGTCATGCGCACCTTGCCGCCGCCCTGCACGCGGTACACCGCCGCCACGTTGTTGTCGTCCAGTAACTTGCCCCAGGTGCTGTTCACCAAGATCATCAGCTCGGCCACCAGCTTGTCCATGGGCTGGCCGCGGCGGCGCGGCACGATGTCCACCCGGTCGTTGTCAACGTAGAAGTTGTACTCGGTGCGCTCGGGGCCGACCTGTTGCTTGCCCCGTCCCGCTTCCAGCGCGCAGGCGAAACGCCACAGCCGATGCAGCTCGGCGGCGAAGGGAATATCTCCTGGGCCGCCGTCTGGAAACTGAGCCGCCTCGAACGCCGCATCCAGGCTTTCGGTGTCCTGGTGGCGCAGGTTGGCCGCCACGGGCACGCGCTCGATCACGGTGTGGCGGTTGAGAATGGAAGAATCCTCTTCGCGGAAATCCACGTACAGCGACAGCGCCGGACGCGCCGCGCCCGCCGCGAGCGAATACGCCGCGATGGCGGCCGGTGGCAGCATGGTGATCTTGTCGCCGGGGAAGTACACCGTGGACAGCCGCGAGCGCGCCGCGTCGTCCAGCGGCGAGCCAGGCCTAAAGCCCAGCCCCGGCGCGGCGATGTGGATGCCCAGGCGCCATACTTTTCCAGCTTCGTCCTCGCCCTGCTCGCGCAGCGAAAAGGCGTCGTCGATTTCGGTGGTGGTGGCGTCATCCAGGCTGAAGGCCCGCACCTCGGCCAGCGGCAAGTCGTCGGGCATGGCCAGCGCCTGGCCCAAGGCCTCGGGAAAGCCCGCGCCCTTGGGAAAATGCTCGAACAGGAAGCGCCCAAGGTGGTAGTCGCGCGTGGAGGGCAGGGCACCGCAGGCTTCCATCAGCTTGGCCGCGGCGAGGCCTGCGTGTTCGCAGGCCAGTTCCAGGGCGCGCGTCTCGGGCTTGCTGCGGTCGGGCTTGTAGAGCAGCTCGGGCAGGATGGCGCGCAGCTCGTCGGGCAGGCGATGCGCTTCCAGTTCGGCGCACCAGTGGTCGATTTTCTCCTGCTGCTGGCGCTTCTTTTCCAGGCCGGCCAGGGCCAGTTTCAGCGTGTCGGCCGGCGCGGCGCGAAAACGCCCGCGCCCCTTGCGGTAGAAATACATGGGCGCGGACTGCAGCTTGAGCAGGATGCCGGCCGCTTCCACAGGCGTGGGCGCGTGCCCCACGTATTCGCGCGCCAGGTCGGTGAAGCCGAATTCCTCCTGGCCCGAGCACTCCCACAGAAAGTCGGTATCCACGTCGGCGGCCATGGCCTCGGCGCCGGTCAGGAGTTCGGCCGCGCCGGGCGTGTCGAAACGCAGCAGCACGGCATTGGACTTGACCTTGCTGCGCTTGCCGTGGGGCGCCTCCACCTGCAGCGATGTGTCGGTGACGGCCAGGACGGTACCGACCTTGAAATCGCCGCTTTCTTCGTACAGAACGTGCACGGGGAATGACTCGTCTATTCGCTATTCGTTGTGTCCGCCACCAGGACGGGAACCGCTAAAGGCCGGCAAATTCCAGCAGTAGCGGGATGTATTTGGGAAAGCTCTGGAAAGTATGGTCGCCGCCCTGGACCACGATCTGCTCCGCGCCCTGGTAGCGCGCGACCGCCCGGGAATAGTCCAGCACTTCGTCGCCGGTTTCCACCATGAGCAGGTAGCGCTCGGGCCGGATGTCGGCACAGTACAGGGCCTGCCATTCACGCAGGTGGTCCTGGGTGAGCTCGTAGCGCTCGCCGGTGTACAGGTTCTGCTGCGTCCCCAGGTAGCTGGACAGGCCGTTTTGCGGGAACACCGCCGGGTTGATGAGGACGGCGCGCGCGTCGTGCTTTTCCGCCAGCCAGGTGGCGTAGAAACCGCCCAGCGAACTACCCACGAAGGACAGTGGGCGCAGTTCCGCGGCCGGCCGCGCGGCAATCAACGACTCGACCAAATTCATGGCCGCAGCGGGCCGGTGCGGCAGCGCCGGGCAGATGAAGCGGTCGGACAGGCCGCGCTCGGCCAAGACCTTGCCCAGCTCCTGCGCCTTGTGCGAGGCGGGCGAAGAGTTGAAGCCGTGCAGGTAGACCAGCGTGCTCACGCCGCGCCCTTCCTGCCCTCGGCCAGCGCCGCCAGCAGCTTGGCGTGGATGCCCCCGAAGCCGCCGTTGGACATGACCAGCACGTGGTCGCCGGGCCGCGCGGCGGCGACGATGTCCGCGACCAGCGCGCCGAGATCGGCATGGCTCGAGGCCTTGGCGCCGAGGGGACCGAGCGCCGCGGCGGCATCCCAGCCCAGGCCGCCGGTGTAGCAGAACACCTGGTCGGCGTCGGCCAGGCTCGCGGACAGCTTGTCCTTCATGACGCCCAGCTTCATGGTGTTGGAGCGCGGTTCGAGCACGGCCAGGATGCGCGCCGCGCCCACCTTGCGGCGCAGCCCGGCCAGGGTGAGTTCGATGGCGGTGGGATGGTGGGCGAAGTCGTCGTACACCGTGACGCCGTTGACCGTGCCGCGCACCTCCATGCGGCGCTTGACGTTGGCGAAGCGCGACAGAGCCGCCGCCGACTGAGCGGGGTCGATGCCCACGTGCCGCGCGGCTGCAATGGCGGCCAGCGCGTTCATGCGATTGTGTTCGCCCAGCAAGTTCCACTGCACTTTGGCGAGCAGCTGATTTGTCATCAGCAAGTCAAACCCTGCCGCATCACCGTTCTCTCGACTGTTCCAACCATCTACAACACCGAATCGCTCCACCGGCGTCCAGCAGCCCCTCGCTAGCACCCGCTGCAGCGACGCTTCAGCGCCATTGGCCACAATCAAACCGGAACCCGGGATGGTGCGCACGAAGTGATGGAATTGCGTCTCGATCGCTGCCAGATCAGCGAAGATGTCGGCATGATCAAACTCCAGATTGTTCAGAACGGCGGTTTTGGGACGGTAATGGACGAACTTGGAGCGCTTATCGAAAAAAGCCGTGTCGTACTCGTCCGCCTCGATGACGAAATAAGGGCTGTCAGTGAGCCGCGCCGACACGCCGAAGTTTTCCGGCACGCCGCCGATAAGAAAGCCGGGGTTCTTGCCGGCCGCTGCAAGCAACCAGGCCAGCATGGACGAGGTGGTCGTCTTGCCGTGGGTTCCCGCGACAGCGAGCACCCACTTACTACGTAGAACGTTCTCGGCTAGCCACTGCGGTCCCGATACATAGGCATCGCCACGATCCAGTATGCCTTCCACGAGCGGGTTGCCGCGGCTCACCACATTGCCCACCACCCACAAGTCGGGCGCGAGCTTGAGCTGGTCGGGATCCCAGCCTTCGATGAGCCCTATGCCGGCCTGTTCGAGCTGGGTGCTCATGGGCGGGTAGACGCCGGCGTCGCACCCCGTCACCCGGTGCCCGGCGGCGCGGGCGATCTGCGCAATGCCGCCCATGAAGGTGCCGCAAATGCCGAGGATGTGGATGTGCATGAAGGAGCGGGAAAGCGGCGCGAAAATCGCGCGCGAGGCGCGGAAAGGTCGGCATTTTAACCCAGCGTCCTTGGGAAACCTCGCTGACGGCCTTCCGGACCATGCGTCGCCCTGCCCCTGGGCGCGGGGTAAAATCGCGGCGAGGTACCTCATGGCGCGAGAGAACGGACTCAAGAATCAGCATATGCGGGCGCGCATTGCGGCCGCCGCCGCGCGCATGATCGCCGAGGACGGCATCGACGATTACGCCCTGGCCAAGCGCAAGGCGGCGCGCCAGCTCGGCGCCGAAACCACCCACGCCCTGCCCGGCAACGACGAAGTCGAAGAAGCGCTGCGCGCCTACCAGGAGCTGTACCAGTCCGACGAACAGCCCGAGTTGTTGCTGGAATTGCGCGAAACCGCGCTCGAGATCATGGAAGCCCTGGCCGATTTTCGTCCCTACCTGCGCGGCGCCGTGCTGTCGGGGACGGCCGGGCGCTACAGCCCCATCGAGCTGCAGTTGTTCACGGACGACACCAAGGCGCTGGAAATCTTCCTGCTCGACCGGCGCATTCCCTTCGAGGCCAGCGACCGGCGCGGACCCGGCGAAGACCGCAACATCGGCCTGCTGCGCCTGGAATGGGATGGCGTGCCCGTGGTGCTGTCGGTGTACACCGCCAATGACGAACGCATGGCCATCAAGCTGGCCTCGGGCGCGCGCATGGAGCGCGCCAACACCGCGGCCGTGCGCCAGTTGCTGCAGTCAGAGCAGTGATGCAGAGGCGCACCTGGCTGATGGGCGCGTTCGCGCTGGTGGGCGTGGCCGCCGGCGTGGCCGTGCGCCGCTTCGGCCCCGGACCTGGCGTGGACCGTACCGCCGACGCCCAGGCCGATGGCGCGGCGGCGCTGCAAGGTCTGACCCTTGCCGATCTGGCCGGGCAGCAACGGCCGTTGTCGCAGTGGAAGGGCAAGGTGCTGGTGGTGAACTTCTGGGCGACCTGGTGCCAGCCCTGCCGCGAGGAAATCCCCGCACTCATGCGCATCGAACGGGAACGTGCCGGCAAAAACCTGCAATTCGTGGGCATCGCCGTCGATGAAGCAGAGAAGGTGAAGCAGTTCGCCCATCAGTTCAAAATCGACTATCCGCTGCTGGTGGGCGGCCTGGACGTACTCGAAGTGAGCCGGCGCTTGGGCAACCGCGCCGGAGGATTGCCCTTTACCGTGGTGTTGGGTCCGGGCGGAGACTTGGTGAAGACTCACCTGGGCCAGATTTCCGAGCGCGAACTCGCTGGCGTCATCGATCCCCTGTTGGCCAAGACCTGACCCAACCCGGCGCAAGCGAACCGCAACGGGCAGGAGCGCCTAGAGGGCTGCAGTTTCGGCTAAAAAGCGGGGAATGGTAGACAACATGCAGCGATTTGCGGCAAACTGCCGGGATGCCCAAATCGCCCAAGCCACCAGCCAAGCCTCCGGCGGGAAGCAAGTCTACCCCCAAACCCCGGAAGCTCAAAATCCTGGTGCTACACGGTCCCAACCTCAACCTGCTGGGGATGCGCGAGCCCGCCATCTACGGCAGCGAAACCCTGGACGACATCAACGCGCGCCTGCAACAACTGGGCGCCGGGCAGGGCGCGGGCGTGGATTGTTTTCAGAGCAACTATGAAGGCGCCCTGGTGGATCGCATTCATGCCGCCAAAAGCGAGCAAGTTGCTTTCATCATCATCAATCCGGGCGCGCTCACCCACACCAGCGTGGCGCTGCGCGACGCGCTGACCGGCGTGGACCTTCCTTTCATCGAAGTTCACATTTCCAACGTGCACGCCCGCGAAAGCTTCCGCCATGTGTCGTACCTGTCGGCGGTGGCCGTGGGCGTCGTCTGCGGCCTGGGCAGCCGGGGCTACGACCTCGCCCTGCAATTCGCGCTGAACCAGCCGCGCCCCTGACAGCCATGCGTGCAAAGAGGCCGGCGGCGCCCGCGGCCGGGAGAACAAAAATGGACCTGAGAAAACTCAAAAAACTGATCGACCTGGTCGAGGAGTCGGGCATCGCCGAACTGGAAGTCACCGAGGGCGAGGAAAAAGTCCGCATCGTCAAAAGCGGCCGTCCGGCCGCGGGCGATTACATGGTGGCCTTGCCGCCCCAGGCGGTTGCGGCCGCGGCGCCCGCCCCGGCGGCCCCCGCCCCCGCGCCGGCCGTCGCGCCTGCCGAGCCCGAGGGCAAGCTGGTGAAGTCGCCCATGGTCGGCACCTTCTACCGCGCCTCGTCCCCGGACGCCAAGCCCTTCGTGGAAGTGGGCGACACGGTCAAGAAAGGCCAGATCGTCTGCATCATCGAAGCCATGAAGCTCATGAACGAAATCGAGTGCGACCACGACGGGGTGGTGAAAGCCATCATGGTCGAAAACGGCCAGCCGGTGGAATACGGCGAGCCGCTCATCGTCGTCGGCTAAGGGCCCGCCGGCGGAATTTCCCGCCGCCCGCAAAAGAACTCCGCTCTCCGGACTCATGTTCCAAAAAATACTCATTGCCAACCGTGGTGAAATCGCCCTGCGCGTGCAGCGCGCCTGCCGCGACATGGGCATCAAAACCGTGGTGGTGCATTCCGAGGCCGACAGCGAGGCCAAGTACGTGAAGCTGGCCGACGAATCGGTGTGCATCGGCCCGGCGCCCTCGGCCAAGAGCTACCTCAACATCCCGGCCATCATCAGCGCCGCCGAGGTCACCGACGCCGAGGCCATCCACCCCGGCTACGGCTTCCTGTCCGAGAACGCCGATTTCGCCGAGCGGGTGGAGAAAAGCGGCTTCGTATTCATCGGTCCCCGTCCGGAAACCATCCGCCTCATGGGCGACAAGGTCAGCGCCAAGCAGACCATGATCAAGGCCGGCGTGCCCTGCGTGCCCGGGTCGGACGGCGCGCTGCCGCCCGAGCCCGAGGAGCTGATCAAGCTGGCGCGCAAGATCGGCTATCCGGTCATCGTCAAGGCGGCGGGCGGCGGCGGCGGGCGCGGCATGCGCGTGGTGCACACCGAGGCGGCGCTGAAGAACGCCGTGGCGCTCACGCGCGGCGAGGCCGAGGCGGCATTCGGCAATCCCACCCTCTACATGGAGAAGTACCTCGAGAACCCGCGCCACATCGAGGTGCAGGTGCTGGGCGACGAGCACCGCAACTTCGTGTACCTGGGCGAGCGCGACTGTTCCATGCAGCGGCGCCACCAGAAAATCATGGAAGAGGCGCCGGCCCCCGATATCACGCCGCGCCAGCGCGCGCGCATCGGCGAGCGCTGCGTGGAGGCCTGCCGCAAGATCAACTACCGCGGCGCCGGCACCTTCGAGTTCCTGTACGAGAACGGCGAGTTCTATTTCATCGAGATGAACACGCGCGTGCAGGTGGAGCACCCGGTGACCGAGATGATCACGGGGG
>Ga0134124_10004256_pt1 | contig 11503 bp, 9 predicted proteins | sample KB304_FD_96880 | JGI IMG/M metagenome (GOLD analysis project Ga0134124, IMG submission 96880) | Terrestrial soil microbial communities without Nitrogen fertilizer from Kellogg Biological Station, Michigan, USA - KB3-0-4 | ecosystem: Environmental > Terrestrial > Soil > Unclassified ... | reverse complement strand
GAGGTCGACGTGAAGGATCGTCCGGGTCACGAGCCGATCATCGCATCCGTGTCGAGGATTTCGACCGGATGTTCGGTTCAGAGGCGGGGCGCCACCGGACGGCGGAGGCGGGCGAGAAATTGCCAAACGATCCTCAGGCGGTCATGAGCCCGGCAGGAAGACTCCTCCGCCGCGAATGCGGACCGCAATGAGCTGCTGGCAGCTAGGTAGCTGCTCGGATCGGCGGCATGGAGGGCGATCGGGCGGCCTAACGACCGCCTGGTGGCCGTATGACCACGTTGCCGGGCAGCTGGGGCGCTACCCCTTGGGCTCGACGACGATCGTGACCTCGGGTGACAGCCCGCCGTAGACCTTGATCGCGACCTTGTACGTCCCGAGCGACTTCAGCGGCTCCTCGAGGTCGATCTTGTGGCGGTCGACCTCGATCCCGCGCCGGGCGAGGGCGTCGGCGATGTCCTTGGACGTGATCGAGCCGTAGAGCTTGCCGCCCTCGCCGACCTTGACGCCCATCGTGAGCGTCGTCGAGGCGATCCGCGTGGCCGCGATCTCGGCTTCGGCGCGCTCGCGGACTCGCTTGTCCTCGCGACTGGCGATGTCGTGCTGCCAGGCGCGGTAGGCACCGCCGGCGGCCGGCACCGCGACCCCGTTCGGAATGAGGAAGTTGGTGGCGTAGCCGTCGGCCACCTGCTTCATCTCGCCGCTCTTGCCGAGCTTCTCGACGTCCTTGGTCAGGATGACCTTCACGCGGTTCGTTCCTCCCTGTTGATCCAATCGCGGACCCGCGGGCCGATGCCCGTCTGCTGGATGGCCGCCCCGGCCTGACCGAGCAGCTCCGGGATCCGGCGGATCGTCTTGCGAACCGGACCGGGCGTCAATCGCCGGATCCGGGCGATGTCCTGGTCGAAGGCGACTCGGTCGATCTCGAGCTCCGCGAGCTTCTCGGCGAGAAGGTCCTCGGGGACGCCATCGAGGAACAGGTCGACGGCGAGCACGACGACGACGAGGTCGTCGAGCTGGCCGAGGACCGGGATGTCGTCGGGGATGAGGTCGCGGCCGATCAGCAGGTAGCCCGCCGCGCCGGCGAGGAGCGCCTTGCGGGCGGCCGGTGTCCGCTCGTCGACCAGCAGCGCCAGCATCAGTCGGGCGTAGATGGGCGCCCGGCTCGCGAGCGGCATGAACGCCATCAGCCCGAGCGCGCGCCCGAGCGTGCTCGATCGTCGGCTCTTCCTGTGGCTGTCCCTGGATTCGCGCGCCATGCGGCCCCTTCGCTGCCGGGGATCGTCGTCGCGCGCACGCGCGGCCTGAGGCCCGGGGATCGGCAGTCTATCAGCCTGCGACCGATCGGCCGAGCGACGCGGGCAGGCTCACGACCCGACGCCGAGATCGGACCGGGACATCCGGTCGAGCGGCTCCCGGACCCCGATCGCCCGCCTTGACATCGAACGTCCGTTCGGTATCATGCAGGAACAAGGAGGCGCAGGTGACCAAGCACGATGCCGACCGAAAGGTCCGGATCCTCGACTACATCGCAGCGACGCTGCGTGCCCGGGGCTTCCCGCCGTCGGTTCGCGAGATTGCGAAGGCCGTCGGGCTGGCCTCGACGTCCGCGGTTCACCACCATCTCCTGATCCTCGAGCGCGAGGGATATCTCGAGCGCGGTGCAGCGCAGTCGCGAGCGATCCGCCTGACGCCGTTCGCCGCGATCCGGCTCGGGCTCGCGGCCGAGCTCGTCCCGCAGGCAGTGACGATGGAAGCGCACGTCCTGCCCGTCGTCGGCGAGATCGCGGCCGGTGGACCGATCGAGGCCTACGCCGACGCCTCGGAGACGATCGGGATCCCGGACATGCTCGCGCCGTCCGGCGACGCCTATGTGCTGAAGGTCCGCGGAGACTCGATGATCGAGGCCCACATCGCCGATGGCGACTTCGTCCTCATCCGCCCGCAGAACACCGCGCGCAACGGCGACATCGTCGTCGCCCAGGTCGAGGAGAACGCGGTCACCCTCAAGCGCTTCTTCAAGGAGAAGGATCGGGTCCGTCTGCAGCCCGCCAACCCGGCCTATCCGCCGCAGTTCTACGACGACGTTCGGATCCAGGGGAAGCTGATCGGCGTCATCCGAAGGCTCGACTGACGGCAGACCGCCCATGCGGCCTCATGCCTGCGTTGCCTCCTGCGCCCGCTCACTCACGCACTGCGGTGCGCTCGATCGCGTGCTCGTCGGCGCCTTGGCCTGAGACCACCTGACCGGCCGTTTGCCGAGTCGTCCACAGGCTTTCCACATCGGCGGGCATCGCCATGGCGGTTGGTGGACGGAGATTGGGGATAAGACCCTAGAGGGCACTCGATCCTGGCCGTGACACTGAAGGTGACACAGCCTGCCGCCACCGTTCGAGGTGCCCGTGATCGATCGCCTGCCGCCCCAGAGCCTCGAGGCCGAGCAATCGGTCCTCGGCGCGATCCTCATCGACCGTGACGCGGTCGTCGAGGTCGCCGAGTTCCTGCGGCCGGCGGACTTCTACCGGCAGGCGAACGGGAAGATCTTCGAGGCGGTCCTCGAGCTGTTCGAGCGCCGCGAGCCGATCGATATCGTCACGGTTTCGGAGGCGCTCGAGCGGAGCAGCGACCTCGAGGGGGTCGGCGGCCGCGCGTACCTGTCGAGCCTCTCGAACAGCACGCCGACCGCCGTCCATGCCGTCCAGTACGCCCGGATCGTCGAGCGCAAGGCCGTCCTCCGGAACCTGATCGGCGCAGCCGGCCGGATCGCGGGGATCGGCTACGAGGATCCGGCGGAGATCCAGGAGGCGATCGACCGGGCCGAGGCCGAGCTGTTCGCGGTCAGCCAGAAGCGGATCGACGTCGGCTTCGCCAAGCTCGATTCGCTCCTTCATTCGGCCTATGACCGGCTCGACTATCTCCACGCCCACCGCGGCGAGATCAGCGGAGTCCGGACGGGCTTCGCGGATCTCGACGCCCTGACGACCGGCCTCCAGAAGAGCGACCTGATCATCCTCGCTGCCCGTCCCAGCGTCGGCAAGACGAGCTTCGCGCTGAACATCGCAGAGCACGCGGCGGTTCGCGAGAAGAAGAGCGTCGGGGTGTTCAGCCTCGAGATGAGCAAGGAGCAGCTCGTCCTGCGGCTCCTCTCGAGCGTCGCCAACATCGACAGCCAGCGGCTCCGGACCGGCTTCCTCGAGGAGATGGACTTCGCCCGCATTGCCCCGGCGATGAATGCCCTGTCCGAGGCGCCGGTGTACATCGACGACACGCCGAACATCAGCACGATGGAGCTCCGAACGAAGGCCCGCCGGCTCCAGGCGGAGGCCGGTCTCGACCTCGTGATCGTCGACTACCTCCAGCTCATGCAGGCCCAGACGACGACCCGCGACGCGAACCGCGTCCAGGAAGTCTCGGAGATCTCGCGAGGTCTGAAGGCTCTCGCCCGCGAGCTCAGCGTCCCGGTCATCGCCCTGTCGCAGCTCAGTCGCCAGCCGGAGATGCGCGAGTCGAAGGAGCCGCGCCTGTCGGACCTCCGCGAATCCGGGGCGATCGAGCAGGACGCCGACCTCGTCTGCTTCCTCTGGCGCGAGAAGGACCGAGCGTCCGAGGACGGCGACCAGGACGGCGAGGTCATCAACCTGAAGCTCGCCAAGCATCGCAACGGCCCGACGGGCGAGATCCAGCTCTATTTCAAGAAGAAGCAGACCCGCTTCGTCTCCTACGCCGGCGAACGCTACGCCGAGGCGGGCTGAGCTCCGCGGGCAACCGACCCCGGTCAGCGTCAGCCGCTCGAGCCGGGTCGCGCCTCGTCCTCGTCGGGCTGTTCGAGAAAGGACCTGATCCGTCGCCCGATGGCGGCCGCGTCCAGGCCAAACGCGGCCGTGTGCTCAGCCGGCTCGCCGTAGTGGCGTGGCTCGAGGAGCGGGACGCCGATCGAGAGGAGCCGGTGCGGCTGACGACGAAGAGCATCCGAGACGACCGCCGCCGACGTGCCCTCGAGGTAGGGCTCGACGACGATGACTTCGGGCTCGCGGACGATCGCGCCCAGAGTGGCTCCGTCGAATGGCCGGATCGTGGTTGCATAGACGACCGTGACGTCGAGATCGGCGACCGCCTCGGTCACCTGATCGAGCATCGGGCCGACCGCCAGCACCGTCGCTCCGCGGCCGCGTCGCACCACGGTCATCCGACCTGCAGCGGCCCCGTCGACGGCCTCGCGGACGGCGTTCCGATTCGCGAGCTCCGAGAGCCGGAGGTAGGTCCGGTCCGTGCGAACTGCCGCCGCTCGAAGCAGGGCCTCGGCTTCGTCGGGATGGCCGGGAACGTCGATCCGCCAGCCCGGCAGCGCCGAGAGAAGAGCGACGTCCTCGGGCGCCTGGTGGGTCCGGCCGGCCGCCGATGCGTCGTAGCTCGCCCCGACGCTGACCAGGACGGCACCCAGATCGTTGTGACCGAGATCGAGCTTCAGTTGCTCGAACGGACGCTCCACCAGGAAGGGTGCGTAGGTGTGCAGGATCGGGCGGTAGCCGGCAAGCGCCAGGCCGGCGCCGGCACCGATCAGGAGCTGCTCGCGGATGCCCACATTCAGCACTCGCCCGGGATGGCCCGCGGCGGCCGTGTCGAACGCGTCGGTGCCGATGTCGGCGAGCACGATCGCGACATTCGGATCGGTGTCGAGGAGCGTCGGAGCGATCCGATGGAACCGTTCGCGCATGGAATCGGGCAAGGCCGCACGAGGGCGATCGGATGGGGCGATGACGGAGGTCATGACGCCCGCTCCGCGATGGTCGCCACCACGACATGCGGCCGCCCTGGGTGCGCCGCGGTGAAGGCGGCCTCGAGCGCGATGCGGTCCCGGCCGTCGACCGTTCGCGTCGACCAGCCCTCTAGCTCGAACCGGGCGGCAATCCCGCCCGGCCACCCGTACGTCGCCGAGCCGTTGTCAATCACGACGACATGGAGTCGTTGCAGGCCCAGCCGGCCGGCCAGCACGACCGCTTCGTGATTGCTGCCTTCATCGAACTCGGCATCGCCGACGAGGCAGAACACCCGGGCCCCGGCCGACGCGCCGCCGCGTGTCTGGAGCCCGTGGGCGAGCCCGACCGCGATGGGCAATCCGTGGCCGAGCGATCCGCTTGAGATCTCGACGCCCGGCACCAGCTTCCGGTCTGGGTGGCGACCCAGGATCGACGCGTAGGTGCCGAACGATAGGAGGACATCGGGATCGATGAAGCCGGTCGCGGCGAGGACCGCGTAGTAGGCCATCGGCCCGTGTCCCTTCGAGAGCAGGAACCGATCCCGCGTCGGATCTCCGATGGTCGCCGGGCTCACGTTCAGGATCCGGTCGTAGAGGACGACCAGGACGTCGAGCGTCGATGTCGCGCTCGCGTCGTGCTTCTCGTCGCCGGTCATGAGCCCGATGAGCTCGATCGCGCGGTCGCGAATGGCGTGGGACGTGGTCTGGCTGTTCATGCCACGACCATAGGACTTCAAGTGCGGTTGAAGTCAAGGGTCGTTCCCGGGATACACTGCGGCCATGCCGAAGCTGGCAGACGCGATCACGATCGGTGAGCTCGCCGGACGCAGCGGGGTGGCGACGTCCGCGCTGCGGTTCTACGAATCGCGGGGGTTGATCGCGGCCGAGCGAACGACCGGGAATCAGCGTCGCTACGCTCGGGCCACCCTCCGCCGCGTCGCGTTCATCCGGGCGGCGCGTGAGATCGGCCTGAGCCTCGACGAGGTGGCGACGGCGCTCCGGACGCTGCCAACCGACAAGACTCCGACGAAGGCCGATTGGCAGCGTCTCTCGAATGGCTGGCGGCGCCACCTCGACGCGCGGATCCAGACGCTCGAGACGCTCAGAACCGCGCTCACCGGCTGCATCGGATGCGGCTGCCTGTCGCTTCGGACGTGCCGGCTCTTCAACCCGGACGACGCCGTCGCCGTTCGCGGCACCGGCGCCCAGCTGCTCTTCGACGACTGACGCTGGCGATCAGCCCTCGTACTCGAACCCGATCTTGACCTCGACGCGGTACTCGACGATCTCGCCGTCGCGGACCTGTGCGCTCGACTTCACGACCTCGACCGTCTGGATGTTGCGGACGGTCTTCGAGGCGGTCTCGACGGCTTGGCGGGCCGCGTCGCTCCATGAGGTCGGACTGCGACCGACCATCTCGCGAATGATGATGACGCCCATGCGGATCGACTTCCTCCAAGCGGACGGGTGGGCGGAAGTCTAGACCCGGAATCGGCGAGGCCGACCCGCTCGGGTCGGCCTCTGGTGCGGTGACGGACGCGCCGACCGAAGGATGAGGGCGTCAGACGCTGGCGGTAACCGTCGCGGTGCCGGCCCGGACCTTGTCGAAACACGTGCTGCAATAGACGGGTCGGTCGTTCCGGGGAGCGAACGGGACCATCGCCTGGCCTCCGCAGCTGCCGCAGATCGCGGCGTGGAACTCGCGCGGAGCGCCCGTGGTTCGGGCGCGCTTGGCGACAGCCCGACAGGCCGGGCAGCGCTGGGGGTCGTTGAGCAGGCCCTTGCTCGCGAAGAACGCCTGCTCGCCGCTGGAGAACGTGAACTCGCCTGCGCAGTCGCGGCAGGTGAGGCTGCGGTCCTGGAACACGCTTGCCTGTTCCTCCTGTTAGGCGCGGTCGCCCCGGTTTGTGTCGCGGCCCCCCGCGCGAGCTGGTCGATCCGTGGGCGCCGACAGGAGGGTGCGCACCGACGGGTCGAGCCGGGCTCGGACCCGGAACTCATGTGGGCGAGAATAGCGTCGGCGTCAAGCAGGTTTTGGCGACGAAACCCACGGTCGTACCAAGATTCCCCGACGAATCTCGAATCAGATAGGGCCGACCGCTCGTCGGCGTTGACCCTGCGCACCGCTCACGTCGGGTGACGAAGGTCGTCCGGATGTACGCGACATCGTCGGGGCGAGTCGCGAGATGAACCGGCCGGGCGGCTCACCGGCACGATACGGGCACGATCACGATCGCGAGCGCGCTGATCGTGACCGATGCGCCGGCGAGCCGCCGATCCTCAGCGAGGAAGCCGGTGCGCAATCCTCCAGGGAGAAGCCGGTCTCATGGCGGGGTGCCGACGGTGGCGTTGCCGCTGCGAGCCGACCGGTTGCCGGATCCGTCGATTGCCTCGAGCGAATACGTGTAGGGCGTGTTGGGTGTGAGGCCGGTGTCCGAATAGGAGGTCGAGCCGACCGGAAGCGAGCCGACCTGGACGCCGTTCCGGAAGACGAAGTAGCCCTGGACCGCGACATTGTCCGTCGACGGGTTCCAGGCGAGGTTGATCCGGGTCGACGATGCGGGCGTTGCCGAGATCCACGTCGGACTGGACGGCGCCGTGGTATCGACCGGGACCGGCGGCGTGGTGACGGAGGTGGCGTTGGACAGTGCGCTCTGGTTTCCCGCGGCGTCGACCGCGCGAACCGTGTAGCTGTACGTCGTGTTCGGCGCGAGGCCGGAGTCGTTGTACCCGAGGCTGTTGATCGAGAAGGCGCCGACCTGGACGCCGCCGCGGTACAGCAGGTAGCCCTGGACCCCGTCGTCGTCCGTTGACGCAGTCCAGGTCACGCGCGTTCGCGTCTCGGTGACAACCGCGGCAGAGAGGCCGTTCGGCTTCGAGGGCGCGGAGGTGTCGGGCGGCTGGAACGTGATCGTGGTCTCCAGGAAGGTGAATCGGCTCCGCATCGTCGAGGTGCCCGGCGACAGCTGCACGATCCGGACGCGAAGGTTGGTGCCCGAGCTGATGCTCAGACCCGTGAAGGTCTGGGTGTAGGTGATGTACGAGGTCGTGAGACTGCGGGTGACGCCGGTGGCAACGAGCGTGATGCCATCGTAGAGCTCGACCCGGGCGTTCATGACCCCGGCCTTCCCGCCGGTGATTGCCTGGCGGCCCGCGAACCGCACCGTTGCGGCGTAGACCGGGCCGCTGGGCCCGAGCATCGCGAACGTGGCCATCGCAATTCCGGAGGTCGGGCCGACGATGTACGTGGTATCGCCGTCGCTGATTGGCTCGTCGAGCTGCGCGTACAACGGGCCGGTCGGGACCGCCGTGAACCCGCTGTAGAAGACGTCGAGTCTCGGCCGGAGCAGGAAGCTCGAGCAGAAGCTGGTGCAGATCGGGGTCGTGACGGTCGCGGATGCCGAGGCGGCGGACTGATTGCCCGACGGATCGACCGCCCGGATCGTGTAGCCGTACGTCCGGCCAGGTTCGCTCGAGCGGTCGACGTAGGTCTCACCGGTGGAACCGGTGGCGTCGTCGATACCGATCTGGATCCCGTCTCGATACACGGCGTATCTGGCCACAGCGACGTTGTCGGTCGACTTGAGCCAGTTGACCGAGATCGGCTTGTAGGCGTTCGAGGTCGAGTTCGTGATGCTGGCCGTGACGTTGGTGGGGGTGCTGGGCACCTGGCTGTCCGGCGGCGCCGCGTAGGCCGGCGTCGTGACGGATGCGGTGTTCGAATTGGGGCCGGTGTTGCCCGCCGCGTCGCTGGCGTTCACGGTGTACGCGTACGCGGTCGTCGGCGCGGTCGAACGATCCGCGAACGTCGTCACGGATCCGTTGACGACGGCGATCGGCGTCCCACCGCGGCTGATCGTGTACTTCGTCACACCGATGTTGTCGGTCGCCGCGGTCCAGGTCAGTGTGACCAGGTCGTAGCGCGTCGCGGACGCGGCAAGGGATCCGGGAGCAGTCGGCGGCGTACCGTCGCCCGTTCGCTGGGTCGTTGCGTCCGCGACCGCCGGCGCGGACTCACGGTTGGCGGAGCGGTCGATCGCGATCGTGTAGAACTCGAAATAGCCCGCCGGGAGCGGGAAGGTGTACGTGAGCGGGGACGTCGTGCCGGTCGTGGACAGGGTCCAGGCGCCCCATGGATCACCGGTCGTGACGCGTGAACGGGCCCAGAGCTCGACGGACGCGACGCCGCTCAGGTCGTCCGACGCGGTGTACGGCACAGCAACCGACGATCCGGACGACGTCGCCGGCAATGCGCCCGCTTGCGAGGTCGGTGGATTCCGGTCGACGAGGAACACGAAGCTGCTCGTGACCGGGCTTCCATTGCCAGCTGCGTCGCGCACTTGGGCATAGACGAACTGCTGTCCGAGAGTCGGAGGGATCTCGACCGACGCGAATGGCGTGAACGGGATCCAGGCCGCGGTCGTGAGGGCGGCCTCGGACAACGCCAGGCGCATCTGGGTCGGGGTTTCGCTGAGGTCGGTGAACGTGACCGGGACATCGACGACGGAGAGCTCCCAGTTGCCCTGGTTCAGCGTGATCCTCGCGGACGGCGCGGTGACGTCGTCGCCCACGGTCACCTGCGCGGACGTCGTCGGCGCCGATTCCGCGCCGCCGGCGCCGACCGTGAAGGCCAGATAGCCGTACTGACCCGCGGTGAGCGGGCCGTCCACGAAGGGTGTGCCATCAGCCGGATGGAGGCCGATGTCGGTCGAGGACGTCTGGGTGATTCGGAAGACGTGCACGGAGCCGGTGCCCGCCGTCGTCCGAGTCGAAATCGAGACCTTTCGGCCGTCGATGGCCGTGGCGCTGAGCGCGGGCGGCTCGAGGGCCACGTCGTCGTCCGCAAGTCCCGGCTGGCGGCCGGCCGCGACCTCGGATCGATCGTTCTCGCCCCCGCCGTCGCCGTCCCAGCTGCCCGGATCGCTGCCCGCGACGAGCTCCTGACGCAGCGTCAGGCCGTCGCCGTCCTGATCCGTCGCGCCGTCGTTGGGGTTGGATGGACTCATGCCGAAGATCGGCTCCGCAGCGTCGGCGACGCCATCGCCATCGGAATCGACCTTCGCGCCAAGCGTCACGGCGACCGAACCGAATCGCTGGACCGCGGCAGTACCGGCGGTCTTGCCCGTCGCCGTGACATTCACGACGTAGTTGCCGGCCAGGTCGGTAGCCCACAGGAGGCCGCCATAGACACCGTCACCGGCATTGGCATCGTGGCTCGCGCCGTCGTCGCGCAGCTGGAAGCGGCGCACCGTGCCGGCGGGATCGGTCACGGCGGCGACCACGGTGGCGCCGACGAGGGACGCGGCAGGTTCGGAGAACGACAACCGGGCATCGATCGGCAGTCCGGCCTGCCCCTGCCCGGCCACGAACAGAGACCCTGCGAGTGGGGCGTCGGCTTCCGTCAGGGCATACGTCACGGGCTCTGGCACGGGCACGGTCGTCCCGCGCATCTGCCAGCTCCACACACCGGCCTGCGGTGTCGCGACCGTCATGTCGAGCGTGGTCGCGGTTCGTACGACCGTGACGTCCGGGTCCGTCGAGGTCGACGGAATGATCCGACCGCCCGGGCTCGTGAGCGTGAGATCGAAGGTCGAACCCGGCCACTGGATGTGGAACGTTGCCAGGCTCGCACCCGGCGTAACGGGCGCGGAGGCGCTCGCCGTCTGCCCCTGACCCAGCGGCGCGGTCGTGGCGGCCGAGATCTGCTGCGTGGTGCGAGGCGCGGTCGGGCCGATCACGAGGTTGCCGCCCGCGAAGTCCTGTCCGTTGAAGGTGAGCGTGAGCGGGTAGGTGCCCGCCCCGAGAGAGGCCGGCGCCCATGCCTCGATGTGATACGAGTCCCCGCGGAAGTCGACCGTTCGGACGTCGGCGACGGTCGCGCCGGCCCGGACCCCGAACACCGATCGAGGCAGGTCCCCGGTGACGGGCTGACCGGCGATCGTGGCGCGCACGTTGAAGACGATCGGGCCGGAGGTCGCCGTCCGGAGCTGGTGGGCCGCCGGCGCGAGGAACGTCACGCCGGGTGCTCCCTGGAGCGGCGTCACCTTCAGCTCGAGATTCCCACCGAACCACGGCCGCTCGAGGACCATGACGAGTGCCACGCGCTCTGCCCCGAGGACCCGTACCGGTTTGTCGATCGGCGAGAACGTGGTTGGGCCGGAGAACATCAGATCCGGGTCGATCGTGAACATCTCATTCGGCTTGACGGGAACGATCGCCGTCCTGAATCCGCCGAGAGCCGACGTGTCGAGATGGAACGCGAGGTCGGTCGTACCCGCCGGGAAGGTAAATTCCCAGACATCGCCCGACATGGGCCGATCGAGCGGCAGGCTGAACGTGTTCACGCCAGGCGCGATCGTGAGCTGACGATTCAGCATGTTGAATGGGGGATAGACCGCCTGGTTCAGTGCAGGGTGGCCCGCTGCCAGCCCATGGCCGGTCTCTGCATCGAGGATCGCGTATGCGGCGTTCGACGACGCAGACACATTGTTCGCGCGAAGGGCGTAGTGGGCGAGGTAGTAATCGCGAAGGGCGGTAACCGGGTCGGCGTCGCCGTACGTGTTTGTTGTCCAGTTGTAGCCGATCGTCGCCCCGAAGTCGTGGGTCTGATCCAGGTTCGGCGCGGTCATCACCTTCATCAGGAACTGGGCCACGCGATGCTCCAGGTTCGGGTCGTTCGGCGGCCCGTATCGCTCGCCCCAGTACTGCAGGACGGACGCGGCGCGATAGCTGTCGTCGGACGGCAGCCCG
>Ga0134124_10004253_pt1 | contig 11509 bp, 12 predicted proteins | sample KB304_FD_96880 | JGI IMG/M metagenome (GOLD analysis project Ga0134124, IMG submission 96880) | Terrestrial soil microbial communities without Nitrogen fertilizer from Kellogg Biological Station, Michigan, USA - KB3-0-4 | ecosystem: Environmental > Terrestrial > Soil > Unclassified ... | reverse complement strand
TCGAAGTAGCTCGGCAGCGCCGCCACCGTGACGATGCCGTTGAAAGAGCCGTCGGCCGAGAGGCGCGGTCGCGACACCGCGAAGAAATATTCGTTGACGCCCTCCATGCGCGGCTTGTGCACCACACTGACGAACGTCTGAATCTTGCCGGAGACGTGAGCCTGGAAATAATCGCGGTCCGACAGGTCGAGATCGCGCGGCACCGGCAGCAGCTTGGCCGATACCAGCGGTCCGCCCGAGCGATCCATGACCGCGATGCCCTGGAGCTGCGGCATAGTAGCGACGATACGCTGGAGCCGGGCGTGCAGCGCGCCCTCTCTCAGCCGGATTTCGTCATCCGACATACCGCGCGTGATCTCGTCGATCTCGGCAAAAGTACGCTCGATGGTCTCGAGGACCTTGAGCGCATGCTCATGCAGAATGTCGAGCGAGCGGTCGATGCGCTCGTCGGTGACGCGCTCGAAATTGCGGTAGCTGACCGTGGCGGCAAAGGCGAACAGCACCGCGGGCAGCACCACGGAGGCCACCATCATCAGCCTGAGCAGCCGGATGGCTGCGTAACGCGCGGTCCACATGTCGCTCGAAGGCCCCACCGAAGACTCGGGCAATGGTTTCACAAATCGCCGAATCTGAGGAGGTATTTTCAACGCGGCGGAACGGCCGAAGTGCGGCCGTCCTCAGACAGTTATGTTAAAGTAATGGCACCGGGAACTTGGCGACTCCACGTATGTGGCACCCGCGTCAGCTGACTGCGGTCGGTGCAAGAATTTCGATATCCGTCGCAATGTCGACAACCACAGGGCGATTAGCGGCAAGCGCCTTTTGCAGAGCGGGCGCGATGTCGGCGGGCTTCTCCACGCGGATGCCTAGCGCGCCCATGTCTTCCGCCAGCCGGGCGAAGTTCATCGGATTGTAGGTCCACAGCTCGCGCGACTTCTGCGTCGGCTCGCCATAGGCGCGATCGAAGCCGCGCTTCGACTGGTTGCCGCCGCCGTTGTTGTTGACGACGATGACAGCGTTCAGATTCCAGCGCACCGCGGTCTCGATTTCGGCGATGTGATACCAGAAGCCGGCATCGCCGGTGAAACACATGACCGGGCGATCCGGGCAAGCAGCCTTGGCGCCGAGTGCGGCCGGGAAGGCCCAGCCGAGGTGACCGGCGCTGCGCATGTAGCTCTGGGTGGGGACGCGCAGGTCGTACATGCCGCCCATCCACATGCCCGCGTGGCCGGTGTCTACCACCACGATGCCGTCGTCCGGGACGTGCTTGGTGAACTCGGCGCACATGCGCGCCGGATGAATCGGCACGGCGTCCGAAGACAGATCGGCTTTGTACTTGGCGTACCATTCGTCGCGAAGGCCGGCGATCTCCTTCACCCAAGCCGCGCGTTTGCTTGCACTCGCCTCATCGACATGCGCGAGCATGGCGGCGAGCACCGTCTTGGCATCGCCCAGCACGCTGGCGGCGAGCGGATAGTTACGCCCAAGAGCTTCCGGCTCGATATCGATCTGAATCGCCGGCGTGCCGATTTTCGGCACCGCCCAGAAATGCGTGGTCATGCCGCCGGTCTCGGTACCGATGAAGCAGACTAGATCGGCGCGGTTGACCGCGCGGTTGGCGCTCTCACGCGAGTAGCTGCCGACGACGCCGACCGACAGCGGATGCGTGCCGGGGATGGTGTCCTTGCCGTTGAGCGAGGTGGCGACCGGAATTTGCAGTGCTTCGGCGAGCGCGACGAGGTCGCGCCCCGCACCGGATGCCCGCACGCCGCCACCGGCGACGATGATCGGGCGCTCCGCCTTCTGCAGCAGGTCGAGCGCGGCCGTCACATGCGCGGCCTCAGGCTGCGGCCGGAACGGCGGCACTTTGGCAAATTGCGTCTCGACCAGCGCCTCCATGATCGCCTCTTCGGCGTCGATCTGGCCCTCATTGCCGCGGAATTGCAGATGCACCGGACCCGGCGCGCCGGTGGTCGCCACGCGAAACGCCTGCCGCAGCATGTCAGGAATGCGCGCGACATCGTCGACGGTGGCGTTGAACTTGGTCACCGGCTCGAAGGCCGGCACATCGTCGATTTCCTGGTAGACCTTGCGGAATTTGGTTTTCGGGTCGCGTCCGCCGGTGATGGCGATGACCGGCGAATGCGCCAGCCAGGCATCGCGCAGACCCGCGGCGATGTTGAGCGCGCCGATCACCTGCGCCATGCAGATGCCGGGTTTGCCGGAGGCGCGCGCATAGCCGTCCGCCATGTAGGCCGCCGACTTCTCGCCATGGCAGTGCACGCGCGCGATCTTGGTGCGCCTCTCCATCTCCGCGAAGGTGCGGCGCACGACCGCGGGCACCATGAAGACATGCGTGACGCCGTAGCCCGAAAGCATCTCGGCGAAAACTTCCGAGCCCATGCGCTTGGTATTATGGCCTAACATTTATTTCACTCCGGCTTGAAATTCAGCGCGACGCCGTTGATGCAATAGCGCAGGCCCGTCGGTGGCGGACCGTCGTCGAACACATGACCGAGATGGCTGCCACAGCGGCTGCAATGCACCTCGTTGCGGACCATGCCGTGGCTGGTGTCGGTGTCGCTCTCCACCGCGCCCGGCATGGGGTCGTTGAAGCTCGGCCAGCCGGTGCCGCTCTCGAACTTCAGCTTCGAGGCGAACAGCGGCTGCCCGCAGCCGGCGCAGGAGAAGGTGCCGGCGCGCTTCTCATGCAGCAGCGCGCAGCTTCCGGGATATTCGGTGCCGTGCTGACGCATGATGTGGAATTGCTCGGGAGTGAGCATCTTCTTCCACTCGGCGTCAGTGTGAGTGACGGGATAGATCTTGCTTGGCATGCGGAGACCTCTCAGTTCCGACAACAGGTTTCGCCGCCGGCCTGCTGCACAGGCGGACACGGCACCGACCCATAGGAGCAGAATACGCAGCAGTCGCCGGGGAGCGCCTTCAGCCGCGTGCCGCAGCCCTTGCACCCGTAGAAAAATTGGCAGGCGTCCGTCGGCATGCGCTCGGTCTCTTGGTGCCCGCACTTCGGACAGGTGACGGTCGATAGATCGATGGTCACTTGATCGCCAGCGGGTTGACCGGCGAGCCGACCGCGCCGGTGATCGGGATTGCCGGCGCCACGAACATGAATTCGTAGACCTTGTCGGCGGCGCAGTCGTCGGCCAACTCCTTCAACTGGAAAATCTCGCCCATGGTCATGCCCATGATCGGGATGGTGATCCAGTGCCAGGGCTGGTTGATACCCTCCTCGCTCTGGTTCGGCCGCACCTCGCAGCCCCAGGTGTCGGAGGCGAGCGCGGCCAATTCCGTCTGCTTGACGAAGTCGAGCGTATCGAAGCCGAAGCCCGGCGCGTCGCCGCCCGGATAGCCGTCCCAGCTTCCGGCCTTCTGGCAGCGCTCCATCATGCCGGTGCGCACGATCACGTAGTCGCCGCGCTTGAGCGCGACGTTCTGTTTCTTGGCGGTGCCGTAGAGGTCGTCATTGGTGATGGCGTAGCCGTCGTCGAGCGAGTCGACGCTCTTGTAGCGGGCGACATCGAGCAGCACGCCGCGGCCAACCATCTTGTTCTTGGTTTTCTCGATGCCGCACTTCTGCGCGCCAGCCGAGGTCACCTCGCGGCAGTCGTAGCCGTTCCACATGTAGTTCTCATAGAACACATGGCCAAGCCCGTCCCACTGCGTGCCGCACTGAAGCGGCATGGTCACCATGTCGTCGGCGGCGCGGATACCGCGCTTATCCAGCACGCCCGAATATGCGTCGGTGCCGGTGCGCAGCATGGTGTGGATCGGATTGGTGCGGCCCATCGAGGGATACTTGCTCTTGGCGCCCTGTGGACCGGTGTGATCGAAATTGAGCGCAAGCGAGATCACCTTGCCCTTCTTGACGAGCTGCGCGGCGGCGACGATGTCCTCAGCGCTCGTAAAATTAAGCGTGCCGATCTCGTCGTTCGGGCCCCATTTGCCCCAGTTCTTGTACTTCTCGGCGGCCGCGCGCATGTCCTGGCGGGTGACCTTCTTTGCCGTCATGGCGTCTCTCTCTGTTCCTGGATTGGATCGGCGGGCGGAATAGAGCCTGCGCAAAGGGGCCGCGCAAGCCCCTGCTGGCAAGGGGCCTCCGCAATGCTACGATGCAAAAAAAGCCAGGGAGGATTTTCAATGCGTTCGATAGTGAAGCAGTTTCTCGGCGCAGCGCTGCTCGCCACGCTCGCCGGCGTTGCGCCGGCCAATGCCGCTTATCCCGACAAGCCGGTGAAGGTGGTCGTGCCCTTCGCGCCGGCCGGTCCGACCGACGTAATGGCGCGCCTCATCGCGCAGAAGCTGTCGGAGAGCCTGAAGCAGCAGTTCTACATCGAGAACCATCCGGGCGCCGGCGGCAATATCGGCATGATGATCGTCGCCAAGGCGCCGGCTGACGGCTACACGCTGCTGGTCGCTTCCTCGAGCTACGTGGTCAATCCGAGCCTTTACGCCAGGAACCCCTACGACCCGTACAAGGACTTCGCGCCGATCACGCTCGCCGCCGCCTCGCCCAATGTCTTTGCCGTGCATCCCGATCTGCCGGTCAAAACGCTGAAGGACCTGATCGACCTGGTGAAAGCCAACCCGGCCAAACACTCCATGGCCAATCCCGGCGTCGGCACCACGCCGCAGCTTGCCGGCGAACTGCTCAAGCTCACTGCCAAGCTCGATCTCACCAGCGTGCCGTTCGGCGGCGCCGGTCCCGCCATCCAGTCGGGCGTGGCCGGCCACACACCCATCGTGGTGAGCGCCATCCCGCCGGCCGCACCGCAGCTTCAGGGCGGCAAACTGCGCGCGCTGGCGATCACCGGGGCAAAGCGCTCGGCGGCATTTCCCGACGTGCCGACCATGGCGGAAGCCGGTTTCAAGGACCAGGAATCGGAAACCATGCAGGGCATCTTCGCGCCGGCCGGCACGCCGAAGGAGATCGTCGACCTGCTCAACCGCGAGATCGTGAAGATCATGGCGCTCCCGGACGTGAAGGAGAAATGCGCGCAGATCGGCTTCGACGTGGTGGCGAACAAGCCCGACGAGTTCGCCGGCTATATCAAGAAAGAAGTCGCGAAGTGGGACAAGGTCATCGCCGACGCGAAGATCGAGAAGATCAAGTAGCCTCGCGCTGACCTGATGCGCATCGTCGATATCCGCGAGACCGCGATCCCGCTCAAGTCGAAGCTCGCCAATTCGAGCTTCGACTTCACGGAGATGACGACCTCCGTGGTCGCGGTGATCACCGATGTAATTCGTGACGGCAGACCGGTCGCGGGCTTCGCCTTCAACTCGACCGGGCGTTACGCCTGCGGCGCGCAGATGCGCGCGCGCTTCATCCCGCGCATCCTCGCCGCCGACCCTGCGATACTCGTCGACGAAAGCGGCGACAATCTCGATCCGGCGAAAATCTTTGCCGTGATGATGAAGCGCGAGAAGGCCGGCGGCCATTCCGAGCGCTCGATTGCCATCGGCACCATCGAGGTGGCGCTGTGGGACGCGGTGGCCAAGATCGCCGGGAAGCCGCTCTATCGCGTGCTGGCCGAGCGTTTTAGCGGCGGCAAGTCGCCGGACAAAGTGTTCTGCTATGTCGGCGGCGGCTGGTATTGGCCCGGGCAGACCATCAAGGATCTGCAGGACGAGATGCGCCGCCATCTCGATGCCGGCTACACGCTGGTGAAGATGAAGGTCGGCGGCCTGCCGCTCGAGGAGGACGTGCGGCGGCTGGAAGCCGTGCTTCAAGTCGTCGGCTCCGGCGAGCATCTCGCGATCGACGCCAACTGCAAGTTCGACCGTGCCGAAGCACTGCGCTACGCCAAGGCGCTGGCGCCATTCAAGCTGCGCTGGTTCGAGGAGCCGTGCGACCCGCTCGACTTCGCGCTGTTCGCCGAACTTGCTTCGGTCTACGACGCGCCACTCGCCACCGGCGAGAACCTCTACTCGACGCAGGATGTCGAGAACCTGGTGCGCTTCGGCGGCTTTCGCGCCGGACGCGACATCATCCAGATCGATCCGCCGCAGGCTTATGGCATCGGCCAATACGCCAAGACGCTCGATATGCTGGCGGGACACGGCTGGCCGCGCAGCTCCCTGTTTCCACACGGCGGCAACCAGATGTCGCTGACAATGACCGCGGGCTTCGGACTCGGCGGCGCGGAGTCGTATCCCGGCGTGTTCGGCGATTTCGGCGGCTTCGCCGACGACGCGCGCATCGAGAATGGCTTTATTTCGTTGTCGGATCGCCCCGGCATCGGCTTCGAAGGCCAGGCAGCGCTTTATAAGATCATGCGCGACTTGGCGGCCTAAAGGCGAACCATGGCAAAGAAACGCAAGGCCAAAGCGAAAACTTCCGAAGACGCCCTCGTCGGCAAGCGGCTGCAATTCGATCGCGCCACCTGGGACGCGATCGACCTCATGCGGCGCGAGCAGATGAAGGATTTACAGGAACTGACCGAGGAAGCCTTCCGCGATCTGTTGAGGAAATATGGCCGCACCGCCGATCTGCGCGAAGCGTTCAAGCTCTCCGCGCGCAAGGCCGGTAAAGCTAGGTGAGAAACGTCAGCGGCCGCGCGACCTGCTCCAGCGGCTTGCGTTCGGCGTCGACGCCCCAGGTCCATGCCACCCAGCCGCCGATCACCATCAGCACGGCGCCGATGAGATAGCCGAAGAACACGCTTAAGCGCGAACCCGTGTCGATGAGCGCGCCGAACAGCCACGGCCCGACGATACCGCCGATGCCGGTGCCGACCGCGTAGAAGATGGCAATCGCCAGCGCACGCACCTCGATGGGGAAGGTCTCGCTCACCGTCAGGTAAGCCGAGCTCGCCGCGCTCGACGCGAAGAAGAAGATGACCATCCAGCAGATCGTCTGCGCCTCCGCGCCGATAATGGCGCGTTCGAACAGGATGCCGGTGAGCGCGAGCAGCACCCCGGACGTGATGTAGGTGAAGGCGATCATCACGCGACGGCCCTTGGTGTCGAACAGTCGGCCGATCAGCACCGGCCCCAGGAAATTGCCGGCGGCGAACGGCAGCAGATACCAGCCGACATTGCGCGACGGCACGCCGTAGAAGTCGGTCAGGATCAGCGCGTAGGTGAAGAAGATCGCGTTGTAAAAAAACGCTTGCGCCGCCATCAGCGTCAGCCCCACGACGGTGCGCATGCGATGGCGGTGCAGCAGCGTCCACACAACCTCCCTCAGCGGTGTCGAGGTGCGCGCGCGCAAGCGCACGCGTGGCAGTTCGTCGGCGAAGGGCGGCGGCTGGTCGAAGCGCGATTCGATCTCCGCCATGATGCGATGCGCTTCCTCGGCACGGCCATGCGTCATCAGCCAGCGCGGACTTTCCGGAATCCATAGGCGCATGAAGAAGATGACGAGCGCGAGGCTGGCACCGATGAGGAAGGCAACGCGCCAGCCGAGTTCGGGGTCGATGATCGCAGGATCGAGCAGCACGATGGAGCCGAGCGCGCCCATGGCCGCGCCGATCCAGAAGCTGCCGTTGATGCAGAGATCGGTCCAGCCGCGCACACGCGCCGGCACTAGCTCCTGGATAGTGGAGTTGATGGCGGCATATTCGCCGCCGATGCCGGCGCCGGTGACGAAGCGGAAGAAGGCGAAGCTCGCCACATCCCACGAGGCCGCGGTCGCCGCCGTCGCCGTCAGGTAGACCGACAGGGTGATGAAGAACAGCTTCTTGCGGCCGAGCCGGTCGGTGAGCCAGCCAAAGAAGATCGCCCCGAGCACCGCGCCGGCGAGATAGGCGCTAGAGGCAAGCCCGATCTCGGTATTTGTGAAGCGCAGCACCGGGCTGTCCTTAAGCGCGCCGGACAGGCTGCCGGCGAGCGTCACCTCCAGCCCGTCGAGTATCCAGGTGACGCCAAGCGCCACCACCACCAGCGTGTGGAAACGGCCCCAAGGCAGTCGGTCGAGCCGCGCCGGGATGTCGGTGACAACGATGTTGGGATCGGCCGCCATCGGCGGTTAACGCCCTGGCGCGCCAGGCGTTCGGGGCGCGGCCCTGTCGTAGAAATGCCACAGCCCGGCCTTTTCGCGCCCCCGGAGACAGGCGACCGGCCGCAACACCCGCGACTCAGCTAGTCCTGTGGATAACTTGATTCGACTAACGGGGGCGGGCAAATGCGCGTGGAAGCGGTGGACGATACGAACTCCCTACCCGGCCAACCTATGGCGCATGACGACGAGGGCCCGGCCGGCGACTTGACGCCTGCCCGGCGCGCCGCCTTGGACGCGCTGGAGCGTGAATTCCACGAATTGCTGCAGGCGCAGGCACGCTAGACTCAAGCGGCACGCGCCGCCTAAAACGGCCGCATGGACTCCGACGCCCTTCGCCGGCTGCATTACGCCGCGGCCATCGCCTGTGGCCTGTTCGCGGCGCTCGCCGTACACATCATGCTGATCGTATTCGGCATCGGGCTCGACTCGGTGCTGCGCGATGCGGCGGCGGGCCACCGGCCGCAATTCATTTCAGCCATAGCCTGGTGGGCAATCGCGGCGGCCGGCTTCGTCGGCGGCTGGGCAACCGGCGGCTATCTCATCGCCGCGGCGCGCGAACGCGAGTTCGTCTTCCGGCTGGCGCAGCGCTTTCTGATCGCCGTGGTCTTCGCCGTCGCCACCGTCGGCGGCATCATGAGCAAGAGCGGCAATGTCGGCGGCACCGCCGACGTCATCGCCGGTATGACCGCGCTCGGCCTCGGCCTGATCTGCGCCTATTGCGGCGCGCGGCTGGCTTATCTCAACGCTGAGCAGGTGTAGCGGAACCGGTCGTCCCGCGCGAGGGCGCGACGGAGGCCGCCTTGTCGCCGAGCGCAGCGCGAATCTGCTTTACCGCCGCATTCACCTTGATGTCGAGCAGCGCGGCGCCGTACTCGGCGGTCGCGCGCGCCGGATCGCCGGAATGTCCCGGTGGCTCTGAGCGCAGCGGCAGATTGGCGAGGCGCGACAGGTCGACGCCCTGCGGATGCGCCGCCATCAGCTCGGCGGTGTCGATCAGGCCGGCGTGATCGCCGAGCGCCGACTGCGCCTCGCCTTTGTCGCGCATATATTGAATCTGCACTGCTTCGTAAGCGCCGTAATAGTCGGCGACGTGCAGCACCGTCGCCTGCCCGCGCCATTCGCGCGTGAGCTTGTCGGCGATCTGCGCCTGCGCGGCTTGGCTACCGCCGTGATCACCGATGAAGGCGATGGTCTTGAAGCCTGCCCGCTTGAGGCTGCGCGCAACGCCTTCCAGTACGCCGGCGAACACCGGCTCCGGTACGCCGAGCGTGCCGGGATAGAGCATGTTGCCGCTCGGCGGATCGTAGTCGCCCTCCGGCACATAAGAGATGACGGGTGCGACCAGCGCGGAGCCGAGCGAGCGCGCGATCCGGTTGGCGGTCTTGTGCACGATGTAGTCGTGCTTGCCGAGCACCATATGCGGGCCGTTCTGCTCGATCCCTCCGGTCGCGACGATCGCGACGGTGTAGCCATGCTCGACGGCGGAGCGCACCTCGACCCAGGTCATGTCGGCCATGTCGACCGTGTCCGGCACCGGCGCGGTAAGCGGCCGCTGCGGGAAGGCCATTTCGAGCGCCAGCACGCCGAGGCCGGCGGCGAGCACGCCGAGCCAGATCGAGCGCCGCACGCGCATTTGTCCGCCTGACATCTGAACACCCGTCATGAACCCAAGCCGGCGCCATTGTGACCGGCTTGGGTTTCCGTGCGGTTAAGGAGTGGTTAGCGGCCTGAAAGCCACGTCTATCAACCGCTTAGAGGGACCTGCTACAAACCGGGGCAGCAATTCCGGGGGGCTGAGCCGCCATGACACTCGACAGGTCCATCACGCTGCATCGGCGCGGCTCCGGCCCCTGCCTCGTGCTGCTGCATTGTCTCGGTGTCGACCGGCACTTCTGGGATTTCGCCGAGCCGCTCGCGCGTGACCTGACGCTGGTCAGCTACGACCTCCCCGGTCACGGTGAAACGCCGGTTCCGAACGGCGGCTACAGCATCGAGGATCTCGCGGCGCAGTTGGCTGCCCTGCTCAAACGCGAGGGCATCGCCCGCGCGCATGTCGCCGGCATCTCGCTTGGCGGGCTGATTGCGCAGGCTTTCGCGGCGACGCATCCCGAGATAGTGGACAAGCTCGTCCTCGTCGACACCACCGCGCGCTACACCGACGAGCTGCGCGCCATGTGGGCCGTGCGCGCCGCAGGCGCGCGCAACGAAGGTGTTGCGAGCCTGATCGACGGCCTCTTAAAAATCTGGTTCACGCCGGAGTCCATTGCCGCAGACACCGCCGCCGTCCGCTACGTGCGCAGCGCGCTGCAACGCTCGCCGGGCGAAGGCTACGCGCTCGCCTGCGAAGCGCTCGCTGCCGCCGATTTGCGGCCGCTCGCGGCCAAGATCGCCGCACCCACGATGGTGATCTGCGGCGACGACGACATCCCGAGCTTTCTCGACGCAGCCCGCTGGCTTACCGAGAACGTCCGCGGCGCGCGGCTGGAATGGATCACCAAGGCCAAGCACGCCTCGGTTATCGAGCGGCCGGAGCAAGCCCTAAAGCTGCTGCGCCAATTCCTGCTCGGCTGATCTAATTTTGTTTGCGCATGATCTTATCCGAAAACCGGTTCCCACTTTTCGAAATCATGCGCCCAGGTGCTTGTTGAAAAATTCGAGCGACAGCGCCAGCGCGCGGTCGGCCTCCGGCTTGCTGTAGGTTCTGCCGCCGTGCCGCGCGAAGGCATGATCGGCGCCTGGATATTTGTGAATAGTGACGAGCGGATTGGGCGAGAGCCGCCGCTCCAGGAGCTCGTTGACCTCCGCCTGCACCCAGCGGTCCTTCATCGCCATGTGCAGCACGAAGGGCCGGTGCAGGTTTCCGACTTCGCGGATGTTGTGCTCGATATAGGTGCCGTAATAGGCGACCGCGCAGTCGATCTCGGTGCGGCAGCACATGAGATAACAGAGCTTGCCGCCAAGACAGTAGCCGACCGCGCCCACTTTGCCGTTGCACTCCGGCAATTGCTTGAGATAAGCGCGAATGTCCTCCATGTCCTGAACGCCGAGGTCGTAGTCGAAGTCGTAATAGAGATCGAACGCCTTCTTCACGTGCTCGGGGTTCTTGTCGGACAGTTCGACACCGGGCTCCTGCCGCCAGAACAAGTCCGGCACCAGACACACGAATCCCGCTTCGGCGAATTCATGCGCGTGATGGCGCATGGTGTCGTTGACGCCCCAGATTTCCATGATGGCAATGATCGCGCCCACCGGCGTGCGGTCCGGAATCGCGAGATAGGCGCCCATCTCGCCGTCACGCAGTTTCACCTTGATGTTCTTCGTCTGCATGTGACCTCTTAAGCGAGCTTGAGCAGCGCCCGCGCGTTGCCGCTGAAAATCTGCTCGCGCGCGGCCGGCGAAATATCAAGCGCGTTCACCGCGGCGATGGTGCCGCCGATCAGACCTTTGCCTTTTTCGGAATCGAATGGCGCATCGGTGGCGAACAGG
>Ga0134124_10004252_pt1 | contig 11509 bp, 8 predicted proteins | sample KB304_FD_96880 | JGI IMG/M metagenome (GOLD analysis project Ga0134124, IMG submission 96880) | Terrestrial soil microbial communities without Nitrogen fertilizer from Kellogg Biological Station, Michigan, USA - KB3-0-4 | ecosystem: Environmental > Terrestrial > Soil > Unclassified ... | reverse complement strand
GGTGCCCACGTGGCCCACGTGAGTCAGGCCACCAACCCGCAGATCGGCAAGGAGCTCGTTTGTAACGATTGTCACGCCAACGGCGGCACTAACCTGAACCGTGCCAACCACGCCAACGGCATAATCAACTACTCATCAGCCCTTGGCGGCAGCAGTGCAAGAGGGAACCTCAAGCTCTCCACCGGCCGCTGCAACACCGTCTACTGCCACTCCAACGGCCAGGGAGTCTTCAACAACATGAGTACCAACAACTGGTTCTCCGGCGTGAACCTGCGGTGCGACGGTTGCCACGCTAAAGCTGTCGGTGCTGCATCCCTCTCCGGCAAGCACAACGCCCATATCAACGGCGGCGCTGCTACTGGCGGGATGTTCACTTGTCTCGCCTGCCACGCCAATACTCTGTTTGGTAATGTCACAACCCTGAATTCTTCCGGCAAGCACGTAAACGCTTTCAAGGACTTCTCAGGAGCACAAGCATACAAAACCGGCTTTGTCCCCGGCGCCGGTACCTGTTCCACCTATTGCCATACCGATGGCAAGCGTAACGCCGTTGTACCGCCACTCTGGACTGCGACTGGGCCCGCATCCGATCTAACTTGCGCCGGCTGCCATGCCATGGGTGCCATCGCAACCGGTGCCCACCAGTCGCACCTTACCCATGTGGGTAGTGTCATTACCTGCGCAAACTGCCATAATTCGACTACCAACAATAGCACTACTATTACCGGTACGACGCATATCGATGGTACGGCTAGCCTGCTGCAGGGCGGTACCTTTAATGGCTCGGTTACCTTCATTCCCAGTGGCGCCGGCTGTAGTACAATCTCCTGCCACGGTGGTACTTCTGCTCCTGACTGGTATGGACAATTAACCTGTGATAGTTGCCATCCGAAGTCCGGCCTCTCGGGAACGCACAGAACCCACATGGGCTCGCTCGATCTTACCAGCGCTTCAATCTACTACAACATGACTGCTAACCGCTCACTGGCAATTACTGACACAGACACGACTTATGGTCAGGCAAAAACCCACGGTTTTGGTTGCGCCAACTGTCATCCGATGAACCTTGCCAACCACATCAATGGTTCTGTTGATGTTGATATGGCCTCCAAGAATGTCGCCGGCACAGGTAAGCTCCGCTTCCTCAACTCAACTACAGTCGGTAAGCTGCCGCTCACCTACAGCTTCGTTAACAAGCAGTGCAACAACATCTACTGCCACAGTAACGCATCAAGGGTAGCTGCAGAACTGGTTTACAAGCCAACTCCGGCATGGACCTCCGGTTTCACCGGCGACCGCTGCGCCGGGTGCCATGACAACCAGCCTTCTACCGGTGCCCACGCAGCACATGCTGTCGGTAACCATACCAACAATGACGCAACTGAAGCCACCAAACTCCAGCCCGCCCCCTTTGTCATGCGTGACGGAAATATCTACAACGGCAAATCCGGCAAGGTTGCAATTGCCAACAAAATGAACTCAGCACACGGTAATGCGAACAACTCGACAACCATTGGTTGCTACATCTGCCATAACGGCACGGTTACCAGCAAGGCTAATGATCAGAACACCAAGTGCTATTATTGTCACGTGTCCGGAAATTATGGCGCTACGCCAAAAGGTAATGCTGCGATAGCCAGTCTCAAGAATCACGTTGACGGTACCCGTGAGATCCAGTTTGCTCAGGTCTTCGTGAAGAGCAAGGCGCAGATCCGCCAGGAGAGCTTCAAGTTCTACTCCGGTGTATGGCAGCGCAATACCTATAAGAACATGTCGACGCTTTCGTACGACACGGCAAAGGTCAGACTCGACCTAGGAACCACGTACACTTACAGTACGCCTATGAACAGTTCCTGTTCGAATGTCGTCTGTCATAACGGCAAGTCTCCGAAATGGAACCTTGCTGACTGGAACGATCCTAACAAGTGTATGGACTGCCACAACCAGCTCTAGGATTACTACTGAGCAAGAACTAGGACTGAATTGATACTTCACCCCCCTGATCCGCAAGATCAGGGGGTTTTTTTTGTTCAGGGTTTGTTGGAGTCCGATATTTGTGTATAATGCGCAGAAACTAACAAAGGGAGGGGATCATTCTTATGGCTGAAGAGAAAAAAGAGGCGTGGCTTAACTATCTTGCACTTACAACTGTCATTCTGGCAGTCTGCGCCACTTTGTCGACATTCAAAGGGGGAGGTTACTCGACCAGGTCGGTTATGAGCCAGACTCAGGCTTCCGATCAATGGGCTTTTTTTCAATCTAAAAGCATTAAGGGTTATATCTACGAGATGCAGAGGGACAAGCTCCAGCTCGAACTGAAGGCTTCAGGCGCGAAACTCTCCAGAGATTCGTCAGAAGAGTATGCAAAAAAGATCGACGACTATATGAAAAAGATCGAAAAATACGATAAGGAAAAAGCCGAGATTCAGAATGAGGCCAAGCGGTTTGAATCGATTAGAAATGATGCTCAGAAGCATTCCCAGATCTTCGGGATTGCGGTCATCTATCTGCAGATTGCCATACTCCTCTCTTCAATAGCGGCTCTGATTAAGAAAAAGCTCGTCTGGTTGCTGGGGGTTAGCGTCGGGCTTATCGGTGTTGTCTATTTTGCGGACGGTTTTTTGATGTTTTTTTGAGTCTATGGACATATTTGACACTTCAGCCCTTCGGCCATTAATGGCTGAGGGGCTTTTTTGTTCGTAAAAAACATTTCATAAAACTGCCATGATTGACTTAGGTCAAGTTTTGAACGCGGATTATGGAGGAGAATGACCTGAATTAAAAATACAACATGTAAATAACGCAAATGTGATTGATAGCTGATTATTATCTGTTAACTTTAAAGGTAATATCAGCGGAGGGAAAGATGCCAATTTCCAGTGTTGTCATAAGTTGCAGGCCCGGCAAAACAGATGTTATTGAGTCTCGACTAAAGCTCCTGCCGCAGCTCGAAATCCATCACCGACTTGAAAACGGATGTCTTATCGCAGTCCTGGAGACGGAAACTGTAGATGCAGAAGTTTCTCTCTTTAAAGAAATCATGCAGACCGATGGTGTATTCGATGTCAGGCTGGCCTATCACCATTTTGAAGACCTGCAGGAACTCCAAATTTGATTGAAAAAGGAGCTCACATGGATTTAAGCAGACGTGATTTCATCAAAACAGCTGCGGCAGCTGCAGCTCTGGCAGCAGCGACCGGCGGCAATTCTATCGAGACTGCTGAGGCCGCGCCGGATGCAGGTGGGCTTAAATGGGGCAAGGCGCCATGCCGGTTCTGCGGAACCGGGTGCGGAGTGCTTGTGGGGGTAAGGGACGGAAAGATTGTTGCCACCAAGGGAGATCCGAAGGCGCCAGTTAATAAGGGGCTGAACTGCGTTAAGGGATATTTTCTTTCCAAGGTCCTTGACGGTAATGACCGCCTGACCAAGCCCCTGATCCGTAAAGGTGGCAAGATGGTCGAAGCTTCATGGGACGAGGCGCTGGACCTGATAGCTGCAAAATTCAAGGAGTCGATCGACCGGAACGGTCCGGACTCTGTCGCTATCTATGGCTCCGGGCAGTGGACCGTTTTTGAGGGGTACGCTGCTGCCAAGCTCTTCAAGGGTGGAATCGGGACGAACAATATCGAGCCCAATGCCCGCCTCTGTATGGCATCAGCGGTAACAGGGTTCATGACAACCTTTGCCTCGGACGAACCCATGGGATGCTACGATGATCTCGACCTTGGCGATACCTACTTCCTCTGGGGCGCAAATATGGCCGAGTGCCATCCGGTACTTTTTTCCCGTCTGATTGATAACCGGTTAAAAAACCCAAAAGTAAAGATCATCGACTTTGGTACCCGACATACACGCACTTCACAGATGGCTGATCAGTATATCAGATTCACACCGCAGACCGACCTTGCCCTGCTGAACGGCATAGCCCACATCATTGTCCGCGACAAACTATATGACGAGAGCTTCATAAAGAACCATGCCGTATTCAAGAAAGGGAAAACCGGTATCGGCTACGGGCTTGAGGACAAGTTCAAGTTTGCCGATGACCCCAAGCCGATCACTTTCGATGAGTATAAGGACTTTCTGAAAACGTACACCCCGGAGTATGTTTCCAGTCTCTCCGGCGTGCCGGTAAAGACGATTGAAGAGGTAGCGAGGCTGTATGCAGATAAAGAGCGCAAGGTCAATTCACTCTGGACAATGGGATTCAATCAACATGTTCGCGGTACATGGGTGAATAACCTTGTCTACAACGTGCATCTGCTGACCGGAAAGATATGCAAACCGGGAGAAAACCCGATGTCGCTGACCGGGCAGCCGTCCGCCTGTGGAACGGCCCGTGAGGTGGGAACATTTACCCACCGTCTGCCGGCCGATATGGTGGTTACCAACCCTGAACATCGTGCGAAAGCAGCGGAAATCTGGGGTGTGGATGTCAAGAAAATACCGGAAAAACCGACCTACCATGCGACAGAGATGTTCCGGGCTCTGGACAGGGGGGACATTAAAGTACTCTGGGTGCAGGTTACAAACCCCTTCCAGTCTATGCCGCATCTGAATCGCTATCGCAAGGGCGCCAGGAAAGGGGACGGCCGCTTCATAATTGTCTCCGACATCTATCCGACCCGCTCTACAGAGCTTGCAGATGTGATTCTTCCTTCTGCTTCGTGGGTTGAGAAGGAGGGGTTCTTCGGGAATGCGGAGCGACGCGGTCAGCAGTGGTTCAAAATGGTGGATCCGCCAGGAGAGGCCAGAAACGATCTTTGGCAGACCATTGAGCTGGCAAAGCGGCTCGGCTATGGCAATCTCTTTCCCTACAAGTATGTGGAGAAAGAGATGTTCGAGGAGTACCGCAGGTTCACAGCCGGCGGAAAGGATCTGGCCCCTTACGAAGCCTACACCAAGGAAAGAGGGCTTCGGTGGCCGGTAGTCGATGGCAAGGAGACTCTCTGGCGCTATGCAGAGGGGCACGATCCCTACGTGAAGGCCGGGGAAGTGGTCAAATTCTACAAGAACAAGAAGGATGACGGCAAGGCAGTCATCTGGGCAAGACCTTACGAGCCGGCAGCCGAGTCTCCGGATAAGCAATATCCTTTCTGGCTCTGCACCGGAAGGGTTCTTGAGCAGTGGCACACAGGGACAATGACGGGACGGGTTCCGGAGCTGAAGCGGGCATACGGCGCAGCTGTCTGCGAGATTCATCCCGAGGATGCCAAAAAGCTTGGAGTGAAGCAGGGAGGGAAGGTTAAAGTGTCTTCGCGAAGAGGCTCCATAGTCCTGACTGCCGATCTGCGCGGGCGGGGCAAGGCGGAAAAAGGTAATGTCTTTGTTGCGTTCTTCGACGAAAACAAGCTGATAAACGAGCTCTGCATCGATGCCTACTGTCCGATTTCAGGCGAGCCGGATTTCAAAAAGTGTGCGGTCAAGCTCGAAAAAGCCTGAGTGAAGCGGAAACCTTGAAGGCCAATACAATTATCGGGAGGATTAGATGCAACGATACTTACTTCCTGTAGCAGCTGTTGCTTTGTCGATATTGCTGTTTGCCCCTGCCCCAGCTGTTGCTGGTGACGTTGAAGATCTTGAGAAGGATGCCGCTTACGCAGAAGGCACCCCGCCCATGGTGCCGCACAGAATGGAGCCCGGAGCTACGGGTGAAGCCTGCCTCGCTTGCCACCTGGAGGGTAAGAACGGTGCGCCGGTCTCTCCTCATACCGTGAGACTCGACTGTGTTCAGTGCCATGCACAGGGAGAGATAAAGGAGAAGAAGCCTGCAGCCAAAAAGAAAAAGATGCTGAAAGAGGTTAAATGAACGTAAGCCGCAAGGAGTTTATCTGCCGGGGCATGTACACTCTCGGGCGGAATCTGGTCGACATTCTCAAAGTCAGGCAGCCTGAAACAGTTGAAGCGGCCGGCATTGAGGATCACGGCTATCTGCAGGTTGACAACCGCAGTTGTCTGGCTCAACGAGGGGGCTGTTTCGCCTGCATCGATCACTGCCCGCATGAAGCGATAAGCATAGCTCTGGGTAAAGGCATAGCAATTGATGGCGAGCAGTGTGACGGTTGCGGCGAATGTGCAGCTGTCTGCCCGATAGATCCCAAAGTAATAACGATGAAGTCGTCAGAATCCAATCAAATCACAGAAAGGAGACATGAATGAAGAAGACCGTATTGGCAGCAGTTGTAGTCGGAGGAGCTGTACTTGGTCTGAGCTTGCCGGGCGCACTTACAGCAGCCAAGGCAAAGCCGGCTAAAGCAGCTCAGGGAAAGGAGGCCTGCTACGAATGTCATGACGATATCAGGGAAATGAAAGAGTCGTCAAAGCACGCCAAACTCCCCTGCAGCACATGTCATGACAATCTGGCAAAGCACATCGAGAGCATGGGCGAAGTCAAGCCGGTAACGATCATCGATCAGGCGCTTTGCGGCAAGTGTCACAAGGCTCAGTATGACAGCTTCTACAAGGTCAACACGGAAGGAGGCGCACGCAAGGAAAAAGGGGTGCCTACAGGCCGTTCGCCCCAGCAGGATAAGCTCCTTGCCGGGCACGGCTTCACCTTTGAGCACAACGAACCGCGCGGTCATGCGTTCATGGTCACCGATCAGTTCGTAGTGGACCGTTTCCAGGGGGGACGTTACCAGTACAAGGATAGCTGGGAAGGTGTGAACCGTACAGGAAAGACCTGGGATGTTCTGGTTGATAAGGGTGCAGACAAGAAGCTTCCTGAAACCGCAATGGCTGGCAATCCTACCTGTATCCAGTGCAAGACCTCCGACCATCTTCTGAAGTGGAAATTCCTTGGTGACAAAGACCCCAAAGCTAAATGGGACAGGACATCAAATGTCAACGATGTGGCAAAGGATACGAATAATCCGGTCGGCTGCGTCCACTGTCATGATCCTCACGGCACGCAACCACGGGTCGTGCGTGATGCATTGATTCAGGCGATCGAGCGGGATGGCGCCAACAATATCTTTGCGAAAGGCGGGAAGACCGATCTTAAAGTGAAGGATTTCCGCGGTTTCAGGAAGATTGGCATCATGGCTAAAACCGACTCCCGGATGATGTGTGCCCAGTGCCATGTCGAGTACAACTGCAACACCGGCTCGCAGTGGAGTGACGGCAAGAAGGTCGATTATGATAACGGTCGCACCAACCATATGCCGCTTAAAAACGGCAAGGAGCTGTTGGCGCACTACAAGAAGCTTGATTTCTACGACTTCAAGCATGCAGTAACCGGCGCACGTCTGATTAAGCTGCAGCATCCGGAAGCAGAAGCCTATGCAGGCAGCGTACATGACAGGGCAGGGGTACAGTGTCACCAGTGCCATATGCCGAAAATAAAGGGCAAAGACGGCAAGATGTATTCCGCGCATAATGTCTCCAGGCCGCTCAACACGGTCAAGGAGTCATGCCTTGGGTGTCATCCCAAGTTCAGCGTGGACGAGAAGAGGTACCAGATCGAGAGCATACGGAATTATGTCAAGGGCAAGATGCGCAAGGCAGAATTCTGGATAGGAAAACTGATCGACACCTATGCAGTTGCCAAAAGAGCCGGGGTGCCTGAAGAGACGCTTGCCAAAGCTCGCGAGAAGCATGAAGAAGCCCATGTCCTCTGGGAGTTCTGGACGGCCGAGAACTCTGACGGTTTCCACAACCCCGACCTGGCACGCGAGACACTGACCGGCGCAATCAAGGCAGGAAAGGACGGGGTGAAGATTTTGGAAGATGCGATGGCCCCAAAACAGTAACCCGAAAACCAATAGAGTCGCAACAAGGGGTGGGCATTAGTCCGCCCCTTTGCTTTTCGGAAAGCTTCGATATACTTCGTGGAGATTGAAGTCACAGGGAGGAAGGACCATGTTCAGAGGGATCGCTGTCAACAAGGATGACCAAGGCTACACTGCAAATCTGGTGCAGATGGAAGAAAACCAGCTTCCCGAGGGAGATGTTACCGTAAAGGTGGAATGGTCGACAGTCAACTACAAGGACGCGCTGGCAATCACCGGCAGGTCCCCTGTGATAAGGAGCTTTCCGATGATACCGGGAATAGACCTGGCCGGAGTCGTCAGGGAGAGCAATAGTCCCCTCTGGCAAAAGGGAGACCGTGTGCTGTTGAACGGCTACGGAATCGGGGACAGCCGCTTTGGCGGGCTGGCAGAAAAAGCCAGGGTGAAGGGAGAGTGGCTTGTCGCAGTGCCGGAGCGATTCTCTACCCGCCATGCCATGGCGATAGGGACGGCAGGCTATACCGCGATGCTTAGCATAATGGCCCTTGAGAAGCATGGCCTGAAGCCGGAGGATGGCGACATCCTAGTGACAGGCGCAACCGGCGGAGTAGGGAGCATCGCTATCAGTCTCCTTGCCAGGCTTGGTTATAAAGTCACAGCCTCTACGGGAAAGATGTCGGAGGCGGAGTATCTCAAAATGCTCGGTGCAACCGATATCATGGACAGAAGTGAGTTGTCAGCTCCAGGAAAGCCGCTTGCGAAAGAGCGCTGGGCAGGCGTCATCGATACTGCCGGAAGCTTTACGCTGGCTAATGCCTGTGCCGGGACAAAATACCGGGGCGCTGTTGCTGCCTGCGGTCTGGCACAGGGCATGGATTTTCCGTCAACAGTAGCCCCCTTCATTATCCGCGGGATAACCCTATATGGCATCGACAGCGCGATGGCTCCGCATCAGCTCCGCCTGGAGGCATGGAGACGGCTTGCATTGGACCTGGATGTGTCTAAACTGGATGCAATCACTTCCGAAATAGGGCTTTCAGAAGTAATGCCGGCCTGTGGGACCCTTCTCGACGGGAAGGTGCATGGTCGGATCGTTGTCGATGTGACTCGGTAAAGACTACGAAGAGAGAACATGCTCTGGCAGGGTGTTGAAAAACGTCATGAGGAGGCCAATATGCACGGCGCAAGCGAGCGAGGGAGGGAGGCGTAGCAGCGCTACGTCGAGTTTTCGAGCGAGTGGCAACACCGCAGATTGGACCCGCAGTAGTTTTTCAATAGCCTGCTAGTAGTACTTCTCCAGCAGTTTGCTAGCTTCGATAATTAATTTGCTGTCAGGATAGTCGGTAGATAGCCTGTTGAAAGCTTCACGAGCCTTTTCGGTCTCCCCGGCTTTCAGATGAGCAGCTCCAATCAGGTACCAAGTTTTGTCATGAAGAGAGTTTTTCGGGAACGCAGCAAGGGCGCTTTCAAGTCGCTTGATCGCAGCGGAATACTTTTCGGTACGGTAATAAAACTCTGCCACGTACTGCTCATACTGAAGCTGCTGCGACCTGACCTCTTCAAGTTTTTCAGTTACGTCTTTAGCAAATTCTGATTTCGGGTAAAGCTTGAGGAATTCCTCAAAATAGACCACGGAGTTTTTCTGAGGGGTCTGGTCCCTGTCAGTACCGGTAATGAGGTTGAAATTGGAGAGACCCGCTCTGTAGAGAGCGTACGGGGCTTTCTGGTGGGTCGGATGGAGTTTGCGGAACTGGATGTACTCGGAAGCGGCTTCAATGTAACGTTCTGACTCGAAATAAGAGTCTGCAATGCGGAGTTCCGCACTGGAGGAGAGCTCGGTTGAGGCGTAGGCATCCCGCACCTTTTTGTACTGAGCTATGGCATCGTCATACCTTTTTGCGCCGTAAAACTCCTCACCCTCCTGAAAGACAGCGGCCGGCTGGGTCTCGATAGGTATCGAGGCGCAGCCGGTGAAGAGCAATAACAGCAGTAGAAAGGGCAATTTCTTTAGAGCAGGCATGGCATTTCCTGGACCGATTTTCACTGAAGGTAGTAAATACAACCCGAAAAGTCAAGCAGTTGAACCGTGCGATCGACTATCAAAAGAACGTTTGACATCAAGCCTGCTACTTTCTCTTTCTTCTGTTTGGATCAAGCTCCTTTTTCCTCAACCTGATCGACTTAGGAGTAACTTCGACAAGTTCGTCATCATCAATGAATTCGAGGGCCTGCTCAAGTGTCAACAATCTCGGTGGAGCGAGCTTCACAGCATCGTCAGTGCCCGATGCACGGACATTGGTGAGTTTTTTCCCCTTGCAGGGGTTCACATCGAGATCGTTGTCCTTGGCATGTTGACCGATGATCATTCCGCCGTAAACCTCGACTCCGGGGGGGAGAAAAAGGATGCCGCGCGGTTGAAGCGCATCAAGAGCGTAGCCGGTGGTCTCTCCGTTTTCCATTGCTATCAGTACGCCGTTCTTTCGGCCGGGGATATCACCCCTGTATGGCGCATATTCGTGGAAAGTATGCGTCATGACTGCTGTGCCGCGAGTATCGGTAAGGACTTCGCTTCGAAGCCCTATCAGGCCGCGTGCGGGGATGATGAACTCCAGACGGAGCGTCTCACCCATGGGCTGCATGGAGGTCATCTCCCCCTTGCGTGGGCCCATCTTTTCGATGATGACCCCTTGGTATTCAGCCGGCACATCGACTACCAGGTACTCCATCGGCTCCATCTTCTTTCCGGAAACGTCACGGAGAATAACTTCAGGCTTAGAGACAGCCATTTCGAAGCCTTCACGCCTCATATTCTCGATAAGGATGGAGAGGTGCAGTTCTCCTCTGCCCGAAACCTTGAAAGTGTCACCAGCATCGGTATCCTCAACTCGAAGCGATACGTTTGTCCGTAGCTCCTTGTCGAGCCGCTCGCGGATATTGCGGGATGTGACAAGTTTGCCTTCCCTCCCGGCAAAGGGGGAGGAGTTGACGATAAAGTTCATGGAGATCGTCGGCTCGTCGATCGCGACATAAGGGAGAGCGACAGGATTTTCTGCATTGGCAAGGGTCTCACCGATACCCACGGAGTCAAAGCCGGCAATCGAAACGATATCTCCGGTTACAGCCTCTTCTATCTCCACCTGCTTCAGCCCTTCGTAGCCGAGGAGTTTCGAAATCCTCCCCTTTGTGATGCCGCCATCATGTTTGATTACAGCCAGAGTTTCACCGGTCTTGACCTTGCCGCTGTAAATCTTGCCGGTGGCAATCCTGCCGATATAGTCGTTGTAATCGATATTGGTCACAAGGAGTTGGAACGGGGCAGTTACATCACCTTTCGGCGGGTGGACGTTGCTTTCTACAACCGCAAAAAGAGGTTCCAGGCTGGTTGAGTCGGAGGACATGTCCAGTTTGGCGTAACCCAGTTTGGCGCTTGTGTAGACGATCGGGAAGTCCAGCTGTTCGTCATTTGCATTCAGTTCGCAGAAGAGATCGAAGACCATGTCCACCACTTCGTCAGGGCGGGCGCCGGGCCGGTCGATCTTGTTGATGACGACGATAGGCTTCAGCCCCAGATCAAGCGACTTCTTCAGTACGAAACGTGTCTGAGGCATCGGTCCGTCAAGTGCGTCAACAAGCAGGAGCACCGAATCCACCATGGTCAGGACCCGCTCCACTTCGCCGCCGAAATCCGCATGGCCGGGTGTGTCGACAATGTTGATCTTGTATCTGCCGTGATGCACCGAGAGGTTTTTTGAAAGGATGGTGATGCCGCGCTCTTTTTC
>Ga0134124_10004250_pt1 | contig 11513 bp, 7 predicted proteins | sample KB304_FD_96880 | JGI IMG/M metagenome (GOLD analysis project Ga0134124, IMG submission 96880) | Terrestrial soil microbial communities without Nitrogen fertilizer from Kellogg Biological Station, Michigan, USA - KB3-0-4 | ecosystem: Environmental > Terrestrial > Soil > Unclassified ... | reverse complement strand
GCGAAATTTCTACGTAATAAAACTCATGTAAACATCGGTACGATCGGTCACGTTGACCACGGCAAGACCACTTTAACCGCCGCCATCACCAAGGTTCTGGCCGGCAAGGGTCAGGCCGAGTACAAGGCATTCGACCAGATCGACAACGCCCCTGAAGAGCGTGAGCGTGGTATCACCATCGCTACTGCCCATGTTGAATACGAAACCGACAAACGTCACTATGCCCATGTTGACTGCCCCGGCCATGCCGACTACGTCAAGAACATGATCACCGGTGCTGCCCAGATGGACGGCGCAATCCTGGTTGTATCTGCAGCTGACGGTCCGATGCCGCAGACCCGTGAGCACATCCTGCTCGCCCGTCAGGTTGGCGTGCCATATATGGTAGTATATCTCAACAAGGCTGACATGGTAGACGACGAAGAACTGCTTGAGCTCGTAGAGCTCGAAGTTCGCGAGCTTCTCTCCAGCTACGACTTCCCCGGCGACGACACCCCGATCATCAAGGGTTCCGCCCTCAAGGCCCTTGAAGGTGAGAAGAGCTTTCTTGGCGAAGAGTCCATCGGTCGTCTCATGGACGCAGTCGATGCCTACATTCCGGATCCTGAGCGCGCAATCGACCGTCCGTTCCTGATGCCTGTAGAAGATGTATTCTCCATCTCCGGCCGTGGTACCGTAGCCACCGGTCGTGTTGAGCGCGGCATCATAAAGGTCGGTGAGGAAGTCGAAGTTGTCGGCATCAAGAACACCATCAAAACAACCGTAACCGGTGTTGAGATGTTCCGCAAGCTGCTTGATGAAGGGCGTGCAGGGGACAACATCGGCGCACTGCTGCGCGGTGTAAAACGTGAAGATATCGAGCGCGGCCAGGTACTTGCCAAGCCCGGCTCCATTACCCCGCACACCAAATTCAAAGCGGAAGCATACATCCTTACCAAGGAAGAAGGCGGCCGTCATACTCCGTTCTTCAATGGCTACCGTCCGCAGTTCTATTTCCGTACCACGGACGTTACCGGTGTTGCCGAGCTTCCAGCCGGCATTGAAATGGTCATGCCTGGCGACAATGTCGCCATGACAATCAAACTTATCACCCCGATCGCCATGGACGACGGCCTGCGCTTCGCTATCCGTGAAGGTGGCCGTACTGTCGGCGCTGGTGTTGTCGCTTCAATTATTGAATAAATACGAATTCAGATGAACGGATGTGGGCATGACGACTGTCAGTGTCTGCTGATTTCATACAAAAGGAAGCACGATTATGAGAGACATCATCACACTTGGTTGCACAGAGTGCAAACAGAGAAACTACACGACAACAAAAAACAAAAAAACGACTCCTGGCAAACTTGAATTCAGCAAGTATTGTCGATTCTGTCGCAAACACACTCCTCACAAGGAAACCAAGTAATTTGAGCAGATTGTCGCACGGTACAGGCCAGTAGCTCTAATTGGTAGAGCGCCGGTCTCCAAAACCGGATGTTGGGGGTTCGAATCCCTCCTGGCCTGCCACAACTATCTGTTTTCCCTTTCAGAGATGAATAAGCAGCATTCGAGAACAGTCGGTAGTTCATAGAAAAACTGCCAGGAGCTATATTGTGCAAAAAATCACTGCTTTTTTTGAATCAGTAAAGCTTGAGCTTGAAAAGGTCACATGGCCGACACGCAAAGAGACTATTGCAACAACCGGTGTTGTAGTTTTTATTGTTGTGCTGATTTCATTCTATCTTGGTGCCTGTGATCTCGTTCTGGCCAAGCTGTTGCGTCTGATACTAGGATAAAGGGTCCAGCTATGTCCATGAAATGGTATGGTGTACATACATATTCAAGCTTTGAGAACAAGGTACGTCTAAACTTACTTGAAACTATCAAAAACGAGGGGATGGAGAGTTTCTTTGAGGAGATCCTCATCCCTTGTGAAACGGTTGTAGAACTCAAAAAAGGTGAGAAAAAAACGTCTTCCAGAAAGTTTTTTCCGGGCTACATTCTGGTCAAAATGGAACTAACTGACGAAACGTGGCACCTTGTAAAGGAAACCGCCAAGGTAACCGGCTTTGTAGGCGGCAATACCCCCTTCCCTATTGCAGATGAGGAAGTTAATAAAATTACCCGCCGCATGGAAGAGGGAGCTGAAAAGCCTCGCCCCAAAGTTCTGTTTGAAGTTGGTGAAACTGTGCGCGTGGTCGACGGCCCGTTTCTCAATTTTTCTGGAGTCGTTGAAGATGTCAAGCCAGACAAGGGCAAACTGCGCGTAACCGTAACAATATTCGGCCGTGCAACTCCTGTCGAACTCGAATTCATGCAGGTGGAAAAGAACTAGCTACTATAGTCAGTCATTCATTAGAGGATGACACGCATTCGCTGTATATAAAGGAGCACTTTTATGGCAAAGAAGATAACCGGTTACATCAAATTGCAGGTTCCAGCGGGCAAAGCAAATCCTTCGCCTCCAATCGGCCCTGCCCTCGGCCAGCATGGCGTCAATATCATGGAATTCTGTAAGGCATTCAATGCAAAAACCCAGGCTGATGAGGGTACTATTACTCCGGTTGTAATTACCGTGTACGCTGACAGGTCATTCACGTTTATTACCAAGACGCCGCCAGCACCGGTATTGATCAAGAAAGCTCTTGACCTTAAGAGTGGCTCTGCTGTCCCAAACAAAACCAAAGTGGGTAAACTCACCAAGGCCCAGGTTGAAGAGATTGCCAAAAAGAAAATGCCTGATCTCAATGCCGCTTCACTTGAAGCCGCAATGAGGACAATTGAAGGTACTGCCCGCTCAATGGGCGTTGATATCGTCTAATCGAAACACCATCTATTTAATCAAGACACCTAGAGAGGTTGTATCATGTCAAAAAGCGCAAAGAAACATTCTGAAGCAATGTCTAAAATTGACAGAAACAAGGTTTATCAGCTTGGGACTGCAGTTGACGTTGTGAAGCAGACCGCTTACGCAAAGTTTGATGAGACCGTCGATGTTGCAGTCAAATTAGGAGTTGATCCACGGCACGCTGACCAGATGGTTCGCGGTGCTGTTGTTCTTCCTAACGGACTCGGCAAAGACGTCCGCGTTCTCGTTTTTGCAAAGGGTGAAAAAGAGAAGGAGGCACTTGATGCCGGCGCGGATTATGTGGGTGCAGATGATCTTGTTGCCAAGATTCAGGCCGGCTGGTTTGATTTTGATACTGCCATTGCAACTCCGGACATGATGGGCGTTGTCGGCAAGATTGGTAAACTGCTCGGACCTCGCGGCCTTATGCCGAACCCGAAGGTCGGAACTGTGACCTTCGAAGTTGGCAAGGCTGTCAAGGAATCAAAGGCCGGTAAAGTTGAATTCCGCGTCGAGAAAGCCGGAATTATTCATGCCCCGGTCGGCAAAGTTTCATTTGATGCAGAGATGCTCAAGGGTAATCTTCTTGCACTCGTGGAAGCCCTTCTCAAAGCGAAACCGTCTGCTGCCAAAGGTACATACATTAAAAAGATTTCTCTCTCTTCTACAATGGGAGCCGGCATAAACCTTGATATCAGCGATGTAACCGCGCAGATATAAGCCATTTAGTTTAGCCAAAGTCAAAGACAGCAGGCGCGATTTTTTCGCTTAATCCGAACACCGGACCTGCCGAGACTTGGGTACCGCATTTTTGCGTTTCCTGACTTTGGCCGAGGCCCTGCCTCACATACCAAAAGAAAGGAGGAAGTCGCTTGAACAAGAACAGCAAACAGGAACTCGTCACCGAGATGCATGAGCGACTGACACGCGCCAAGGCTGTTTTTCTCGCGGATTTTCGCGGGATGAACGTGGGGCAGGCTACAACGCTCCGAAATGAGCTTCGTGCTGCGTCAGTTGAGTACAAAGTATTTAAAAATACTTTGTTTGATCTGGCTGCCAAGGGCACTGATATCGAGTGCATCAGTCCGTTCCTTGCCGGTCCGACCGCCGTCGCAATCAGCTATGATGATCCGGCAAGTGCCGCAAAAGTGCTGAACAAATTTGCCAAAGATCCTCAAGGCAAGTTCGTTCTCAAGGCCGCCGTACTCAGCGGTAAGCTGCTTGACACCAAGCAGATCCAGGCATTGGCAGACCTGCCCTCGCGCGAGGTTCTCATCGCCAAGATGCTCGGATCCATGCAGGCGCCTGCAACCAACTTCGTTGGTGTACTTGCCGCACTGCCAGGTTCGCTTGTACGCGTACTCGACGCAATCCGCGTGCAGAAATCATCAAACTAACCCAGTAACTAACTAATGCATTACTAAAAATCATATTCGGAGGATTGACCTAATGGCTATCACTAAAGAAGATGTAATCAGTTTTATCGAAAAAATGACCGTGCTTGACCTCGCTGAACTCGTCAAGGAACTGGAAGAAAAATTCGGCGTTTCTGCTGCTGCTCCTGTTGCAGTTGCCGCCGCTGCGGGTCCGGCTGTTGTTGAAGCAGCTGAAGAGCAGACTGAGTTTGATGTTATCCTGAAAGCTGCCGGTGCCAACAAAATCAACGTTATTAAAGTTGTGCGTGCTCTGACAAGCCTCGGTCTGAAAGAAGCCAAGGACGTAGTTGACGGAGCACCTGGCACAGTGAAAACCGGCGTTTCCAAACAAGAAGCTGAAGATGCTGTTAAACAGCTTGTAGAAGCCGGCGCAGAAGCAGCTATCAAATAGCACCAGAAATTGTTGTCTTTATGAGAGCCAAGGTCGCCCGGAGCGGCCTTGGCTTGTGCTGTTTCGGCACGCTTTGATCATCATATACTTCTGACATTCCAGCATGTTATACTATAAATATAGTTCCAGTCACGATACCCGCCAAAGGAGAAGCCATGGCTTATTCTATTGCCAATAATCACCTCTTGCGTAAAAACTTTGCCAAGATAAAGAACATAATCGAAATCCCCAATCTGATTGATATTCAGAAGGATTCATATCGACGTTTTCTGCAACAGGAAGTGTCGGCTGAATCCCGTTTGAATACGGGCCTTGAAGCAGTGTTCAAGAGCGTGTTTCCGATCAAGGATTTCAGTGAAAGCGCTTCTCTCGAGTATGTATCCTACTCGCTTAACAAGCCCAAGTATGATGTCGATGAATGTCACCAGAGAGGCATGACTTACGCTGCACCGATGAAGGTTAAAGTGCGTCTTGTGATCTGGGATGCCGGTAAGGATTCTGCCGTCAAGGCTATCAAGGACATCAAAGAGCAAGAGGTTTATTTTGGCGAAATCCCGCTTATGACCGATAACGGGACTTTTATCATCAACGGTACGGAACGGGTAATTGTAAGCCAGCTCCACCGGTCACCGGGAGTCTTTTTCGATCACGACAAGGGCAAAACGCACTCAAGCGGCAAGGTTCTGTACTCCGCCCGGGTAATTCCATACCGCGGCTCATGGCTGGATTTTGAATTTGATCACAAAGATATTCTGTACGTCAGAATTGACCGCCGCAGAAAAATGCCCGCAACCGTGCTCCTGAAGGCTTTGGGGTATTCGGTAGAACAGCTTCTTAACTACTATTATAAAAGTGAAGAAATTTTTATAGGTGCAGATTCAATATCAAAAAGCATTGAGCCCGAGCTCCTTACTCTTCAAAAGACAATTGTTGACGTAACCGACCCTGAAAATGGCGAAGTTCTTGTCAAGGCAAACCGGAAGTATACAAAATCTTCAATCAAGAAAATGCAAGAGCGGGGAATGAAGACCGTTCCGGCCACTATCGAAGACATTCTGGGTCGTTATGCATCATCCGACATAGTTGATCCGACCACCGGCGAAATTATTCTTGAATGTAATGATGAAGTTACCCTGGATCGTTTTAATGAAATCAAGGCACGCGGCGTAAGCAGTTTCAAGGCACTGTATATTGATAACTTGCACATTACCTCCTCTTTCCGCGATACGTTGCTGATAGACAAGATCAGTTCAAGCGACGAGGGGCTGATTGAAATATACAGGCGTCTCCGCCCGGGAGACCCACCAACATTAAAAAGTTCACTGGCACTCTTTGACAACCTGTTTTTCAACCCTGAGCGTTACGACCTTTCGGCAGTTGGCCGACTTAAGCTGAACTATAAACTCGGCCTTAAGGTATGGCAGGACTGCATGGTATTAAACGCTCCGAGCATGTTGAGCAGTGAAGATGTTGTCAGTTTTGAATCTCTTATAGCCCGGCTGGCGGGCTCAACTGATCCTTTTTCTCAGTATCTGATGATGAAACTTCCACCCGACCTTGCCAAAGCTCTCAAAAAAGTGGAGACCGGTCAATCCGTATCGGATAAATTGAAGGATCAGTTATTACATGAACTGAATAACATTATTCGTGATAATGACTTCTTTCAAAAGGAATTGTTTGCTCCGCTCGGGTTGTCCAAGGCAACGGTAAAGTTGACCGAGGCAATTGAACAGGGTGGTTTTGACGAAAGCCGCAGACAAATCGAAATTCTGCGCCGAAACAGAATGATTTTCGAAGACCTCTATCATACAGAGATAAAGATTGCCGTAAAAAATGATATTCTTGAGATCGTCAGATATCTTATCGAGCTAAAAAATGGCCGCGGCACCATTGATGATATTGATCATCTCGGCAATCGCCGTGTTCGTGCCGTCGGTGAACTGCTTGAAAATCAGTATCGCATCGGCCTTGTCCGAATGGAACGTGCCATCAAGGAGCGAATGAGTCTGCAGGAGGTGGAAAACCTCATGCCTCATGACCTGATCAATTCCAAGCCGGTCTCGGCAGTTGTGAAGGAATTCTTTGGTTCATCGCAGTTATCCCAATTCATGGATCAGACCAACCCGCTTTCCGAGGTCACTCACAAACGTCGTCTTTCTGCGCTGGGACCAGGCGGTCTGACCCGTGAACGCGCCGGTTTTGAGGTTCGTGACGTTCACCCCACGCACTACGGCCGGGTATGCCCGATTGAAACTCCTGAAGGACCGAACATCGGCCTGATAGCCTCCTTGTCGACATATGCCCGAATCAACGATCATGGTTTTGTAGAAACTCCGTACCGCATCGTACAGGAAGGCAGCGTGACCAATGAAGTCCGCTTCTTCTCCGCTCTTGAAGAAGAAGGGCATGCAATAGCTCAGGCCAATGCAGAAGTAGACGCAAATGGGCGTTTTATCAATGATTACAACTCGGCGCGTAAAAGCGGCGAATTTATTCTTGTCCATCGTGACGAGATCGCCCTGATGGACGTTGCTCCAATCCAGTTGGTATCGGTTGCAGCGGCTCTGATCCCGTTCCTTGAGAACGATGACGCCAACCGGGCCCTGATGGGGTCAAACATGCAACGTCAGGCTGTCCCGTTGTTGCGTGCCGACTCTCCTCTGGTCGGAACCGGCATGGAACGCATAGTGGCACGCGATTCCGGTGTGTCGATCATTGCCCGTCACAATGGAGAGGTTGAATCAGTTGATGCCGCGCGAATTGTAGTGAAGATCGACGAAAATGAAATCGATGAGAACGGCACCGGTGTTGATATCTATAACCTGATCAAGTTTGCCCGTTCCAACCAGAATACCTGCATCAACAACAAGCCGGTGGTCAAGGTTGGCGACAAGGTCAAACGCGGAGCCGTAATCGCCGATGGGCCATCAACCGACATGGGCGAACTGGCCCTTGGACAGAATATTGTCGTAGCCTTCATGCCCTGGGGCGGATACAACTACGAGGACTCGATCCTCATCTCTGAAAAACTGATCAAGGATGACCGGTACACTTCCATCCATATAGAGGAATTCGAGTGTGTCGCACGCGATACTAAACTGGGCAAGGAAGAAATTACTTCCGACATCCCGAACCTTGGTGAAGAAACCCTCAAGGACCTCGATGAATCAGGCATTATCCGTATCGGCGCCGAAGTAAAGCCGGGGGATATTCTGGTTGGCAAGATTACTCCGAAAGGGGAGACCCAGCTATCTCCCGAGGAAAAACTTCTGCGGGCTATTTTCGGTGAAAAAGCCGGTGACGTCCGCGATACTTCTCTGACTGTCCCCCCTGGTGTTGAAGGGACGGTTATCGGTGCCAAGATTTTCTCCCGCAAGGGCAATGACAAGGACTCCCGCACCGAGCTGATCGAAAAAGCCGAAGAGGACAAACTGCGCAAGGATGAACAGGATGAGATCCGAATCATCCGTGACTCCGCCATCGGCAAGCTCAAACGGCTATTGGTCGGAAAAACTCTGGCTGTCAAACTTGAAGACAGCAAAGGGAATCTTGTTCTTGCAAAGGGTAAACAGATCACCGAAGAGTCACTTCAGACTCTGGCCAGTTCTGTCTGGAGCACCATTTCGGTAAGCGACGACAGTGAAACCGACGATAAGGTGCATCAGATCCTTGAAACCCTCAATCGCCAGATTGATCTGATTCACAACGTGTTTGAGGATAAGATTCAGAAGCTTAAGCGTGGCGACGATCTGCCGCCAGGCGTAATCAAGATGGTCAAGATTTACATTTCCATCAAGCGTAAACTGCAGGTCGGTGATAAAATGGCCGGCCGCCACGGTAATAAAGGTGTTGTTTCCCGTATATTACCCGAAGAAGACATGCCGTATATGGAAGACGGACGACCGGTCGAGATCGTTCTTAACCCGCTTGGCGTTCCTTCCCGTATGAACGTCGGCCAGATTCTGGAGACACATCTTGGCTGGGCGGCAAAAGGCATCGGTTGGAAGATCGAGGATATGCTTGAAAAGCAGACCTCTGAAGAAAACCTGAAACTGTATCTGAAAGATGTCTATGGCGATGACGAAGTCGGGGCATTTATTGACTCCCTGGATCGCACGGAATTGCTTAAGGTTGCCCGTCGCCTGCAACGCGGTGTAGCTATGGCCTCCCCTGTTTTTGAGGGTGCGACCGAAGCACAGATAAAGGCGATGCTCGGCAAAGCCGGTTTGCATTCGTCCGGTCAGGTCACTCTGTTTGATGGGCGCACGGGTGAGCCATTTGATAACAAGGTGACTGTCGGTGTCATGTATGTACTGAAACTCCACCATCTTGTTGACGACAAGATCCATGCCCGTTCAATCGGACCATACAGTCTCGTGACCCAGCAACCGCTTGGCGGAAAGGCACAATTCGGTGGTCAGCGACTCGGGGAGATGGAAGTGTGGGCCATGGAAGCGTATGGTGCGGCTCATGCCCTTCAGGAATTCCTGACCGTCAAGTCGGATGATGTTTCCGGACGTACCCGCATGTATGAAGCGATCGTCAAAGGCAAGCATACCCTGGAGCCCGGTTTGCCCGAGTCATTCAACGTTCTTATCAAGGAACTTCAGTCCCTTTGTCTGGATGTTGACCTGCTTGAAGGCGAAGAAGAATAAATAAAGATATCCTGGCCGGAGTCTGTATCTTCAGACATGCGGCTTGAGTCAAACGGAGGAGAGCATCGTGGAAGATTATTTCAGCTTTTTTGATAAACCAAAAGATCCACTCCACTTTTCAGCTATACGCATATCGATTTCATCTCCCGACAAAATTCGGGAGCGTTCTCATGGTGAAGTAAAGAAACCTGAGACTATCAATTATCGTACGTTCAAACCGGAGCGGGACGGACTCTTTTGTGCCAAGATATTTGGACCGACAAAAGATTACGAATGCAACTGCGGCAAGTACAAGCGCATGAAACATCGTGGCATAATATGTGAAAAATGCGGTGTTGAAGTCATTCCCTCGAAAGTTCGCCGGGAGCGGTTGGGGCATATTGACCTTGCTACGCCAGTTGCCCATATCTGGTTTCTGAAATCGTTACCTTCCCGTATCGGAAATCTGCTGGACATCACTCTTAAAGACCTGGAAAAAGTGCTCTACTTTGAAGGGTTTGTCATCAGTGACCCGAAGAACACCCCACTGCAGTTTTGCGAAGTAATGTCGGAAGATAAATATATAAAGATGCAGCAGGAGTATGGCAGCGACGCATTTTCTGGCGGAATGGGTGCGGAAGCAATTCGTGAGTGTCTTCGCGCTCTTAATCTTGAAGATCTTGCCGTGACGCTGCGGGCTGAAATGGTTGAGTCAACCAGCGAAGCAAAACGCAAGAAGACTGCCAAACGTCTCAAGGTTGTTGAAGCATTTCGCCATTCCGGCAATAAACCGGAGTGGATGATCCTTGAATGCATTCCGGTTCTTCCTCCCGAATTACGCCCTTTGGTACCGCTGGATGGAGGCCGCTTTGCGACTTCGGATCTGAACGACCTGTATCGTCGCGTCATTAACCGCAACAATCGCTTGAAACGTCTCTGTGAACTGCAGGCACCCGAAGTCATTATTCGTAACGAAAAGCGGATGCTTCAGGAAGCTGTTGATGCCCTCTTTGACAACGGACGTCGAGGTCGCGCAATCGCCGGCCCGAACAAACGTCCCCTCAAGTCCCTGTCCGATATGCTCAAAGGCAAGTCGGGGCGTTTCCGTCAGAACCTGCTCGGTAAACGTGTCGATTATTCGGGGCGTTCCGTAATTGTTGTCGGACCGGAGCTTAAACTGCATCAGTGCGGACTTCCCAAAAAAATGGCACTGGAGCTGTTCAAACCGTTTATTTACAACAAACTGGAAGAGCGCGGTTTCGTTACCACCATCAAGAGTGCCAAAAAAATGGTTGAGAAAGAGCGCCCTGAAGTATGGGATGTTCTTGAAGAGGTCATCAAGGAACACCCCGTCATGCTCAACCGTGCTCCGACCCTGCACCGCCTCGGGATCCAGGCTTTCGAACCGGTTCTGATCGAAGGCAAGGCCATTCAGCTGCATCCGCTCGTCTGCACCGCTTTCAACGCCGACTTCGACGGTGACCAGATGGCGGTTCATCTGCCGCTCTCCATCGAGAGCCAGGTTGAAGCCCGTGTTCTGATGATGTCTACCAACAACATTCTCTCGCCGGCCAACGGCAAGCCGATCATCGTACCGTCCCAGGATATGGTTCTTGGGGCCTACTACATGACCCGTGACCGAATCAACGCCAAGGGAGAATATTACCGGCCGACCGAGCAGGAACTTTCGGCAGGCGTGAACGTTTCAGGCTGTTTTTCATCACCGGAGGAAGTCAGGATAGCATTCGATGCCAAGGAAATCGACATGCAGGCATTGATCAAGGTCCGTATGAAGAACCTGGCTACCGATGAGAAAGCCCAGATGATCGACACCACAGCCGGCCGCATCCTGCTTCGCGATGTCCTTCCAGCATCGGTTCCATTTTCTACAATAAACAAGGTCATGACAAAGAAGGAGCTGTCAAACCTGGTTGATACCTGTTATCGCCTGTCTGACAGTAAGGAAACCGTTCTTTTGGCCGACCGTCTCAAGGAAATCGGCTTCAAGTATGCAAATCTGGCAGGCATCTCCATCTGCCTTGACGACATGGTTATCCCGGAAGGCAAACCGGCTATCATTGAGAAGGCCCACGAAGAAGTCACCGAAATCCAGAATCAATATACCGAAGGACTTATCACTGATGGTGAACGCTACAACAAGGTTATCGATATCTGGGCCAAGGCAACTGAAGAGATCGCAACCGAGATGCTTGACAACCTTT
>Ga0134124_10004249_pt1 | contig 11515 bp, 10 predicted proteins | sample KB304_FD_96880 | JGI IMG/M metagenome (GOLD analysis project Ga0134124, IMG submission 96880) | Terrestrial soil microbial communities without Nitrogen fertilizer from Kellogg Biological Station, Michigan, USA - KB3-0-4 | ecosystem: Environmental > Terrestrial > Soil > Unclassified ... | reverse complement strand
GGACACGGTGGCCGCGGCGCTGGCCGCCGCCGACCGCGCGCCCGCCGACATCGCCGCCCTCGGGATCACGAACCAGCGCGAGACCACGGTCCTGTGGGACCGGCGCACGAGCGAGCCCGTCGCGCCGGCGATCGTCTGGCAGGACCGGCGAACCGCGGCCGCCTGCGAGCGGCTAGCCGCCGCTGGCCATGGATCGGAGGTGGCACGGCGCACCGGCCTGGTGCTCGACCCGTACTTCTCCGGGACGAAGCTCGCCTGGCTGCTGGAGCACGATCCCGAGCTGCGCCGCCGCGCCGGCCGCGGCGAGCTGGCGTTCGGCACGGTCGACTCCTGGCTGATCTGGCGGCTCACCGGCGGGCGCACGCACGTCACCGACGTCACGAACGCGTCACGCACCCTGCTGCTCGACCTCGCGGCCGCGGCCTGGTCCGCGCCGATGGCCGAGCTGCTCGGGATCCCGATGGAGCTACTGGCCGAGGTCGCGCCGAGCTCGGCGGTGTATGCCGAGACCGACCCGGCGGCGTTCCTCGGGGTGTCGGTGCCGGTCGCGGCGGCGGTCGGCGACCAGCAGGCCGCACTGTTCGCACAGGCGTGCTTCGCGCCGGGCCAGGCCAAGAACACCTACGGCACCGGCTCGTTCGTGCTGCTGAACACCGGACCGACGCCGCCGCCGGCCCGGGCCGACGGCGCGCTGCTGCGCACCGCGGCGTTCCAGCTCGCCGGCGAGCCGGTGCACTACGCGCTGGAGGGTGCAGTACTGGCGACCGGCTCCGCGGTGCAGTGGCTGCGCGACGGGCTTGGCATCGTCGGTTCCGCCGCCGAGACGGCCCAGCTCGCGGCGTCGCTCGACGGCAACGACGGCGTCTACTTCGTCCCCGCGCTCGCGGGGCTGGGCGCGCCGCACTGGGACCCGCGGGCGCGCGGCACCCTGGTCGGGCTCACCCGCGGCACCGGCCGCGCGCACCTGGCCCGCGCGGTCCTGGAGTCGATCGCCTACCGCACCCGGGACATCGTCGAGGCGATGGCCGCCGACGGCACCGAGGTCACCGAGCTGCGCGCCGACGGCGGCGCCGCCGCGAACCCGTGGCTGATGCAGTTCCAGGCCGACATCCTCGGCGTTCCAGTGGATGTGCCGGACAACCTGGAGACGACGGCGCTCGGCTCCGGCTACCTCGCGGGCCTGGCCACCGGCTTCTTCCCCGACCGGGCCGCCCTCGCGGCGCTGCGCCGTACCGCGACCCGGTACGAGCCCGGCCCCGCCTCGGCCGGCCGCGACCGGCTCTATGGGCAGTGGCTGCGGGCCCTCGACCGCTCCCGCGGCTGGGCCCAGGACTAAGACCGGGCCACGGCGCCAACTTCGACCGGGCTTTCCCACCGCGGGCACACTGGTGGACCACGGGATCGCGTCGGCGAATCTCGCCGAACCTCCTGTCAGCGGAGCCGATCCCTGACAGGCTGTGATGGGGGCCGGTGGGAGGTCCCCTGGCGCCTGACCCCCGGACGGAGATCGTGTCGGACACTGACTACGCCGTCGAGCTCGGCCGCCGGCTGCGCGCCGTCCGCAACCGGCGCGGCATGTCGCTGCTCGACGTCCAGGAGATCACCGCCGGCCGGTGGACCGCCGGCACCCTCGGCGCCTACGAGCGGGGTAGCCGCGTCCTGCGGGTGCACCGGCTCGTGGAGCTCGCCGAGCTCTACGACGTCCCGGCGACGCTGCTCGTACCGCCCCCGACCGACCGGCGGGACACCGACGACCTGCCGCCTCTGGTGATCGACCTGCGCCGGCTGCGCAAGCTGCCGCCGACCAGGACCGGGCCGCTGCGCCGCTGGATCGCGATCGTGCAGGTGCTGCGGTCGGACAGCTCGCGGGACGTGCTGCGGCTGCGCCGTTCCGACCTGACGTCGCTGGCGCGGCTGTACTCGACCACGCCGGAGCTGCTCTACGAACGCCTCGGCGCGTGGGGCGCCCTGGTCGAGCCGGGGGCGGAGCGCGCCCCGGCAACCGGTGCCCTCGGTGGCGCCCGCCGCCGGCCCCTCGGCGCCGCCGGCCACCCGCGCGCGGGCGCTCCCGCCTCGTCCCCCCTGCGCCAGGGCCCCCGCCGCTGAATTCCTGGTTCGCTCCGTCTCCGTAGGATCGACGCGTGGCGGAGATCCTGGCGGTCGAGGTTGACAGCCTCGTGAAGGCGTACGGGCGCACCCGGGCGGTCGACGGGCTGTCCTTCGGCGCGCCGGCGGGGTCGGTGACCGCCCTGCTCGGCCCGAACGGGGCCGGCAAGACGACCACCGTGGAGATCTGCGAGGGCTTCCGGCGAGCCGACGGCGGGACGGTCCGGGTACTCGGCGCGGACCCGGCCGACCAGCGGTTGCGGCCCCGCGTCGGGGTGATGCTGCAGTCCGGCGGGATGTACCCGGGTGCGCGCGCCGCCGAGATGCTGCGCCTGGTCGCCGCGCACCACGCGAACCCGCTCGACCCGGCCGCGCTGCTGGACCGGGTCGGGCTGACCGGCACCGCGGCGCGCACCCCGTTCCGGCGGCTGTCCGGCGGCCAGAAGCAGCTGCTGTCGCTGGCGATGGCCGTCGTCGGCCGGCCCGAGCTGGTGTTCCTGGACGAGCCGACGGCCGGGCTGGACGTGCGGGCCCGGCACGAGACCTGGGACCTCGTCGAGGAGCTGCGCGCGGCCGGCGTCACGGTGCTGCTGACGACGCACGCGATGGACGAGGCGGAGCGGCTCGCCGACCAGGTCGTCATCGTGAACCGAGGGCGGGTCGTCGCGGCGGGCTCGCCCGCGGAGCTGACCCGCGGCGGCGCCGACGGCGAGCTGCGCTTCCGCGCGCCGATCGGCCTGGACCTCGACCAGCTGCTCGCCGCGCTGCCGACCGGCTCGCGGGCCGAGGAGCGCGCCGGCGGGCATTACGTCATCCGGGGCACCGTCGACCCGCAGTTCCTGGCCGCGGTGACGGCCTGGTGCGCCGGCAACGGCGTCCTGCCGAACGACCTGCGGGTCGAGCAGCGCAGCCTGGAGGACGTCTTCGTCGACCTGACCGGATCGGAGCTGGCGTCATGACCGTCGCCGAACCGGCCGCCCACCCGGCGCCGCTGGACTTCCGCCCCGCGCCCGGCGCGGCTCGCCGTGGCCGGATGCTCAGCGCGCAGGCCGGGATGGAGCTGCGGCTGAACCTGCGGCACGGCGAGTCGGTGCTGCTCACCCTGATCATCCCGATCGGGCTGCTCGCGTTCTTCAGCGCCGTCGACGTGCTGCCCTCCGGTGGGCGCCGGGCCGTCGACTTCCTCGTGCCCGGGGTGCTGGCGCTGGCCGTGATGTCGGCGGCCTTCACCGGCCAGGCGATCGCCACCGGCTTCGAGCGCCGCTACGGCGTGCTGAAGCGGCTTGGGGCGACGCCGCTGCCGCGCTGGGTGCTGCTGACCGGCAAGACGCTGGCCGTGCTGGCGATCGAGGCCGTCCAGGCGGCGCTGCTGGTACTCGTCGGGCTCGCGCTCGGCTGGCACCCGCACCTGCCGGGGGTAACGGCGGGCGTCGGCTGGCTGGCGCTGCTGCTGGTGCTCGGTACGACCGCGTTTTCCGGCCTCGGCCTGTTGATGGCCGGCACGCTGCGGGCCGAGGCGACGCTGGCCGCGGCCAACGGCGTCTACCTGCTGCTGCTGCTGGTCGGCGGGGTGGTCTTCCCGCTCGCGGAGCTACCCGGCTGGCTGCGCGTCGTCGCCCAGGGGCTGCCGTCGGCCGCGCTGTCGGACAGCGTGCGGGCCGTGCTCGCCGACGCCTCCGCGCCGAGCCTCGGCGCGGTCGTCGTGCTGCTGTGCTGGGCGGTGGCCTCCGTGAGCGTCGCCGCGCGCACGTTCCGCTGGGAGTGAGCCGGGGCTGGCGGCCCGTGATGGCTGAGCCGGACGACCACCCGTTCGCGAGCGTGACCGAGCGTAAGATGGCGGCGATGTCGTCTTCTACCGCACGTCGAAGCGACGCGCGCCCGAGCACCGGGCCGAGGACACGGAGCCCCAGGTGACCCAGATCGACGCCCCGTCAGCCCAGGACGTCCACCCAGCCCCGGCCGTCCAGCCAGCCCCGGCCGAAGCCGCCGCGCCGCTGGGCGAGCGCGACGGCGCCAGGTCGGTCTGGGACCGGCTGCCGACGGTCAGCCCCCGCGCGTTCCGAATCCTCACCCTTATCGGCCTGGTGTTCCTCGGGCTGATCGTGGTGACGGGCGGGCTGGTCCGGCTGACCGGGTCGGGGCTCGGCTGCCCGACCTGGCCGCAGTGCGGCGACGGCTCCTGGGTGCCGCGCAGCCAGTACGCGACGCACGGCGTCGTCGAGTTCTCCAACCGCATGGTCACCATCGCGATGAGCGTGATCATGCTGGTCACGCCGGTGGCGGCGCTGCGGCTGGCCGACCGGCGCGAGCGCCGCGACCTGGTGTGGCTGTCGTTCGGGCTGTGGGCCGGCTTCGTCGCGCAGGTCGTGCTCGGCGGGATCACCGTGCTCACCGACCTGCACCCGGCGACCGTCGCCGCGCACTTCCTGCTGTCGATGGTGCTGCTGCTCAACGGCGCGGTCCTCTACCGGCGGGCCGGCCAGGGCCCCGGGCCGGTGACCGTCACGGTCCGCAGCGAGCTGCTCTGGCTGGCCCGGCTCACCGTCGTCGCCGGCTTCGCCGTGCTCGTGCTGGGGACCGTCGTCACCGGCACCGGGCCGCACGGCGGCGACGCCACCCACGCCCGCCGGTTCGGCTTCGACATCGTCACTGTCGCCCAGTTGCACGCCGACGGCGCGATGCTGCTGACCGGCCTGAGCGTCGCGTGGCTGTTCGCCGTGCGGCTCGCGAAGGCGTCCCGCGAGGCCCGCCGCTGGGCCGACGCCCTGGCCGTGACGATCGTCGCCCAGGCCGCCCTCGGCTTCACCCAGTACTTCCTCGGCATCCCCACCGGCCTGGTAGCCCTCCACGTCGCCGGCGCCACCCTGATGTGGATCGCCGCCCTACGTCTCTGGCTAGCCCTGCCCGACCGCCCAGCGCCGAGGACCATGGGTGCCGCGGTCACGGTTCCCGCCGACCGGCCCATGGGCGTCCGCTAAGTCTTCTCGTGCACTTCTGTTCGACTGTGACTCCATCGCCGTCGCGAACCGAAACCCGCCCGCTACGCTCGGGTCATGGAAAGGCGCCGTCGACCGCTTGGTGCCGAGGACGTCCAAGCGATGATCAATCCGGACCACGCGGGTCCGATCATCGATTCTATAGACCACCCGGTAGGCGCCTCGCCGGGCAGAATGATGGCCATTCAGCGCCCTCTGGAGCGGCTTGCCGACGACATACGGACGATCCAGCAGCGGACCAGTGACGAACTCGACTATCGCCGCCGCGACAGTCGGCGGTAGATCCGCCACCATCGGCGATCAGACCAGGGGGCTGACCGCGACGGCGAGGAAGAGGATGGTCAGGTAGGTGATGCTGTAGTGGAAGAGGCGCATCGGGCGGATCTCGGCGCCGCGGGCGATCTGGCGGGTCATCCGGTGGGCCTCGAGCAGGAACCAGGCGCCGGTGAGGACCGCCGTCGCGAGATAGAGGTAGCCCGCGTGCGCGACCGGGTAGAGCGCCAGCGACGTCGCGACCATCACGTACGAGTAGATCAGGATCTTGCGGCCGACCTCGCGCAGCGGGGCGACGACCGGCAGCATCGGCACACCGGCGGCGGCGTACTCGTCCTTGAACTTGATCGCCAGCGCCCAGAAGTGCGGCGGCGTCCAGAAGAAGACGACGCCGAACAGCACGACCGCGCCCCAGCCGACCGTCCCGGTCACCGCGGACCAGCCGATCAGCACCGGGAAGCAGCCCGCCGCGCTGCCGATGACGATGTTCGACGGCGTCCGCCGCTTGAGGCCGAGGGTGTAGACGAAGACATAGAAGGCGATGGCGCCGTCGGCGAGCAGCGCAGACGGCCAGTTGACCAGCAGCCCGAACATCAGCGTCGAGACCACGCCGAGCACGATCCCGAAGCGCAGCGCCTCGACCGGGGTGACGGTGGCCTTCACCAGCGGGCGGCGCTTGGTCCGCGCCATGATCTCGTCGATGTCGCGGTCGACGTAGCAGTTGATCGTGTTCGCGCTGCCGGCCGACAGCGTGCCGGCGACGAGCGTGACGAGGATCAGCCACGGCGACGGCAGGCCGCGCTTGGCGAGGATCATCACCGGGACGGTGGTCACGAGCAGCAGCTCGATGATCCGGGGCTTGGTCAGCGCGACGTAGGCGCGTGCCTTGGCCAGCGCGAACTCCAGGCGACCGCCGGGCGTGGCCTCGCCGGTCTCGACGGGCACCGGGACGCCGGCCGCCGCCAGCGCCGCGCGATCGACGGCCGCGCCGTCGCCGGTGACGCCGTCGGGGGTCACGGTGGCTGCGGAATCGACGGCCGTGGGGGCGGCGCCGGCGGCGAGGACGGTGGCCTGGGCCGAAACGGCCGCGCCGGTGGCGGTGTCCGCCCGGCCGCTCACGGCGGTCGTCTGGCGGAGACCGGGCGCGGCGGCCGTACGCGGGCGTGGCCCGGCCTGCCGGCGGCGCAGGACTGCCAGGGTGGACAGAGCGACCTCACGTTCAGCCCCACGGACGTGGGGCGGGACCGGTGCGCCCGCCGGGGCGGGCCGGAGTGGTACGTCGAGTCAGTTCTACGTCTTGTCGGAGTCTAACCGCCCGCGGCCGGCGCGGGCGCGGGGACCGCCGGCCGCGATCGCGCCGCCCGGCCGCCGGACCGCGGGTCGGCGCCTTCGCCGAGCTGACCGGGGAGACCGAAATGGCCGGAAAGACGTGACCCACCCGAGAGTCCAGCCAGGACGGCTCGGGTGCGGCCAGCCTGGTCCACCCGGTGGGTGAGCCGACCGAAGGCCCCATTCGGGGGTGGCGGAGGCTTCCCGGACATGACGGAGGTCGCATCCGCGTTACGGGGAGGCGAGGGCCCTCCATCTGGCGAGAGACTTCGGTTGGGTCGGGTGGCGCGTCAGTCGGCCACCGACCGGCAAGGTCCCCAGTTGTTCACGTCGCCGCCCTGTTCACCTCGGTGACGGTCGCGGGCAGACTAGGCCACGGCGGATCCGTCGGCCACGACCCGACCCATGGTCGTGCGGAGCGGATGAGCCATCCAACACGGGGTAGGGAGGCGCTGAGTGCGATGTCCGCGCCCGACCCCGTGGCGCCCTGGCCCGCTGTCGGCCACAGGGGATCGGCGACCGCTGTCGGCCACAGGGGATCGGCGCCCGCTGTTGGCATCAGGGACCAGAGCCCGTTGGTGGCCATAGGGACCGGGTCCGTGCTCGACCCGCGGAGACGCGGGCATGCTCGGACACCAGCACACCGGACGACCAGGACCCCTGATGAGACCGCCCCGCGGAGAGGAACCACGACCATGACCAACCCGCTCTCCGACCTCTCCGCTGCCGGAGTGGCCGTCTGGCTGGATGACATCAGCAGGGACCGGGTGCGCACCGGCAACCTCGCTGAGCTGACGCGGACCCACAACGTGGTCGGCGTCACCACCAACCCGACGATCTTCCAGAAGGCGATCACGTCGAGCCCCGCCTACGACGAGCAGTTGCACGATCTCTCGGTCCGCGGCGTCGACGTGGGCGAGGCGATCCGCCTCATCACGACCGCCGACGTCCGCGAGGCGTGCGACGTGCTGCGGCCCGCCTACGACGCGAGCGACGGCATCGACGGCCGGGTCTCGATCGAGGTCGACCCGCGGCTGGCGCACGAGTCGGACCGGACGCTCGCCGAGGCCCGGTCGCTGTGGTGGATGGTCGACCGGCCGAACCTGTTCATCAAGATCCCGGCGACCGTCGAGGGCCTGCCGGCGATCACCGCGGCGATCGCGGCCGGGATCAGCGTCAACGTCACGCTGATCTTCGGCCTCGACCGGTACGACGCGGTGATGGACGCCTACATGACGGGCATCGAGCAGGCGCTCGCGAACGGCGTCGACGTCTCGAGACTCACGTCGGTGGCGTCGTTCTTCGTAAGCCGGGTCGACACCGAGGTCGACAAGCGGCTGGAGAAGATCGACGGACCGGAGGCGAGGGCGCTGAAGGCCAAGGCCGCGGTCGCGAACGCGCGGCTGGCCTACGAGCGGTACGAGAAGGCGTTCGGCACCGAGCGGTGGCAGGCGCTGGCGGCGCGCGGCGCCAACCCGCAGCGCCCACTGTGGGCCTCGACGTCGGCGAAGGACCCGTCGCTGCCCGACACGATCTACGTGAAGGAGCTGATCGCCCCTGGGACGGTCAACACGATGCCGGAGGCCACGCTGCTGGCGTTCGGCGACCACGGCGAGGTGCCCGGCGAGACGATCCGGCCGAACTACGCCGACGCCCACAGCGTGATGGCGGCGCTCGCCAGCGTCGGCGTCGACATGGACGACGTCATAGAGGTCCTCGAACGGGAGGGCGTGTCGAAGTTCGAGGACTCCTGGAACCAGCTGCTCGACGCGGTCCGCGGCCAGCTCGCGGCGCGGTGACCGCGCGCCGCCGGCCCGGCAGCCAGCCACGGACGGCCCGGGCGAGGCGGCCAGGCCCGCCGCGCACCGGGCCGGACAGTGACAGCCCGAAGAAACGCGGCGACCGAAAGACGAGAGACGACCCGGCAGCACCGACAGCCGCGACCGATCAGATACCCGCGACCGACGAGCACAGACAGGGAGAACCGCAGGTGGCGCCCACGATAGGTGGAAACCCGCTGCGCGATCCGCGAGACCGCCGGCTCCCCCGGCTCCCCGACGCCAGCGCACTGGTGGTGTTCGGTGTCACCGGAGACCTTTCCCGCAAGAAGCTGATCCCGGCCGTGTACGACCTGGCCAACCGCGGCCTGCTGCCGCCCGGGTTCGTGCTGCTGGGCTTCGCCCGCCGCGACTGGGAGGGCCACGAGCCGTTCATCGAGTTCGCCAGGGAGTGCGCCGAGAAGGGCGCGCGCACGCCCTTCCGCGAGGAGACCTGGGACGGCCTGGCCACGTCGATCCGGTTCGTCCGGGGCTCGTTCGACGACGACGCCGGGTTCGACCGGCTCGCCGAGGAGCTGCGCAGCCTGGAGTCCAGTCACGGTATCCGCGGCAACGCGGCCTTCTACCTGTCGATCCCGCCGTCGGCGTTCCCGGTGGTGCTCAAGCAGATGGAGCGCACCGGCCTGGCCGACGAGAAGGCGGCCGGCGGCTGGCGGCGAGTCGTCGTCGAGAAGCCGTTCGGGCACGACGCGCGGTCGGCGCGCGAGCTGAACTCGCTCGTCGACACGGTCTTCGGACCCCAGGACGTGTTCCGGATCGACCACTACCTGGGCAAGGAGACCGTCCAGAACCTGTTCGCGCTGCGGTTCGCGAACACCCTGTTCGAGCCGATCTGGAACTCCCAGTTCGTCGACTCGGTGCAGATCACGATGGCCGAGGACGTCGGCATCGGCACCCGGGCCGGCTTCTACGACGAGACCGGCGCCGCCCGCGACGTGCTGCAGAACCACCTGCTGCAGCTGCTCGCCCTGACGGCGATGGAGGAGCCGGTCAGCTTCGGGGCGGACACGATCCGCGCCGAGAAGATCAAGACCTTGCGGGCGGTGTCGCTGCCGACCGACCTGGCCAGCTACGCGATCCGCGGCCAGTACGAGCAAGGCTGGCTCGCCGGCGAGCGGGTGAAGGGCTACCTCGACGAGGAGAACATCCCGGCCACGTCGACGACCGAGACATACGCCGCCGTCCGGCTGGGCATCGAGACCCGCCGCTGGGCCGGCGTCCCGTTCTACCTGCGGACGGGCAAGCGGCTGCCGCGCCGGGTCACCGAGATCGCGATCAGCTTCAAGCAGGCCCCGCACCTGCCCTTCGACGCGACCGACACCACCGAGCTGGGCCACAACCAGCTCGTCATCCGGGTCCAGCCCGACGAGGGCGTGACGCTGAAGTTCGGTTCCAAGGTGCCGGGGACGGCGATGGAGGTCCGTGACGTCGCGATGGAGTTCCTGTTCGGCGAGGCGTTCACCGAGTCGCTGCCGGAGGCCTACGAGCGGCTGATCCTGGACGTGCTGCTCGGCGACGCGATGCTCTTCCCGGACAACGCGGAGGTTGAGGAGTCCTGGCGGATCATCGACCCGCTGGAGGAGTTCTGGGCCAGCACCAAGCCGTACACCTACCGGGCCGGCTCCTGGGGGCCGCCGGCGGCCGACGAGATGCTCGCCCGCGACGGCCGCCACTGGCGGCGGCCGTGATGATGGTTCGTTGTGTTTCTGGTGCTGTGACTCTCGCTACGAGGAGCTCGCTGTGACCACGCTCTGGGACACCACCGGCTCGGCGGTCGTGAAGGCGCTGGGGGCTGAGCGGCGGGCCGCCGGCGCGCTCGCGTTCGGGCTCGCGCTGACGCTCGTCGTGGTCGTCGACGAGAAGAACGTCGCCGCCGCCGAGAGTGCTGCCTCCGCCGCCCAGGCAGCGCATCCCTGCCGGCTGCTGATCGTCGTGCGCCGGCAGGTCGACGCGCCGCACCCGAGGCTGGACGCCGAGGTCTCGATCGGCGGCCGCCTCGGTCCCGGCGAGGCGGTCGTCATGCGGATGTCCGGCCGGCTGGCGCTGCACGCCGAGTCGGTGGTGCTGCCGCTGCTCGCCTCGGACGCCCCGGTCGTCACCTGGTGGTACGACGAGCCACCGACCAGGATCGCGTTCGACCCGCTGGGTGTGTTCGCCGACCGCCGGGTCACCGACGTCTCGGCGGCCCCTGACCCGCTGCACGCGCTGAAGCTGCGAGCCGCCGACTTCGAGCCCGGCGACACGGACCTGGCGTGGACCCGGATCTCCGGCTGGCGCACGCTGCTCGCCGCCGCCTTCGACGGCCGGCACGACCATCCGGCTTCGGCCCGCGTCGAGTCCGACCCGGCCGACCCGAGCGCCCAGCTGTTCGCCGGCTGGCTGCGGGCCCGTTTCCACGTCCCCGTCGACGTCGCGCCGGCCGACTCTTACCGTGGCCTGCATGGCGTCCGGGTAGCCGTCGAGGATGGTGAGGTGGCCCTCACCCGGACCGACGCCCGCTCCGGGACCATCACCCGGCCCGGCGTGCCGCCGCGGCGGCTGCCACTTCCCCAGCTCGGCCTTGGCGACCTGCTCGCCGAGGAGCTGCGCCGCCTCGACGACGACGTGGTCTATGCCGACGCGCTCGCCACCTGGAGTGGTGTCGCCGATCTCGCGCGTCGTTCCGGGCACCGCGAGCACATCTGGCGTGATCCGATGACGGTGGCCGCGACCGCGGCGTCGAGCGAAGGGGCGCCGAGCGAGGCGTAGGAAGGCGCGGGGAAGCCCCCTGAGCGCAGGAGGCGGGGAGCGGAGGTCCCGTCCGGAGCTTGCGGAGGACGGGGCCGTAGCTCCCGGCCGACGGAGCGAAGCAGAGGCACTGAGCGCAGGAGGCGGGGAGCGGAGGTCCCGTCCGGAGCTTGCGGAGGACGGGGCCGTAGCTCCCGGCCGACGGAGCGAAGCAGAGGCACTGAGCGCAGGAGGCGGGGAGCGGAG
>Ga0134124_10004247_pt1 | contig 11516 bp, 12 predicted proteins | sample KB304_FD_96880 | JGI IMG/M metagenome (GOLD analysis project Ga0134124, IMG submission 96880) | Terrestrial soil microbial communities without Nitrogen fertilizer from Kellogg Biological Station, Michigan, USA - KB3-0-4 | ecosystem: Environmental > Terrestrial > Soil > Unclassified ... | reverse complement strand
TCGATGATGATCCAGTCGAAACAGGCCGACAGTTGGTCGAGCAGTTGCAAAAGCCGTCCGGACTGCATCAACTCCAGGGGATTCTCGGGCACCTTGCCGGCGGGCAAGAACCAGACACCGGCCCGGTCCAGATGGTAAATATTTGGGATCGGTCGTGGTTCACCCAGCAAGCATTCACTCAGACCTGCTAGTTGAGCCAGACCGAATTCCCGCGCTAGAACAGGGCGTCGCAGATCGCCATCCAGGAGCAGAACCTTCTGCTGCTTTCTTCGTGCCAGCGTGACCGCAAGATTCCCTGAAACCATGCTCTTGCCTTCCTCAGGAATGGTGCTGGTGATCAATAACTTCTTGAGATGGCGGGCTTGCTGGATCTGTCTTAAACGGACCGCGAGAAATCGGAATTTTTCCGCGCCCAGGCTCTCGTTTTCCGATAAAGATACCAGCCGGCTGTCCGACAGTACTGAGATCGGTAGGGAGGGAAAGGGCTCGAGTTCGTGGATTTGAGTCCCCCCGTTCGGCGGCGCCACCTCCGACGTCGTCAGCGGCTGATTCGTCGCTGCTTCTGGCGGGACAAAGTCGAATCGGAGCCCTTCGGGTTCCGACCTTTGTAGTGCCTCAAATAAACGGCTCATGCTTTTTAGCTCCGGATATGGTGCTTACGAATGATTCTGAATCTCGTGATCGCATGCTTTGTAGCTGACCATGAGTTTGGAGCAGCGTCTTCAGGGCTTGCCATAACTCCTCGTCGTCATTTCTGGTGATCTCTGGAGCGCGTGGAGCACGAACCAAATTGAGACGCAAATCGGCGGCCACTTCTGCGATGATGTCCGGAGAAACACTCTTGAGTTGGCGGGCATACGCCCCAATCAGCGCGTTCTCGCAAATACTGTTAATGAGTCGGGGAACGCCCCGAGAATTGCGATAGACTTCAGCGAGAGTCTCCTCAGGAAATATCGTCTCAGCGGGGGGATTCGCAGCCGCGAGCTGTAGTCGGCGTTGTATGTATCCGCGCGTCTCTTCCAGGTCCAGCGGTAAAAGATGAGAACGTAGAGCGATTCTTTGCTTCAGCTGGCGCAGTTCTACCGAATCAAGCTTTTCGTCCAGCTCAGGCTGTCCTACCAGTAGAATTTGCAGCAATTTTCCTTGGGCCGTCTCCAGATTGGTCAAAAGCCGTATTTCTTCGAGAACCTCTGCTGAAAGGTGATGGGCTTCGTCCGCCACCAGCAACGTCGTGAGGTTCCTCTGATGGCGGGCGACCAGGAAACTGCCGAGGCCAAGGAGAAGCTCGCTCTTCGTCTTGCCCGATGCCGCCAGGCCGAAGTCTCCGGCAACGTACTGTAGGAACTCGGTCGAAGAGAGCCGGCTGTTGAAAACGTAGGCGTAGGCGACATTGCTTCCTCGGAGCAATCGGAGCAAGCATCGAACCAACAACGTCTTGCCGGTGCCGACCTCCCCAGTCAAGACTACGAAGCCCATTTGCCGCCGCACGCCATAGTAAAGCGCTGCCAGCGCCTCGTTATGTCTGTTGGTCGGAAACAGAAATGATGGATCTGGAGGTAGTTCGAACGGATTACGTTTCAGATTGTAGAAAGCTTTGTACATAAGGTCTCAGATTAACCGCGGAAGTAGCTCAGCGCGGTACCCGCCGCGATGACGACAAACGCAACACTTGCCGCAACCCATCCCACGATTACTGATCTAGACTGTTTCTTCTTTTCATTTGCCGTTGCGAGGTTAGGAATTTCGGAGAGGACGATGGCTGGAACCAGTTCCTTGAGCTCCTTTTCACTAAAGAGATGATCATCTGTAAGCTCTGCCACGGCACTGACTGCCCCACCCAAGACAATTCCAACAACCAAGCCAATGCCGCACAGCTTGAGCCGATTGGGAAAACTGGGTTTCACCGGCAAGCTGGGCGGATCAAGGATGCGGAAGTGTTCGCCCTGTTGCCGTAATTCCATACTGGTGGCCATTTCCGACCCGTTCTTCTTTCTGAGCAGCTCGTCATAATTCGCTTTGGACTGTTCGTAACCGCGGGTCAGATCTGTAAGTTGCTGCTCCCGCACCGGTTCCTGGTTCAGACGTCCTTGGTAGACATTGAGCTGCGCCTTGAGTCCTTCGATGGCATGTTCTCGATTCGCGACCTCGGCCTGATTTGATTGCAATTGTCCCTGAATCTGAAGCATCGGACCCATGTCCTGAGGGTCGGCTTGATCTCGGGGCACCGTGCCGGGGCTGGCATCTGCTTGGGCGTTGGTCGCGCCGGACTTCAAACTAGTGAGGGTTTCTTCCTTCATCTTTTCCGTTTTGGCAATCTGTTCCTTAAGTTTCCGAACGTCCGGATGTCGATCTGTGTAGTGCGAACTAAGGTCAGCCAGTTGGCCTTTGAGTCTGTCCAGTTCCTGGTCGAGAGCCGGCAGCGCCATAGGAGTACCGTCTCCAGTTCTCGACAGCCTCTTTAGCGAACGATATTGGTTGAGTAACGATTGCAGGTAGGCTTCTTGGTGTTTGGCTGCGTTCAGAGCGTCTTCTTGATTCTGCAGTTGAGACTGGACCCCGCCCAGAATGGCAAGATTGCTTTGCAACTGGGTCGGCAACTCACCCGGATGCTGATCTTTGAATTGCCGAATCTTCGCCTCCTGCTCCGAGAGAACGTGTCTGGCCGCCTCCAGTTGGCTCTCGAGAAACTTGGTGGTATCTTCGGACTGCCTTTGCCGCATCTCCAGATTCTCACTGATAAACAGATTGGTAAGCTCACTGGTAACTCTCTGCGCCACGTGAGGATCGTGCGAAGAATAGTAAACGTTGAATGCGGTGAGCTCGTCGTGATCGCGCACCAGTTCGATCTCGATATCCTTACGCATGAGCTCGACAGCCTCGTCGGGAGTAAGACGCCGACCGGGTTCGGCATACAGATTCAGCTCATCGATGATGTGCATAAGCCGAGTGCGGCTGAGAATCTGCTGCGTGATGCTCTGCAAGCGTTCCTGTAGATTGCCGCTTACATTTGGCACAACGTAATCCTTTGGCATGGTCGGCTGCGCCACTAGAATCAAGGTGCCTGATCGATAGATCGAAGGTAGGACCCAACTGACTGACCAAACTGCCAGCCACCCAAGAAATAGCGGAGCCAAAAAGTGCCAGAAACGGCGACGAGCGAGCGGCACGTATTGCCTCAGATTTAAGCTTTCCGATTTCTTTTCTTCGAATTCTTCAACCATCGTTCTGCCCCCTATCTTCCCAAGGGTTTGCTGAAGGTATATGAGATTGCGGCCCAAGCACGATTTCGATCGGGGACATTGGAAACGATCGGGAGGTTGCTGTAGCTCTCGTGGGCGCGCGTATATCCCAGCTGCAGGCTAAGATGTTCGCCGATCGCGCGCTGGATAGACAGACTGCCTGAGGCAGTGTGCCCGTTGTTGCCCGGCAAAAGAGGATCTGCGGTCCTGTTGTTCCAGTAGCTCCCGCTCAAACCCATGGTCAGACTACTGGTCAGTTTCCGGCGAAGCGATAGGTCGGCGCCATCCGAAATTACTGCGCTTAGCAACCCACCGCCGTCATTAACTCGGTGAGTGAAGCTGAGGCTGGCGCTGGTGCGGGCCCGTTGCCACTCCACATTGGCCCCGGCCGCCGGTGACCATCTTGGCTCTGTGGTTATGCCAAAGCGAGAGACTTCAAAGTATTGGGGCCCTCCAAAAAATGAGATGGAGAACATGGGATCCACATGCAGGGTGTAAAAAAGGAACCCACCGTGAATCTGGGTTTCGCTCCCATTGGGATGCGAAATTAATTGCTGAAACTGATAGGTAACGCCGACATAGTGTCTTCCCGAGAGGCGCAGAGCGTAAAAAGCCATGCCACCCCGGGTACTCCAATTGAAGAGACCGGGCACCTGCACCTCGTGCAGGTAGCGCCGTTCTGTCTCGGTGCCGCTTACTCCAATCATTTGGCTGGCACTGAATTGATAGGTGATCTGGCCGGCGGCTTTATTGAAGATGGTGTTGGCAATAGATGAGATGACGGACGGGTTCGGGCTCTGAAGTATTCCGGTTTCAGGCCCGATCGGATTCGGATCGAAGTGGTAAGGCAAGTCCGAACTCTTGCTCAGAGTGTTCCTTAATGTGAGCGTTGTATGCGGGCTGAGCCGGTACTGGAAATCCGCTGCCAGATCGTGAGCGGATTGACTGAACGACGTGCTTCGCTGATAGAACTCGAAGCCGGGGCTATAGAAAAAGTCCCAATGCAAGCGTGCTGTGGACTTGTTAATTGCGATGGAGGGACGCACTGAGTAGTTGACGTCCCCAACACCTCTAGCAAGCAAATCGTTGTCGTACGCGCTCCCGAAGCTCAGGCCTCCCGACAAATAGTTCGAGTCCCCAGCTTCAGCTGCGAAGGCGAGCGATGTGCCCTCCACGCTTACAGGGGCAGGAGTCACCATATCCGTAGCGACGGCTGCAGGGAGAGCACCCGACTCAACCTGCGCCAGCAGCGGACTCGCGGCCAGAAGAAGAATCAGACCGACTCGAATGAACATGGTCCGCATAAATTGCCTCAGGGGACGACAATCGTGTCTCGCGGTTGTAACTGCACATTCTGGTCCGCGTCTTTGCCCTTGATCACATCTTTGTAGTTAAAACGCACTCGTGACTGACCTCCGCCAGGAGTTTGCCGCAGAATGTAAATGGATTTTTTCTTGGCAAAATCACGGAAGCCGCCGGCCACCGCGATGGCGTCCAGAATCGTCGGCGAATTCGCTAATGGGTAGGAACCCGGTTTTACCACTTGGCCCAGAATATTGAATTTCTGACTGTTGATCTGCTGGACAATGACGGTAACTTCCGGCTCGGAAATATAGTTCTGCAGGCGCTTAGCAATTTCCACTTCTAACTGCCGTGGAGTTTGTCCGGCAGCCTGTACTTCGCCTGCAAGCGGCAGCGAGATCTTTCCGTCGGAGCGAACCGGGACGGATCGCGAAATCTCGGTTTCTTTCCAGACATTGATAGCAAGCACGTCATCCATCCCGATAACAAATTTGTCATCGTGTGCTTTATCCGATACCAGCGGGGGCTCGCCGGCTTTTCTGGTTTTGTCGATTGCGGTGGATGAATCTGGGGCCTCTGGTTTGTTGAAGCTGATGGCCTCTTGACTCCAGACGCAAGTAGAGAGGGCAAGAGTCATCAAGACAGAGATGAGCGGTGTGCGACGTCCTTGAATGCTTATCGCCATGATTATTCACCCTGTACGATTGCACATCGTCGACCCGGCGTTCCAGGTTCGATTTCGATGTCGCAGCCGTCGTTAGGCTGAGCCCCCGCCACCGTCGATTACGGCAGCTTGGTCCACACGCGTTTGCGCGAAACGGGCGCAGCCGCCAATACAGCCATTGTGTCGGGAATGCTTGACCCAGGATTTCCGGATGCTCCTGGAGCCGTATCCGAATTTGAATATTGGGAAAAACTGAGCCCCGCCCGAGCTGGAACCAACGGGTCGCTTTGCGGTTCGAAGTCTTCAGTAATTCTGGGAAACATATGAGACTTCTGCCTTCCGGATTGCGTTGGTTCGATTTGCGCTGGGCGCGCTACCTGTCCCCCGACTATGTCCGCAATGAGCTCCAGGGTCATGACGTCACCGGTGGAAAAGTAGCGGGTTTCTTTGAACAGAAGTTCCATAGTCCCGGCGACTTCATGATTGTGAAAGATCGGAAGCACGATCAGAGATTTGACACCCTCCCGACAGCAAATCATGCCCAGCACTGGGTCCTGCTGCGCGTCAGGGAGCGACAGCACCGTGCCTTGGCGAACGCACGAATCGAAGTGGGTCGTCCGGGACGGCAGGGCGGTCATTGTGGCGGCGATTCCCAATCGAACCGGGTACACCAGAGCATTCTGCTGTAGCAATCCGACCGCGACTCCGCTGCATCCGATGAGTTCCTGGGTTCGGCTCGCCACCAGATGCACGGTGGATTTTAGATCCGGAGCCTGCTCTGCAATCTGGCCTTGCATTTTTATGACGCAGAAAAGCGCTTCCGACGTATTTTCGAAAATACGTCTGGCAGACTTGTCTTCGTGGACAGGCTTACGGGCATCCGCGACGCCTTCTGCCGGACCAACGCTGTCAGACACCGCGTTAACAGAATTCTGTTGACCCGCAACCGGATGGGAGTTTTTCAGCGGGACGCAATTGATTGCGAGCGTACTTGATGGGACCTTTTTCCCAGGCTTTTCTCCCTGACAAGACCGCAGCGATATCATTCGCGGAAGGCCTGGGTGAGGACAAACCTCCACACCCAAAGAACGGAGCGTTCGCTTGTGCGACTCCAGGTGGGACAGAAAGGCGCGTCCGTGCTGGGGCCACAAGTCAGTGCCGGCATCAACTCCGTTCTTTAGTGCGGCGATCAACTCAGTCGCTGTCCCATACCAGGCGCCTGGGTGTTGGGCGAACCACCCCGCCAGTGCCGTGTCAAATCGGTCAACCGATTCCGGAGGCGCGTCATTGGTCGACGGGTATTGTTGTACATTTCGCGCTGGGCTCATGCATCTGCCTTTTTTGCGCTGTTCTGCGTCCCGCGGGACAACCGTCAAGTCTTCGCCAGACATTGCCTAACTGAGATTTTCGTTGCGGACGTAGGTGGTATTCTCGCTGCCTGGGAGACGGGTTATCCCGTGCTGTCGAATTTTGTAGAGGAGTCCGCGGTAGCTGATATTCAGGAGCCGGGCAGCCTGTTTGCGGTTCCACCGAGTTTCTGTCAGGGCCCGGGCGATCGCGTTGACCTCGGTTTCATCCTTCAGCGCGCGCAACGATGCTTTGACTCGAGCCCCCTGTACGTCCGGCTCAATCGGAACGCTCTTCCGCGGTACCGGAGTTGGTGGTATATCGAAGGAGCTTTGGCCGTGTCTCCAATTAGCTCGTAGCTCAGCGATCGCCGTCGCCTCGTCACCCATGACCAGGTAGCGTTTGACAAAGTTTTCCAGTTCTCTCAAGTTGCCCGGCCAAGAATAACGCAAACATGCCTCGATAAGAGCTGGCGACAGTCGCATGGTCGGACGGGAGTACTGTGTCGCCATCCGGCCCATGAAATGCCGAAGAAGCAGGGGGATTTCTTCTCGCCGCTCGCGCAGTGGTGGCAATGTAATCGTGAAGGCGCTTAGCCGGTAGTAGAGGTCTTCGCGAAACTTCCGTTCAGCGATCGCCTGATGAACATTTACATTTGTGGCGGCCAGGATGCGCACATCTACCTCAATGGTGTTGTCGCCGCCCAGCCGGAAAAACCGCTTGTCCTGCAGCACGTGCAGCAGCTTAGCCTGAAGATTGGCGGGCATCTCCGCCACCTCATCCAACAAAATGGTGCCCTTGTCGCACAGTTCGAACTTTCCCGGCTTGGTGCGCGTGGCTCCGGTGAAAGCGCCACGTTCGTAACCGAACAATTCACTCTCCAGCAATTCGCCTGGCAAAGCGGCACAGTTGACTTTCAGAAACCGCCGCTGCGACCGCGACGATAACTTGTGAATGAGGTGAGCAGTCACTTCTTTCCCGGTGCCACTCTCGCCCAGGATCAGTACCGGCACGTCGATGTTCGCCAGAAGCTCGGACTGGAGTCTGACCTTGTGCATCTCCGAGCAGGCAGCCACAAAAAATTCGTCCGCATCCAACTGTTCGATGGTTTCGTGCGAACTCCTGGATCCGGTGGGACTGACGGTTGCGCGTAAGTGACGCAAGAGCACCTTTTGCAATTCGGCTTCCTGAAGAGGCACGTTCAGATAATCTTGCGCGCCCAGGCGGATCGCCTCCACCACTTGCCTGGTATCACCAGAAGTCGAGAGCACCACGATCGCCAGATTGGGCCGCAGCGCGCGCAATTGCCGAAGCATCGGCAGGCCCTTTCCGTTTCTGTCACCGAGGGCCAGGAGTACGAGATCCGGCGCGGGATCGCGGTGCACCCTCACTAGGGCTTCCGCACCCAACGCGGATTCTTCGGCGTGGTATGAGGTGCCCGCCAGCATTGCGCTCAGGGAGTGCAGCGTCGCGGGTTCGTTCCCTACCACTAAGACATGCGGCGAGATCATGCCTCTACCCTCAACCGCTGTCGAACGGCTTTCGCGGGGAGGTGAAATGGATTCAGGAGAATCTGACAAGTGTGTGAAGAGCTAAACGGGTTCTACCTGGTAGTCGCCGAGCTGAACCGCCAGCGACCTCTGAATCGGTTCTACCGAGATTACCAGCGTGCGGTCTCCGTTGCGCGAGACCAGGATTCCTTGAATGCCGTCGAGGACTCCTCCCCGAACCCGCACGTGTTGCCCCACTTTGAGGAACGGGCAGAGCGTGTACGGAGCATTAATCCCGAGAAGGGTCCGGATGCTCTCGATCTGCTTTTCCGGGATGGGCACGCCCTGACCGCGAACTCCGACGAACCCTAGTACGCCACTTACGCGGAGGACTTTGGCCCAAAGTTCAGGCACAAAAGGCATGTGCAGAAAGGCGTAACAGGAAAACAGCGGTAACTCTACAAGCCTGCGCCGGTCGCTCCAGCGGTGTAGTTCTGTTACCAGAGGTAAAAAAGTAGTGATGCCCCGTTCCTGGAGCTGGGCGCTCACCGACTTTTCGTGCTGGGAACGAGTGTGGATCGCATACCATTGCGGCTCAACCGCAGAATTCGCAATCCACTGTGCTGCGGCTATCGGCTCGTGAATCTGACTGCTCACACCTCTGTCCTCCGAGTCACATCGGCAATTACCAGGTGATAGTGGAGCTCCGCCCTAACCTAAAAGTTGACTCGCCATGTGGCGCGTCCCTGGATTGGATCGATTTCGTAACTTTGTTGGTTGGGCTCTTACGGGTGCAAGATTAGGCAACCTCGCAATTGTCTTCAAGATGCGCAAGCACTCAGGGACGCAGCGACTTAGGCACACAGCGATCGGCTCTAGTCGTACCCGCTCTTGCTTGGCCGAGATCTCTCTAGGACAACCGGACCCAGAGGCACCAGGTAAGATTGGACTGCGAAGCGCCCGTACGGGGTGGCCGCAACGGCTCCATCCGGCGATTGCCAGAGAAGGAGAACAAGCAGCAGCCGCACAGGAGTCATTATGCTTGCTTTCCCACTCTGATATCCCTATAATTCGCAGCATTCCCTGGTTCGTCTCCTCCCCCGCGATTAGTTGAGTAGTGATGCGAATCCTTTGCGTGGTGGGGGTTTATGTCAGTGCGGACAGGATGCAGTGAAGACCATCCTACAGTCGTCGTCGCGGACGCCAGCAGGATGGGCTCGCAACTTCTGGCTCAGACGATTCAGGGCCACAACGATTTTCGCGTTGTCGGCTCAGCCACCACGCGTTCGGAAGCGGTTTCCGGTATCTCCGCATTACAACCCGACATCGCGGTGATCAGCTCGCGGCTTCAGGACGGTGCCTTCACCGGAGTTGAGGTGCTGCGCGAACTGCGTACGTTGCAGACTCGGCCGCGCGTCATCATGTTGCTGGACGACGATCAATCAGAACTCGTGGTGGAATCGTTTCGCCAGGGCGCGCGCGGGATCTTCTGTCGAACCGAGTTGACGACCCAATTGCGCAAGTGCATTCTGTGCGTGTCCAAGGGCCAGATATGGGCCAATAACACGCAACTGGAAAGCGTCGTCGAGGCCCTCATGCAGGCGCCCGCGCCGGTGCTGGCCGAAACCACGGCCTTGAGCAAGCGAGAAGAGGAGATTGCCCGATTTGTGGCCTCCGGTCTCTCCAATAGTGAAGTTGCGCAAAGACTCTCCCTAAGCCGGCATACGGTAAAAAATTATCTTTTTCGTGTATATGAAAAGCTCGGCATCTCCACTCGCATCGAACTCGTTCTCTACGTTTTGAGCCGTTACCAAGGTCCTGAATCCGATTGAAGCAGATAGTAACGCAGACGACGGGCGTTTGTGATTGCAGGTTCTTGCGGTCAATTCAAATCTCTGCACTGATACGCAAGATCTTGCGTATGCACTCCAGCAGCCGAGCAAAATCGTGACGCGGGAATTCGTTCAGGGCAGGATTTCATACAGTTCGAACTGACTGGTCGCCGCGAAACCACTTTCCTGATCGATTCCCGTCACGCGCGTCACTTTTCCTTTGGTCTCCAACTTTAGATTTTGCCGGGCGCCGCGTGCCAGAGGTGGAAGATTAATCTCGAGATTGATTTGTGTACCCTTTTCCGGGGGCGACGAACAGAGTACAAAGACTCCCGAGATGCTGATATTGCGGGTACGGCCGACACCCAGTTGATTCCTGCCTGACGGGTCGGTCCAGGAGTAAATAACCTGAGCCTGGACGCCGAAGCGAACGACCCTTCTCTGTTCCACCGACCTCGCCGAGCACACTGATGTCCTCATCTTAATTTGTACGTGGCACGGAAGGCGTTGCAATTTGCATTCCAATTGACGGCAGGAGACGGTGGCGGGTGCGGTGAAGGACGAAATGCGAAGCGCGGGAATCAGAAACTGGTTGGCTTTTGGGAGGCAGGAGCCGGCTTGACAGACTATGATCGGGCCTACGCTCTCTTTGCCACCGTATCCTTTTTTTGGACTGACTGTGCGCCATTCCTCTGGCTTGCAGCGTAGATGACAACTTCTACTCGACTCGATACACCTAGCTTGTTGAAGATATGGAAGAGATAGTTTTTCACCGTGTTGGCGCTGATCTTTAACTTCAGAGCAATCTCACGGTTTGTATTGCCCTCGGCCAGCCAGCGGACCACATCCTGCTCCCGCTTGGAAAGCAGGTTGGTGCCCCGAGTGTCCACGATTCGGGTGGCCGGCGCTTGCGCCAAGGTTTGCAGCAAAAACTCGAGCTGGGCGCCGTTGATCCATAACTGACCCTCGTGCACGCGATGGACACAACGAGTGAGCATGGTAAGCGAGTCGCTACGACAAAACACTCCGCGCGCTCCTTTGCAGAATGCTTCCACCACCATTTCGCGCTGAGCGGAGTCCAGCAGAATGATCACGCGGGTCTTCGGATCTGCCGCCCGCAGCGCCGTCAAAACTTCAAAACCCTTGCCCGCAGTTCCTCCCAAAGTCTCGCTCAGGACGATCACATGTGGGCTCAGCGTCGACGCTTCAGCAAGAACAGAGTTTTCGGTCGCGTTGCTTACCGACAGTTTTCGATCTCGCCGCAAGGCGTCAGCAATCAGTCCACCGGTTAACGGCGTGCTGTCGACCACCAGCACTCGCAGAGTCTTGCTGCGGGCTTTGATTTCGCCAACGCCGCTCATATCCGTGGGCCTCCGAAAACAATGGTCAGTGATTCGCGGGCTTGAATAGAACGGACGTTCGGCGCAGGCGAAAGCCGGTGATCGAGGAGCGGTCCTGGTGATTGCGGGATGATAGAGTCCGACCCGATGATGACGTAGCTTTCGATCAGAGCTAGATGCACAATCCGGCCTCTCAGTTGTCAAAGTTCGAGGACACACCTAAAGGGGAGGCCGTTACTGGGGGATACGCGACTTCGTGGTTGGGGGCTCGAACCGGCCTCTCGGCAGGTTCCGTTCGACCG
>Ga0134124_10004245_pt1 | contig 11517 bp, 7 predicted proteins | sample KB304_FD_96880 | JGI IMG/M metagenome (GOLD analysis project Ga0134124, IMG submission 96880) | Terrestrial soil microbial communities without Nitrogen fertilizer from Kellogg Biological Station, Michigan, USA - KB3-0-4 | ecosystem: Environmental > Terrestrial > Soil > Unclassified ... | reverse complement strand
TTGCTCGGTGTCTTCGGCGCCAGGCGCATCTCGCGTAGGAACGCGATGAAGCTCTGACCGCGGCCGGGGCGCACGACGGCGTCGTGGCTCCAGATGCCGAGGAACCGGCGGGCGCGATGCTTGTCGGCGTCGCCAGCAGTGATGGGGGGATGGTCAACCCGAGCGCCTTCGCGGTCTTGAGGTTGATCACGAGCTCGAACTTGGTGGGCTGCTCGACGGGAAGGTCGGCGGGCTTGGCGCCCTTGAGAATCTTGTCCACGTAGGTGGCCGCACGCCGGTACAGCTGGGGAACGCTCGCTCCGTAGGCCACGAGACCGCCCGCCTCCGCCTCCTCCCGGAGCCCGTACACGGCCGGGAGTCGATTCCGGGCGGCGAGGGCCACGATCTGGGCCCGCTGTGCACGGAACACCGCGTCTCGCACGACGAGGACGCCGTCCGCGCGCTGGCGGCTCATCGTCGCGAAGGCCGTCTCGATCTCCGATGGGGTGCGCGCTTCCAGGCCGTGAAGCTGCATCCCGAGGGCCCGGGCCGGGCCCCTGGCCTCTCGCAGCGCGCGCGAGTAACCCTTGTTGGTCGGATTCCCGAGAACGGCCACCCGGGACACCTTCGGAGCGACGCCCTTGAGCATCTCCAGCTGCTTGCCCATCAGCTCGGGGCCGATCGTGGCGAGCCCGGTGACGTTGCCGCCCGGCCGGGCAAGGCTGGCGACGGAGCCCTCGCCGACCGGGTCGCCGGAGACGGTGAAGACGATGGGGATCGTGCCGGTCGCCCGCCTGGCGGCCTCGGTGGCGGCCGGGGAGCCCGTGACGATGACGTCCACCTTGATGCGAACGAACTGGGCAGCGAGCGCAGGCAGTCGCTCGTACCGCCAATCGGGGGAGAGATGGTCGATCTTGATGTTCTGCCCCTCGACGTAGCCCAGCTCGCGCAGCCCTTGCCGGAATGCGTCGTCGAGGAAAGAAGGCACGTCGCCCAGCAGGCCGATTCGGGCGATCTTCCCGGGCGGTGGCTGGGCGGCAAGCGGGGTATCGAGCAGGCAGAGGCCGACGACGACGGCCAGCAGCGCACGGATGATCAGCATGCCGCGTTCGCCGTGGGCTGGCTCAGCACGGCGGCTACGTCGCCGCCCGCAGCAGCAGGTTGCCGTGCTGATCGACCGTCGCCTCCCACCCCGGATGCACCAGGGTGCTCGCGTCATGCTCCTCGACGATCGCCGGCCCCGCGACGACGTTGCCGCTCCGCAGCTTCGTGCGATCGAACACGCCCGTCTTCCGCCACCCTTCCGCGAACCACACCTCGCGCCTGCTCTTCAAGGCCCCCGCGGCGTCCCGCCCGCCCGCCGGCAGCGGCTCCCGCCGTGGACGCGGCGTCACCCCGATCGCCGCCAGCCGGACGTTCACCAGCTCCACCGCGTCCTCCGGCGCCGCGTAGCCGTACGCCCGCTCGTGCGCGGCGTCGAACTCGCCGCGCAGCCGTGCGATGTCCGCCGCGGTCAGCGCGCCCGGCGGCACCGCGATCGGCAGCTCGAACGACTGCCCGTGATACCGCAGATCCACGCTCCGCAGCATCCGCCGATCGGCCGCCGGCACGCCGTCGCGATCCAGCCGCGCCGCGCCCTCCTTCATGAACTCGACGAAGAGCGCCTCCAGCGTGGCGGGCGTCAGCGCGTCCAGCCGCAGCCGGCGCGTGGTGACGAACTCGTGGCGCAGGTCCGTCATCAGCATGCCGACCGCGGAGGCGATGCCGGGGTTCGGCGGGACGAGCACTGCCGGGATGCCGAGGTCGCGCGCGAGGGCGTTGGCGTGGAGCGGCCCGGCGCCGCCAAAGGCCACGAGCACGAAGTCGCGCGGATCGTAGCCGCGCTGCACGGACACCAGGCGCATGGCGCCGATCATGTGGGCGTTGGCGATCTCCACGATGCCGGAGGCGGCGGCGAGCGGGTCGAGCGCCAGCGGCGTGGCGACGCCGTCGACGATGGCCCGGCGCGCGGCCTCGGCGTCCAGCGCCATCTCGCCGCCGAGGAAGAACGCGGGGTTCAGGCGACCCAGCACCAGGTTGGCGTCCGTGATGGTCGGCGTGGTGCCGCCGCGGCCGTAGCAGGCGGGGCCGGGGCGGGCGCCGGCGCTGCGCGGGCCCACGCGGAGGGCGCCGCCGGCGTCGATCCACGCCTCGCTGCCGCCGCCGGCGCCGACCTCCACCAGGTCGATCACGGGCGTGCGGACGGGATAGCCGCCGCCGCGGCCCTCGCCGAGCGGGGTCACGGCCTGGGCGCCCACCTCGATCTCGGTGGACAGGCGGAGCTGGCCGTCCTGGATGAGGCCGACCTTGGCGGTGGTGCCGCCCATGTCGAACGACATCACGTTCTTGTAGCCGTACGGAGCGGCGATGGCGCCGGCCGCGATGACGCCGGCGGCGGGGCCGGACTCGACCATGTAGACGGGGCGCGCCTTGGCCGAGGCGGAGGTCATCACGCCGCCGTTGGACTGCATCACGTAGAAGGGCGACACGGCGCCGAGCGCGTGCAGCCGGGACTCCAGGGCGTCCACGTAGCGGGAGACGATCGGCATCACGGCGGCGTTCACCGCGGTGGTGCTGGCGCGCAGGTACTCGCGGTACTCCGGGCACACGTCCGACGAGACGGACAGGTAGACGCCGGGCAGCTCCTCGCTCACGACGGTCGCCACCGCCCGTTCGTGCGCCGCGTTGATGTAGGAGTGCAGGAGACAGACGACGACGGCCTCGACGCCCTCGTGGCGCAGGCGCCGCGCCGCCTGGCGCACCTCGTCGAGGTCCAGGGGCTGCAGCACGCGGCCCTCGTGGTCGAGCCGCTCGGTCACCTCCAGGCTGAAGCGTCGCTCGACCAGCGGCGCCGGCTTTTGTAGATGCACGTCGTAGAGTCGCGAGCGGATCTGGCGGGCGATCTCGAGGATGTCGCGGAAGCCGCGCGTCACCAGCATGCCCACGCGGGCCGTCTTGCCCTCGATGATCGCGTTGGTCGCGACGGTGGTGGCGTGGACCACGGCGGCCACGTCGCGGCCCCCGGCTTGGCACTCGGCCAGGCCGCGCTCCAGCGCGGTCATGAAGCCGCCGGCCGGATCCTCCGGCGTCGTGAGCACCTTGACCACGCGGATGGCGCCGGTGTCGCCGTCGACCAGCGCGGCGTCCGTGAACGTACCGCCGATGTCGATGCCGATGCGCAGGGCGCCCATCACGCCCTCCGGCGCCGCTCGGCGGCGGTGGCGGCGGCGTCGAGCGCCAGCGTGGCGGCGTCGACGACCACGCCGTAGACGGCGCGAGCGCGCCCGGCCGAGATCTTGCCCAGGGCCACGTCGCGCGCGACGTCCTCGGCCGGGCGCTCGAGCGCCGACTGGGTGCCGCCGCCACCCGGCGTCTGCACGCTCACCACGTCGTCCGGCGCCAGCTGGAAGGTGATCTTCGACGGCAGCTCGCGCGCGCCCGGCGTCTCCGGGTTCAGGATGTACTTCGCGGGGCGGGCGGCATCGCCGCCGAACAAGCCCCACGGGGCGAAGCGCGCCTTGTCGGACAGGATCGAGAAGCTCGGCGCGTGGCCGGGGAAGGTGTAGTCGCGGCGCACGCCGAGGCCGCCGCGGTGGCGGCCGCCGCCCTCGGAGTTCTCGATCAGCTCGTAGCGCACGATGCGCACGGGGTAGTTGGCCTCCGTCTCCTCGACCGGCGCGTTCTCCGTGTTCTGGAAGTGCGCCTGCACGGCGTCCATCCCGTCGGTCGTCAGCGTGGCGCCGTAGCCGCCGGCGATGGTCTCGTAGTAGGTGAAGTACTCGCCGCTCGCCGGGTTCATGCCGCCGAAGGCGATGTTGCAGACGCAGCCCTTCGTCCCGGCCACCACGCGATCGGGGAGGGCGCCGGCCAGCGCGCGGAAGAGCAGGTCGCAGAGCTGCATGGCGATCTCCCAGCCGGCGGCGACGGCGGCCGGGTGCTGGGCGTGCACGACCGAGCCCGGACGGCTGCGGATGTCGATGAGCCGGTAGAAGCCGTCGTTGACCGGGATATCGGGGTCGATCAGGCACTTGAGCACGTACACGACGCCCGAGTACGTCTGCGACGACGTGGCGTTGGTGGGCGACTTGCGCTGATCGTCGCAGCCCGTGAGGTCGACGGACACGCGGCCGGCCTCGATCGTCACCGTGGCAGTCAGCTTCACCGGCTCGTCGGTGACGCCGTCGCCGTCCATGAACATCTCGGCCTCGAAGCGGCCGTCCGGGAACTCCGCGAACGCCGCCCGCGTGCGCCGCTCGGTGTAGCTCAGCAGCTCTTCGAGATACCTCGAGAGCGTCGTCGCCCCGTGCTGGGCCACGAGCGCCTCGATGCGCTGGGCGCCGAGGCGGTTGGCCGCGGTCTGGGCCCGGAAGTCGCCGGAGATCTCGCGGGTGCCGCGGAAGTTGGAGCGGATCAGCGCGAAGATGTCGGGATCGATCTGACCGCCCTTCACGAAGCGGATGGGCGGGATGACGAGCCCCTCCTGATAGATCTCGCTCGACACGCCGATGCTGCCGGGCGCGCCGCCGCCCACGTCCACGTGGTGCGCGATGTTGGCGACGTAGCCGAGCAGCGTTCCGTCGTGGAAGACCGGCGTGATGAGCGTGATGTCGTTCAGGTGCACGCCGCCGAGATAGGGATCGTTGATGAGGATGCCGTCGCCCGGCGCCAGCCGCTCGGCGCCGTAGGTCTTGATGGCGCGCGGCACGATGTGGGCCAGCGAGCCCAGGTGGGAGGGCTGGGCGAAGGCCTGGGCGATGGTGCGCAGGCCGGCGTCGAAGAACGCGCAGGAGAAGTCGCCGCGCGTCTTGATGTTGGTGGAGTAGGCGGCCCGCCGCAGCGTGGCGCCCATCTCCTCGGTGATGGCCAGGAGCGCGTTGCGGATCACCTCGAAGCGGACGGGGTCGATCTCGGCGGCCAGGGCGCGCGTGGGCGGAGCGGACGGGGAAGTCATGGCGGCAGTGTATAAGAGAACCCCGGGGAGGACAGGACCCATGCTCGAGCAGGTGCTGTGGCCGAGAGGACGACGGACGGTGACGGCGCGCCCGGTCGCGCCGCGTCTTTCGACGCTGGCGGGCAAGACGGTCGGACAGCTGTGGGACGATCTCTTCCGGGGCGACGAGATCTTCCCAATGCTCGAAACCGCACTGGCGGAGCGCTTCCCCGGCGTGAAGTTCGTCGGCTACCGCACGTTCGGCTCCACCCACGGGGCCGAGGAGCACGAGGTCCTCGCGAACCTGCCGGACCGCATGCGCGAGCTCGGCGTGGACGCCATCATCTCCGGGATGGCGTGTTGAGGGAGCTGCACGCCCGCCGTGTTGCGGGCCAGCGCAGCCGCCGAGGAAGCCGGAGTCCCCTCGGTCTCCCTCACGTGTGAGGGCTTCATCGGTCAGGCGGCCACCACGGCGACCGGGCTCGGCCTGCCGAGCCTGCCCGTGGCCATCGTGCCCGGCCACGTCGATGTGCAGACGGTGGACGAGCTGCGCGCCAACGTGTTCGGCGTCACCGTCGAGGGCGTGGTGCAGGGGCTGACGGCGGCGCCGGAGAAGGCGTCCGAGCTGGTGGAGCCGGAGCCGGGCGAGGTCGTCTTCGAGGGCACGCCCGACGAGATCAACCGGTTCTTCTACGAGAACGGCTGGAGCGACGGGCTGCCGATCGTGCCGCCGACGGCGGCGCGCGTCGAGGCGTTCCTGCGCCACACCGACCGCGACGCCGACGAGGAGCTCGGCGTGCTGCTGCCGGACCGCCGTAGCGCCACCGTGCGCACGGTGGCGATCAACGGCGTGATGGCGGGCTGCCGGCCGGAGTACATGCCGGTGCTCGTGGCGCTGATCGAGGCCATGGCCGACCCGCGCTACGGCGTGGAGCACAGCGGCAACACGCCGGGCGCGGAGACGCTCATCATCGTGAACGGTCCGATCATCCGGCGGCTCGGCTTCAACTACCAGCAGGGCGCGCTGCGCGACGGCTTCCAGGCCAACACGAGCATCGGCCGCTTCTGGCGGCTCTACCTGCGCAACGTGGCCGGCTTCCTGCCCCACAAGACGGACAAGGGCACGTTCGGCAACACCTGGCGCGTGGTGCTGGCGGAGAACGAGGACGCGCTGACCCGCATGGACTGGACGACGATCGCGCAGGACCAAGGACGGGCGCCGGGTGAGAGCGCGGTCACGATCTCGCGCTTCACCGGGGGCACCGTGCTCGCCTCCGTCTTCGGCACGAGGCCCGAGCAGATGATCCCGTACCTGGCCGACGGCATCGCGCGCCTCGTCGCCTGGGAGGTGATCTTCACGGTCGGCATGTCGGTCGGCGCCCAGCGGCCGCTCCTGGTCCTGAGCCCGATCCTCGCCCAGACGCTGGCGCGGGCCGGGCTCAGCAAGCAGGACGTCCAGCGACAGCTCTTCGAGCACGCGCGCATTCCCGCCAGCCGGTTCGAGCGCTACATGAGCGGGTGGACGAACCTGCTGCCGGGGCGTCCGACGCTGCACGCGCTGGTCGCGCGGGGCCGCGCCGCCCCGGTCTTCGCCGAGTCGGACGATCCCGAGCGGCTGGTGCCCGTCGTCGAGAAGGCGGAGGACATCATGATCGCGGTCAGCGGCGACCCGCTCCGCACGAACGCCTACGTGTTCGCGCACAACGGGATCCTCGGCTACACGACCACGAAGCCGGTCCGGCTACCCGCCCGCTGACGTGGAGGCGCTCTGGGTCGTCCTGCCGACGGGCCAGCGCGCCTCCGGTGAGTGGATCGACGACACGCTGCGGCGGCGGGCGCAGGAGGCCGGGCTGCTCGCGCGCACGCCGCTCGCGGGGAAATTCCCGCGCCACCGCGTCGAGGTGGTGCGGGCGGCCGACGGGGTCGAAGAGGTCAACGCGCTCTTCGAAGCACGTGGGTGGACCGACGGACTGCCGATCACGCCGCCGACGTTGCCCCGCGTGGAGGCGATGTGCGCCACCACCGTCCGGGCTCCATCAGATGTGCTCGGCGAGGTGGAGCCGCTGCGCGGCGAGGCCACCGTCGAGAAGATCGCCGCCAACGCCGTCATGGCGGGCTGCCGCCCCGAGTACTTTCCCGTCGTCCTCGCCGCCGTGGAGGCGGTGCTGGACCCGGCCTTCAACATGCGCGGCGTGCAGACGACGGACGAGAACGTCGCGCCGCTGCTGATCGTGAGCGGTCCGCTGGCTGCACGCCTGGGGATCAACGCGGGCTTCGGCGCGCTCGGCCCCGGCTGGCGCGCCAACGCCGCCATCGGGCGCGCGGTGCGGCTGGTCATGCTCAACCTCGGCGGCGGCTGGCCCGGCGCCGTCTCGCTGGCCGGCCTGGGGCAGCCGGGGCGCTACACCCTCTGCCTCGCCGAGCGCGAGGACGGCCCGTGGCCGGCGCTGCACGTGGAGCTCGGCTATCGGCCGGAGCAGAGCACGGTGACCGTGCTGCGCGCAGAGACCGCCATCAACGTCACCGGTGGGCTCGCCGAGGTGGCGAGCGTCATGGCCAGCGCCGCCTCGGCGTTCACGATGCTCTACGAGGGCCGCGTCGCCGTCGTGGTGGCGCCGTTCGTGGCCAGGCGACTGGCGGACGAGGGGTGGAGCAAGGACGATGTCCGGCGCTCGCTCCACGCCGAGGCGCGTGTGCCGGTGGCGGCCTGGCAGTCCTGGTGGCTTCGTGCGACGGCCCGGCAGTGGCCGGGGTGGGTGACCGAGGCCTCGGGCACGCTGCCGGTGCTGAGGGAGCCGGGCGACATCACCGTGGTGGTCTCCGGCGCCGACCTGGCGATCCCGCAGCTCGCCTACTTCCCGTCCTGGGGCTTCCCGCCATGCCGGATCACCCGCGAGATCGCCGCGCCGATCGATCTGATAGGATAGCGACCCACTGAAGCCGGATTTCACCCACCACCAGTCTGGAGGCCTCCCATGCGACGTGTCTTCGTCGGTGTCATCGCCCTGGCAGTGCTCATCGTCGTCGCCCTCGGCGTGTCTCGCATGGCGCCGGCCCAGCCGAAGGTCACCGAGGTTCTCATCGGCTCGGTGCTGCCGCTGACGGGGAACTTCGCCAGTCTCGGGCAGCAGTATCTCTGGGCCTCGCAGACCGTCGAGGACATCGTCAACAACGACTACGCCGATCTTCCGGTGTCGCTGGGGCCGGGCAAGGGGTTCCCGGGGCTCGGCGGCGCGCCCATCAAGTTCATCGTGCGGGACGACCAGAGCCGCGGCGACCTGGCCCGCACGATCGTCGAGCAATTGATCTCGGTGAACAAGGTCCACTGGATCAACGCCGAGGGGACGAGCGGCACCACGTCGATCCTCCAGCCGGTGGTCGAGAGCGCCGGCCTGCCGATGTCCTGCCACCCCTGCGCGTCGCCGACGCTGACGGAGAAGGGGTTGAAGTGGTTCTTCCGCACGGGCCCCAACGACAAGACGATGGTCGCCAGCGTCTTCTCCTTCCTCAAGGAGTGGCCCGAGCACGGCGGCCCCAAGGACCTCAAGACGATCGCGCTCTTCACCTGCGACAACCTGTTCTGCCAGGACAATCGCAAGGTGGCGACCGACCTGGCGCCGAAGGCCGGCTTCAAGATCGTGCTCGACCTCACGACGAAGACGGGCGCGACGACGCTCGCCTCGGAGGTGCAGCGCCTGCAGGCGGCCGGCGCCGACGTCCTCTTCAGCGTGCAGTACCCGGCGGAGACGGTCGTGTTCGAGAACGACGCCAAGCGCGCCGGCTACATGCCCAAGGTGATCGCGACGAGCAACGGCGCCTACTCCGACGAGACGTGGCTGCAGGCGCAGAAGAAGAGCAACGGTGCGGCCGGCTGGCTCGGCCGCGATCCGACGGCCATCGACCTCGTCCACGAGCGGCCGAGCTGGAAGAAGGTCAACGAGATCTACAAGAAGTACAGCCGCGGGCAGAACATGGGCGAGCTCGCCATGCGGGAGATCACCGGGCTGCTGTGGATGGCCGACGTCATCAACCGCGCGAAGTCGGTCGACCCCGCGGTGCTGCAGAAGACGGCCGCCGAGACCAACATGGGTCCCGAGCAGCTCATCATCGACTACAAGGGCATCCGGTTCGAGAACGGCCAGAACGTCCTGGCGACGGGCGTGGTCACGCAGGTCGGCTGGGACGGCGAGAAGCACACGCTGTGGCCGTGGGATCTCGCGATCAAGGCCAACTTCAAGCCCATCTTCCCGAGCCCGAGCTGGCAGGAGCGCGACAGCAAGCCGAAGCCCGCGAACTGAGCCACGATCATTCGTGACCCACGGGGAGCGAGCGCTGGCCCGGGGGGCGGCCGGCCACGGTGGAACCGAGCGTGCCACGTTGATGGCGAGCCGTCGTCGCCGTTGCGAGCGCAGGCCCCGGCGAGCGCGCGATCGGGGACTCGGCTCACCTGCAGCCGCGCCCCCTTGGGGGATGGGGGGTCGCGCTCGCCGGGGCCTGCGCTCGCTTACGGCGACAGGCGAGCCATCAGTGGCGCGCTCGGTTCCACCGTGGCCGGCCGCCCCCTGGGCCAGCGCGGCGCGCGGCGTGAGTCAGGCCTGAGCGGATGACCGAGCTCGCTCAGGCCGTCGTCAACGGCTTGCAGATGGGGTTTCTGTACGCGCTCGTGGCCGTGGGGCTGACGATCATCTGGGGCCTCATGGAGATGATCAACTTCGCCCACGGCGAGTTCCTCATGCTCGGCATGTTCGGCGCCTGGTGGCTCAGCGCCAGCGTCGGGCTCGATCCGCTGCTGGCGATCGTGCCGATCGGGCTGGTGATGTTCGCGTTCGGCGTGCTCGTCTATCGCTACCTCATGCGCCGCGTCCAGGGGGGCGACCCGTTCACGCAGATCTTCGCCACCATCGGGCTGCTCTTCCTGCTGCAGAACGCGGTGGTGGCCGGGTTCACCAGCGACTACCGCTTCGTCGGGGACAGCCTCCTGGTGCGGCTCGGCGGGGCCAAGATCTCGCTACTGGGGCTGACGTTCGCGGTGCCGCTGCTGCTCGCCGCCGGGCTGGCGCTGCTGCTCTTCCTGGCGCTCTACCTCCTCATCGAGCGCACGGAGTTCGGCCTGGCGCTGCAGGCCACCAGCGAGGACCGCGACGCCGCCCGGCTCGTGGGCATCCGCCCGCAGCGCATGTTCGCGATTGCCTGGGGGCTGGGCGCCGCGCTGGTGGCTATCGCCGGCGCGATCCTCGTGAACTTCTTCTCCGTCTATCCGCAGGTGGGGCTGCAGTTCACCGTGCTGGCGTACGCCATCGTCGCGCTCGGAGGGTTTGGCAGCATCCTGGGGACGCTGCTGGCGGCGCTGCTGGTCGGTGTCATCCAGAGCGTGACCGTCGTGTACTTGCCGCCGGCGTTCAAGGACGCGTTCGTCTTCGCATCCTATCTGCTCATCGGGCTCTTCCGCCCCCAGGGCTTGTTCGGTCGCTTCTGATGGGGCTCGTGGAGCGGGGTGACGCCGGGGGCGGGGCGCGGGGGCCGCGGGCGCGCCTGCATGGCTCGCCTGTCGCCGTAACTCGCTCCGGGTGCGGCTCGCTCGGGCCCCCCATCCCCCGGAGGGGGCTGGGGGGACGGACAGCCGAATCGCTGGTGGCTCGCTCGCCGCACCCTCCGCTCGAACGGCGACGACGGCTCGCCATGATGGCGCGCCCGCGGCCCCCGCGCCCCGCCCCCGGCGTCACCCCACTCCACGAGGATTATTGAGGTGGCGCGTGTCGCGCTGGTGATCGGAGCGCTGCTGGCGATCGTGTATCCGATCCCTCTGCAGCTGCAGGGGTACACGTATTACCAGACCGTTGGGTTTCTGGTGCTGGTCAACGCGATGCTGGGGATGGGGTGGAATGTTGTGGGGGGGTGGGCGGGGCAGTTTGATTTTGGGCCGCAGGTGTTCTTTGGGGTGGGTGCGTATACGGCGGCGCTGCTGTACGTGAAGCTTGGGGTGGATGCGTGCATTGGGCTGCTCGCGGCCGTCGTCGTCGCGGCGGTCATCTGTGCGGTGCTGACCTATCCGCTCACGCGGCTGCGCGGGCACTACTTTGCGATCGCGACCGTGGCGATCTGGATGATCGCGCAGCCGATCGGGGCCACGTGGGAATTCATCGGGGGGAGCCAGGGTCTGTTCATTCCGGTGAAGGCGCATGGTGGGGTCGTCCGGTCGGCGCTGTCGATGCAGTTCTCGGGGCCGACGAAGGCGCTCGGGTACTACTACAGCGCGCTCGTACTGTTCGCGATCGCGCTCGGACTCATGGCGCTCGTCGAGCGCTCCAAGCTCGGCTATTACTTTCGCGCCGTCCGGGACGATCAGGAAGCCGCCGAGGGGATCGGCATCGACAGCCGGCTCTACAAGGTGATCGCGCGCAGCATCACCGCCGCCGTCTTCGCCGCCGGCGGCGTGCTGTACGCGTTCTGGGCGCTGTCGGTGTTTCCCGAGCAGGTGCTGGAGCTCAACTGGAGCACGCTGCCGATCATGGCGACCGTGGTGGGCGGCATCGGCCGGCTGTGGGGCCCGGTGCTCGGCGCGGTCATCC
>Ga0134124_10004244_pt1 | contig 11519 bp, 8 predicted proteins | sample KB304_FD_96880 | JGI IMG/M metagenome (GOLD analysis project Ga0134124, IMG submission 96880) | Terrestrial soil microbial communities without Nitrogen fertilizer from Kellogg Biological Station, Michigan, USA - KB3-0-4 | ecosystem: Environmental > Terrestrial > Soil > Unclassified ... | reverse complement strand
CCGAGCTCGGCGAAGCTGAACACCTGGTCATTGATCTGCTGCGCTAGTTTGGCCCGCGACTGCACGCCGGCGATGGCGCGCTTCTTCATGGCCCCTGCATTTGCGGCGACCGCAGTTGCTCCAATCGACATCAGGCACAGAACACCGAGCGCGATACGCTGGAACATCGATCTTCCCCATGGGCGTGCCGGGCGGCACGTTGATCGACATTCTAGACGAGATCAGTGCAAATCCAGCGCGAGCATCGCTTGCCTGGCGTTCGTGCGCCATCGCGGCGAGCGGACTCTCGGTCGGTATCTGCTTGTGAACGGTGACGATCCGATCCGGCAGATAACGGTCCGCAAATGCGCTCCGTGTCGCGCCGCTATGCGGAGCGCGGATTCTCGGCGACACGGGACACCCGAAGGTCGCTCAGGCCTTTCCCGGAGGGCGACAGCGCTGCATGAAGCGAACAATGCCGGTGCCATCCGACGAGGGCACTGACATGCAATGGCGCAACACCGCAGACCGATACGGCCTCATTGGTCAGACACTGCATTGGCTCGTAGCCATCGGCATCGTCGCGCAGTATCTGCTCGCGGAAGCTGCCGAAGAGAGCAAAGCCGGCGCCGGCGAGCCACTCGGCGCAGCAGGCATTCACATGGCGCTTGGTGTGGCCATATTGGCATTGGCCACGCTGCGTATGGCATGGCGCCTGCTCGAGCTTGCGCCGGAACGCCCAGCGGCGATGAAATCCTACGAGATTGCCATCGCACGCGTCGCGCACGTCGCGTTCTACGTTCTGCTGTTCGCGATTCCGTTGAGCGGCTGGGCGCTTGCGACCGTGAGCGACCAGGGACTGAGCTTCCTCGGGTGGTTCGATCTGCCGCAGTTCAGTCCGCTGAATCTGCGCAAGGACCAGCTCGAAGAGGTGCACGAAGTTTTGTTCAACCTGCTGGTCGCGCTGGCAGTGCTACACGTCGCGGCGGCCCTGAAGCATCAGCTCATCGATCGCGACGGCGTGCTGCGTAGCATGCTGCCGTGGTGGCCGCGACCGCGGGCCCAAAAGATTCGTTAACGCTCGCGTTTCATCTGTAGTCCGGGCACGCAGCCTGGAAATCCTTCGGAAACCCTCGCCGCTCAGAGTGAGGGCGTTCGAAGGAGATGCAGATGACGACGCGATATGTAGCGATTGCAATGGTGGCCCTGCTGACCGCCTGCGGGACGGCGCTCGCGGAGTCGCCCGAGCAGAGGGATCGCGATCGCTACGACTGTCAGCGTTCGGCGGCTGAGACCGCGTGCCTGGAAGCGCGCGGCTACAGCGTCAAATGACCGGGTCAGCGCCCACTGGCCGGAGCGCACTTCTCGCCGGCGTAGCCGCAATCGCGCTCTGCGCATGCAGTGCCGCTCCGCGTTATGAGCGTCCGTCCCTCGCGCAGCCGGATACGTGGCACAACGCGGATCAGCCCCCATCTCCTGAGTGGCCCGCTGCAGATTGGTGGCGCGCGTTCAGCGCTCCGCAACTCGATGCGTTGATCCTGCAGGCCCGGCAGCACAACTTCGATCTCGCCGCCGCGAGCGATCGAATCCGACAGGCCGACGCGGATCTGCAGATCGCGCATGCGCAACTCCTGCCCGCTGTCGCGCTCGATGCGCAGTGGGTGCACGGACCAGCGACGTCGCGCGAGTCCCGAGGATCGCTGGCAACACTCGACGCCAGCTATGAGCTCGACTTCTGGGGCAAGAACCGCGCTGGTGTCGCAGCAGCACGCGCCTCGGCTCTTGCGAGCCGCTACGACCGCGCGACGCTCGGGCTTTCGATCGACAGCAGTGTCGCCCTGACGTACTTCGAGGTCCTGGCGCTGCACGACCAGATGAGCATCGCGACCAACGACCTGTCGAGCGCGGAGCGTCTGCTGAAGATCCTGCAGGCACGAGAGGCGGCAGGCGTCAGCTCGGCACTCGACGTCGCTCAGCAGGACACCGCAGTTGCTACCGCCAACGCGCGCATCCCGCCGATCGAGGCACAGCTACAGCAGAGTACCGACGCACTGGCGTTGCTCACCGGTGCTTTGCCGGAGTCGCTCGTGATTCCTGACGGGAGCCTGGCAGATCTGGCTGTTCCGCCGATATCCGCCGGAATTACGTCGGAGCTGCTGTCGCGGCGTCCCGATGTCGCGGCAGCGGAAGCTCAGCTCGTTGCCGCGAACGCGAACGTCGCAGCTGCTCACGCCGCGTTTCTGCCGAGTGTGCAACTCACTGCAGAGGGCGGCGTCGCAAGCACTGCACTGACCAATCTGCTTCACCCGCAAAGCACGCTGTTTGCGTTGGTCGCCAGCATCACGCAGTCGATATTCGACGGCGGCGAGCTGCGAGGCCAGTACCAGAAATCGCAGGCGCGCTATGACGAGCTCGTGCAGCTCTACCGGAAGGCCGCTGTCTCCGCCTTCGTCGACGTCGAAGACGCGCTGACCGGTGCAAATCATTTCGCAGAAGAGGAACGCCGGCAGCAACGAGCTACGACAGCTGCGCAACGAGCGTACGACATCTCCGTCGCGCAACTTCGCGCGGGCACGATCGACTTGGTCACTGTCCTCACCGCGCAGACCGCGTTGTTCTCCGCTGAGGATGCACTGGTTTCAGCAAGGCTTGCGCAACTGCAAGCCGAGGTGAGTTTGTACAGAGCGCTTGGAGGTGGCTGGCAATGATTAGCAAACGTACTGCAGCGATCACGGGGCTAGTGATCGCGGGCATCATTTTCTGGGTTGCCTACAAGCTCATGGGAACCGCAGCAGCAGACGCAGCGCCGCGCAAGCCTGCGCCGATTCCGGTACAGGCTGCACTCGCCTCGCGTGTCGATCTGCCTCTGTACATCGACGCAATCGGAACCGCACAAGCCGCGCGCACGGCGACGGTGACGACGCGTGTAGATGGTCAACTGCAGAAGATTGCGTTCACTGAAGGCAGTCAAGTCAAAGCTGGTGACCTGCTGGCGCAGATCGATCCTGCACCGTATCGAGCGCAACTCGAACAGTCGCAAGCAAAGCTGGCTCAGGACGAAGCGCAGCTCGACAACGCGCGCCAGGACGTGCAGCGCTACACGACGTTGTCGCCGGAAGACTATACGAGCAAGCAGACGCTCGACACGGCGCGGGCGCAGGTCGCTGAGTTCACCGCTCAGGTCAAGGCGGATCGTGCCGCGATCGAGTCGGCGAAGATCCAGCTCGACTACACGTCGATTGTTGCACCGTTCGCTGGTCGCACCGGTCTGCGTCTCGTCGACGAAGGCAACATCGTGCGCGCTAGCGACACCGGCGGCATCGTCGTGCTCACGGAGCTGCAGCCCATCGCAGTGATGTTCACGGTGCCGCAGCAGGAATTGCCCGAGGTGATCTCGGCGCAGGCGACGGGACCTCTCGAAGCGACCGCGTCCACCGATGACGGCAGGATACAGATCGATCGCGGCACGGTCACGCTGATCGACAATCGCATCGATGCTGCAACGGGCACGGTGCGCCTGAAGGCGATCTTTCCGAACGAGGATCAGCGGCTGTGGCCCGGCCAATTCGTCAACATTCGCGTGGTCACGCAGGTTCTGCACGATGTGCTGACGACGCCGTCGTCGGCCATTTCGCAGGGACCGAAAGGCGCCTTCGCGTACGTCGTCACGGGCGACGGCACAGTCGACTTGCGACCGGTGACCGTCGAGCGAGAGATCGGCGGCGTCGCGCAGATCTCCAACGGGCTGCAAGAAGGCGACCGCGTCGTTACGCAAGGACAGTATCGACTGCAACCCGGTGATCACGCCCGAGTGCTCGCCGGATGAACGTCTCAAAGCCATTCATCGAGCGTCCGGTCGCAACGTCGTTGCTGATGGCGGCATTGCTGCTCGCCGGTATCGCCGCCTATCGCCTGCTGCCGGTCGCGCCGCTGCCGCAGGTCGATTTCCCAACGATTCAGATCTCGGCGTCGCTGCCGGGAGCGAGTCCGGAGACGATGGCGTCGACCGTCGCTGCGCCACTCGAACGCCGGCTCGGGCAAATCCCGGCTGTCTCGCAGATGACATCGACCAGCTATCTCGGCAGCACCTCGATCACGCTGCAGTTCGATCTGGATCGCGACATCGATGCAGCGGCGCAAGACGTGCAATCGGCCATCACCGCCGCGAGCGGTCAGCTACCGCACAACCTGCCGAGCGCTCCCACCTATCGCAAGGTGAATCCGGCGGACGCGCCGATCCTCATCTACTCGGTGCAATCCGACACGCTGCCGCTGACACAAGTGGACGACTACGCCGAGAACGTCGTCGTTCAGCAGCTCTCGCAGATCGACGGCGTCGGGCAGGTGAACCTCGGCGGGCAGCAGAAGCCTGCGGTACGCGTGCAGGTTGATCCCGCGAAGCTGGTGCCTCTCGGCGTCGATCTCACGGACATCAGCGCAGCCATCACCACCGCGAGTGTGAATGAGCCAAAAGGCTCGTTGAATGGCGCGACACGCAACCTCGCTATCTACGACAACGACCAGCTCACCACGGCGGCACCGTGGAACGACGTGATCGTCAAGTACAACAACGGGGCGCCGGTGCGCATTCGCGATGTCGGCAAGGCAGTCGATGGCGCCGAGAACATGTACCTCAGCGCGTGGCAGGACGGAAAGCCAGGCGTACTGCTGATCGTCTCCAAAGAGCCGGGCGCAAACGTGGTCGCGACGGTCGCGCGGGTCGATGCAGCCTTGGCGCAGATGCGAGCGTCCCTTCCACAAGCAATCCAGATCCACAAGCTCGTCGATCGCACGCAGACCATTCGCGCATCGGTGACTGACGTGAAGCTGACGCTGTCGCTGTCCGTAGCACTCGTCGTGATGGTGATGTTCCTGTTTTTGCGCAGCGTGTCGGCGACTCTGATTCCGAGCGTCACGGTGCCCCTCGCTTTGTTCGGCACGGCTGCACTGATGTATGCGATGGATTACAGCCTCGACAATCTCTCGCTGATGGGCCTGACGATCGCGATCGGCTTCATCGTCGACGATGCGATCGTCATGCTCGAGAACATCCATCGTCACATCGAGGACGGCATGGCGCCGATGCAGGCTGCAATTCAAGGCGCGCGCGAGGTTGGTTTTACCATCGTGGCGATGAGCATCTCGCTGGTGGCGGTGTTCATCCCGCTGCTGCTCATGGGCGGCATTCTCGGTCGCCTCTTTCGCGAGATGGCGGTGACGGTTTCCGTCGCGATCCTGCTGTCGATGATCGTGTCGCTAACCCTGACGCCCGTGATGTGCTCGCGGTTCCTGCGACGTGAGAGCGACATGCGGCACGGCAGGCTGTATGTCGCACTGGAACGCGCCTTCAACTACATCCAGGAGCGCTACGCCCACGCTTTGGACATCGCCCTGCGTCATCGGCAGCTCACGCTCGGCGTGTTCTTCGCCTGTCTCGCAGCCACGATCGTTCTGGCGCTCGCGATTCCGAAAGGGTTCTTTCCGCAGCAGGACACCGGCGTCATCACGGGCACGGCGGAAGGCGCACAGGACGTCTCGTTCGACGAAATGTCGCGTCTGACCCGCGCGCTCACAGACGTAGTCGGCAGCGATCCCGATGTGGCCGGCTGGGGCGCCTTCATCGGCGGCGGACGGACTCAGAACAACGCGCAGATGTTCATCACGCTCAAGCCGCGCGACGAACGCACAGCGTCGGCGGACGAGATCATCACGCGACTGCAGAAACGAGTTGCTGCCGTACCTGGCGCGAAACTCTTCCTGCAAGCCGCGCAGGATCTCAACCTCGGCGGCCGCGCCGCTCGCACGCAGTATCAGTACACGCTGCATGCGAGCGATCTCGACGAGCTGAACACGTGGGCGCAGCGGCTATTACAGGAGCTGCAATCGCTGCCGCAGCTGACCGGCGTCGCGAGCGATCAGCAGACGAGCGGACGCACGCTGACGTTGACGATCGATCGGGATCAGGCCGCGCGCTTCGGCATCACACCTGACCTCATCGATCAGACGCTCTACAGTGCTTTCGGTCAGCGGCAGGTCGCGCAGTACTTCACACAGCTCAACAGCTACAGCGTGATCCTGGAAATCGACCCGCGTCTGCAAGGCGACGCGGCGACGCTGCAGCAGATCTACATCACTTCGCCGTCGACGGGTCAGTCGGTGCCGCTCTCGGCATTCGTCCGCTACGACACGAATCCCCTCGCCTACTTGTCCGTCTCGCATCAAGGGCAATTCCCAGCAGTCACGCTCTCGTTCAACCTGACGCCAGGCGTGGCGCTCGGCGACGCGGTCACCGCGATCCAAGGCGCCGTCACTCGCATCCACGTGCCCGAGAGCATCAACGGCAGTTTCCAGGGCGCGGCCGCAGCCTTTCAAGATTCGCTTGCGAGTCAGCCGTACTTGATCCTCGCCGCGCTCGTGGCGATCTACATCGTGCTCGGCGTTCTATACGAGAGCTACATTCATCCGCTCACCATCATCTCGACGCTCCCTTCGGCGGGCCTGGGCGCATTGCTGACGCTGATGCTGTCCCGCACGGATCTGTCGGTCGTCGCGCTGATCGGCGTCATCCTGCTCATCGGCATCGTCAAGAAGAACGGCATCATGATGGTCGATGTCGCGCGGGTCGCCGAGCTAGAGCAAGGACTCTCGCCGCACGATGCAATACGTCACGCGAGCTTGCTGCGGTTCCGACCAATCATGATGACGACGATGGCGGCACTGCTCGGCGCGCTGCCGCTGATGCTCGGGCATGGCACCGGTTCGGAGTTACGCAGGCCGCTCGGGCTGACGCTGGTCGGCGGGTTGATCGTCAGTCAGGCGCTGACTCTATTCACCACGCCCGTGATCTATCTGTACCTGGATCGCCTGACTCGGCCTCACCGCTTGTACGACGCCAGCGCGTCGTCATCGAGTCCCACGCGATTGAGCAACACTTGATAGTGAGGATCCCGCCGGATCGGCTCCAGCCGCGGATCGTTGCGCAGGAAGATGAGGCAGTTCGAACGCGCCGCAACGGCATCGTCAAGCAGGGAGATCGCGCGCTGCCGCTCGTCGATGCTGAGATATGCGGCGGCCGATTCGTACGGACATACATAGGTGCCGACGCTCGCCGCCTTCTCAAGCAACGGGCGCACTTTCTCTTTCTGACCCGCATAGCCATAGGCCTGTGCAAGCATGATCAACGCGACAGGTGATCCGTCCAACTGCGCGCCGTGCTCCGCGAGCTGCACCGCCCTCTGGTGATCGCCGGCGATATAGGAGCCGACCCCTGCGCCTGAAAACAGCATGCCGATGTCCGGATGCTGCTGCATTTTCCGATCGACCCACTCGCGCGCGGCCTTGCTCTCGCCCACCATGAACAGCGCCCAGTTGCCCCAGTCCGCCATTTCTGCGTTGAGCGGATCGAGGCGATCGGCCTCGGCCAGCGCGCGCTTCACTTTCTCGGCTTCGCCGAGCCCCGAGTAATACATCGCAAAGCCCAGTTCCGTCTGCGCCAGCGTCGGGTCGCGCTGCTTCGCTTTGTTCAGCGCGATCCACGCATCCCGCCAGCGCCAGGCCATCACGTAGGTGAGGCCGAGCGAAGACCACGCCTCGGCAGAATCGGGACGCAACGCCTGCGCCTCGGCAATCGAATCGACCACCTTCTGCAGCATGTTGATCGGCGGCTCGAAGTAACCGAACAACTGGCGATACGCGTCGCTGCGTGCGATGTACGCGTCGAAGAATTGCGGATCGAGCGCGATGGCCTGATCGAACAGCTTGATCGCCTGCGGCAGCGACTCACGACTGAGCAGGTCGAGCTGATAGCGCCCGGCCACGTACGCCTCGTAGGCTTTGAGATTGGCGGTGGGGAATTCGTCCAGCGCCCGTTGCTCCTCCGCCAGGATCGCGACCTTCAGCGAATCCGACACGGCGGCCGCGATGTTGGATTGCATCGCGAACAGATTCGTGTCGTCGGTGCGGCCTTCGTAGTCCTTGTCCCAGACGACGCGGCCCTTGTTGAGATCTTCCAGCGCCGCGGTGATGCGCAGCTTGTTGTCCGCGGCGATGCTGACAACGCCATCGAGTACGTAACGCACGTCGGGGAGCTGGCGCCGGATGTGATCGCGTCCCTTGTTGTCCCGGAACGTAAATGCAGAAGGCGTCGGCACGATCCGCAGGCCGGAGATCTTGCTGAGGTTGCGGATCACTTCGCGCGTGACCTGATCCGCGAACGGCCGCCAGGCGTCGGGCGCATCGGCCGACACATCGAAAGGCACGACGACGACATACGGCGATTCGGGCGCCGGTCGTTCCTGCAACGCCCACCAACCGATCGACACAGCGATCACCAGCACGGCTGCAATCGCCAGCAGCACCCGCCACGATGACGCGGCCTGTTTGGCAGCGGGAGCTGTCGCCGGCCGCGCATCACCCTCCGGAATCACCGTCACCGGTGCGATGAACTGATAGCCGCGACCACGGATCGTGACGATGGTCTGCTGCAGCTCGCCGTTGTCTCCCAGAACCTTGCGAGCGCTCTTGATGTGATTGCTCAGCGTCGCGTCCGAGACTTCACGCCCTTCCCAGACCTCCTTGAACAGCTCTTCGCGCGACAGGACCCGGTCGCGATGCCGGATCAGGTAGACGAGCAGATCGAAAACCTTCGGCTCGGCGGGGATCACCGCGTCCCTGCTGGTGATCCGGTACCGAGCCGTGTCGACCGTGTATTCGGCGATCTGGTACTTCATTTTGTTAGCGAATCATTACGCAACAATTAGCCAACCGCCAAGCGCCGTTACAGCGCTCACCCCAAGGTGGTACCCGGTCGCAACAACAACCTCATCGGGGAAGAACCTCATGCCTACGCCGCTGCAAATCCTGCTGGATCCAGTCTCGTTGACCGTACTGGGCCTGTACGGAGCCTTGATACTGCTCGAAGCGCTGTTCCCTGCCCGCCGCCTGCCCCAGATCAAAGGCTGGAAGACCCGGGCGCTGGTCGTGTTCGTGTTCTATTTCTACTTGTCGTCCTACCTGCCGTTGCTGTGGGGCGAGACGCTGTCCCAGTACCAGGTTGCCGACCTGCAAGGACTCAATCCGTTCGTCGGCGCCGCGATCGGCGTGCTGGTCTACGAGTTCCTGGTTTATGTCTGGCACCGGACCATGCACCGGGTCCACTGGATCTGGCGCGCCTTCCACCAGATGCATCACAGCGCCGAGCGCGTGGACAGTTTCGGTGCGTTCTACTTCAGCCCGCTGGACACCGTCGGCTTCACTTTTCTCACCAGCATCAGCCTCACTGTGATCGGACTCAGCGCTCAGGCCGTGACGTATGCCATCTATGCCACGACGTTCCTCGCCGTCTTCCAGCACCTCAACGTGCGCACGCCGCAATGGCTCGGGTACATCGTGCAGCGGCCGGAAAGCCACAGCCTCCATCACGGCCGCGGCATCCACCAGTACAACTACTCGGACCTGCCGCTGTTCGACATCCTGTTCGGCACCTTCCGCAACCCGAAGGAGTTCACGAGCGAGAACGGCTTCTACGACGGCGCGTCGGCGAAACTGGCGCAGATTCTCATCTTCAAGGACATCGCCGGCCGCGACTTCGACCCGGCGATGAAGCTCAGCGATCGATGAGGGCGAGCGGGTTCGGCGTCGGCGCCGCAATGCGACGCAGCGTGTTCGTGTCGCGGTGATCGAACGCCGGCAGCTGGCCGCGGATCGCCAGGTCGGTACGCGTCACGTAGGTCCAGCTGCCATCGCGATTGAAAGTGATGTCGATGCGGTAGTAGTCGGTGCGAAACGCTTCGTCGAGGAACGTCGTCGAGCAGATGCCGAAACGCGGATCGCCGCGCCGGGCTTCGACTGCGATGTGGTCATCGCCCGGCTGCGCCTGACCGCCCGCCAGCACGACCTGGCCGCGAGGAATCGCGATCGTCTGCATGATGAGTCCCGTTGCCGGCTCCCACAGCCAGTAGCCGACCTGGTCGTGGAACGTGATGGCTTCCTCCGGCGTGTTGATGTGGATGTGGTAGCGCAGCCCATAGAGGAGCTGCGGACCATTGGCCTGTGCGTCGATCGGCTCCATGCGCACGTGTTCCCGGTACACGCGCCGTTGCGGGCCGTCGGCCTTGGGATTGATGTCCACACCCTGGTCGGACTCCCAGACACCTGCCAGGCGACGCAGCGGGCCCAGATTCGCCAGCGTATCGGGCGAGGACTCGGGTTCGGTGTAGAGATCTTCGGGAAGGTTTTGCATGTCAGCATCTTGCCTTCGCCGCAAAGAGCCGACAAGAAATGCATTCCGGAGCCTTTACACACGCGACGCAGCAATCATGACGGTGTTGTAACGACACGATTGATCGCGCGCGAGCGCGTCGTCCAACGGATTTTCGCGAATGGCGAGTGATCACTGCTGGGCCACGGATGCAGACCGTCACACCATCGACCCAAAGCCGTGTGTTGTCGGCGCCCTCTGAGCGCATGCGCACGCTGCTTCTGTTCGTCGTCGCCGCTCTCATTGGTTGCTCACTGATCTGGTTTGCGCTGGCTGTCCAACGTCCGTTGGCGAATCCGGATGAAGGACGCTACGCGGAGATCCCGCGCGAGATGCTCGCATCGGGTGACTGGATCACACCGCATCTGAACGGACTCGCCTACGTCGAGAAGCCGCCGTTGCAGTACTGGGCGACCGCGCTCGCCTATCAGCTGTTTGGCGTGAACGAGTGGACGGCACGCTTTTGGACTCTGTTCGCCGCCTGGCTCGACGTTGCGCTGGTGTACCTGTTTGCGCGGCGGATGTGGGGTCGTCGCGTGGCCACGGTCGCGGCAGCGGTGCTCGCATCCTCGGTGCTGCACTTCGCGCTGGGCCAGATTCTCACGCTCGACATGGCGTTCACGTTGCTGCTGACGGCGACGCTGTGCTCGTTTTGTATGGCACAAGTGTTGCGCGTAGCCGAGCCGGTTACGAGCGGACGCTGGATGCTCGCGACGTGGATGCTGCTCGCCGGCGCGGTGTTGACCAAGGGAATCGCGGCGATACTCATCACTGGAGCTGTTCTCTCGATCTACGTGGTCTGGCAGCGCGACTGGAGTGTGTTACGCACGCTGCGTCCGATCGCCGGCGTGGCCTTGCTGCTGGCCGTGACCGCGCCGTGGTTCATCCAGGTGTCGCGCGCCAATCCGGACTTCCTGCAGTTCTTCTTCGTGCGTGAGCACCTCGAGCGCTACCTCACGGATGTCGAGAATCGAGTCGAGCCGTGGTGGTACTTCGCCGCGGTCTTCGCTGCCGGCGCGCTGCCCTGGCTGCCGCAGCTGGGGAAAGCGCTGTTGCAAGGCTGGCGCGCCAGTGCGCCGCTCGGTCAATTCGATGTGCAACGGCTGCTGTGGATCTGGTGCGTCTTCATTCTTGCCTTCTTTTCGTTGTCGGACTCGAAGCTGTCGCCGTACATCCTGCCGATATTTCCGCCGCTCGTGTTGCTGGCCGTGGCCAGGCAGACACAGCGTAGCGCTCGCGGACTCAAGATCAGCGTCGCGATGTTGATTCTCTTTGCGGTCGT
>Ga0134124_10004243_pt1 | contig 11521 bp, 9 predicted proteins | sample KB304_FD_96880 | JGI IMG/M metagenome (GOLD analysis project Ga0134124, IMG submission 96880) | Terrestrial soil microbial communities without Nitrogen fertilizer from Kellogg Biological Station, Michigan, USA - KB3-0-4 | ecosystem: Environmental > Terrestrial > Soil > Unclassified ... | reverse complement strand
TAATACGATCACGTTCGCAGTGACCATTTACTTTTTCACCCTCTAAGTTGTGCTATGAACATTACGAATAGAAGACGCCTCAGGCGCAGCCTTGCGCTCGCCCTGACATTGATCGTGTCGGGCAGCGCTTACCTCACACCGCTCACAGGCATCGACGTTTACGCAGCCGCCCGAGGACAGCAACGAGAATTCCCGGCGAGATCGAATTATGACTCGACGGGCAATTCTCGCACGATCGGGGAGGCCGTCGAGTCGACAAACGAATTCACTTCGTACGCTTCAACCGAAGGCCCGATTATTCGAGTCGCGCTTATGACCGACATCGCGTCGACTTCGATCGGTTGCTCGTCCGGCCTCGGCATTAGCGGCTCCCAGGAAGGCTCCCGAGCGGACCTTCATGTCGAGAAGATATCGACGTCTTCGTTGCGTGTGGAACTTCGAAAGCAATCAGCGGCCGTCACGCCGCTCCCGTCCGCCGCCGCAAGATATGTCGTGTTCGTCGGCAGTTCGTCCGAAGCTCGAAACGCGCGGAAGCTCGAAGACAGGCTCAAGCTGGAATTCTTCGAGCCGGTTGCCACTGCATTCGACGAGAAGAAGAGACAGTACGTGGTTACAATCGGGCGCTACCGAACCCAGGACGAAGCGGAAGGTATGGTGAGCCGCCTCCGTGAGGCAGGCTACAAAGCGCCGCGCGTCATTTCCGATTCAAAGGCTCCCGATTCAAGACCCGCGCTCGCGCGCGAGATTCCGGAGCCGGAACTGGTAACCGATACGAATGCGCGAGCCGCCAAGAACAAGGTCGATCCCGGCGCCTCGAAGCGCTCGAATGTTCCTTCATCTCGCCGCGAAGCGAAGATGATAGAAGCGAAGATGATAGAAGCGCAGATGATAGCGGTCGCCGGCGACAAGGTTGTAGCTTCGAGCTACGGCGAATTCATAGTTTCTCCCGGCCAGCCCGCGACAATCGGCGGCGGGAAGCCGATGAAGCCGGACGCCGCGTCAGGGCTTGCGTCGTTGCGAGTTGGAAACCGGGATTATCGCGGAACGATTCATTTCATCATTAACTCACGCGGCCGGATCAACGTCGTCAACGTGTTGCCCCTCGAACAATACCTTCGCGGCGTGGTGCCGATGGAGATGGCCGGCTCGGCGTACAGCGACATTGAAGCGATCAAGGCGCAGGCCGTCGCCTCTCGCAGCTTTGCTCTTGCGACCCTGCGTCAACATCGTGATGAAGGCTACGATCTGGTCGACGACGCCCGGGCTCAGGTGTATGGGGGACTATCGGCTGAACGAGAATTGACCAGCCAGGCAGTCGAGCAGACGAGGGGAATCGTAGCTTCGTACCAAAGTGACAGCGGAAAACTCGACCCGATCCAGGCGCTGTATACGACCAACTGCGGCGGGCGCACGGAAAACAATGAAGAAGTTTTCGGAGGCAAGGCGCTCCCTTATCTGCGCTCGGTAGCCTGTGTCACCGATCGACAGTCGCTTGCGGGACGTGACATCGTGACTACGCGAACGGTCGAGCCGCTAACCGGAACCGAAGGCCGCTCGATCACTCGCGAAGCAGCGCTTCTTACGGTGCTCGGCTTTTCTCTCCCTCGGCGAGCAGGCAGCCATTATCTGCGCGGCGCCCCCGATCAGGACGAAGTGCGGGGCTGGACAGATCAGCTCGCGAGGCTTACTCAGCGAGATAAACCGGCGGCATCGCGCGCAGACGTTACGCGATTGAGTGAGTTCACGCGGCTCGTCGCAGGCTCCGTATATGGCGAGGATCGGAGCACGGTCCTCGCGTCGGCCGATGTCGACTACCTGCTGGCCGGACTTCGCGTCGAGCAATTGTCGCGCGAGGCTCGCGCCGACGTGGCGCTGTTGCTGAAGGATGGAATACTGCGCCTCGCGGAGGACGGAGCAGTCGATGGCCGCGCTACGATCACTCGCGCGCAGGCAATCGAGACAATTGGCCGCGGGCTCCTGTTCAGATCCCGCGCAGATCTCAAATCCCAAATCTCGAACCTCAAATCCAGCATCCCTGATCTCAAATTTGAAACGTCAGCGCCCGCTGAGAAAGGGCGCTTGATACTCGCAAGGCCAGTTACGCCGTCCAACGCCATCCGCGCGGCGCAGGCGCCCACTTTCGTAAGCGTCAACGCGAGCTCCTCCAGCGCACGGCCGCGGAACCAGGCGACTTCTGCCAGCAGCAAAACTGCTCGAGTCACCACAAGTCCGATACCCGAGCAAGAAGACTCGAGGCGAGTGCCGCAACCCGAAAGCCTGGAGATCGGAGAAGGCGCATGGTTGTTTCGCGCGGTCGGCGGCGAGAGTTATGCGGTCGATCGACTGACGCTGATCGGCGGCGAGCGGGTGACTTATCACCTGAACGCCACCGGCCGTGTTGATTTCCTCGAGGCTTCGATATCGGAGCGCGGCGCTTCAATCGACGCGTTTGCCAACGTGGCTCCCTGGCAGGAGCGAGTGACCATCGAAGAATTGCAGCAGCGGCTTGCTCGCGGTCACATCAATGTGGGCCGGCCCGAGCACATCGAACCTGCGGTCTTCAGCGCTTCAACCCGCATCACAGAAGTGGAACTGTCGGGCGCTGATGGGCACGCGCGATTGAGGATACCTCAGATCAGAGGGGCGCTCGGGTTGAAGGAACATCTATTCTCGATTGATCGCGAGATCGACGGGCGCGGCCGGCTGATCGCTTTTGTGTTCACAGGTCGAGGCTCAGGCCACGGCGTCGGAATGTGCCAGGCAGGCGCTTATCGAATGGCAAAGGAAGGCTACTCGTACACGGCGATTCTGCGAAAGTACTACACGGGCATCGAGATTCAAAAGACGTATTGAGCTCTGTAATCTAGCTTTCGTGATTGCCCGGCGCGGGCATCCGGGAACTAACCTGTAGGGGCGGCCCTCCGTGGCCGCCCCTTTTGCGAATGGAAACCTTTGCCGAGGAGGGGCGGCCACGGAGGGCCGCCCCTACACGATCCGCCAGACTCGCTCACAGTGTTTTCCACTCGGAGGGTTATCTGTATAATCACGGACTCTTGTGGCGACACCCGGGGCCCGGCTCGCAGGTTGAGCATTCGAATCAATGAGCAGAGTGATCAGATACTCAGTGATTGTTATTGTGATGCTCGGCGTGAGCGGGCTTGTGCTGCTGCGGGCGTCAGGAAAACCGGAAGCCCCAAAGCAGCCAATTGAGTTCGATCACTGGCAGCACGTAACCAAAGAAGAAGGCCCACAGCTTGAATGCACCTTCTGCCACGAAAACGTAGACAAGTCTTCACACGCGACGATTCCGAATACCAGCACCTGTATGGGATGTCACGACTCGATAATGACTGAGAGCGCCGAAGTGCAGAGGCTTGCCGCGTTCGCCGAGCACAAAGAGCAGCCGCCGTGGCGTCGCGTGTATTGGCACGAACCCGAAGCAAATGTTTTCTACACGCATAAGCCTCACATTCGAGCCGGCCTCGAATGCGTCACCTGTCACGGCAAGATTGGGGAAATGCATCGCGTGCGTCGCGAAGTGGATCAGACAATGGGATGGTGCATCGATTGCCACCGGGCAAAAGGCGTGAGCATAGATTGCTACGTTTGCCATCGCTGAGCAGGAAATGAAACCACAGATGAACACAGATAAACACAGATAGGCAGGACGCGACTACCGATGAAACTACAGGCAAACATCCCTTTAGCCAATCCGGTTTTGATCTGTGTTCATCTGTGTTCATCTGTGGCTCCAACTTAATGTGTGAAGCGGACGGTTTTGATCCGTGTTCACCTGTGTTCATCTGTGGTTCCAACTTAATCTATGAAGCGTCGTGAGTTCATAATCCTAAGCGGCATCGGCGCGACAAGCGCTTCGCTGCTGTCTGCCTGCGGACATCCCGAAGAGAAACTCATCCCTGCTTTTATTCCGGATGACGAATACGTGCCGGGCATCGACTACTGGAAGGCCTCGACTTGCGGTATGTGCGACGCCGGATGCGGCATCATCGTTCGCACTCGCGAGCACAAGGCCAACAAGATCGAAGGCAATCCGCTTCATCCGGTGAACCGCGGAGCGTTGTGCGCGCGGGGCCAGGCGGGTCTTGAAGTGCTCTACAATCCGGATCGTATCAAAGGCCCGATGAAGCGCGCAGGCGAGCGCGGCCAAGGTAAGTGGGAAGAGATCAGTTGGGACGAAGGCATCAAGACGCTCGCGGATAAGCTGCGAGAAGTTGATCCGGATAATGGTAAGGGGAAGGCCTGTTTCATTACCGGCGATGCTGAGGGCGTAACGGCTCACGTGGCTCGCCGATTCATGCAGGCTCAGCGGCAGGCTTTTGTTGCCGAGCAGCCCCACGGCGCGATGGAGCCATCGGGCACCTACGCTGACCTCTTGAGCGGCGTTGTGAAACTCGGTGAGCCCATAGCAGACATCGCGAACGCTACGTATCTGGTTTCCTTCGGAGCGCGTTTTCTCGAGACATGGAAATCGCCGGTTATGTACTCACAGGCTTATGGGGAGTTTCGCAGCGCCCACGGAAAGGTCAGAGGGAAATTCACCCAGATAGAGCCGCGCCTGTCATTAACGGCAGCCAACGCCGACGAGTGGATCGCTGCGTCGCCCGGCGCGGAAGCGCTGGTCGCGCTGGCGATGGTTCAGGTGATCGTCCGAGAAGGCTTGAACAAGGCGCCGGTATCCGCTGACTCGCATCAAATGCTTGAGGAATTCTCACCGGAGAATATCAGCTCGACGATCGATGTGCCGGTCGAAAAAATCATTCGCGTCGCTCGCGAATTTGCAAGGGCTGAACGGCCTCTTGCGATCGGAGATCTACGATCGCCGGATTCCTCCGCGGTACATCTACTCAATGCTATCGTTGAAAACCTGAACAAACCCGGTGGGGTTCTTCTGTTCGAAAGCGGTAAGAATTCAAAGAACCCTCTCTCGATTCCCGGTAATGGTTTAATCCTTCAGGGTGAATCCGATGAGCACGTTGGGAAGTCTCCGGCGCACGATGGCATAGAGCGAATCAGCAATTTCGTTCAGGCACTTCAACATCCTTATCGGATGTTAATGATCCACGGCTCCAATCCGATGTTCGCAAAACGCGGGCGCGAAGACTATCTGGCTATTCCGTTTATCGTCAGCTTCTCCTCATTCATGGACGAGACGAGCGAAGTCTCCGATCTAATCCTCCCGGATCATACTTACCTCGAGCGATGGGACCTCCACTCTTCGCTGGGCCCGGATGGCCGACAGGCATTTTCACTGACACAGCCGGTGTTGGAACCTCAATTCAACACTCGACAGACCGCAGACGTGCTGCTCGCCGTCGCTCGAGAGATGGGAGGCGGGGCATTCGCCGAGGCGGTACCTTTCGATTCGGCCAGGGAAATCGTTGAAAAGGCGGTCACTGAACTCGTAAGTTTGGGTCACGGAAAAAACCTCGAACCAGTACCGGGCGAACCCAACGAAAAGGGCGTCGTCTTTGTCGGTGAGCCGACACCTGTGAAGACAGAGACGGAACGAAAGCCGCTCTCGCTAAATAGTTTTTTCCTGCGTTTACTCCGTCAGCACGCCTCCGAGCGAGTGGCGAGCGTCAACTACCCTCTGACGCTGATCGTTTATGAACACGCGGGATTCGGCAATGGTGTGAGCGCAAACTTGCCATCGATTCAGGAACTCCCCGACCCCATGACTTCGGTAATGTGGGGAAGTTGGGTCGAGATTAATCCGAAGACCGCGGCAACTATGGGGATTGCCGACGGCGACTTCGTTGAGGTGACGACCACCAACGGCAGCTCGGTGCGCGTGCCGGCGCTGCTATATCCCGGAATCAGGCCGGACTGCATCGCCATGCCGACTGGTCAGGGTCATTCGAGTTATGGACGATACGCGCGCTATCGTGGCGTTGATCCTACGGCGCTCCTTCTGAACTCAGAGGAGACTTCCGTGCAATCGAGGCTCACCAAAGTCGGGGGAAAGGCGCAGCTCATCCGGTTTGGAACCGACCTGCAGCAATCGATGGAGAAAAAACCGTGGCGTTGAAGTTGACTGTAGCTCGCACACACGGAAGAGCAAGCTAAAGCTTGAACTCTGAACCTTGAACCTTGAACCCTGAACCCTGAACTCTGAACCGTGAACTGAATGACCGAAGAACACTCATCAAAGAAACCTCAGTGGGCGATGGTGATCGATCTCGACCGGTGCACCGGGTGCGAGGCCTGCGTGGTCGCGTGCCGCGTCGAGAACAACATCCCCACCGTCGGACCCGAAGAAGCCGCCAGGGGCCGCTCGATGAACTGGATTCGCATCGAGCGCTACTTCGAAGGCGAATATCCCGATGTGAAGGTCAAGTTCATGCCGGTGCTCTGCCAGCATTGCGAAGAGGCTCCGTGCGAGCCGGTGTGCCCGGTCTATGCGACTTATCATACCGACGAAGGCTTGAACGCACAGGTGTATAACCGGTGTGTAGGGACTCGCTACTGCGCGAATAACTGCCCGTACACCGTTCGATTCTTCAACTTCTTCGATCCGAAATGGGACGCGCCGCTCGAGAAGGCCTTGAATCCTGAAGTGTCCGTGCGCACGCGAGGCGTGATGGAGAAGTGCACCTTCTGCATTCAGCGAATTCGCAAAGGCGAAGAGAAAGCCAAAGAAGAAGCCCGCGATGTTCGCGACGGCGACGTAACGCCGGCGTGTGTGCAGACCTGTCAGACGAAGGCGATGTACTTCGGCAACATCGCCGATCCTGAAAGCGAGGTGTCGCGGCTGTCAAAGAGCAACCGAGCTTCGAGGTTGTTGGAAGATCTGGGAACGAAGCCGAAAGTGATTTATTTGAACAAAGGCGATTGATTCTGAATGGAGACTGATTAACCGCCGAGGACGCCGAGGACGCTGAGGTTCTTCCTCCGCGCTCCTCCGCGCCCTCTGCGGTTGAATATCTTGCGTCTAGAAAGCTGATGTCACAACCAAGACCCACAGACGCGAAGATCAACTCCGACCTCCTCGGGCCGGTGAACAAGCCCGGGCGCGGCTGGTACGCGACCGTCGTTGTGAGCGGCCTGCTGGTGCTCGCCGCAGGGGTCGCGCTCGGTTATCAGTTCTCGCGCGGGCTCGGCGTTTGGGGCATCAACCGGCCGGTCTTTTGGGCGCTCGACATTACCAACTTTGTTTTTTGGATCGGCATCTCGCACGCGGGAACTTTGATCTCGGCGATCCTGCGCGTCACCGGAGCCGAATGGCGAAGGCCGGTCACCCGGTGCGCCGAAGCGATCACGGTGTTCGCGCTGATGATTGGCGCGTTGTTTCCGATCATTCACCTGGGGCGCCCGTGGTTCTTCTACTGGCTGGTGCCTTATCCGAACGAGCGGGGACTGTGGCCGAATTTCCGCTCGCCGCTTGCGTGGGATTTCTTCGCGATCAACACGTACCTGCTCGGTTCGATCATTTACTTGTACCTTCCGCTGATTCCCGATCTCGCTCTTTTGAGAGACAAATCACGCGGGTTCTTGCGGCGAATCTACGGCGCGTTCAGTCTCGGCTGGAGAGGGACACAGCTTCAGTGGGACCGGCTTGAGCGCGCGGTGCGAGTGATGGCTGTAGTGATTATTCCCGTAGCCGTATCCGTGCATACAATCGTCTCGTGGGACTTCGCGATGACCATTCGCCCGATGTGGCACTCGACTATGTTCGGGCCCTACTTCGTTGCGGGCGCGATCTTCTCAGGCATAGCCGCGTTGATCCTCGCGATGGCGGTGATCCGGCGCGTGTTTCATCTCGAAGAGTATTTGCGGCCGGTTCACTTCAACAATCTCGGGCTGCTGCTGCTGACGATGAGCCTTATCTGGTTCTACTTTACGTTCGGCGAATATCTGACCGCCTGGTACGGCAACGCGCCGGAAGAGATGGCAGTGTTTCGCTCGAAGATCAGCGGAGTTTATGCGCCGCTATTCTGGGGAACCGTCGTTTGCTGTTTCGCGATTCCCGCACCGTTGCTTGCCATCAAGCGCTTCAGGACTATCAAAGGAACGATGATCGCTTCGGTGCTGGTGGTAGCCGGAATGTGGTTCGAAAGATTTCTGATCATCGTGCCGACTCTTACGCAGCCGCGGTTCACTTTCAACTGGGGCTCGTACAAGCCGACCTGGGTCGAGCTGACGTTGACCGCGGGTACCTTCGGCTACTTTGTGCTGTTGTACGCGATCTTCACCAGGCTGTTTCCAATAATCGCGGTGTGGGAATACAAGGAAGGATTACCATTGGGTGAGCACGGCGAGCCGACGATTGTCGGAGTGCCCGATGCCGAACTTGAAAGCGCGTGAGGACTATATTGGAAACACGGACCAAAGCTTTTGACACGCGCCACGACGCGATCCTTGCGCTGCATGAGCTCGAGCGTCAGGGCGTGCCGAGCTCGTCGATAACCGTGATGTCATCGGAGCCATTGCATCTTGAAACCAGCCATGCGCCAAAGAGCCGAATCGCGGGATTCGCGATCGCGGGCGGGCTGCTGGGCGCGGCTTTCGCGATCGTGTTGACCGTCTGGACCTCGCGGCGCGTCGGTCTGGTAACCGGCGGAATGCCGATAGTGTCGCCGTGGGCGTTTGGAATAATCGTCTTCGAGCTGGCCGCACTCGGGGCGATATTGACTACACTCGGACGGATGATCTTCGAAGCACGGCTGTTGTGGCGCGTTTCGCCCACAGAATACGACGAAGCGGTTGCCGCCGGCCGCATAGTGTTGTCAGTGAAGAGCTCAGACGATGGCGTTAGGGATATCGCCGAGAAAGTGCTTGGCATCAACGTGACGTTCGATACTCCGCCTCGCAATTAGCTTTTCGAATGCCTGTTGCACTCCCGCCGTCGGCCGAATTTGGAGTGCGGCGGCAAGGTACTCCGCGACGCAGCTTTTGTCGACAATACGATTCGAAGCCAAAGCGGCGTCGCGGAGTACCTTGCCGCCGCACTCCAAAATGGCCCGCCGATTTGGAGTTTGCCCTTCCCTCAGCGCGCGACTTGCGCAGCACCCGTTACTTGACGCTTTGTGGCTAATCTTATATAAAGGCCCCGCCCGAGTGACCTCGTTGGAACCGGGTACCTTGCGTAATTCATCTCGCGCCCGGCTCGCGACACTGGCTCAAGATTAAGGAGAATCGAAATGGCTATTACACTTCAGAGCGTAACCAATCTAAAGCTGCGCCTACAAAATGATCTAAAGCTAAAAGCATCCGTAGCCGACATAATTGATTTCCTGGAAGACAGCGAATACCTGTTGATTCAATTGATGGTCGACAACAATATATGGACCGGCGCCGTTCCCCCGCCGCCGTCGCCAACCAATGACGGGCACATCGAGTTTGGCCTCATTCCTTATTGGGTGAACAATCCTCCGTTATTTGTCCAGGCGTTCCTCGACAGCAATCCTCTTTTTTACATCGCCTGGAAAGCGGTTGACTTCGCGCTCCCGACTCAAATTGATCCCACAAACTACAACAACCTGATCTCCTCGGCCGCAGGCCAGGGCATCGTGGCGGCCGATGGGTCAGTGTATGGGTTCGGGACTTACGACCAGCTCGATCCCAAGTGGGTGTGGTCATTTTTGGATTACCTTTACGTGAAGACGACCGGGGACCGCGCTGCGTTCAGCACAACTCAAGTGCAGCCGCTCGCCCTCACGGGCAGTCAACCAAATCAGGTCACGATCGCGCTGGTCGGCGATTGGGGGACCGGCGCGTATCCCGGTGGACAGGCAGTAGACGTAATGAATCAGATAAAGAGCCTGAATCCCGACTGCATCATCCATCTCGGCGATGTTTATTACGCGGGGACGGATGGAGACTTTCCACCGCCGCGCGAAGAGGTTGATAACTACCTGTCATTGTGGCCCGACCTGCCGTCTTTCATGTTGAACTCCAATCACGAGATGTACAGCGGCGCGAAAGGTTATTTCAGAGTGCTGCAAGAGCAGAACCCGTTTTCTCAGCAACAGGGGACGAGTTATTTCGCGCTGCAGTATGGCGGGTGGACAATTCTCGGACTCGATTCTGCTTATTTCGACAAATCGCCGCTGTTCATGGCCGGAGCTTTGGGCGGAACCGCGGGCGTCCAGGGACAATGGATCAACTCACTGATCAGCAATGGCCAGATTGATCCCGACAAGCTGATCGTTCTGACTCATCACAATGGGCTGAGCGATACCGGCAAGTCAGAGGTATCCATCTCGTCGGAACTCAATTCAATCCTGGGACGCGACCCCGCGGCCTGGTATTGGGGGCACATCCATAATGGCATAGTCTACAAGAAACCAACCATCACCGGGCGAAACACCTTTACAAGATGCGTTGGTCATGGAGCGATTCCATTCGGGAATGCTTTCGGATTGGTGGGTGATGATTCTGTAGAGTACTATGCGCACACAATCAATCAGAACATACCAAGCAATACCATTCTTGTATGCAACGGCTTCGCTCTGCTGACGATAAACGCAAACGGAAGTGTCACAGAGGAGTTCTATGAGCAGAACTCCCCGGCGAGTGTGTTCAGCAACTCATATTGAATTACGCCGATGCCATTCTCACATTTGTCGGGATGTCACGGGAATGAGCGGAGCATTGCAAGCATCTGTGGAATTGGCTCTCGTTCATTTGCAGATGATGAGTCAGGCACGACTTTACGTGTTGATCCATCAAGACTGAACAAATAGACGTACTGAGCTATGGCTCCCAGGAATCCTCGATATCAATTTGAGTTCACGTCTCTTGCGTTGCATGGAACGATGCAGACTAGTCGGAGCTAATATGTTCCCGGAGGGCTATGCTCCAACAGCCTCCAGCCGCCATGCGGTTCAAAGAACGAATACGCGAATTTTTCCAACAGCATTCCCGTATCGCGGAAACAATCTCGATCGGCAGGCGTGAAAATGTTTACACGAGCGGAGATCAAAATCAGAAGATTTACATTATTGATAGCGGGCGGGTAAAACTAATCATGAACTCACCTGCTGGTAAAGACTGTTTGTTAGCCATCTACACTAGCGGAGACGTCTTCGGTGAGCTATGCCTCGCCGGGTTAGGTGACCGTTTGGAGACGGCGACCGCTATGGTCGACACGATCTTAAAACAAGTATCCTGTTCAACATTCCACAGTTCTTTAAGCGACGATTCGCTGTCGGATAGTTTTGTGCAATATCTGGTCGTGCGCATCGCCGAGCAACAACAAATCATCGCTGGTCTCATGACAGTTGATAGCGAACATCGGCTTGGCGAAGCTTTGTTGATGCTGGCCCGTAAGTTTGGCAAACAGTCCGCTCACGGCATACGTATAGAGCATAAGATTACTCACGAAGACCTGTCGGAGATGATTGGCACGACGAGGCCATGGATCAGCAGGCTCTTACACAAGTTCCGTGAGCTTGGACTGATAGAAATATGCCCGAAGCGCTTTCTGACGATCAAAGAAGAAAAACTGAATGCCTATCTGGCCGAAATAGTCTAGACGATCTGACGTAGGGTAGTGGGG
>Ga0134124_10004241_pt1 | contig 11523 bp, 8 predicted proteins | sample KB304_FD_96880 | JGI IMG/M metagenome (GOLD analysis project Ga0134124, IMG submission 96880) | Terrestrial soil microbial communities without Nitrogen fertilizer from Kellogg Biological Station, Michigan, USA - KB3-0-4 | ecosystem: Environmental > Terrestrial > Soil > Unclassified ... | reverse complement strand
TGGAATTCAATTGCCGCTTCGGTGATCCCGAAACTCAGCCAATCCTGATGCGCCTTGAAAGCGACCTACTGGAAGCGCTTAAAGCCTCGATTGAGGGCCGGGTCAGTGAGGGAGATTTCCGTTGGTCGCAGGACGCCGCGGTCTGTGTGGTCATTTCTTCTGGCGGATATCCTGGCACCTACGAGTTGGGCAAGAAGATTATGGGCCTCGAAGACGCTGGCAAGGTGGAAGGCGTGAAAGTCTTTCACGCCGGCACCAGCCGGCGCGACGGCGCATTTTTCACCGCCGGCGGACGAGTGCTCGGCGTGACATCGCGGGCGGCAGATTTGAGGACTGCGGTGGATCGCGTGTACACGGCTGCGTCGAAGATTGGCTTTGAAGGGGCGCACTGCCGTAGGGACATCGCGGCGCGGGCGCTCAAGAAATAGTTTCCGGTTTTCTGGTTTCTAGTTTCCAATGCACAAAGGACATTCATGAGCACAACGCCTCGGGTTTCGATTGTGATGGGAAGCGACTCCGACCTCGACATCATGCGCGAGTCGGTAAAGGCGCTGGAGGAGTTCGGGATCGAATACGAGATTGATGTCACGTCGGCGCATCGTTCTCCGCAACGCACCGCCGAATTCGCGCGCAAAGCGGTGAGCCGCGGGATCCGCGTGATCATCGCCGGCGCGGGTGGCGCGGCGCATCTGGCGGGCGTGATTGCCGCCCATACCACGCTGCCGGTGATCGGCGTACCGATTCCATCCACCTCGCTGCAAGGCATGGATTCGCTGCTGGCGACGGTGCAGATGCCGGCCGGAATTCCCGTAGCGACGGTTGCCATTGGCAAGCCGGGGGCCACCAATGCGGGCATCCTGGCGGCGCAGATTCTGGCACTTTTCAGTGCGCCACTGGAGAAGAAGCTGGCCGCACACAAGGAAAAGTTGGCAAACAGCGTGGAAGAGAAATCGAGAAAGCTGAAGATTACGGTGGGGGCGTCTTAGGATTCGCCAGCGTCCTCGCTCGTGCTGCGTCGACCTGGCGCTGCCGCACGAGCGTGGACGCTCGCGGCCTACCTCAAAGGTTCAAACTCTTCAGATATTGCCGCAGGGTTCCACCCAGATCGGGGCGCTTTAAGGCAAATTCCACCGTGGCTTTCAGAAAACCCAGCTTGTCACCGGTGTCGTGACGTTTGCCTTCGAAAACGTAGCCGTAGATTTTTTCTTTCTTCAGCAGCTGCTTCAGCCCGTCGGTGAGTTGCAGTTCGCCGCCGGCACCGGCCTTGATGTCCGACAAAGTCTCAAAGACCGTCGGCGTCAGAATGTAACGTCCGATCACCGCGAGGTTGGATGGCGCTTCTTCCGGACGCGGCTTTTCCACCAGGCTCAGGACTTCGTACAGCTTGCCGTTCGATCCCGGTACGGGTTTGCCTTCAAGCACTCCATATGCAGAAATGCCCGGGCCCTCGACCACCTGCGTGGCGAGAACAGAGCACTGTGTCTTGTCAAAAACATCCATCAGTTGTTTGAGACACGGTACCTCGGCGTCAATGACGTCATCGGCCAGCAGAACGGCGAACGGCTCTTCGCCGACGAGCTCGCGTGCCGTGAGGACGGCATGTCCGAGGCCGAGCGCCTCTTTCTGCCGCACATACGCGATGTGAATCAAGTCAGAAATCTGGCGGACGATCTTGAGCAGGTCAGTCTTGCCCCGCTCCTCCAGCATTTTCTCCAGTTCATAGCTCACGTCGAAGTGGTCTTCGATAGCCGATTTGCCGCGTCCGGTGACGATGATGATCTGATCGCAGCCGGCGGCCACCGCCTCCTCGACGCCGTACTGAATGATCGGTTTGTCAACCAGGGGCAACATCTCCTTGGGTTGCGCCTTGGTGGCCGGCAAGAACCTGGTGCCGAGTCCGGCAGCAGGAAAAACGGCTTTGCGAACTTTTTTTGCCATTGCTGACTTTCCTCTTCGCCGCATCGAAAATGGGTGGAGTGCAGCTTGATGATTCTAATCCCGTGGTGAACTACAACGTCGGACCCTCGGTGCCCAGCATGCTCTTACGAATAATCTTCATCGGTACCGAACCTTGCCGCATGAAACGGTCGTGGAATTCCAGTAGCGCGAACTTACTGCCCTGCTGTTTTTCGTAGTCCTCGCGCAGTTTCAGGATCTGGAGCTTGCCCAGATTGTAGTAGAGATACGTGGGATCTGAAGTTGCGCGCCTGGCTTCCACCTCGGCGACGGGCGGAACCTGGAAGCCCTCTTTCACGAAAAAATCCCGTCCCTGTTTCAACGTCATCTTGCCGGTGTGCATTTCGATGCCGACAATGAAGCGCGCGTTGCGCAGCAGCGCGTCCAGTAATTGTCCCAGTCTCAGATTGGGGTCGTGGCCGCCGTAGCCTTCGTCGAGCATCATCTGCTCGGCGTAATGAGCCCAGCCTTCGGCGTTGCTGTTGTTGTAAATCAGCTTGCGCGTCTTGGTCGGAGCTGCCTGCAGCCAAAGAAACTGGGTGTAGTGTCCGGGATAGACTTCGTGAATGGCGGTGCTGGTGATGGTGCCGCGGTTGAATCCCTGCATCCATTGCTCGACCCTGTCCGGATTCCAGTCAGGCGCGGGCAAAGTCACGTTGAACATGGCTTCCGTAGCCTTGGTCTCGTAGGCGCCGGGTGTGTCCATAGAGGCGGTGGTGAGGGCGCGTGCGAATGGCGGCGTCTCTTCGACGAGAGGCGGGACGGTCGATGGAATGGTAATGATTTTGTTTTGCTCGATGAATTGCCGCAGGCCGCCCAGGGTATCGCGGAAGGTCTGCAGCAATTGGTCTGCGGGAGGGTGGTCTCGGTGCAAATCACCCAGCACTGCAGCCGTACTGCGATGCGGATCAATCTGGGCGGCAACCTCTATGAGCTGTTGCTGGTTGCGCCGGAGATCTGCATATCCGACTTCGAGCAATCGGTCCAGGGGAATGTCCACCATCTCTTCGTATAGGAGCTTCTTGCGGAAATTATCGGCTCCCAGGCGAAAATCGCCGTTGGAAGCAGGCAACAGGTCGTTGCGCATGAAATCCTGGTACTCATGCAGGGCTTCGACTGCCGCATCGTTGCTTGCCTTGAAGTCGGCCAGCAACTTGGAATCCTGCACTTCCCGGAATGCCGCCGGAACATCATTCTGAAAGAACTTGATGTTGTCCGGCATTTGCTGCAGAGCCACTTCCGTGTACACGCGAGGGGGATTACTGATGTTCCGCCTCGCATCTTCGAGAACTCGCGGAATCTCGCGCTCCCGCGCTATTACGGACCGCAGCCGGTCGGCGGGCGGCGCAAAAGTCCGGCGCATGATCGTGAAGACGCTCTCACTTAGGTCGGAGACATAGACGTCGGGATCTTTTCTCCACATCTGGATGGATTGCAGTTCCAGCAGCCGCCCCTGAATGGAAGAAGCGAGGACCTCCATGTCGCCGGCCGATTCCTGGGACAGCTCCTTGGTTGAGAGCGAATCGAACTTTTTTTGAAACTGCTGCAGTCCGGCGATCTCCGCATCCATTCCCGCACGCGAGAAGTCTTCCAGCTTTCCGTCGTACTGGTGGAGACCAGCCTGCGTGCCTTCCGTGGGATGGAATTGAAAGTGGAAATCGAAGTACTCGTCCACCAGCTTGTCGAACGCAGCCTGGGACGACTCGGACGAGCCCATCTTCTCCTGGGCTAACGCCATAGAAGAAAGCAGAGAGAACGGAATCAGGAAACAGAGCGCGAGGGCGAAGAGTCGTTTGATCATTGGAATTGGAATCATTGGAAATGGAAAATGGAGGAGCTCACTTCTGCTTCATGACGGCACCGACGGCAAGGCTTGCGCGGCTGGCGACAACTCTTCGAGGAGTCCGCGCAATTGTGTCAGGACCTCTCCCGGAGAAACCGCCTTGGAAACATACTTCAGCGTGCCGTCCGGAGTGAACTGCGCGCCGCGTTGGGACGACACGAACTTCGCCAGCCTCCCCGGATCGATTTCCGCATTCTGACGAAACTTTATGGTCACCAGATCGCGCTTGCGTTCGATCGCAGTCGCACCCACGCGCATAGCGAGCAACTTGAGCGCCGCGTATTCCAGAAGGTTCTGCACCGAAGTCGGAGGCTCACCGTAGCGGTCTTCCAGTTCGGCGCGGACATCGTTCAAGCGCGATTCGGATTCCACCCCAGCCACCCGCTTATACATTCGCAAGCGCTGGTTCTCTTCCGGAATATATTCCACTGGGATGCGAATATTGAGTCCCAGGCTTAATTGGGTTTCGGCTTCGTCCGGAGCCGCTTCACCCTTCATCTCGCGCACGGCGCGGTCAAGCATTTGAGTATAGAGCTCGAAACCGACGGCTTCGATATGTCCGCTCTGCTGGCCTCCGAGTAGATTGCCAGCGCCGCGCAGTTCGAGGTCGAGGGCTGCAATCTTGAAGCCTGCCCCGAGGTCGGAGAATTCCTTTAAAGCTGCCAGACGGCGCCTGGCAATGGGAGTCAGCTCGATCTCGGCGGGGAGGAGGAGATAGGCATAGGCGCGGCGATTGGAACGGCCGACACGCCCCCTCAGTTGATAGAGTTCAGACAGCCCCAGGCGGTCCGCGCGGTTGATGAGAATGGTGTTGCATAGCGGGATATCGAGGCCGTTTTCAATGATGGTAGTCGAGACCAGGATGTCGGCTTCGTGATGCATGAACTTAAACATCACTTTCTCCAACTCGCCTTCCGACATTTGTCCGTGACCCACGATGATGCGGGCTCGCGGTACCAGCGCCTGGAGCTTGGCGGCAATCTCCCAGATACTGTCCACGCGGTTGTGCACGAAGAAGACCTGGCCGCCGCGTTCCAGTTCCTGCTCGATGGCGGACTGGATCAGCTTCTCGTCCCAGCTGGCAACGACAGTTTGTATTGCGATTCTGTCCTTGGGCGGAGTCTCGATCACGCTCATGTCGCGCAATCCGACCAATGACATGTGCAAAGTGCGCGGAATCGGAGTGGCCGACATGGTCAGCACGTCCACCTGTTTGCGCATCTGCTTGAGACGTTCCTTGTGGCGCACGCCGAAACGCTGCTCTTCGTCCACGACCAGCAATCCCAGATCGGCGAACTTCACGTCCTTCGAGATCAGGCGATGGGTGCCGATCAGGATGTCAACTTTGCCGGCTTCGACTCTCTGCAGAATTTCTTTCTGTTGCTTGGGGGAGCGGAAGCGGCTGATCATTTCGATGGCGACGGGAAAGGCGGCAAAGCGCTGCTTGAAGGTTTCGTAGTGCTGGAAGGCGAGGACCGTGGTCGGCGCCAGCACGGCGACCTGCTTATTGTCACTGATCGCCTTGAAAGCGGCGCGCATGGCGATTTCCGTCTTGCCGTAGCCGACGTCGCCGCAGAGCAGGCGGTCCATGGGCTGGGTGGATTCCATGTCACGCTTGACGTCGGCGATCGCGGTTCCCTGATCGTCAGTCTCGCTGAATTCGAAAGTGTCTTCGAACTCCCGCATCCATTCGTTGTCGGGGGAAAAGGAATGGCCCACGGCGGTCTTGCGCTCGGCGTAGAGCTTGAGCAACTCGTCGGTCATGTCCTTCATGGCCTTGCGCACGCGCGCCTTGGTCTTGGCCCACGCCGCCGTGCCCAGATGATTCAGGACGGGCTTTGCCCCTTCCGACGAGCGGTATTTCTGCACCAGGTCGAGGCGGGTCAGGGGCACGTAAAGGCGCGCGCCCTCGGCATACTCGAGCAGCATGAATTCGGCGTTGCCGTTGCCCTGGTTGATCTCCTTCAGTCCCTGGTACTGCCCAATCCCGTGCTCGACGTGGACCACGTAGTCGCCTACCTGCAAGTCGCGGAAATCGGAGAGAAATGCGGAAGTCTTCGATTTGTGACGCTGGGGCCGAGAGGCAACCGCCTCCGACTCATCGAACAAGTCACGCGCGCCCAGAATGGAGAGGTTGGCGTCGGGGAAGGTGACGCCATCGGGGACGTAAGCCTTGGCCAGCGTGGCCGTCAGCAGTTCGCCGGAGAAGTAGGAAGTCTCGTCGGCGTAACTCTCTCCGCTACGGGTCCGGCTACCCAGACGAAAAGTAACAGCGTACTCGCTGAAAATGTCGGCCAGGCGTTCAATTTCGCCGGTGTTGGGGACGGCAATCAGAACTCGCTTGCTGTCCGCAATCAGCTTCTTTACTTCTTCGAGCATGGTCGGAACTGAGCCGTGAAAGCGTGGCGTGGGTTGGGTGTGAAATGTGATTGCCGCGGAATCATCGCTACGCTCGATATCCAGATGCTCGACGTCGGCGCCGGGCAAGCTGGAGATTTTCTGCCAGCACTCTTCGGGCGAAAGATATAAGTCCGCCGGCCGCACCAGGTTGCCCACGCCGCTGATCTCATGGGCCTGCTCGATGCGCGACCAGACGTGATCGAACTCGGTCCTCACCGCCTCCAGTTCGTCGGTCAAGACCAGGGCCCGCGGCAGCAAATCGAACAGGGTATGATTGGCGCCCGCCACCGGCGCATAAAACTCCCACCCCGGAAAGACGGTGACGCCGCCGGAGCGCACGGCCTGCTCAATGATCTCTTCGTTGCCGGTGATGCGCTTCCCAGACAGGCGGGCATGGACCGCCCCCAGCAATTCTTCGCTGACCGGAGTCTCAGTGAGCGGAAGCAACAGCGCTTCATCTGTGGAATTCGAAGAGCGCTGGGTCGCGGGATCAAACTTCCGTATGGACTCGACTTCGTCCCCGAAAAACTCGATGCGCACCGGACGCTCGTCCTCCGGCGAATACACATCGAGAATGCCGCCGCGCGAGGCATATTCTCCGGGCATTTCGACTACATCGGTCGAGTGGTAGCCCACCGTGTTGAGGTGCGGCAGGAGCGGGTCAACGTTGAGGGTGTCGCCGCGCCGGACGCTCCGCGCCAGATCCGCGTAGTACTCGGCCGAACGCAGGCGAAGGGCGGTGGCGGCAATCGGCGAAACCACGAAAGATGCTGCGCCGGCGGCAATCTTCCATAACGCGACTGCCCGCTCTTCCTGGATCTCCGGGTGAGGAGATAGATTCTGGAAGGGGAGCACGTCGTGGTTGGGAAGCAAGACTATCGATTGGGGATCCGCGGCTCCGGTCAGCTCACAAAAGGCTTGCAGAACTGGAACCAGATCTTCTGCCGCGCGATTGTCCGGGACCACGATGATCAGGGGGCGCCCCGTCGCCTTTTGCAGCAAGACTAAAAGCAAAGCTTTTGCGGTCGGAATCAGTCCAGAAACACGAATCCGGCCCGTGCCCTCTTTTAGATGGGAGGCCACACGCGAAAAGGCCGGCAGCTTTTCCACGTCCGTGAACAGATCACGGACGAAGGGGAGAACCATCACTGTTGAGTTTATCAGGGCGCGGTGAAAAAAGTTGGGCCGGCAAGACTCACCTAGGCCCGGACGCCCCGTCCGGCGGCGATCGAAGCTCGCGGGTTCGTGGCGTGCGGCGGGAAAATAGCGGAGCTTCGCTCCGCCAGGCGGGTGGGGCACCCACCCTACGTGGCCCGCAAAAGGGGGCGGGTCAGGCAGGTTGGGCCGCCGCCGCCGTTGACGCACAACTCGGATCCGGGAAAGGTCTTGATCTCGAATCCCGCCCGGCGAAGTTTCTGGTTGGTCGTGCGATTCTCTTCCAGAGCGAGTAGGCGTTTTTCGCCGAGGGCAAGCACGTTGCAGGCCAGCGTATGGCGCTCGGAGTATTCGATCTCGACCAATCGGTAGCCGCGGGATTGGAGGAGTTCCACGGTCTCTACGGCCAGCCAGGGCAAATCGACCAGCACGGTTTGTTCGTCGAGCAGGCTCATCAACGACATGAGGTGCAAACAGGCCGAAGGACCTGGGCCGTACGGCAAGGGTGCCGACATCACTTCCACACCATGCGGTTGAAGCAAAGCGCGCATTTGCGCGATCCCCGCGGTGTTGGTGCGGTAGCCCTGGCCGATCAGCAGAGTGTTCGAGTCCAGCCAAACCATGTCGCCGGCTTCAGTTTTTCCTGGAGCCTTAATCTGACCCAGCACCGGCACGCCAATGCCGCGGCAGAATTCGACATGGCGTTGCGCTTCCGGAACTCGGTTCGGCTTGCCGGGATGCAGGGCGATGAGGCCATAATCGGAAGCCAGGGAAGGGTCGTGGGTGTAGACCGCATCGAGCGAAAGATCGAAAGCCGCCGGCAACTGGAATACCTCGGCTCCGGCGGACTCAAGCTGGCGGCAAAGTTCGTCATGCTGCGCCTGCGCGGTCGCGAAATCCGGCGGGTGGAAGAAGCCCAGCTCTTGCCAGCGATCCGCGACGGACGGCAAGTTCCATCCCGCCGCGAGTGGCGGGCACACCAGCACTCGCTGGAGTCGCCCCACCATGGAACGACCATTGAAAGCCTGGGCAGCGACCAGCGGACTTTGGAATTCGCCAAAACCCTTCAAAGATTGCAACCGCCTTCCCGTTCTGCAATCTAAACAGGTCTTATGACAAAAGCAATCTGGGAAGGCACAGTCCTAGCGGAATCAAACCAATGTGTGGAAGTGGAAGGCAACCAGTACTTCCCGCCCGACGCCATCAAGACGGAGCATTTCAAGCCAAGTGCGAGCCACACCGTGTGTCCGTGGAAAGGCACCGCGAGCTATTACGATATCGAAGTCGGCGGTAAGCGCAATCATGATGCCGCCTGGTTTTATGCCGAGCCTAAGCCGGCGGCGAAGCAGATAACCGGCTACGTGGCATTCTGGAAGAGTGTGAAGGTGGAGAAGTAGGAGCGAGTTAGCCGATCTTGCTCGGCCCGACCGGGTCTGAGACTCGGTCCCATATGGTTGTCGGAAAGCCCGGGAAAGCAAAAAGACAGCCCGGAGCCCCCCGAGACTGTCCTTGGCTCTCCCGGTTAGAAGAGCATGTCACTGCTCGAAAGATATGGCATGCATATTGCAGGAATGTTGCGGACAAATGAATTTCCGATGAATTCCACGCTCCGCTTCGAAGAGTAGCCGGAGGCGGTTGTCCCACGCGGCTCGCATGCGCATTCGCGCCCTTCGCTGCTATATTTAGTGGTTTCGTAGACGACTACACTCATGGCCCGCAACGTCGAAGCCTCACGCAAGCTACAGAAACGCGCCGAGCAGATGATTCCTGGCGGCGTCAATTCTCCGGTGCGAGCGTTTGGTTCGGTCGGGGGCGATCCGCTATTCATGGTTCGAGGGCAGGGCGCCCACCTCTGGGATGCCGACGAAAACAGGTACATCGACTACGTGGGGTCCTGGGGACCGTTGATCCTCGGTCACGCGCCACCCGGCGTGCCTGAAGCCATTGCCACGGCTGCCAAGGGTGGAACCAGTTTTGGCGCCTCAACCGCCGCTGAAGCTGATCTGGCTGAAATCGTAATCTCGGCATTTCCTCAGGCGGAAAAGATCCGCTTCGTCAACTCGGGTACGGAAGCCACTATGTCCGCCATCCGACTGGCCCGTGCATATACCGGACGCAAGTACATCGTAAAGTTTGAAGGCTGTTATCACGGCCACGCGGATGCGTTGCTGGTCAAAGCGGGCTCGGGCGTGGCCACTTTGGGGATTCCCGGCTCGGCTGGCGTACCGGAAGAATTCACCCAGCTGACCCTGGCCCTTCCATTCAATGATACGGACGCGCTGGAGCTGGCTTTCAAGAAGTTCAGCAAACAGATTGCGTGCGTGATAGTGGAGCCGGTGGTCGGCAATATGGGATGCGTGCCTCCCAGTCCGATGTACCTGGATGCGTTGCGCGAGATTACCGAACGGGAAAAGTCCGTGCTCATCTTCGACGAAGTGATGACCGGCTTCCGCCTGGCCTTCGGCGGGGCGCAGGAGCGATACGGAATTCTGCCGGACCTGACCACGTTCGGAAAGATCATCGGCGGCGGACTCCCCGTGGGCGCATACGGAGGCCCCTCCGAAATTATGGACATGGTCGCGCCGCTCGGCCCGGTCTATCAGGCTGGAACCCTTTCCGGGAACCCGCTTGCCATGGCCGCCGGCCTTGCCACCCTGCGCTACCTGCGCAACCACAAAAGCACTCTGTACACCGGTCTGGAACTTCGCAGCGCGCAATTGACCGAGGGCGTTACCGCAGCGGCCAAAGAGGCAGGAGTGCCGATCTCGTGCAATCGCGTCGGATCCATGTTCACCTGGTTTTTCAGCAATGATCCGGTGACCGATTGGACGTCCGCGGCAAAGTGCGACACCAAAGCCTTCGCTCGATTTTTCCGCGCCATGCTGGACCGAGGAGTGTACTTGCCCCCCTCCCAGTTCGAAGCGGCATTTCTGAGCGTGGCTCACACGGAAAAAGATGTCCACCAAACGATAGCAGCAGCCAGGCAGATATTCGCGACGATGCCTCTAAGAAGTTCGGCCTAACCGAGATCCGAGAATTAAGAATTGAAATCTGCCTTTCACAACATCTGCCGAATCGTCACGAACTCGTAGCCTTCCGATTTGTAGCGGGAAATCAACCGATCGGTTGCAGTGACGGTAAACGAACGATCAGCGCCGAACTCACGATGCCCGCCATCGTGCAGCAAAATTACATTTCCGCCCCGGACTTGGCTCGTCACCTTGCGCTCAATCTGCTCGGCTGAGGTTGCGTTCCAGTCGTAGCCGGTCACGTTCCACATGATCGGTTCCAATCCCATTCGCCGCGCGATGCGCAACACGGCTCGACGCCGGCCTCCGAAAGGCGGGCGGAACAGATTGGAGTGTTCGCCGATGGCGTCGGTCAGAGCGCGATCGCAATTGTCGAGCTGCGATCTGAGTTCTCCCGCGCTCTTGAAGATCAGCAGAGGATGAGTGAAGGTATGGTTCCCAACCACGTGTCCAGCCTTCACCAGTTCCCGAACGATGTCCGGCCGTTGCTGCACATAGCGTCCGATCAGAAAAAATGTGGCGTGAACCTCGTGTCGGGCCAGCACGTCCAGCAAGCGCTGGGTATGCGGATCGTTGGGGCCATCATCGAAAGTCAGCGCCAGTTGTTTCGACCCGCGGCCCAACCCGGTGAAGGTATGGCCGAACCATTGCCCGGCCGGGGCCATGGATTGGTAGCCCGCGGCAGAAGCGGCTGCGGCCACGGCGGCGGTGACGATGTAGGGGTACATGCTGATCGCGATTGTAAATGCATCGCGGATTCAAAATCGCAGATTTTCAGATCATCCGCTCTGGAGTGCAATCATCAATCTTCAATCTGAATCTTCAATCTGAAATCTGCCCTGTTAACTCTTTCCACAATTGCCTCCCGGCCGCAAGCGAGATATGCTGCGAAGGAACTTCAATTCCTCGACTCTCTAACCAATGGCTAATCTTTTTGAGCTGCCCCGCTATATCGCAGTCGAAGGCCCCATACGAGTCGGCAAAAGCACGCTGGCGCGCATCCTGGCCGAGCGTCTCAACGCGCAGCAGGTCATGGAGTCGGAGGACAATCCGTTTCTCGGTGCCTTCTACAAAGGCGAGCCCGGCGCCGGCTTCCAGACGCAATTCGCCTTCATGATTCGCCGCTTCGAGCAGCTGCGC